>FSWM01000693.1_pt1 | contig 17959 bp, 11 predicted proteins | sample 1637841 | NCBI WGS metagenome assembly FSWM01 (sample SAMEA3914789, study PRJEB12502) | metagenome | biome: forest; material: soil | place: Canada | collected 2011-07-03 | depth 0.3 m | reverse complement strand
CGGGTGACGGAAGATTTCAAGCTGGATTCCGGCACCTGGGTCTCCGTCGGCACCCTGCGTCCAGACGTCGTCGCCGCCTGCAGCCCCTATGTCCACGACGCGGTGATCGCCGGCCAGGACAAGCCCTTCATCGGCGCGCTCCTGTGGCCGTCGCCGGCCGGCCTGCAGGCCCTGGCGGCCGAGCCGGGACCTGGCGGGCCGCTGGAGAAGCTGGCCGCCATCGTGGCGCAGCGTTTGGCGGCCTTCAACGCCGCCGCCGGCGGCTCATCGCGCCGTATCGGTCGTTTCATCCTCATGACCGAGCCGCCCTCGATCGACGCCGGCGAGATCACCGACAAGGGTTATGTCAATCAGCGCGCCGCGCTGGAGCGCCGTCAGGGCTTGGTCGACGCGCTCTACGCCAATCCGCCGGGTTCCGGAGTGATCAGCGTCTGATGGAGCCGACATCCGCCCCCGTCGGCGATATCGCCCCCGCGCACCGCTTCGACGTGGCGCGGCTGGAGGCTTATCTCCAGCCCCGCATCGCCGATTTCGGGGACGGGCTCGTGGTGCGTCAGTTTCAGGGCGGCGCCTCCAACCCGACCTTTCTGCTGACCACGAGGGACGCCGGGGGCTCAGGGCGATATGTGTTGCGCAAGAAGCCCCCAGGCCAATTGCTGGCCAGCGCGCATCAGGTCGATCGCGAATACCGGGTGATGAAGGCTCTGGAAGGCTCTGGCGTACCGGTGCCGCACATGCGCTGGCTGTGCGACGACGACGAGGTCATCGGCACCGCCTTCTACGTGATGGACTATCTGCAGGGGCGAGTGTTTCGCGACGCGACCTTGCCGGGCCTGACCCCAGTGGAACGCGCCTCTGTCTATGATCAACTCAACGCCACCTTGGCCAAGCTGCATCTGGTTGACTATCAGGCGGCGGGCCTGGGCGACTACGGCCGGGCGGGCGCCTATTTCGAGCGGCAGGCGGCGCGATGGATCCGCCAGTACCGTGGCGCCGAAACCGATCCCATTCCGGCCATGGAGGCCTTGATCGAGGCCCTGCCGGCCATGATCCCCCAGGATGACAGCGTCTCCATCGCCCATGGCGACTACAGGCTGGAAAACGTCATGTTCCATCCCACCGAGCCGCGCCTGATCGCGGTGCTGGACTGGGAGCTGTCGACGATCGGCCATCCCCTGGCCGACATCGCCTATAACGCCTTCATGTGGCGCTCGCATTCCCCCACCTGGGGCTGCCTGGATGGCGTGGACTTCGCCGCCAGCGGCATCCCGACTGAAGCCGCCTATGTCGACGCCTATCGCCGGCGGACCGGCCGCGGCGAGATCGAGCATTGGAATTTCTATCTCGCCTTCTCGATCTTCCGCCTGGCGTCGATATCCCAAGGCGTCTATCGGCGCACCTTGAATGGCGTGCTGGCCAGCGAGCGCGATGCGATCAATGGCGCTCCAGCCCTGGCCGCTCAGGCTCTCGAAATCCTTCGCGGACCCGGTTGATTGCAAGCGCCGCGCAGGGTTGGGGCGCACATCGGCCGTAGAGAGCGTGGCTGTGCCAATGCGTCGCATTTCAATGGCGCACTTCTGTAGCGCTACGGAATTTCGAGGCTCAGGAAATTCTACAAGATATTGTTTATTATAGAATATTTATGATCGAGTGAGTCGGGTTCCGAAGCTCGAGGCCTGTATTTCGGCGCCGCCAAGTTCAATTTCAGGATGGCGTGGCGTCCAGGCCGGCCGGCCGCACACAGAGCCTCGCGACACAACAGTTTGTGGTCATCTGCACACTTGACCACCATCCGTTAGATTCGTGATCGAGACCGACGTTATTCCTGTCGGCAAATATCAACTCGATATCCGACGTCGAACAGGTGGGCGGCGCACTGCGCACTTTCTGTCGCATTGTTAACCATAACTACCGGTGCAATTACTCTGTTCAGGACGCCAGAAAGACTGACGTCTAGCCAGATATCGCAGTTATCAATCGCTCTGTTGCGTTGTTCAGTTCTGACCGAGCAGAAGTTGTTCGACCGGATGAACATGCGGCTACAGATCATCATGCAGGGGGTCATCTAGCCATGGACTGGAATGAAGAACGCACCGCCGCACTGACCAAGATGTGGCTTGAAGGTATGAGCGCCAGCCAGGTCGCTCGGCAATTGGGTGGGGTCAGCCGCAACGCGGTGATCGGCAAGGTTCATCGCCTGGGTCTCGACAGCCGCAAGGCGCCGTCCCGCCCGCGCTCCCTCGGCGGCCGTCCCGCCGGCTCGAGCCGGGCATCGGTCACCGTGGTTCAAGCCCATCGTAGCGCGACCGTTTCTCCGGTGGCCGCGCTCCGTTCGGCTCCGCCGGCGCCGATCTCACCCATCAATCTGGACCTTAAGCCAACCGCCAGCCTGCTCACCCTGCATGGCCATGCCTGCCGCTGGCCCATCGGCGATCCCGGCGCCAGCGATTTCGGCTTCTGTGGTCGCGAGGGCTCCAGCGCCGGCCCCTATTGCGCCGGCCATGCCCAGCTCTCGTCCCGCCGCAAACGCAGCGAGGCCGCCGCCAACGCCGAGGTCGACTATTGGCTGAAGCAGGCCAACGGGTCCCATCGGTCAGCGCCTCGGGTCGCGGTCCGCTAGGGCGGATTGAGGAAAAGCGCGGAGCGGTTTTCCGTCCGCGCCCGCTCCCAACCTTAGACCCGATCCAAAATCATGGTGATCCAGGGTCGCGCCGTTGGTCTTACCGCCGGCTCTCTTCAAGTCATATGTTCAACTTCAGGGGCGTCGCTCGCGCACGCCGGGATTGTGCAAGTATCATGACTGTTATTTTTGTCGAAAACGACCTTGAGAGCGGCAGTATCGTCAAGATCATCGAGACCTTTGGCGGCCATACGATCCATCGCAATCTTCGCCCTGGTGAAAACGCCAGGGTCTCTGTCAGTCGTTACAAATCCATTGTCGTCGAGGAAGCGCGTCTTTGGCCCGTCGAATGCGGCGCCGAGGCCGCGAACCCGCCAAAGGTCGGCCGCTGGCAGACCCAGTCCGACACCTGGCCATCATTCCTGCAGCGACGCTGCGGGTAGAGGAGGGCGCCGCCCGAAATTTGTCAGGCGCTGACTTGCCCGGCGCAAGGCCGCGGGCTATACGCACGCCCTTCCTGATCGGATGCGTAGCTCAGCGGGAGAGCACCTCGTTCACACCGAGGGGGTCACAGGTTCAATCCCTGTCGCATCCACCAGAGATTTCAGGACAATCGGACTTTTTCGACGTTCGGCCCGAGGATCATTTCATCCTTGGTCTGAACAGTCATTTAGCGCCACGCAAAACTGCAGCGTCGCCGGCGGTCGCCGAGGGCAGGCGGATCGATTGATCCCGCCCGCAAATAACCCACGGGGATTGACCTTGTTATGTGGGAGGGGCTTAAAGGGAGCATTGAACGTTCATTCAATGCGCGGTTCTCATGGCCTTGCCTCCCTCATCCGGTCCGTCGTCCGCCTCGCCGGCGAAGAGCGAGGCTGAGGAGGGGCGGCGTCAGCAGCTGATCGAGATGACCATCGATAGCCTGGCCGAGATGGGCTATGTCGGCTCCACTCTGTCGCAGATCGCAGGCCGCGCCAATGTTTCGCCGGGCCTGGTCGCGCATTATTTCGGCGACAAGGATGGTCTGTTGGACGCGGCGTTCCGCACCCTGACCGGGCGCCTGGGGGCCAAGGTGGTCACGCGGCTGCGCCTCGCCAACGGCCCGCGCGAGCGGGTGCAGGCGATCATCGACGCCAATCTTGACGCCAAGGAGTTCGAGCAGCGCACCGGGGCCGCCTGGCTGGCCTTCTGGGGCCAGGTTCTGCACACCGAAAGCCTGCGCCGTGTGCAGGCGGTCTATCAGCGCCGCATGCTTTCCAACCTGCGCCATGCGCTGAAGATGCTGGTCAGGCCGACCGAAGCTGGCCGCCTGGCGGCGATGATCGCGGCCATGATCGACGGGGTCTGGCTGCGCGCGGCCCTTTCCACCTGGCGCGAAGCCGACAGCGAGTCGGCGCGGGCCATGTTGGCCGCCTTTGTCGACAGCCGCTTGGCGGAGATGCGGCCGGCGCCCAGCGCCCGGGCCGAACTGTCCAAGAACGATGTGCGTCGCAGCTATGTGGGCGGCCGTTTCGTTCCGGGATCGGGCGAAACCTTCGCCACCCTCAATCCTGCCACTGGCGAGACCCTGGCCCTGGTCGAGATCGCCGGCGCGGCGACCGTAGACGCCGCGGTCGCGACGGCCGAGCGTGGCCAGGCCCGCTGGGCGGCCATGACCGGCGCCGAACGGGGCAGGGTGCTGAGGCGCGCCGCGGATCTGCTGCGCGCGGCCAATGTCGAGCTGGCCGAACTGGAATGCCGCGACACCGGCAAGCCGATCCAGGAGACCATCGCCGTCGACGTGCTGTCCGGCGCCGACTGCCTGGAATATTATGGCGGGATCGCCGCGACCCTGGTCGGGGAGCATGTGGACCTGGGGCCCACGGCCTTTGGCTACACCCGGCGCGAGCCCCTGGGCGTTGTCGCCGGCATCGGCGCCTGGAACTATCCCCTGCAGATCGCCTGCTGGAAGGCGGCCCCGGCCCTGGCCTGCGGCAACGCCATGATCTTCAAGCCGGCGGAGCTGACCCCGCTGAGCGCCCTGCGTCTGGCCGAGATCTTCACGGAAGCCGGCCTGCCGGACGGCGTGTTCAATGTGGTCCAGGGCTTCGCCGACACCGGCCGGCTGCTTACCCGGCACCCCAAGATTCGCAAGATCTCCCTGACCGGCGAGGTCGGCACCGGCAAGAAGGTGATGGCCGATGCGGCGGCCACGCTGAAGGCGGTGACCTTGGAATTGGGCGGCAAGTCGCCCTTGATCGTGTTCGAGGACGCCAAGCTGGACAACGCCGTGTCCGGCGCCCTGATGGCCAACTTCTATTCGGCGGGCGAGGTCTGTTCCAACGGCACGCGGGTGTTCGTGCACCGTTCGGTCAAGGCCGCCTTCCTGCAGAAGCTGGTGGCGCGGGTCGAGCGGATGGTGGTGGGCGATCCCCTGGATCCGGCGACCCAGGTCGGGGCGCTGATCTCCCAGGGCCATCTGGAAAAGGTTCTGGGCTATATCGAGCGTGGCAAGGCCGAGGGCGCCAAGCTGCTGGTGGGTGGCCATCGCGTGGTCGAGGGGGGGCTCGCCAAGGGCTATTTCGTCGCGCCGACGGTGTTCGACGCCTGTTCGGACGACATGGCCATCGTCCGTGAAGAAATCTTCGGTCCGGTGATGGCCGTGCTTGAGTTCGACAGCGAGGACGAGGTGGTCGAGCGCGCAAACGCCACCGATTTCGGCCTGGCCGCCGGCGTCTTCACCAATGACCTGACCCGCGCCCACCGGGTGATCGCGCGGCTGCAGGCGGGCACATGCTGGATCAACCAGTACAATGTCACGCCGATCGAACTGCCTTTTGGCGGGGTCAAGCAGTCCGGGCTGGGGCGTGAGAATGGTCGCGCCGCCATCGAGCACTATTCCCAGTTAAAGAGCGTCTACGTCGCCCTCGGCGATATCGACGCGCCATACTGACGGATCCGGTGGTGGAAGACAGTTTCGACTACATCGTCGTTGGGGCGGGATCGGCGGGTTGTGTCCTGGCCAACCGGCTAAGCGAAGACGGCCGCAATACCGTTTTGCTGCTGGAATTTGGCGGCGGCGACAGCTCGATCTTCATCCAGATGCCGACCGCCCTGTCGATCCCGATGAACAACCCCCGCTATATCTGGGACTATCAGGCCGAACCGGAGCCGGCGCTGGGCGGACGGCGGTTGCACACCCCGCGCGGCAGGGTGCTGGGCGGCTCGTCCTCGATCAATGGTCTGGTCTATGTGCGCGGCAACCCCCTGGACTTCGATCGCTGGCAGGAGGAGGGCGCGCAGGGCTGGGCCTATGGCGACGTGCTGCCCTATTTCAAGCGCGCTGAGGACCGGGCGGAAGGCGGAGACCCGTATCGCGGCGCCGGCGGCCCGCTCAAGACCCGCTACGGAACCCTGTCCAATCCGTTGCACGCGGCCTGGATGAAATCCGCGCAAGCCGCCGGCTATCCTCTGACCGCCGATATCAATGGTTATCAGCAGGAGGGCTTTGGCCGCATGGACATGACGGTGGGCGAGGGGCGGCGCTGGAGCGCGGCCAACGCCTATCTGAAGCCGGCGCGGTCGCGGCCCAATCTGGCCGTGCGCACCCACGCCCTGGTCACACAGGTCGTCCTGGAGGGCCGTAAGGCGGTCGGAGTGCGCTATCGTCAGGGCCATGGCGAGATCACGGCGCGGGCTCGGCGGGAGGTGATCCTGGCGGGCGGCGCAATCAATTCCCCGCAATTGCTCAAGCTGTCCGGCATCGGCCCAGGCGAGGAATTGGCGCGGCACGGCTTGCCTGTGGCGTGCGAGCGGCGCGGGGTGGGCGAAAACCTGCAGGACCATCTGGAATTCTATTTCCAGGTGGCCTCGACCAAGCCGGTGACGCTCTATTCGGCGATGAATCCCGTGGCCAAGGCCTTTATCGGCGCCCGTTGGATCCTGTTCAAGAATGGCCTTGGCGCGACTAATCATTTCGAAAGCTGCGGTTTCATCCGCAGCCGCGCCGGGATCCGCTATCCCGACATTCAGTACCATTTCCTGCCCCTGGCCGTGACCTATGACGGCCAGTCCCTGGCCAAGCAGCACGGCTTTCAGGCCCATGTCGGGCCGATGCGTTCGAAAAGCCGCGGCTGGGTGCGTCTGACCTCGCCCGATCCTGCCGCCAAGCCGGAAATCCGCTTCAACTATATGAGCCATCCGGACGACTGGGCGGAGATGCGCGCCTGCGTGCGGCTGACGCGCGAGATCTTCGCCCAAGCGCCGTTCGATGGCTATCGGGGCGAGGAGTTGCAGCCTGGGGCGGGCGTGGTCAACGATGACGCCATCGACGCCTTCATCCGCGACAAGGTCGAAACCGCCTATCACCCGTCCTGCAGTTGCAAGATGGGCCGTGTCGACGATCCGATGGCCGTGGTCGATTCCCAGGCGCGGGTGATCGGCGTCGAGGGGTTGCGTGTGGTCGACGCCTCGATCATGCCCTCGATCACCACCGGCAATCTGAACGCCCCGACCATCATGCTGGCCGAAAAGGCCTCCGACCACATCCTGGGCAAGCCGGCCCTGCCCCGGTCCAACGCCGACTATTACGTGGCTCCGGACTGGGAGACGTCCCAGCGCTGAATTTGCCCGTCACCGCAGCAAATGATTACCGAGTGGGCGTTGGTAACCTTGAGCGCACAAGGGATTGGCAGGCTTAAGCCGGCCCCATTTAACGCCGCGAATTTGTGACGTGAACGCCGTTATGCGTGGCGCTTTCGTTCAATTGCATTTGAACGCGCGCCCCTAGACTTCCTTTACCTTCAAAAGGACGGTCAGATCCTGGAGAAGGGCGGCGGCGGCCGGTGGGGTCTTCGCCTCGTCTTATGGGTACAGCGGGTCCCGCGGACCTGGCAGGCGGATCGCACGAGCGCCACTTGATCAGACGCTCCAGCGACGCCGATCAACCGCGGCCCATCAGGGGGATGGTTTGATGGCGAAAACGATACGGGCGAACTTGGCCGGCGCATCGGCCTGGCGGCGCGCGCTGATGGCGGGCGCGGCCCTGGGCGGGGTGATGGCGACGCCGGCCCTGGCCCAGACCACGGTGACGCCGGCGGCCGCCGCGCCCGGCGCCGAGACAATCGAAGCCATCGTCGTCACCGCGCAGCGTCGCGAGCAAAGATTGCAGGACGTCGGCATCGCCGTGACCGCCCTCGGCGCCAAGGCCATAGCCAGCATGGGGCTGAAGGACTCCACCGACCTGACCAAGGCGGCGCCAAGTCTGAGGATGAACGAGTACACGCCGTCCGCGGTGGTGTTCAACATCCGCGGCGTGTCGCAGAACGACTTCGGCGACGAGCAGGAGCCGCCGGTCGCCGTCTATCAGGACGACAGCTATTCCAGCTCCTTCGTCTCCTCCGGCTTTCCGCTGTTCGATCTGCAGCGGGTCGAGGTGCTGCGCGGGCCGCAGGGCACCCTGTTTGGCCGCAACGCCACCGGTGGCGCGATCCAGTTCATCTCCAACAAGCCGACCAAGGATTTCGAAGGCTACGCCACGGTCGGAACCGGCAGCTACAGCGATTTCAATTTCGAAGGCGCGATTTCGGGGCCGATCCGCGACAACGTCCAGGCGCGCCTGTCGGCGATGAGCGACCATGCCAATGGCTACCTACAGAACATCACCCCCGGCGCCTCGGACCGCGGCGCCTCGAACCACTACGCCCTGCGCGGCATTGTCGAATGGCAGCCGACCAATGACAGCAATGTTCAGCTGGAAATGCGCTATGCCCGCAATCCGCACGAAAACTCCGCGGGCATGTATTCGTGGGAGGCGGCCTATCCCGGGGCTCATGGCCAGGGCACTTATCTGCCGGCCAATATGGTCAATCCGCTGCTGCAGTTGGGCTATAATGGGGCCTTTCCCGGACCGACCTACCCGACAGGCACCGATCTGACCGGCTATCGCAACGACGCCATCGACGCCCAGCGCGGCGGCGATCCCTGGAAGGTGGCGGCAGCCGGCCAATCCTATACCGACCGGACCCTGGTCGGTTCGAACCTGAAGATCGAAGCGCCTCTGGGGCCGTTCCGCATCACGTCGATCACCGATCTGCAGTCGAACTATAAGCACTATCTGGAAGACGCCAGCGCTTCGCCTAACGAGCAGGTGCGGTTCAGCCAGGGCGCCAACATGACTCAATATTCCGAGGAATTGCGCGCCGCCGGGCACTTTGGCGACCACGAATTGGTTCTCGGCGCCTATGGCATGGGAGTCGATGGTCACTATACGGCGTCCTACGCCTTCCCGACCATATTCGGCCTGGTTCCGGATGTCTTCTTCAAGCAAAAGACCACTTCCTACGCGATCTTCGCGCAGGACGAGTGGCAGCTGCCAGACAACTTCAAGGCGATCTTCGGCGCGCGGTATTGGCATGACGAGCGCAAGGTCAACTACCACGCCACCGATAACACCGGCGAGACGGTTATTTTTAACACCCACCAAATTTATGCCTTTGACGGTGCTGCCGGTCAGCAAATTACGCAGGGTATAAACCTGACGCCATCTGATGCTGACAAGAATTTCTCTGATTATTCTATTCGAGCCGAGCTGGATTATAAGCCATCGAATAATATTTTAGTGTATGCCAGTTTCAACCGCGGCACAAAGAGTGGAGGTTTTACTCTGTCAACGGCGACGCCGACGGGAACGCCCGCGTCAGTGCTCGCGGCTGGGACCGGGCCGAGTTACGAAGCGTCTTTCATCAACGGCATTCCCTATAAGCCGGAGGTGCTGAACGCCTTTGAAACCGGGGTGAAGCTGAGCCTGCCGCTCAATTCTTCCCTGAACCTGACCGGCTTCTACTATGACTATCATAACTATCAGGCGTTCGCGGAATATGGCCTGGTCGAGACGGTGATCAATCTGCCGGCGAACGAAGAAGGCGTGGAAGCCGAGTTCGTCACCCATCCAATCCGTGGCCTGACTCTGCAGGGCAATCTCGCCATCCAGGACAACCAGGTCAAGAACGTCCCCCTGCCGGACGGGACGATCGTCGATCATCACCTGCCTCAGGATCCCAAGGTTTCCGGTGACTTGCTGGCCCGCTATGATTACCACACCGAGGTCGGCGTGTTTTTCGCCCAGGGCGACGTTCAATATACCGGCCGGACCTGCTTCTCGGTGCTCTGCGCGCCGATCGAGCACGAGCCAGAGCACACGATCGGCAACCTGCGTTTCGGCTATACGCCCCCGGACAAGAAGTGGGACCTGTCGGTGTTCGTCAACAATGTCGGTCAGACCATCTACCGGGTCTACACCTTCGACGTGGCGGCCTTTACCGGCCAGATCCCCAGCGTCTATGGCAAGCCGCGCACCTGGGGCGTGACCGCGACCTATCGGTTCGGCGGCTGATCACGTCGGGCGGGGGGCGCTGGCGGCGCCCCCGCCCGCCGTGACCCAAAAGGCTGTGACCTTCGAACGCCGTGACCGTCTAGGTCGGGCGTTGTAGACTTGTCCCATGTCGATCGCCGATTCCGAGGACGCCGCCCCCCTGGCCGCCGCGCAGTCCGCGATCGCGCTGGACCCCACCAAGGCCGAGGCCTGGAATACGCTCGGCGCCGTCCATATCCAGCGCGGCGAACTGGAGGCGAGCCGCGATTGCTTTTCCCGGGCGGTCGAACTCGATCCTGGCTTCATCAAGGCGCTGAACAATCTGGCGGTGGTCTTGCAGCATCTGGGCGACCTGGCTGCGGCCGAGGCCCATTATCGCCAGGCGCTGCGAAACGCGCCCGATCATCCCGATATTCTGTTCAATTTCGCCGCCCTGCTCGGCGTAACGGGGCGCTATGCGCAAGCCCTGGCCTGTGTCGATCAACTGATCGTGCAGTCCCCGGGGCTGGTCAGGGCGCATCTGCTGGCCGCCGACCTGGAACGGGATTTCAGTCGCCCGCTGGCGGCGCTGCAGGTGCTCGACAAGGTCTTGTCGACGGATCCCGATCGGGTAGAGGCGCTTGGCCGTCGCGCCCACATCCTTTGCCGTCTGGATCGCTGGGGCGCGGCTCTGATCGACTGCGAGCATGCGCTCAACTTGGCTCCCGCAGATCCTGACGCCCTGTACATGCGGGCTCAGGCTTTGCAGGGGCTGGGGCTGTCGGCGCGCGCATTGGACGCCTTTGACGTGGCCGAAGCGGCCAGTCCTGCGCCGGCCCGGGTGCTGACGGGCAAGGCGGTCCTGCTTAGCGAGCTGGGACGAAAAGCCGAGGCTCTCGCGACGTTGGACCGGGCGCTCATCCGCCGGCCGGACTTGGCGGAAGCTTGGTATAGCCGGGCCAACCTCACCCGCTACGCGCCCGGGGACTCGGATCTGGCGGCCATGGAGGCCCTGGTCGATCGCCCTGGGGCGACGTTCCACGACCGCGTCCATCTCAACTTCGCCCTCGGCAAGGCCTATCTCGCACAGGGTGATGGCGCACGGGCCTTTGCGCGCCTGGGGCTGGGGAATGCGCTGAAGCGGGAAAGCCTTGGCTACGATCCGGGGGCCGATGCGGGCCTGATCGATAAGATCGCAGCGACTTTTTCGGCGGAGGCCCTGGCGAGCCTTGGCGGGATGGGAGACGCCTCAGCCTTGCCGATCTTTGTGATCGGCATGCCGCGATCGGGGACCACGTTGGTCGAACAGATCCTGGCGTCCCATCCCCTGGTCCATGGCGCGGGCGAGCCGCCCTATATGGCCGAAATCGCCGAGGCTTCGGGATTTCCGATGGGCCCCGGGCGACTGGAGGCGGCGGATTTCGCCGCCCTGGGCGGTCGCTATCTGGACTTGATCGGCGCCGATGCGGCCGAGGTGCGGCATGTGGTCGACAAGCTGCCGTCAAACTTCCTTTATGCCGGCCTGATCGCCCTGATCCTGCCCCGCGCGCGCATGATCCATTGCCGGCGTGATCCTCTGGACACCTGCCTGTCCTGTTATTCGCTGCTGTTCACGCGCGGGCACGAATATGCCTATGACCTGGACGAGTTGGGCCGGTTCTATGGCCTGTATCGGCGGTTGATGACGCATTGGCGCAAGGTCTTGCCAGCGAGCGTAATGCTGGACTTCGACTACGAGGCCCTGATCGCCGAGCCGGAAGCGCAGATCCGAAGGCTGCTGGCCTTCTGCGGTCTGCCCTGGGATGAGGCCTGCCTGCGCTTTCATGAAACGCCGCGCCGGGTGAGTTCCTCCAGTCTGACTCAGGTGCGCTCACCGCTCTATTCCAGCAGCGTGGGGCGGGCGCAGGATTTCCGGGCGTGGCTTGGGCCGCTGGAGACAGCGCTGGCCCAGGCTGGGATTAGCTGAACACCCGCATCGAGGCCAGATTGCCGTCGTCGGCGCCGTGGTCCGGGCGCCGGCGCTGGCCGGACGGGGACGAGCCGTAGGTTTCTTTGAATTGTCGGGAAAAATGGGCGCAGTCGGCGAACCCGGCCTCATGGGCGATCTCGGTCACCGAGCGGTCGGTATTGCCGATTAGCCAATGGGCGTAGCGTAGGCGCAGGTGGCGATACGCGGTGGCCGGGCTCATGCCCAGTGTGGTATGGCACAGCCGTTCGAACTGACGGGTCGACAGGGACAGCTTTTCCGCCACATGGGCGATGGGCAGCGGCCGGGCCAGGTTCTGTTCCATCAGCAGCAGGGCGCGGCGTACGCGCGGGTCACTGACCTTTTCCGACATGGGCGGGTGCGGCTGGGCCTCGCCTCCGCCGCGGGTGCGGTCGAACAGCAGGACCTGACTGGCCTTTTGCGCCACCGACCAGCCGATATGGCGTTCGATCAGGTGGCTGGCCAGGTCGGCCGTGCCGGCCCCGCCAGCGCAGGTGATGCGGTCGCTGTCGGCGAGGAACAGCCGGTCGGCGACCACGTCATGGTCGGGGAACTCGTCGAGGAAGTCCTGATAGTGATACCAGCTGACACAGGTCCGCCGACCCTTCATCAGGCCGATGCGGCACAGGATGAAACTGCCGGTGCACATGCCGATCAGCTTGACCCCGGCGTCGGCGACCTTCTTCAGATAGCGCTCGGTGGCTTCGTCGATCTGCCGGCCGGCATGCAGCACGCCGCCGACCACGGCGACATAGTCCAGGTCTCTCGGGTCGAGGAAATTGCTGGTCGGGGTGGTCATCACCCCACAGCTGGCCCGCAAGGGATCCGGCTTGCTGGCCATGATCGACCATTGGACGTTCAGCGGCCGGCTGCGATCGCCCTCATCGGCGGCCAGTCGCAGGTGGTCGATGAACAGAGCGAAGGCCGAGAGGGTGAAGTTCTCGGCGAGAATGATGCCGACCCGCAGCGGCGTGCGCCCGGTGGGTTTCGGATCCTGCACGTGAGTCTGTCCGTACCTCATGCGATTAAATGACTATTCAATCGCGGGTTTGGCAATAGCTAGTTTTAATTTCCGATGAGGGAGGCTTTGGTGGGCGAAAAATGCGCACCCCCGAGCCTTATGTCGCTTGGAAGGCGGCTAATTGAATAAACGCGACGGCAGGAAGCGCAGGTGAAATTGATGTGTTGAACGCCTATTCAGTGCGCCTACGGACGATCGCGACGAGGCTTGGCCTCAGGGCCTGCCGCTAGACGAACTCCGCCCCAGCGGCTTCGAGGAACCGCCAGACATAGGCGCTGTACGAGCGCCAGACCTCGATGTGGAAAACATCATCGTCGGTCCGCCACAGAACGATTTCCGCCTTGGCCAGGACGGTGCGGGTGCACATGCCGACCGGGAAGGCGGCCGGGTCCAGGTCCAGCAGGCAACCCACTGATAACAGTGTCGCGGCGCGCGGGCCGGCGATCTTGAGCGCCGTCTGCCGCTGGCTGATCTCCACCAGGGAATGGGGCAGGGCGCCCATGGCCGCCTCGAGGGCGGCGGCGAGGGTTTCGACTTCCAAGGCGGGGGCGATCAGCAGCCACTCGTCCGGCCCCAGCCATAGGGCATGGCGGTCGCCGGCGCTGGCCGCGCGGCAGGCCTGGCGAGGCAGGGCGAAACCTATCGCGGCTTCGGCGGCGTCGAGCGCTTCCGGGCGACCGCGCAAGATGAACCGAGCCGCGGATGCGCCGGCGCTCAAGCCCAACGGCGCGGCGGCCGTGAAGCGATCGAGCGGCGCGCGGGCGGCGGTCAGGACATCAGCCATTCACGCGCTCTCCTTCGGGATCGTAGAACACCGGTGAGACCACCTGGACCGGAATATCGCCGCCGGGATTTGGCGAATACAGGGTTTGGCCCATCCGCGCCCGCCCGCCACTGACCATGGCCAGGGCGATCGAGCGGCCGAGAACAGCGCTGTGGTAGGACGAGGTGACGTGGCCGATCAGTTTCATCGGCGGGGCTTGGCCCGGCTGGATGACGATCTGGGCGCCTTCCTCGAGCACGGTCCCGGGGTTTTGGGTCAAGAGCCCGACCAGTTGTTTCCGGCCCGGGTCGGACATGGCCGGGCGGGCCAGGGAGCGCTTGCCGACAAAGTCCGGCTTGGCCTTGCCGATGGCCCAGGTCAGGCCGACATCGTCGGGCGTCGCCGTGCCGTCGGTTTCCTGGCCAACGATGATGAAGCCCTTTTCGGCCCGCAGCACGTGCATGGTCTCGGTGCCATAGGGCGTCAGGCCATGGGCCTGGCCAGCAGTCCAGACCGCCTCCCACACCGCGCGAGCGTGGTCGGGCGCGATATTGATCTCGAAACCCAGTTCGCCGGAGAAGCTGACCCGGAACAGGCGGGTCGGCACACCGCAAATGCGGCCGTGGGCCAGGCTCATATGCGGCAGGGCTTCGGGCGACAGGTCGATCCCTTCGACCAGGCTCTCCAGGATCTTGCGGGCGTTTGGGCCTTGCAGGGCGATCACCGCCCATTGTTCGGTGGTCGAGGTCAGCCAGACATTGAGGTCCGGCCACTCGGTCTGCAGATAGTCTTCCATCATCCCCAGCACCCGAGGCGCGCCGCCTGTGGTGGTGGTGACATGAAAGCGATCCTTGGCGATGCGGCCGACCACCCCGTCGTCGGTGACGAACCCGTCCTCGCGACACAGCACGCCATAGCGGCACTTGCCGACGCCCAGCTTGGTCCAGGCGTTGACGTACATGCGGTTCATGAATTCGGCGGCGTCGGGGCCGACGACCTCGATCTTGCCGAGGGTCGAGGCGTCGAAGATCCCGCAGCTGGCGCGCACGGCCAGGCATTCGCGGCGCACCGCCGCCTCCATGTCTTCTGCCCCTTGGGGGAAGAAGCGCGCCCGCTTCCACAGCGACACGTCCTCGAACACCGCGCCCTGTTCCGCCGCCCAGTCGTGGATCGGCGTTGTGCGGATGGGATCGAACAGGTCGCCGCGGGCCAGGCCCGCCAACACGCCAAAGGTCACGGGCGTGTAGGGCATGCGGAAGGTGGTCAGGCCGATCTCCGGGACCGGCTTATGCAAGGCGTCGGCCACCACGCCCAGGGCGTTGATGTTCGAGGTCTTGCCCTGGTCGGTGGCCATGCCGGTGGTGGTGTAGCGCTTGATGTGCTCGATGGACTGGAAGCCCTCGCGCACGGCCAGTTTCAGGTCCTTGGTGGTGACATCGTTCTGCCAGTCGACGAAGGCCTTGGCGTTGACGCCGCGATCATGAGGCACGGCGCCGATCACGCCTTGCGGCGCGGCCTCGACCGCCTCGACCGCAAAATCGCGGCTGGCCGAGGACCCCGCCGCGCTTGCGCCGGCGCCATAGCCGTCGGCCAGGGCTTCGGCCAGGCCGAACAGACCGCGGCAGGCGCCGGCCGAGCGTTCCTGCTCCGCCGATTGATCCGGCAGATAGGCGTGTAGATCCGCGTCCCAGCGCAGCTTGCCGCGTGATTGCGAGAACAGGTGGACGCTGGGTGTGAAGCCGCCAGACATCAGCACGGCGTCACAGGCGATGGTCTCGGCCCGGCCGACCTGGCCCGCGGCCACGATCGGGGCCAGGCGTGCGGCGCGAACCCGCAGGCGGCCTTCGGCGCCGGTGATGGCGCAGCCAGTGCGGATGGGAAGGCCGGCTTGGCGGGCCGCTTCGACGAGGGGCCCGGCCGGTTTCGGGCGCAGATCGGCGATGGCGGCGATCTCGACCCCGGCCCTGTGCAGATCGAGCGCCGCACGGTAGGCGCCGTCATGGCCAGTGGCGATCACCGCCCGCTTGCCGGGGATGACGCCGTAGCGGTTCAGATAGATGCGAGCGGCGTCGGCCAGCAGCACACCGGGGCGGTCATTGTCAGGGAACACCAGCGGGCGCTCGATGGCGCCGGCGGCCAGCACCACCTGCTTGGCCCGGATCTGCCACAGGCGCTCGCGCGGTTGGCCGGCGACAGGCGCCGCCAGCTGATCGGTCAGCCGCTCGGCCACGCCGATCATGTTGTGGGCGAAATAGCCGAAGGCGGTGGCGCGGGACAGCAGGGTCACGCGGGGATTGGCGGCGAGGCTGGCGAGCGTGGCCGCCAGCCACGCCTGGGCCGGCTGTCCGTCGATGATGGCGTCGGTGCTGGCCAGCAGCGAACCGCCCAGCTCCGCCTGCTCGTCCACCAGGATCACCCGACCGCCGCCTCCGGACGCCGCCAAGGCGGCGGCGAGACCCGCGGGGCCGGCGCCGACCACCAGCACTTCGCAGTGGGCGTAACGGTTCAGGTAGCGGTCGGGATCGGCTTCGGTCGGGGCCCGGCCAAGACCGGCGGCCGAGCGGATGAACGGCTCATAGAACCTGTTCCACGCTTCGCGCGGCCACATGAAGGTCTTGTAGTAGAAGCCCGCCGAGAGGAACGGCGAGATCAGGTCGTTGACCGCGCCGACGTCGAAATTCAGGCTCGGCCAACGGTTCTGGCTGTCGGAGGCCAGGCCGTCATAGAGCTCGACCTGGGTGGCGCGCAGATTGGGCGCATAGCGGGCGGCGTCGCGGTGGACAGCCACCAGGGCGTTGGGCTCGTCCGAGCCGGCGGCGATCACGCCGCGCGGACGATGATATTTGAACGAGCGGCCCATCAGGTGGACGCCATTGGCCAGCAGGGCCGAGGCCAGGGTGTCGCCCTCGAAGCCCTGATAGGTCTGGCCATCGAAGCTGAACGTCACCGGCCGGCTGCGGTCGATGCGGCCGCCGGCAGGGGTGCGGAAGGGGGCGTTCACGCGGCTCTACCCGACAGGTCCGGACGCGGCTCGCCGGTCCTGTAGGTGGCGGCGAACTGGTCGGTGGTGGTGTCGCGCAGGGCGTTGAAGAAGCGCGCGCAGCCATGGATGTGGCGCCAGCGTTCGGCGTGCAGGCCCTTGGGATTGGCGCGCAGATACAGATACTGGGTCCAGTCGTCGGCGTTGAGTTCGCCGGGATTTTCCGGGCGGGCGATATGGGCCTCGCCGCCGTGGCTGAATTCCAGCTCGGGCCGTGGACCGCAATAGGGACAGGTGATCAGGAGCATGGGCGGTCTCAGTGGGCCACGGCCGCGGCGGCGGCCTCGTCGATCAGGAAGCCGTCACGGAACCGCTCCAGGGTGAACGGCGCATTGATCGGGTGAGGTTCATCCTTGGCGATGGTCCAGGCCAGGGTGTGGGCGGCGCCGGGCGTGGCCTTGAATCCGCCGGTGCCCCAGCCGCAATTGACATAAAGGCCAGGCACGGGCGTTTTGCCGACGATGGGCGAGCGGTCGGGGGTGACGTCGACGATACCGCCCCAGTTGCGCAGCATCTTCATACGGCGGAAGGCCGGGAACAACTCGCAGATGGCTTCCAGCGTATGTTGCGGAATGTGGAGGCCGCCGCGCTGGGTGTAGGAGGTATAGACGTCCGTTCCGGCGCCGATGACCAGCTCGCCCTTGTCCGACTGGCTGATATAGGCGTGGATGGTGTTGCTCATGACCACGCAGGGAAAGATCGGCTTGATCGGCTCGGACACCAGGGCCTGCAGCGGATAGCTTTCCAGGGGCAGGCGCACCCCAGCCATGCCCAGGACCACGCTGGTGTGGCCGGCGGCGGAAACACCGACCTTGGGAGTCTTGATCACGCCGCGGGTGGTTTCCACCGCCTCGACCGCGCCCGCCGCATTGCGGCGGATGCCGGTGACCTCACAGTTTTCCAGGATGTCGACGCCTAGAGAATCCGCGGCGCGCGCATAGCCCCAGGCCACCGCATCGTGCCGGGCGGTGCCGCCGCGCCGCTGCAGGGCCGCGCCCAGGATCGGATAGCGCATGTTGTCGGAGATGTTCAGCGGCGGGCAGAAGTCCTTGGCCTGCTGTGGTGTCAGCCAGTCGTTGTCGACGCCATTGGCCCGGTTGGCGTGGACGTGACGCTTGAACACCTGCACGTCGTGCACGGTGTGGGCCAGCATCATCACCCCGCGCTGGGAGAACATGACGTTGTAGTTCAGCTCCTG
>FSWM01001233.1_pt1 | contig 17995 bp, 18 predicted proteins | sample 1637841 | NCBI WGS metagenome assembly FSWM01 (sample SAMEA3914789, study PRJEB12502) | metagenome | biome: forest; material: soil | place: Canada | collected 2011-07-03 | depth 0.3 m | reverse complement strand
GCGCAACGACACCATCGAGGACTTCGTCACCCGCTTCCTGCCGCCCAAGGCCTATGCCGAGCAGTGGGACATCGAGGGTCTGCACGAACACATGCGCAGCACCCTGGGCCTCGACCTGCCGGTCAAGGACTGGGCGGCCGAGGACGGCATCGCCAACGAGGAGATCGAGGAGCGCATCGTCGCCGCCGCCGAGGCGCGCTACGCCGAGCGCGAGTCGCTGCTGGGCGCCGAACAGACCCGCGGCATGGAGAAGAACTTCCTGCTGCAGATGATCGATCTTCAGTGGCGCGAACACCTGATGCACCTCGATCACCTGAGGAACGTCATCGGCCTGCGCGGCTACGGCCAGCGCGATCCCCTGAACGAGTACAAGACCGAAGCCTTCTCACTGTTCGAAAAGCTGCTCCTGGACCTGCGCCAGAGCGTGACGCGCCTGTTGATGACCATCGAGTTCCGCTTCGAAGAGCCCGAGCCGACCCCGCCGCCCCGCCGCCCGCCCCTGATCGAGGTCCACATGGACCCCCTGACTGGCGAGAACGAACGCGGCCCGGCCATGCCTGAAAGCCTGCCGGCCTCGGCCCTGCCCACGGGCTGGGACCAGACCAGCCGCAACGCCGCCTGCCCCTGCGGCTCAGGCAAGAAGTTCAAGCACTGCCATGGGGCGCTGGTTTAGGGTCAGCCCCCAAACCGCTCCCAAGCCAGCATGATCACCCGCCGGGTCTCTACCCAGGAGACCTTGGCCAGGGCTTCGTCGAGCGGCAGGAATGCAGCGTCCGCCGCATCGTCGCCAGCGGCCGCTTCGCCTGAGACCCAGCGCGCGGCGTAGTCGACCAGCACGCCGTGCCAGTCGGTCTCGATGTCGATGCTGTCGACCACGTCCACCAAGCCGAGGATCTCGGCCACGACGCTGGTTTCCTCCTCGAGCTCCCGCAAGGCCGCAGCCTGGGCGGTCTCGCCGAACTCCATGCGCCCGCCGGGTATGCTCCATTGGCCAAGGCGCGGCGCCTTGCCCCTCTGGATCAGCAGCACATCCCGGCCACGAAAACAGACCACCCCGACGCAGGGGATCGGCCGGCGCACGGTCACGGGGGCAGTCACTGGACAGCCCTGCCGGCGCTGTGGTCCATGGCTTTCGAGCTCCCCTTGCGGCCGGGGTCCTGGGACCGAGAACGCCTAACTCAGCGGATGTTTGCGACAGAAGACCCAGTCGCCGCCAGTCGATTGATCGGCCTGGAAGGCGTAGCCGGCGGTGTCGAACCCCTTCAGCCCCTCGGCCCGATCGATGCGCTGGTCGATGGCGTAGCGCGCCATCATTCCCCTCGCCTTCTTGGCGTAGAAACTGAGCATGCGCGCCGCCTCGCCCGGTCTGACCTCCTTGAAATGGCAGGTCACCACCGGCGCCGCCAGCTGAGCCGCGTCGACCGCGCCGAAATATTCCTGGCTGGCGAGATTGACCAGAACCGGCTCGGCCAAGCCCTCCAGCGCCTGGTTCAGGGTCGGCGCGACGCGCTTGCGCCAGAAATCGTAGAGGCAGGACCCGCGCCGGGTCTTGAGCCGGATCCCCATCTCCAGACGATAGGGCTGGATCGCGTCCAGCGGACGCAGCACCCCATAGAGGCCGGAGAGGATGCGCAGCCGGGCCTGCGCCCAAGTGAGATCGCCCTTGTCGAGACTTCGCGCATCGAGGCCGTCATAGACGTCGCCATCAAAGGCGATCACGGCCTGCAGCCCGTCGTCGCAGGCCGGGTCAAATACCTGGAAACGCTCGAAATTCAGGTCCGCTAGCTTGTCGGAGATCGACATCAACCGCTTCAGGTCGCTGCGTTTGAGCTTGGACGTCACCTTGGCCAGTTCGGCGATGTCCGCCTTTAGCTCGGGCGTCGTCAACGGCGTGTCGGGCGAGGGGGCGGTGAAATCGAGCGACTTGGCGGGAGACAGGACCATCAGCATGGACCCGGAGATAATCCCGGCCGGGGGCGTGCGCGAGTCAAAAGCCGAGCTTGCGGCGCCTTCGGCTGAGGATGATCAGAACAGGACCCGCGGATTCATGATCCGCTTGGGGTCCAGCGCCGTTCGGATCGCACGAAGGGCCTCGATTTCCGCCGCCGGTTTATGGCGCAGGGCCTCCTCGACCTTCATGATCCCAAGGCCATGCTCAGCCGAGATCGAACCGCCGAGATCGGCGACAATGTCGTAGACGCGCCGCGCAGCCTCATTGCGCAATTCCGCGTGGGTCTTGGCCGGGACGCCCTCTGCGCCCAGCACGTCGTAGTGCACATTGCCGTCGCCCACATGGCCGAACGCCACCACCCGCGCGCCAGGCTCAACGGCTTCGATGGCGGCTCCGGCGCGGTCGATGAATTCGGCGATACGCGAGACCGGCACAGCGACGTCGTGCTTCCAACATGGCCCTTCCGGCTTCTGCCCCGCCGACTGGTTCTCGCGCAGGGCCCAAAACGCATGGGCTTGGGCCTTCGTCTGGGCGAGGGCGGCGTCCTGGATCAGGTCGTCCTCCAGCGCCTTGGCCAGGACCCGCTCAAGCGCCGCCTCAGCCGCGCCCGCTTCGCCGCTGGCCGCCTCGATCAGCACGAACCAGGCATGATCGCCTGGCAGCGGCGAGCGCTGGCCGGGAATGTTCTTGCAGACCAGGTCCAGGCCTTGCGCGCCAATCAGCTCGAAGGCCTCCAGCCCGCCACCGGTCTCTGTCTTGGCGCGGGCCAGTAGCTCCATGGCGTCGTGCGCACTGCGCAGCCCGACCAAGGCCACGGCGCGCGAGGCCATAACCGGATAGAGCTTGAGGCTGGCGGCGGTGATCACGCCGAGCGTGCCTTCGGCGCCGATCAACAGCTGCTTGAGGTCATAGCCGGTATTGTCCTTGCGCAGGCGCCTCAGCCCGTCCCAGATCTCGCCATTGGGCAGCACCGCCTCCAGACCCAGCACCTGGGCCCGCATGGTCCCGTAGCGCAGCACGCCGACCCCGCCGGCATTGGTCGAGATCAGGCCGCCGACACTCGCCGTCCCCTCCGACGCTAAACTGATCGGGAAGAACCGCCCTGCATCACGGGCCGCCTCCTGCACCGCGGCGAGCGGGGCCCCCGCCTCGACCTCGATCACGTCGTCGAACACATCGAGTTCGCGGATCGCGCGCATGCGCTCCAACGACAGCAGGATCTCGCCCTCGGGGATCTGGCCGCCGACCAGGCCGGTATTGCCGCCCTGAGGCGTGATCGCCACGCTTTCGGCGGCGCAGATTCGCACGACGGCTGCGACCTCGGCGGTGGTCTTCGGCAGCGCCAGCAGCGGTGTCGTCCCGACCCAGCGATCGCGCCACTCCACAAGCTTGGGGGCCAGCCGATCTGGGTCGGTGCTCCAGCCTCCCTCACCAAGCGCGGCTTTCAGCTGGTCGAGTACGGCGGCGGGAACGGGGTGGGTCATGGGCCGAAGATAGGACCGGCGGTCAAGCCTGGCCAGATGATGGCCAGGTTCTATCCTACGAACCCCGCCGCCCTGCGCAGGCGGTCGTTGATGGCCTCACCGAGACCTTCGCCGGGGATCGGCGCGACGGCGATGCCGGTCGGGCTGCCGCGATCGGCGATGCGGAGATAGGTGAAGAGGTTGGCGGCGGCCTGGCGAAGATCGCCGGTCGGGCTAAGGTTGAGGCCGTCGTCGGCGCAGGCGGAGCCGAAGCCCAGGAAGGCCTCACCGGACGCCGGCCCCAACGCGTTCAGCCGCACCGGAGCGTCCGGCGCGTAGTGCAAGGTCAGTCGGCCCGGAGAGCGCTTTGCGTCGAGCTCGGCCTCGCCCAGCGGCCCGACCAGAGCCTCGATCTGCGCCCGCGTCACCCCACCCGGCCGCAGGAGCCGAACCGGCGCGTCCAGCACCGCCAGCACGGTCGACTCAAGGCCGACGGCGCAGGGGCCGCCGTCCAGGGCGACTGCGGCGGCGAACCCGGTCTCGGCGACCGCGTCGGCCAAGGTCGTGGGGCTGGGCCGGCTAGAGCGGTTGGCTGACGGCGCCACCACCGGCCCGCCGAATTCGCGCAGCACCGCCTGGGCCAGCGGATGGCCCGGCGCCCTCACCGCCACCGTCTCCAGCCCTGCTCGCGCCAGGTCGCAGACGGCCCCTGGGCCGGCGATCGGGGCCACAAGGGTCAAAGGGCCGGGCCAAAAGGCCTCGGCCAGCCGCCGCGCCCGCTCGTCCAGGCGCGCGATGCGCTCGGCGGTAGCGAGGCCGGTCACGTGGGCGATCAGGGGGTTGAAGCTCGGCCGGCCCTTGGCTTCGTAGATCCTGGCCACGGCGGCGGGATTGGCGGCGTCAGCGGCCAGGCCATAGACGGTTTCGGTCGGCAGGATGACGAGGTCGCCTCGGCGCAGGGCGGCGACGGCGTCAGTCACGTGCGCCATATGATGTTCGAGGCCGTTGCCCAAGGTCTGGTCTCGCACTCGCGGGTGGATTTGCCTGAACTACGATGCAGTGGAGGGGGCTCGCCGTGGCCAGGGACAATCCAGGCAGAGCCCACCGTCGCCCTAGCACCCCGGCGAGGCCCCGTGAAGCCTCACGGGCTGGCCGTAAACTCAGCCTCGATGATCAGGTGAACCTTGTCACCGACCAGGGCCAGCCAGGCCTTGGAGCCGAAGTCCGAGCGCTGGATGTCGCAGACCGCGGAAAAGCCCATGCGTCGGCCGCCGATCAGGCTGCTGTCATAGCCGTTGAACGTCACCGCCATGCTCACCGGGCGCGTGACGCCATCAAGAGTCAGGTCACCGGTCACCTCACCGTGGATGGGGTCAGTGCGCTGAATGCCGGTGGAGACGAAGGTGATTTGGGGGTTGGCCTCGGCCCCCAGGAACTCGCGTGCGAACTTCCGGCTCAGGCCGTCGTCGCCAACGTCCAGCGAATTGGCGTCGATCGTGACGGTTAGCTTGGCCGCTTCGGGTTGGGCGGGGTCGAAGGCGAAACGTCCCTCGAACTTGTCGAAGCGCATGGTGTAACCGGACAGCCCCATGTGGCTGACCTTGGCGAGGACGCTAGCGTGGCGCTTGTCCAGCACATAGTCACCGGCCGGCGCGACCGAGAAGTCCTGGTTCGGCTGTCTGACATCGGCCAATGCCGGGCCGCAGGTCAAGGCGATGGCGAAGGCGAGGCTGGCGGCGCGGTCCATCGAGACTCCCAAGTCCGGTGAGACTTACAAGGATGAATACCTTGCAGCCGTGGTTGGGGCGGAATTGCAGTCTTCACGAAGCTGTGACGTGGTCACAGCGGGCCTGGCCTGACCGCGCCGCCCTTGGCTAAGGCCGCCCAGGCCCCTAGAACCGCTCAATAATCTGGAGCCCGTCATGTCCTTTCAAGCCCCCGCCCGCGACCTGTTGTTTGCCCTGACCGAGGTGATCGACATCGACCGGCTGCGCCAGACCACCGCCTTCGCCGAGATCGACCACGAGACCCTGGCGGCGGTGCTGGAGGCGGGAGGCGCCGTCGCCACCGACATCCTGGCCCCCTTGAACCGTAGCGGCGACAAGGCCGGCGCTCTCTATCAGAACGGCAGGGTCACCGCCGCGCCGGGATTCGCCGAGGCCTACAAGGCCTTCGCCGAGGGCGGCTGGACCAGCCTGGCGGCCGATCCCGAGTTCGGCGGCCAGGGCCTTCCCAAGGCCCTGGCGCTGGCCGTGTTCGAGATGATGCACGCCGCCAACATGGCCTTCAGCCTCTGCCCCATGCTGACCCAGGGCGCGATCGAGGCCATCCAGGCCCACGGGACGGAGCGGCAGAAGGCGCTCTACCTGCCGAACATGATCTCCGGGGCCTGGACCGGAGCCATGAACTTGACTGAGCCGCAGGCGGGCTCGGACCTTGGGACCCTGACCACCCGCGCCGAGCCGGACGGGCGAGGCGGCTACCTTTTGCACGGCCAGAAAATCTTCATCACCTGGGGCGACCACGACGTGGCCGACAACATCGTCCACTTGGTCCTGGCCCGCCTGCCCAACGCGCCGGCGGGCAGCAAGGGCATCTCGCTGTTCCTCACCCCCAAGCGGCTGGTGGGCGAGGACGGGTCCCTGGGCGACATCAACGCCTTGCGGCCGGGCGGGATCGAGCACAAGCTGGGCATCCACGCCTCGCCCACCTGCATCATGCTGTTCGACGGCGCCCAGGCTGAACTGGTGGGCGAGCCGAACAAGGGCCTAGCCCACATGTTCACCATGATGAACGCCGCGCGGCTGAACGTGGGGGCCCAGGGCGTCGGCATCGCCGAGCGAGCCTATCAGCAGGCCCTGGCCTATGTGCAGGAGCGCCGCCAAGGTCGCTCAGCCTGGACCCATGAGGCATCGGCGCCGATCTTCGACCATCCGGACGTGCGGCGCACCTTGCTGGCGATGAAGACCCGCATCGAGGCGGCCCGGGCGATCTGCTTGCTGACCGCCGTCAGCGCCGACCTCGGCCACAGCGCGACGGATCCAGCCGAGCGCGAGGCCGCCACCTTGCGCGAAGAAGTATTGACCCCCATCGCCAAGGCCTGGTCCACCGACATCGGGGTCGAGGTCGCGTCGATGGGCGTGCAGCTTCACGGCGGCATGGGCTTCATCGAGGAGACGGGCGCCGCCCAGCACTATCGCGACGCCCGCATCGCCCCGATCTATGAGGGGACCAACGGCATCCAAGCCATCGACCTGGCCGGCCGCAAACTGACACTGGCCGGCGGCGCTGGCGTCACGGCGCTGATCCAGGACATCCGGGCCACCGCGGAAAGCCTGATCGACGATGCGGCCGGCGAACTGTCAGGGATTGGTGAACGGCTCGACCACGCGGCTGACGCCCTGGAGGCGGCCACGAGTTGGCTCGGCGAACACCAGGGGGGGGCCGACGCCTTCGCCGGCGCCACGCCCTACCTGAAGCTCGCGGGTGATGTGATCGGCGGCTGGCTGCTGGCCAAGGGCGCGCTGGCGGCGGCGACCAAGGACCGGGACGGCCATGAGGCCCGCCGCCGGCGCCTGTTCGCCGCCCACTACGCCGACACCCTGCTCGCCCAGGCGCCCGGCCTTGTCGCCAGCGTGACCGCGGGGGACAAGGACCTGAAGGCGATGACGGCGGAGATGCTGGGGTGAATTCCCCTTTTTACAGCTGCTCGAGCAGATACTCCGCCGACGAGACCTTGAACTCACCGCCCTGCTCGACGTGCAACTGTTCGACCACGCCGTCCTTCGCCACCAGCGAGTAGCGCTGCGAGCGAGGGCCCATGCCGAACTTGGAGCCGTCGAGCTCCAGGCCGATGGCGCGGGTGAAGTCGCCGTTGCCGTCGGCCAGCATCAAGACCTCGTCGGCGATGCCCTGGTCCTTACCCCAGGCCTTCATCACGAACACGTCGTTGACCGAGACGCAGGCGATGGTGTCGATCCCCTTGGCCTTGAGTTCGGCCGCATGCTGCTTGAAGCCCGGCAGATGCTTGGCCGAGCAGGTGGGAGTGAAAGCGCCCGGTACGGCGAACAGGGCTACCGTCTTGCCCTTGAAGAGATCGCCGGTGCTGACCGGCGCGGGGCCATCCGCGGTAAAGGTCGTGAAACTGGCTTGCGGCAAACGATCGCCGACCTTGATCGTCATGGGGCGTCTCCTTGTTGCGTCTGAAGCGCCCTGGCTGGGCGACAGGGCTGGACATATGGCCTGACGCGCAGGACGCCAAGCCCAGAGATTCCTTGAACACAGGCCGCTGTCGGGTCAATCATGTAACCATGACGCCCAGCGCCTATCACCCGCTCGACGGCGAGCCCGAGTTCCTGACCGGACGGGCCCTGATCGCCATGCCGGGCATCGGCGATCCTCGCTTCGAGCGGGCGGTGATCCTGATCTGCGCCCACGATTCCGGCCATGCCATGGGCCTGGTGGTCAACCGGCCGATCGACGGCCTGACCTCGCCGGACCTTCTGGAGCGGCTCGGGGTCAATGCGGCGGCCGATGCGCCGCAGGAGCCGGTATTGATCGGCGGGCCGGTGGAGCGCGAGCGCGGCTTCGTCCTGCATACCGACGACTACCTGAATGAGGGGTCGAGCGCCAAGATCGGCGACGGGATCGCCATGACGGCCACGCGCGACGTCTTGGAGGCCATGGCGGATCCGACCCGGCGGCCGCGCAAGGCGGTGCTGGCGCTGGGCTATTCCGGCTGGGGGGCCGGCCAGTTGGAGCAGGAGATCCGGGACAATGTCTGGCTGACCTGCGATCCGGACGAGGCCCTGGTGTTCAGCCACGACTATGACCACAAATGGTCGCAGGCCCTGGCGCGCCTGGGGGTAAGCGCGGACCGGCTGTCGGGGCAGGCTGGGCGGGCCTAACCGGCAGAGCCCCGCAGCTTCACCGGCGCTGTCCCATCGGCATAGCTCTCGTTGAGATAGACCTCGGCCTCTTGCGCAGACAGGGCGGGCGCATAGCCGAAGCCTTGGCCGTAGTCGCAGCCGAGATCCAGGAGGTGGCGGGCCATGACAGCGTTCTCCACGCCCTCGGCCACCACCTCCAGCGAAAGGTCGCGGCCGAGATTGACAACCGAGCGCACGATCTTGGCCGAGCCCTCGTTGGATCCCATGGTGCGCACGAAATAGCGGTCGATCTTCAGCGTGTCGAATGGCAAGCGGGTCAGGTAGGACAGCGAGGAAAAGCCGGTGCCGAAGTCGTCGAGAGCCAGGCCCGCCCCGGCCTCGCGCAGTTGGCGCAGGATCACCGCGGCGCCGTCCGGATCGCGCATGATGTCGCTTTCCGTGATTTCCAGCTTCAGCGCCCCGCGCGGCAGGCCGGTCTCGGCCAGGAGCGCCTTGAGATCCGGCACCAGGTTCGGGCGATCAATCTCGCCCACCGACAGATTGACGCTGACGGTGATCTCACCAGCCGCCTGGTGCGCGCGCCGCCATTCGGCGAGTTGCAAGGCCGAGGCCCGCATCATATGCGCGCCGAGCTCGACCAAAAGGCCCATTTCGTCGCACAGCGGCAGGAACTGGTCCGGCGGGATCAGGCCGCGGCGTGGGTGGCGCCAGCGCGCCAGGGCCTCGAAGCCGGATATGGCGCCCGTGCTCAGGCGCACCACCGGCTGGTAGTAGGGGACGATTTCGCCCCGCCCAATGGCGCCGCGCAGGTCGGACTCCATGGCCAGGCGGGAAAGGCCGTCGCTCTCCAGCGAGCGGCCGTAGGCGGCGGCGCCGCCGCGGCCGGCGGTCTTGGCGCTTTCCACGGCCAGTTCGGCCCGGCGCAGCAGCTCGGCCGCTTCGGCGGCGTCCGGTCCGCCCTCGGCCACCACGGCGCCGATCGAAAGGGTCGGCACGATGTCGAAGCCGGCGATTCGTAGCGGCTGCTCCAACGAGCGGCGCATGGTCTCGGCGGGATCGATGACGTCCGCCGGCGCCAGGGCGGCGAATTCGTCCTCACCCACCCGGGCCATGATCGTGCCCGACGGAAAGGTCGCCGCCAGGCGCGAGCCAAGGGCGGCCAGCACCAGGTCGGCGCGTTCATGCCCGAGCGCTTCATTGAGGCGGCGCAGGCGGTCCAGGTCGGCGACCACCAGGGTGTAGGTCTGCGGATTGCGCAGCAGGGCCCGCGCCTGGACAATGAAGCTGCGACGGTCCAGAAGGCCGGTCAGCACGTCCTTTTCGCTGGCGGCGAACTTGGCTTCCGGCACGATCACCCCGGAGGCGCGCGCCCCGCCTTCCTCCAGCCATTCGCCGCGCCAGATGCAGGTCTCGCCGCCGCGCATACGGATGCGCGCGCTAATCTCGCTGCCGGGCGGGCGCACCGTCAGAAGGCGCTCCATCAGGTTGCGGTCCTGCGGCAGACAGAGGGCGTAGGCGGCGGCGCCGACGCAATCGGGGGCCAAAGGCGATAGGCCAAGCGGCCTGGCCGCGCCCGTAAAGCGCAGCTTGTCCTGTTCTGGGTCCCAGGTCCACAGCACAACCTGGGCGGCGCCCAGCGCCTCCAAGGTCACCGTGGTATCCCAGACAAATCGGTCTTTCGACCCTATCGCCATCGTTTGCCTGCGCCGCGTTTTGCTGACTGGCTAGGTCGATCTGACCCGCGCATGCAAGGTGTAGTGCGTAAACCTTAAGTTTTGCCACCACTCGGCCGGGAGGCGCGTCCCAAGCTGCGGCGAAAATCCTAAACGGCCTCTCTGTCTCCGTCGTGCGATCCGGGGGTCACAAGGCCGAACAGCAGGTGGTCGCGCCAGGCGCCGTTGATCTTCAGATAGGCGCTGGCCCGCCCCTCAAGCTCGAACCCGGCGCGGACGAGCAGCCGGCGCGAGGGATCGTTCTCAGGCACGCAGGCGGCTTCAAGCCGATGCAGGCCCAGTCGGGAAAAGGAAAAAGCCACCACGGCCCGCACTGAGGCCAGGGTGAACCCCATGCGGGCGAAGGGCTCTCCCACCCAGTAGCCGATGGTGCCCATCTGGGCCACGCCACGGCGGATGTTGGACAGGGTGATGCCCCCGACCAGGGTTTCATCCTCGACGCGGAACACCAGGAAGGAATAGCCCTGGCCCAGGTCCACGTCGCGCTGATAGGCCAGGAGGCGCCGGCGAAAAGCCCCGCGCGAAAGATCGTCCGCCGGCCAGGTGGGCTCCCAGGGTTGCAGGAAATTGCGCGAGCGGCGGCGAAGATCCGCCCAGGTCGGAAAGTCGCTGGCGCGCGGGGGGCGCAACACCACCCTCTCCGCCTCCAGGCGAAGGCCCGCCTCCGGGGCTATCCAGTCCAGCAGCGCCATGGGCGTCTAACTCCCAACCGGCACGTTAGGCATAATTGTAAGCCATGCAAGCGCGCTCAAGCTCGTCAATCAGCCGAAAAGCGAGGCCTCGAAGGCCGTTGCAGCCTTCATCGCCGCCTTGGGACCCAGCACCGCACAGGCGCTGGCCCGCTGGCTGAGCAGCCGTTCGCCGAGCCGGGACAGGTCGGCGGCCTGGACCGCCTCGATGTCGGCGGATGTCTCCTCGACGCTGAAAAGGCGGTCGAAAGCCAGGACCTGGCTGGCGGCCTGCTCGGCGCGGGCCAGGGCCGACTCGCGAGCCATGAAGGTCGCAGCCTTCAACTGCGCCTTGGCCCTGGCCAGCTCGGCGTCCCCAACCCGCCCGATCAGGCCGTGGATCTCGGCGGCGCACAACCTGGCCGCTTCGGCCGCGTCCTTGGCCGCGGCCCCGGCATAGATCCCGAGTACGCCGGTGTCGGAGTGGGTGTCGGCGAAGGCGTCGATGGCGTAGGCAAGGCCCCGGTCCTCGCGCACCGCCTGGAACAGGCGCGAGGACATGCCGCCGCCAAGGATCTCGGCGAACAGGCGTAGGACGAAATAGTCCGGATCGGTCAGGCCTGGAGCCGGTAGCAACAGCACCAGGTGCGACTGCTCCAGCGCCCGCACCAGCGGCGCAGCGCCGCCGACGAAGCGCGCCGGCCCGCTCGGCGCTGGCGGCGCGCCCTGAGCGGGCGCCGAGAAGCAGCGCTCGACCAAATCCAGAAGCTCGGCCTCCTCGACCGCCCCGGCGGCGCTGACGACGATGGCGTCCGGGGCGTAGAGGCCCGCATGGAACTCGGCGAGTGTCTGGCGGGTGGCGGCGCCCACGGTGGCGTCGGCGCCCAGGATCGGCCGTCCCAGCGGGTGGCCCTCGAACGCCGCCGCCTGGGCCAGTTCGAACACCAGATCGTCCGGCGTATCGGCGGCCTCGGCGATCTCCTGCGAGATCACCAGTTTCTCCCGGGCGAGGTCGCCCGCGTCCAGAACCGGCCGTCGGATGAGGTCGGCGATTACCTCCATGGCCAGGGGCAGGCCGCCCTTCAGCGCTCGCACCTGATAGCTGGTGCGCTCATGGCCGGTGGCGGCGTTGATCTGCCCGCCCTCGGCCTCGATGGCCTCGACGATGTCGCGAGCGGAGCGGTCCCCTGCGCCCTTGAACACCATATGCTCGAGAAGGTGGGCCCAGCCGTTCTGATGCGCGGGCTCGGAGCGCGCGCCGCGGCCGACCACCACCGACAGGGCCAGGGTCTGCAGCCCCGGCATGGGATCGCAGACGACCCGCACGCCGTTGGGCAACCGATGGATTTTGGGGGCGGCGTTGCGCTCTGATTGGGTCAGGTTGAGCCGCTCCAATGATATTCCGCTCTTCCCAGCGAATGCCGGGATCCAGATGACAAAGCGCAGGCGTCATTTCTGAAGACCTTCACCATGCTAGCCCGGCTGCGCGCCCTTTGATCTGGGTCCCGGCATTCGCCGGGAAGAGCGGCTTTTGATGGCCAGCATGATTCGCCTCGAAATCCTCCGCCCCTAAACTCCGGCAAAGCTGCGGACATAGGCCTTCACCGCCTCCACATCAGCGGCGATCCTGTCGATGCGCTCCGGCTTGCCGGCCAGGCCCTTGGCGGCGCCGGGCATGGCCGGGGCGCGGCCGGAAGCCGCCTCGACCGCCTCCGGGAACTTGGCGGCATGGGCGGTGGAGAGAACCACCAGCGGCGTTGTCGGCCGCTTCGGCCCAACGCGCTGGGCCGCGGCCACACCGACGGCGGTGTGGGGGTCGATCATCTCGCCGGTCTCGTTGAGGGTGGAAACGATCGCCCTGGTGGTGTCGGCCTCGCTGATCCCCGCGCCCACGAACAGCTCGCGGATCGTGGCCAAGGCTTTGGGCGGAATGTCGATCGCACCGGACTCGGCGAAGGCGCGCATGGCGCGGGACGTTTCCACCCCCTGCCGGTCGACCGCCTCGAAATAGAGCCGCTCGAAGTTTGAGGCGATCTGGATGTCCATGGCCGGGCTCTGGGTCGCCAGCACCTGGCCGCGGGCGTAGCGCCCGTCGTGCACCGCGCGCGCCAGGATGTCGTTGCCGTTCGTGGCCAGGATGATGCGCTCGATCGGCAGGCCCATGCGGTGCGCGACATAGGCGGCGAAGGCGTCGCCGAAATTGCCGGTCGGCACGGCGAACGAGATCGGCCGCTGGGGCGCGCCCAGGGCGACGGCGGCGGTGAAATAATAGACCACCTGGGCGGCGATGCGGGCCCAGTTGATCGAGTTGACGCCCGAAAGGTCGACCGCTTCGCGAAACCCCTGCTCCTGGAACAGGGCTTTGACGATCGACTGGCAGTCGTCGAAAGTCCCATCGACCGATAGGCAGCGGACATTGTCGTCGCTGGCCGTGGTCATGAAGCGGCGTTGGACCTCGCTGATCCGTCCGTCAGGGAACAGCACCACGACCCGCAGGTTGGCGCGACCGCGCAGGGCCTCGATCGCCGCCCCACCGGTGTCGCCCGATGTGGCGCAGACGATGGTCATGGTCCGGCCCTGCGCCGCCAGGGCGTACTCGTAGAGCCGCGCCAGGAGCTGCATGGCCACGTCCTTGAAGGCGAGCGTGGGGCCGTGGAACAGCTCCAGCAGCCAGAGGCCGCTGTCGAGCTGCTTGAGCGGGGTCACCGCCGCGTGGTCGAAGCCGGCATAGGCCTCGCGGGTCATGCGCTCAAGCTCGGCGCGATCAATGGCCTCGCCCGCGAATTTCGCCAGGATGGCCGCCGCCACCTCGGCGTAGGGCTTTCCGGCGAAGGCGGCGATCTCGTCGTGGCTCAGCGACGGCCAGACGGCGGGCGAATAGAGGCCCCCGTCGGGCGCCAGGCCCGTCAGGACCGCATCCAGGAAACCGATCGGCGGGCTGTCCCCGCGGGTGGAGATGTACTGCATCTATTTCGCCAATCTAAGGCGCCAATCGTCGCCAGAGGCTGGCGAGGTAAACGGCCAGCAGGGCTGCGGCAAGCCCGAACCAGGTCACAGCGTATTCCAAATGTCGATTGGGGATGTTCGGGGGGATCGGCGCTGGGACAGGGCCGGCCTTGGGCGCTGGGCTTTCCAGCATCAGGAAGATCGGCGCCGGGTGATCCGCGCCAAGCACCCGGGCCATGGCCGGGATGTCGCGAAAATAGAACAGGCGCTGGGCCGGCTGGTTGTCCGGGGTGACGAAGGTCTTCTTGTCGCCGCGCCGCAGGACCCCGACGACAGGCCGAACCAAGCCGACGCCGACAGCGGTCAAACTGGTGGTCACCGGTCCAGCGGGGTCGTCTTGGCGCAGGAAGCCGCGGTCGACCAGCAGGCTGGCATAGGGCTGGCCCTGCAGCGGACAGGCCGCGATGATGCGATAGCCGGCCTCGCCGCCCCAGACGGCATAGAGCTTGACGAAAGGCCGGCGTTCCAGGTCAGGGCAATCGGCGGCGACGCGGGTGAAGTCCAAGTCGCGGCCATGCGCCAGTTCGCCCATGGCCAGGCCGAGAGGACGCGGGGCTGTGGTCTGCAGGGCGGCGATGCGGGCCAGCAAGGCCTCTTTCCAATGCAGGCGCTGGACCTGCCAGACGCCGAGGCCGCAAAGGAGCGCCAGGGCCAGGGCCGTGAACAGGGTCAGAACGACGGGAAAACGGGATTTGGAGGCTGCGCGGTTCATCAGGGGAGGACCGGCCCGACCTAGACTCTATCGTTCCGGGCTTCGGAGGCCTTGTTGTGGAACTGCAGATTGATCAGCACGCCCTTGAACGGGCGCAGCAGCCCCAGGGCCATGACGGCTGACAGCGGCAGCCAGATCAGGATGCTGAGCCAGATCGGCACGTGCAGCGCAAACTCGGTGAACAGCAGTCCAAAGCAGGCGATCATGCCGACGATCAGGATGATGAACACCGCCGGCCCGTCGCCAGAGTCGGCGGCCCGCAGATCGAGGCCGCAAGCCTCGCACCGCGCGCCGACCTTCAGAAAGCCTTCGAACAGAGCGCCCTCGCCGCAGGCGGGGCAGCGGCAGGCGAGACCCGGGAGGATCGGGTTCACGCCCGCCATGACGCTACTTCAATCCCGGCAGGATCACGTAGAGGAAGGAGAACAGGAACAGCCAGACCACGTCGACGAAGTGCCAGTACCAGGCCGCCGCCTCGAAACCGAAATGCTTCTGCGGGGTGAAGCCGCCGCCCAACAGCCGCAACAGGCACACGGTCAGGAAGATGGTGCCGATCAGCACGTGGAAACCGTGGAACCCGGTGGCCATGAAGAAGGCGTTGCCGTAGAGGGCCGAGTTTGACGCCTCGTCCGAGAAGAACAGCTTGTCGGCCAGGATGTGGTGGTACTCATAGGCCTGGATCGAGGTGAACAGCACGCCCAGCGCGATCGTCAGGATCAGGCCGATCGTAGTGCCCTTGCGATCGCCCGTCTGCAGCGCGTGGTGGGCCCAGGTGACGGTGGTGCCCGACAGCAGCAGGGTCAGGGTGTTGACCAGAGGCAGCTCGAAGGCGGGCACCAGTTCGACGCCCTTGGGCGGCCAGGTGGCCCAGGCCGCGGCGACGCCGACGGTGGAATTGACGTCCGGGGTCAGCACGCGGTGGCCATGGAACAGGGCCATTTCGAAGAAGATCCAGAACCAGGCGACGAAGAACATCACTTCCGAAGCGATGAACATCACCATGCCGTAGCGCAGACCAATGGAGACCACCGGGGTGTGGTCGCCGCTGTTGCCTTCGATCACCACGTCGCGCCACCAGCCGCCCATGGTGAACAGCACGCCGCCCAGGCCGACGAGGAAGGGCCAAAGCGTGTGCTTTTCAAAGCCCAGGATACCCTTCATCCAGATCACGCCGCCCACGGCCATGGTGAAGGCGAAGAACGAGCCAATCAGCGGCCAGGGGCTGGGATTGACCAGGTGATAGTCGTGCTTGACGGCTCCTGACGCCATTTCGTTCTTGTCCCTCGAAGTTTCTGTTCGCCGCCGGGGTAAGGCCCGATCAGCGAGGTTATCGATTCTAGGCTATAGCCCCGCCCCGGCCGATCCGCCAAGGCCTTGCGCAGGCTTTGGCCCCGGTTTCGCTGCCAGAGGCTTCGCAGCCGCGGTCGTTACAGGATAGAAGGTGTAGGACAGAGTGACGTCGGTAAAGGCCTTGGTGTCGCCATCCTTGGCGAAACCCGGATCGACGAAATAGACCACGGGAAAGCGGACGGTGGCGTGGGCCGCGATGGTCTGGTCGGTGAAGCAGAAGCATTGCAGCTTGCGGAAATAGAGCCCGGCCTGCAGCGGAACTACGTTGTACGCGGCATGGCCGGTGACGGCCTGGGCGGAGTTGTTGGTCACCGTGAAAAAGGCCAGGCCCGTCTCGCCGATATGGATCGTCTGGTGAGTCTGGTCCGGCGAGAAACTCCAGGGCAGGCCGCGGACATTGGTGTCGAAGCTGACCGTCAGCGTCTGGTCCAGCACCTTGCCGCCCGCCTTGGCCGCCTTGGGCACGGCGCCGGAAAAGCCGGTGGCCTGGCAGAAGGCGCGGTAAAGGGGCACGGAAGCAAAGGCCGCGCCGGTCATCAGGACGAAGACGCCGACGCAGATCAGGGCGATCCGGCCGTTGGCGCGCCGCGCCCGGCGTTCGGCGGAGGCTTCAGGACGGGCTGCCGTCAAACACATGCCCTCCCATCTTGGTGATGGTGACGATGAACACCAGGATCACGAACACGCCCAGCGCCAGGGCGATGGCGATGCTGCGCCGCCGGCGGGCCTTGGTGGCGTCTTCGCTTTCCGGCGGGTTGAAGGTCACCAGCGAAGGGCCTCCAGCCCCATCAGGCGCTCGGCCAGGAGGCCGGCGAACAAAAGGAACAGGTAGGCGATGGAGAAGGCGAACAGGTTGCGCGCGGCCTTGGCCCCGGCGCGGACCTCATAGAGGCGCCCCTCGCGCTCGCCCGACGCATCGCCGGCATGGCCCAGGACCAGGCGCACGGCTAGGAGCAGGAACATCGCCCCGCCGATGGCGGAGATCGCCAGATAGAGCGGTCCAGCGAGGCCCGTGAAGGCGGGCGCGATGGCCACTGGAACCAGCACGAGGCTGTAGAGCAGGATCTGGCGGCGGGTGGAGGCGGCGCCCTTGACCACCGGCATCATCGGCACGCCCACGGCCGCATAGTCCTCGGCCGTATAGAGCGACAGGGCCCAGAAGTGCGGCGGGGTCCACAGGAAGATGATGGCGCACAGCAGCCAGGCGTTCAGCGGTGTACTGCCGCTGGCCGCCGCCCAGCCGATCACCGGCGGCAGGGCGCCGGCGAGGCCGCCTATGACGATGTTCTGCGGCGTCGAGCGCTTGAGCCACATGGTGTAGACCACCGCATAGAAGACGATGGTGAAGGCCAGGAGCGCCGCGGCCAGCAGGTTGACGGCCAGATACATCATCCCGACCGAAAACAGCGACAGGGTCATGCCCAGCGCCAGGGCGTCCGCGCCCTGGACCTTGCCCATCGGCACTGGCCGGCCCCGCGTGCGGCGCATGCGGGCGTCGATATCGGCGTCGTACCACATGTTCAGCGCGCCGGACGCACCCGCGCCGACAGCGATGCACAGGATGGCGACGGCGGCCAGGATCGGGTTGAGCGGCGTGCGCGCGCAAATGAGGCCCGTCAGGCCCGTGAACACCACCAGCGACATCACCCGCGGCTTCAGCAGCGCGACATAGTCCTGCCAGCGGGCGGGCGTCGATTGGCTGGGCGCGACGGCGGCGGTGTCGGTCATGAGCGGCGGCGGACTTTCAAAAACAAGTCAAGGGCGAGGCGTCTATGAGCCCCGCCCTTGGAAAACTTCAAGCCCAATTCCTCAGTGCGAGTCGGCCGAGATGTGCGGCAGTTCGTTGAATTGGTGGAACGGCGGCGGCGAGGACAGGGTCCATTCGAGCGTGGTGGCGCCCTCGCCCCAGGGATTGGCCTCGGCCTTGCGCCGGCGGACGGCGGCTTCGATCAGCATGGTGAAGAACACCGCCATGCCGCACAGGGTGATCATGTAGCCGTAGGTCGAAATGGTGTTCCAATGCTCGAAGGCCGCCGGATAGTCGATATAGCGGCGCGGCATGCCCTGCAGCCCCAGGAAATGCTGCGGGAAGAAGATCACGTTCACGCCGACGAACATCAGCCAGAAGTGCGCGGCGCCCAGCACCTCGTTGTACTTCACGCCCCACATCTTCTCGAACCAGTAGTAGAAGCCGGCGAAGATGGCGAACACGGCGCCCAGGCT
>FSWM01001174.1_pt1 | contig 18184 bp, 16 predicted proteins | sample 1637841 | NCBI WGS metagenome assembly FSWM01 (sample SAMEA3914789, study PRJEB12502) | metagenome | biome: forest; material: soil | place: Canada | collected 2011-07-03 | depth 0.3 m | reverse complement strand
TGGACACCGCCACCATCGTCACCGCCCTGCTGCACGATGTGATCGAGGACACCCCGGTCACCCGCGCCGACATCGACCAGCTGTTCGGCCCCGAGATCGGCGAGCTGGTGGAGGGTGTGACCAAGCTGTCGCGGCTGGAGCTGACCGCCGAGCACACCCGCCAGGCCGAAAACCTGCGCAAGTTCATCCTGGCCATCTCCCGCGACGTGCGGGTGCTGATGGTCAAGCTGGCCGACCGCCTGCACAATATGCGCACCCTGGAATTCATTCCCCGCCAGGAAAAGCGCGAGCGCATCGCCCGCGAAACCCTCGACATCTACGCCCCCCTGGCGCGCTCGATCGGCTGCCAGCGGATCTGCACCGAGCTCGAGGAACTGGCCTTTTCCCATCTGAACAAGGTGGCGCGCGACGCCATCGTCCGCCGGCTGGAGGTGCTGCGCGCCGACCAGAGCGCGGCGGTGGCGGTGGTCAGCGGCGAAGTCTCGGCCAAGCTGGAGGCGGACGGCCTCGCCAGCCGGGTCTATGGCCGCGAAAAACATCCCTATTCGATCTGGCGCAAGCTGCAGCGCAAATCGATCGGCTTTTCTCAGCTGTCCGACATCTACGCCTTTCGGGTCATCGTCGGCTCGGAAGAGGACTGCTACCGCGCCCTGGGCGTCATCCACCGCGCCTGGCCCTGCGTGCCCGAGCGGTTCAAGGATTTCATCTCCACCCCAAAGCGCAACAATTACCGCTCCTTGCACACCACCGTGGTCGGGCCCAAGGGCATGCGGATCGAGATGCAGATCCGCACCGAGGCCATGAACCGGGTGGCCGAGGACGGGGTGGCGGCCCACTGGCGCTACAAGGACCAATCCTACGGCTTCGACGCCGAGGCCCAGGAAGAGGCGGGCGGCCGCGATCCCCTGGTCAATCTGCGTCACCTGGTCCAGGTGCTGGAGCACGGCGGCGACGCCGAGGATCTGGTCGAGCACGCCAAGCTGGAGATGTTCCTCGACCAGGTGTTCGTCTTCACCCCCAAGGGTCAGTTGATCAGCCTGCCGCGCGGCGCCATGCCCCTGGACTTCGCCTATGCCGTCCATTCCGACGTCGGCGACACGGCCCTGGGGGTCAAGATCAATGGCGAGCTTCGTCCCCTGCGCACGCCCCTGACCAATGGCGACGTGGTCGAGGTGATCCGCGGCCCCAAGGCTATCGCCCATCCCGAATGGCAGTCGCTGTCGATCACCGGCCGCGCCCGCTCGGCCATCCGCCGGCATATGCGGCTGACAGAAAAGGAGGAGTTCGTCCGCCTGGGCCGCGCCTCGGTCGAACAGACCTTCGAGCGCGCCGGCAAGACCCGCGCCGATGTGTCCCTGCGCCCGGCCCAGGAGCGGTTCGGCGCCGCCTCCGAGGACGATCTGTACGAGGCGGTCGCCCGCGGCCGCGTCGCCCCCGCCCACGTGCTGGAAGTGGTGTTTCCGGGCATGAAGGATACGGAAAAGGCGGCCGCGGCGGCCCGCCGCCGGATCGAAAACGGCAAGGGCGCGCGGCTGTTCGTGCGCGGCGGCGGCCTCACCCCCGGCATTTCGCTGCACTTCGATCCCGCCTGCAATCCCGTGCCGGGCGATCGCATCGTCGGCATCCTCGAGCCCGACGGCGGCGGCCTGACCGTGCACGCCATCGACTGCTCGCGCCTGGCCGAATATGACGACCGCGACGATCTGTGGCGCGACCTGCAGTGGACGCCCGAGGCCGAGCGCAACAGCCTGTCCCAGGCCAGGCTCAAGGCCACCATCCGCGACGCCCCGGGGGTGCTGGGCCAGACCTGCACCATCATCGGCGAGGCTGGCGGCAATATCGTCGGCATGCGCATGCACCATCGCCAGGGCGAGTTCTTCGACGTGGATTTCGATATCGAGGTGCGCGACGCCCGCCACCTGACCAATATCGCCGCGGCCCTGCGCGCCTGTCCGCCGGTGGAGACCGTGGAGCGCGCGCGCAGCTGAGCCCTTGGCCGGCTAGCCCCTTTGCCGCCCGCCCGCCGCCCGCTATTGAAGCGCTATTGTCTGTTCAGAGGCGCCCATGACCGAAGCCATCACCGATCAGAGCGCCGCCGACGGCGATCGGGGCGCACAGGCGGCCTGGGATCAGCTGGGCAGCCTGCTGGTGGCCGGCGAGCGGGTCGTCGCCCTGGCGTTGCAGCACCGCCTGTTCGCCCTGTTTCACCGACGCCAGGTGGCCGCCGCCACCACCGGCCGCTTCATCTTCCTCAGCCGGCGCCTGCTGGGCGGCTATGACCCGCTCGACGTGCGCTGGCAGGACCTGAAGGAGGTGCGCCTGACCGTCGGCATGTTCGCCGCCACCCTCTGCGTCGAATACAGCGCCAATCTGTCGGACACGGCGGTGGGCGAGGGCGGTCCTGGCGAGATCCTGGTCACCGGCCTGCGCATCGCCCCGGCCCAGGCCCTCTACCGCGAATGCCAGGCCCAGGTTCAGGCCTGGCGCGAAAAACGCCGGGTGCGGTCGCTGGAGGAAATGCGGGCCCAGGCGGGCGGCGTCCAGATCGCCACCGGCCTCTATCCGCCCGCCGCAGCGGGGGCCGACCACCCTCCGCTGCTCGACGCCCCGCCCCGCCCGGCGCCCCAGGCCGAGGACCCGGCCCAGCGCCTGGCCCGCGCCAAGGCCATGCTCACCCAGGGCCTGATCACCGACGCCGAGTTCGAAGCCATCAAGGCCAAGATCATCGGCTCGCTGTAGCTGGGGCTTTCGTAGCTGAGCCTCGCTCGGTTCGGCGGTGTCACCACGGCCTGGCATAGGTTGGCGTCCACGCGATTGAGCTTAACACCACCCCTCCACCGCTCGTCCCGGCCTTCGCCCCTAGGCGCTAAGTTTGGGCTTTTTAGACCCTATGGAACCCTTCCCCCTCGATGGGGGAAGGGCAGGGTTGGGGGTGTGTCCGCACGGGTTGGGCGAAGAATGCAGGGGGCGACGTCGCCGAACGCGGTCAAATCTGGAAACCGCTTGCCAACACCCCCAACCCAAACCCTTCCCCCATCGAGGGGGAAGGGCCTTTTGAGCCCCGCCAACCTCGCAACTTGGCGCCTATGCGCCTTCGCCGGGATGAGCGGATGAGGATGCGGCTATCCAGCTTGGCGAACAACATCGGCGAGATCCGGTTTGCTGACGGGCGCCTCCGCCATCTTTCCCAAGCGCCCCGAAAGCGCTATCTGCATAGCCATGACCAATGAAGACGTTCTCGAAGAATTCCGTGCGGCCGGGGCCCTGCGGGAAGGCCATTTCGTGCTGTCCTCCGGGCTGCATAGCGGCGTGTTCCTGCAAAAGAACCTGGTCTTCATGCAGGCCGCGCGCACCGAGCGCCTGTGCAAGGCCCTGGCGGCCAAGATCACCGCGGCCGTGGGCCCGGTGGATGTGGTGGTCTCGCCGGCCGTCGGCGGCATCATCCCCGGCTATGAGACGGCGCGCCACCTGAACGCGCCCTCGATCTATGTCGAGCGGGAAGGGGGCCAGTTCAAACTGCGCCGCGGCTTCCATATCGAGCCGGGCGCCAAGGTGGTGATGGTCGAGGACATTGTCACCACCGGCCTGTCGTCGCGCGAATGCATCGCCGCCATCCAGGCCACCGGCGCGGTCGTCGCCTGCGCCGCCTGTATCGTCGACCGCTCCGGCGGCCGCGCCGATGTCGGCGTGCCCCTGGTGGCCCTGGCGACCCTGGACGTGCCGGCCTATCCGGCCGACGCCCTGCCGCCCGAACTCGCCGCCCTGCCCACCGAGGATCCAGGTAGCCGGAGGCTGTCGGCATGAGCCATCGGCTGCGCCTGGGGGTCAATATCGACCACGTGGCGACCATCCGGAACGCCCGCGGCGGGTCCGCGCCCGATCCCGCCCGCGCGGCCGAAATCGCCATGGCCGCCGGCGCCGATGGCGTCACCGCCCACCTGCGCGAAGATCGCCGCCATATCTCCGACGCCGATATCGAGGCCCTGGCGGTGCTGACCCGCCGCCGCGGCCGGCCGCTGAATTTCGAAATGGCGGTCACTGACGAGATGCAGGCCATCGCCCTGCGCCATCGCCCCCACGCCGCCTGCCTGGTGCCCGAACGGCGCGAGGAGGTGACCACCGAGGGCGGTCTCGACGTCGTCAAGGGGCACAACACCATTGCCCCGGTGGTCCAGGCGCTGAAGGCCGCCAATATCCGGGTGTCGCTGTTCATCGAGGCCAGCCCGCTGCAGGTCGCAGCGGCGCACGAGATCGGGGCTCAGGTCATCGAACTGCATTGCGGGGCCTATACCGACGCCGCGCGCGACGGCCTGCCCGAGGCGGCCACCCGTCTGAAAGCCCTGCGCGACGCGGCGCTCCAGGCGGCGGCGCTCGGCCTCGAGGTCCATGCCGGCCATGGCATCGACTATGAGACCGTCGGCCCGATCGCCGCCATTCCGCAGCTGGTCGAGCTCAATATCGGCCATTTCCTGATCGGCGAGGCCATCTTCACCGGGCTGGACCCCGCCATTCGCCGCATGCGGGCCTTGATGGACCACGCGCGCGCCGCGGCGCCCCGGGAGTCGGCCGCTTGATCATCGGCCTGGGCTCGGACCTGTGCGACATCCGCCGCATCGAAGAAACCCTGACGCGCTTTGGCGAGCGGTTCACCAACCGCCTGTTCACCGACACCGAACGCGCCCGCTCCGAGCGCAAGGCGGACCGCGCCTCCAGCTACGCCAAGCGGTTCGCGGCCAAGGAGGCCTGTTCCAAGGCCCTGGGCACCGGCATTCGCGCCGGCGTCTTCTGGCGGGACATGGGCGTGGCCAATCTGCGCTCGGGCCAGCCGACCATGATCCTGACCGGCGGGGCCGCCGAACGCCTGGCGCGGATGGTCCCCGCCGGCATGAGGCCCGTCGTCCATCTCAGCCTGACCGACGACCATCCCTACGCCCAGGCCTTCGTGATCATCGAGGCCCTGCCCGAGGGCTGATCGCGCCGCCGTTCCGGCAGGTCCAGCGCTCCGCTAACCGCGAGTTAACGGGCGTGCGGCTTGCTCCTGATGTATCGAACGTCTAGCAAGGCGACTTCGCCGAAACGGCCTGAAAGAGACCCATCCTCCATGAGTTCCGACGCCCAGAGCGCGCCTGACGAAAAAGGCGGCGCCGCCAACGAAATGGTCGAGATCGTCAAGACCATCGCCTATGCGCTGCTGATCGCTCTGGTGCTGCGGGTCCTGCTGTTCCAGCCCTATACGATCCCGTCGGCCTCGATGGAGCCGAACCTGTTCGAGGGCGACTACATCATCGTCTCGAAATACAGCTACGGCTACAGCAAGCACTCGATCCCCTTCAGCCCGCCCCTGTTCAACGGCCGCATTTTCAATCACGCGCCGCGCCGCGGCGACATCATCGTCTTCAAGCTGCCGCGTGAACCGAGCATCGACTATATCAAGCGCCTGATCGGCATGCCGGGCGACAAGGTCCAGGTGAAGTCCGGCGTGGTGTTCATCAACGGCAAGCCGGTGAAGCGCGAGCGGATTGCGCCGGGGGTGACGGACCTGGGCGACGGCCTGATCGCGCCGGTCGACCGGTTCAAGGAGACCAATCCCGAGGGCCGCGACTACACCACCAACAGCAGCCCCTCGAACCAGGCCGCCGACAATACCGGCGTCTATGTGGTGCCGCCGCACTGCTATTTCATGATGGGCGACAACCGCGACAACTCTCTGGACAGCCGCTTCGACCCCGGCATGCCGTTCGAAGCCACCGGCCCGTCCAATTGCGGCTGGGACCCCTCGGTGGACGCCTTCGTGCCCGACGAAAAGGGCGTGGGCTTCGTGCCGGAGCAGAACCTGGAAGGCCGGGCCCAGATCATCCTGCTGTCCTGGAAAAAGGGCGCCAGCCTGTTCAAGCCCTGGACCTGGGTGATGAACGCCCAGCCCAGCCGCTTCTTCCGCATTCTCAAGTGAACACCCGCGTCCAGGCGGTGCAGGCCTTGACCCAAAGGCTGGGTTACGCCTTCAGCGATCCTAACCTGCTTGAGCGCGCGCTCACCCATGCCAGCGTGCCCGGCGTCGCCGGCAAGCGGCGGGATAACGAGGTGCTGGAATTCCTCGGCGACCGCGTCATCGGCCTGCTCGCCGCCGAGCACCTGACTCAGATCTATCCCGCCGCGCCGGAAGGCGACCTGGCCCCCCGCCTCAACGCCGTGGTCAGCCGCCAGGCCTGCGCCGAGGTGGCGCGGCGCATCGACCTGGGCCCAGCCCTGCGCCTGGCGCCGTCGGAGACCAAGAGCGGCGGGCGTGATAAGGATTCCATCCTGGCGGACGCCTGCGAGGCGGTAATGGCGGCGATCTATCGCGACGGCGGCCTGGAGGCGGCGCGCCAGGTTTTTCTGGACCTGTGGTCCGAAGCCTTCGTCGCCCTGGGCGAACCGCGGCCGCGCGACGCCAAGACCGCCCTGCAGGAATGGGCCCAGGGCCAGGGCAAGCCCTTGCCCACCTATGCCGTCACCGGCCGTTCCGGCCCCGATCATCAACCCGTCTTCACCGTCGTGGTGGAAGTCCAGGGTCTGGCGCCCGTCAGCGGCCAGGGCCGCTCGCGGCAGGAGGCCGAAAAGGCCGCCGCCGCCTCATTGCTGCAACGCGAAGGCCAATCATGAGCGAAATCGCCACCCGGGCCGGCTTCGCCGCCGTCATCGGCGCCCCCAACGCCGGCAAGTCGACCCTGGTCAACCGGCTGGTCGGCTCCAAGGTCTCCATCGTCACCCAGAAGGTCCAGACCACCCGCTTTCCGATCAAGGGCGTGGCCATGGCCGGCGAGGCCCAGATCGTGCTGGTGGATACGCCGGGAATCTTCACCCCGCGCCGCCGCCTGGACCGGGCCATGGTCCGCTCGGCCTGGAGCGGCGCCGAGGACGCCGACGCCGTCGTCCACCTGGTGGACGCCAATGCCGAGATCGCCGTGGCCGCCGGCGGCGGCAAGGGGTCGGACAAGCGGGCCACGGAGGATGTGCAATCGATCATCTCCGGCCTGAAAAGCGCCAAGCGCAAGGTGATCCTGGCCCTCAACAAGATCGACCTGATCAAGCGCGACCAGCTCCTGGGCCTGTCGCAGAAGCTGTTCGAGGAGGGCGTCTACGAAGAAGCCTTCATGATCTCGGCCGCCAACGGCTCGGGGGTCGACGATCTCAAGGCGCGGTTGGCGTCCCTGATGCCGGCCAGCCCCTGGCTCTATCCGGAAGACCAGTCCGCCGACATGCCCGCGCGCCTTCTGGCCGCGGAGATCACCCGCGAGAAGATCTATCTGCGGGTGCATGAGGAGCTGCCCTATTCGGCCGCCGTCGAGACCACCGCCTTCACCGAGGCCAAGGACGGCGGCGCCCGCATCGAACAGACCATCTATGTGGAACGCGAGAGCCAGCGCCCGATCGTGCTGGGCAAGGGCGGCCAGACCCTCAAATGGATCGGCGAGAACGCCCGCAAGGACCTGATCGAGATCTTCGATCGTCCGGTGCACCTGTTCCTGACCGTCAAGGTGCGGGAGAACTGGGCCGAGGAGCGCGAGTTCTACGCCGGTCTGGGCCTTGATTTCGATGTGTGAAAACCCTTCTCCCCTTGTGGGAGAAGGAGGGGCCCGGCCGTGTAGCGGTTGGGAGGATGAGGGGTCGCGCCGGCCTCTCAGCGAAATGCTGCTGACCGCGTTTTCCTACCTGCAAAGTTCGGCGCGACCCCTCATCCTCCCGCTGCCACGCAGCGGGCCCCTCCTTCTCCCACAAGGGGAGAAGGGTTGTTTGCATGGACTTTGAAGACGACGCCTACGTCCTGTCGGCCCGCGCCCACGGCGAATCCGGGGCGATCGTCGAGCTTTTGACCTCCATGCGCGGGAAGTTCGCCGCCCATGTGGCCGGCGGCGCCTCGCGCCGGATGCGGCCGTTCCTGCAGCCGGGCGCCCGGGTGATCGCCAATTATCGCTCGCGCCTGGACGACCAGCTGGGATCGGCCCAGCTGGAGCCGGTCGGCGAGGGCCCCGCCGCCCTGTTCGACGACGCCCTGGCGCTGGCGGGCCTGGCCGCCGCCGCCTCCGTGGCCGCCGGGGCCCTGCCGGAACGCGAACCCCATCCCGGCGCCTTCTTCGCGTTCGAGACCCTCTGCGAGACCCTGGTCATCCCGGAGATCTGGCCGGCGGTCTATGTGCGGTTCGAGGCCGGGCTGCTGCAGGAACTGGGCTTCGGCCTGGACCTGACCCGCTGCGCGGTGACGGGAAGCCTGGACGATCTGGCCTATGTCAGCCCGCGCACCGGCCGCGCCGTCAGCCGCGACGCCGGCGCGCCCTATGCCGAGCGGCTCTTGCGCCTGCCGCCGTTCCTGCTGTCCTCCCAGGGTGGCCTGGACGAGGGCGACATCGGCGCCGGCCTGGACCTCACCGGCCATTTCCTGGAGACCTTCGTCTTCGCGGTGATGAACCGGCCCCTGCCGCCGGCGCGGGTCTGGCTGATCGAGCGTCTGACGGATGCGGGGCGGCTGTAGACCCACAATTCGCGGGGATGAGCGGGGCCGGCGCCACCTTCGCGACCATTTGGTCATTCGCTCCGAGGCCGGAGTGACGTAGAACCCAAGGTTTCGGCTACCCTGCCTGACGCCATGACCGATTCGACCAGCCCATGACCAAGCCCTTCAGTCCCTCCGATGGCGGCGATGGCGATCGCATCGTCGACGAGCCCCTGACCGAAGCCCTGTCGCGGCGCTATCTGGCCTATGCGCTGTCCACCATCACCTCGCGCGCCCTGCCGGATGTCCGCGATGGCCTGAAGCCGGTGCACCGCCGGCTGCTCTATGTCATGCGCCAGCTGCGCCTGGATCCGGGCACCACGGCGAAGAAGTGCGCCAAGGTCGTCGGCGACGTGATGGGTAACTACCATCCGCACGGCGACAGCTCGATCTATGAAGCCTTGGTGCGATTGGCCCAGGAATTCGCTCAGCGCTACCCCCTGGTCGACGGCCAGGGCAATTTCGGCAATATCGACGGCGATAACGCCGCCGCCATGCGCTACACCGAATGCCGCATGACCGCCGCCGCGGCCCTGCTGCTCGACGGCATCGATGAGGATGCGGTCGATTTTCGCTCGACCTATGATGGCGAAGGCGAAGAACCGGTCGTCCTGCCTTCGGGCTTTCCCAATCTGCTGGCCAACGGCTCCTCGGGGATCGCCGTCGGCATGGCGACCTCGATCCCGCCGCACAATATCGGCGAACTGATCGCCGCCTGCCTGATCCTGCTGGATAAGCCCGAGGCCACCACGGCCGAGCTGATGCAGGTGGTCGGCGGCCCCGACTTCCCCACCGGCGGGGTGATCGTCGAGCCGGCCGCCTCGCTGCTGGAAACCTATGAGACCGGTCGGGGCGGGGTGCGGGTCCGCGCCACCTGGACCGAGGAGGCCCTGCCGCGCGGCGGCTATCGGATCATCGTCACCGAGATCCCCTACCAGGTCAAAAAGGCCGACCTGATCGAGCAGCTGGCCGACCTGATCGAAAACAAGAAGGCGCCGCTGCTGGGCGATGTGCGCGACGAGTCGGCCGAAGACGTCCGGGTCGTCATCGAGCCCAAGTCGCGCAACATCCCGGCCGACGTGCTGATGGAGAGCCTGTTCAAGCTCTCGGCCCTGGAAAACCGCTTCCCGGTCAATATGAACGTGCTCGACGCCCGGGGCACGCCGGGGGTCATGGGGCTGAAGCCGGCCCTGCTGGCCTTCCTCGCCCACCGGCGCGACGTGCTGGTCCGGCGCGCGCGCTTCCGTCTGGCCAAGATCGAGGCCCGGCTGCACATCCTCGATGGCATGCTGGTCGCCTACCTCAATCTGGACGAGGTGATCCGCATCGTCCGCTATGAGGACGAGCCCAAGGCCAAGCTCATGGCCGCCTTCACCCTGTCCGACATCCAGGCCGACGCCATCCTCAACACCCGGCTGCGCCAATTGGCCAAGCTGGAGGAGATGGAGATCCGCCGCGAGCATGCCGAGCTGTCCGAGGAGCGCGACGGCCTCAACGCCATGCTGGCCTCGGAAAAAGCCCAGTGGAAGCTGGTCGGCGCGGGCCTGCGCGAGGTGCGCAAGGTTCTCGGCGGCGACACCGCCCTGGGCCGCCGCCGCTCCATCTTCGCCGACGCGCCCCAGATCGACGCCGCCAGCGCCATCGAGGCCATGATCCCGCGTGAGCCGATCACGGTCATCCTGTCCGAACGCGGCTGGATCCGCGCGGCCAAGGGGCGGGTGGAGGATCCGTCGGAGCTGAAGTTCAAGGAGGGCGACAAGCTGGCCTTCCTGGTCCCGGCCGAGACCACCGACAAGCTGATGATCTTCGCCTCGGACGGCCGCTTCTTCACCTTGACCTGCGACAAGCTGCCCTCGGCCCGCGGCCATGGCGAACCCCTGCGGCTGATGCTGGACCTGGACGACAAGGTCTCGCTTGTGGACGTCTTCGCGCACAAGCCGGGCCGGCGCCGGGTGGTGGCGTCCAAGGAGGGCTACGGCTTCATCCTGCCCGAGGACGAGGCGGTGGCCCTGCGCCGGGCCGGCAAACAGGTGCTGAATGGCCTGGCGGCGCTGTCGCTGGAGGTCAACGGCGACCATCTGGCGGTGGTGGGCGACAACGGCAAGATCCTGATCTTCCCGCTTTCGGAACTGCCGGAAATGCCCCGCGGCAAGGGCGTCAAGCTGCAGAGCTATCGCGAAGGCGGCCTGCGCGACGCCCTGGTGTTCGGCGAGGCGGAGGCCGCGACCTGGATCGACAGCGCCGGCCGCACCCGCGCCTGGCCCGAATGGCGCGACTGGCTGGCCCGCCGCGCCGGCTCCGGCAAACTGGCGCCCAAGGGCTTTCCCGCCAGCAAGCGGTTCCGGCCGAAATAGAGCTGCGTCATGGCCGGCGTCATGCCGGCCACCTACCGCTCCACGACGCCAGCCATCAGGACCCAGCCGCCGGGGCGCAGGACCTCGATGGGCTTGAAGCGCGCCTTATAGGCCATCTTGGGGCTGCCGGAGACCCAATAGCCGAGATAGACATAGGGCAGGCCGGCGCTGGCCGCCTGGACCACGTGATCGAGGATGATGAACGAGCCCAGGCTGCGCTTGGCCATGTCCGGCTCATAGAAGCTGTAGACCATCGACAGCCCGTCCGAGAGCACGTCGATCAGCACACAGCCGACCAGGTCCCCGGGGCCGCCGTCCTGGGAGGGCAGGCGGTATTCGATCAGATGGGTCCGCGCGGCCGTGTCCTCGACCATGGCCACATAGTCGGGCCAGGTCATGTCGGCCATGCCGCCCTCGGCGTGGCGGGCCAGAAGATAGCGGCGCAGCAGTTCGAACTGCTCCAGCGTCGCCTCGGCCTCGACCAGGTGGCGCGACAGATCCTCATTGCGCTCCAGAACCCGGCGTTCAGACTTGGAAAAGGCGTAGTCCATGGCCGGGATCCGCGCCGAGACGCAGGCGTCGCAACGCTCGCAGGCCGGGCGATAGGCGATGTTCTGCGACCGGCGAAAGCCGATCTGGGTCAGGGCGTCATTGATCGTGGCCCCCTCGGACAGGGGCAGGTGCGCAAAGACTTTCCGCTCCTCCCGGTCCGGCAGGTACGGGCAGGGCGAGGGCGCGGTCAGAAAGAACCGAAGCTGTCTGGTCGCGAAGTGATGGGTCACGGAAAGCGCAGCCCCTTTTGAGTCCACGCTTGATTAGGACAAAAGCTGGGGAGCCCCGCAAGTGCGACAACGTCGCAAAGTCTTCAAGATTGGGTGGGAGACCCAGAATAATGGCCTTCCGCGGGCGAGTGACCTGCAAGCGGCGGGGTCACAGCCGCGCGGCTGCGCCCTAAGGGTGCTGATCGGGGGGCAGGACCGGCGATTCATGCAGCAGCACGATGGTGATGCGGCGATTGCCCGGCAGGGTCGGATCGTCCGGGAACAGGGGATCGGAAGCCGCCTTGCCGGCCACCTGGTAGATCCGGTCCTGGTCGATGCCCGCCTGTTGCAGGATCTCGCGCGAGGCGTCGGCGCGGTTGGACGACAAGGTCCAGTCGCCCTCGGCCTTGGTCCCGCTGGCGTTGGCGCTGGTGTGGCCGGCGATGGTCACGCGGTTGGGCAGGCGGGCGGCGATCTTGGCCACGGCGCGCAGCAACAGCTTGGCCCGGTCGTTGGGCCGGGCGGCGCCGGCGTCGAACATCGAGCGGCCCTCCTGGTCGATCAGCTGGATGCGCAAGCCTTCTGGAGTCTGGTCGATCAGCACCTGCTTGGACAGCTCCGCCAGTTCCGGCATCTGCTGCATGGCCTGGCGCAGGGACTGGGCCGCGCTTTGCAGCTCGGCGTCCTCATGCTTGGCCAGGGCGTCGCGCACCGATTGGTCGGTGGTGGCGGTGTCCTGGGCGCCGCCGGACTTGGTGCTGCTCTTGCCGCTGTCCTTGGGATTGGGCGGAGACTGGGGCGCGAGCTGGTCGATGGCGCTGGCCGAGCCGTTGCTCTTGACCCCGTCCTCGCCCAGGGCGGTGCCCGCCAGGATGCCGCCGGAGCCGGAGGTCGACTGCGACACGCTGGCCGGCGCGAAATAGTCGGCGATGCCGCGCTTTTGCTGCGGGCTGGTGGTGTTGATCAGCCACATCAGCAGGAAAAAGGCCATCATGGCCGTCACGAAGTCAGCATAGGCGACCTTCCAGGCTCCGCCATGGTGCCCGCCGCCGATGACTTTCTTGACCTTTTTGATCATTATGGGTCTGTCACTGACAGACATGGTTTCACCCCAAGCGCCGCTTCTGCGTCGGCGGGCAAGGTGAAGGTTCCGCGTTAAGATGAGATTGCCGCGAGCGCCTTCGACTTAATTATGTCTCGCCGCTCGGGGGCCAAGGCGGGATGAGCTTTGGTTGAACCGCCACAATCGCACCAGGGCCCGCTCATCCCGGCGAAGGCGCCATAGGCGCCAAGCTAAGCCGGGGCGAACCAACCTACCTTCTCCCATGGGGAGAAGGAGGGGCCCGTTCGCGAAGCGAATGGGAGGTTGAGGGGATAAGGTCTCTCAGCTTCATCCCGAAAGCCCGCAACCCCTCACCCTCCCACGCCGTTGGCGCGGGCCCCTCCCTCTCCCTGAAGGAGAGGTGTTTCTTGGTAAGGCTCCCGACTCAGCGCTTAGGGCTCTCGCCGGAAAGAACGCAGACATTGAAGGATTCGATCCAAACCCTCCCCCCTCTATCCGCCAAGCCGCTCCGCCACGCGCTCGGCGAAATAGGTGATGATCCCGGCGCAGCCGGCGCGCTTGAACCCGCCCAGGCTCTCCAATATGGCCCGCTCTTCGTCGATCCAGCCATTGGCCGCCGCGGCCATGATCATGGCGTATTCCCCCGACACCTGGAAGGCGAAGGTCGGCACGGCGAAGGCCTCGACCACCCGGCGAACGATGTCCAGATAGGGCATGCCCGGCTTGACCATGACCATGTCGGCGCCCTCGGCGATATCCAGGGCCACCTCGCGCAGGGCCTCGTCGCTATTGCCCGGGTCCATCTGGTAGGTCTTTTTGTCGCTGGGGTTGTCGACCTGGCCCGAGCCCAGCTTTCCCGAGCCGATGGCGTCGCGATAGGGACCATAGAAGGCGGAAGCGTATTTCGCGGCGTAGGACATGATCATCACGTCCTGATGGCCGGCCGCCTCCAGCGCGGTCCGCAGCGCGCCCACGCGCCCGTCCATCATGTCCGAGGGCGCCAGGATGTCGGCGCCGGCGGCGGCCTGCATCAACCCCTGTTCCACCAGCCGCTCGATGGTCGGATCGTTGAGAACGCGGCCGCCCTGGATCACCCCGTCGTGGCCGTGGTCGGTAAAGGGGTCCAGGGCCACGTCGCACATGATCCCGACCTCGGGCGCGGCGTCCTTCATCGCCTTGACCGCGTTGGCGATCAGGCCCTGGGGATTGGCGGCCTCGGAGCCATGAACATCCTTCTTCGCCCCGTCGATATGGGGAAAAACGGCTATGGCCGGAATGCCCAGGGCCCGGGCGCGCACCGCGGCCTTGGCCGCCTCGCGCACCGACAGGCGCTCGACCCCGGGCATGGAGGGCACCTTGATGCGGTCGGCCTCGCCGTCATGCACCACCATCGACCAGATCAGGTCGCTGGGCGCTAGGCTGGTCTCACGCACCAGATCGCGGATCCACGGCGCCTGGCGCAACCGGCGGGGGCGCAGGGCGGGGTAGGGCGCGAGCGGGGCGCGGGTCATGCTGGAACTCCGTCTGGCGGCTTAAAAACTAGCGCGCGGTCTGACGGATCGAATGCAGGGATGCAAGCCGGATGAAGCCATAGCCGGCCGTCACCATCAGCCACAGGCCGGTCAGTATGCCCAGGCCGGCGGCGGCGGTGATGAAGGCGAAGAACGGGCGGCCCACATGCAGGTCGGCGGTCTGGATCACGTCCCAACCGTCCCATCGCGCCTTCATCACCATCTTCACCAGATCGCCCAGAATCGACAGCAGGGCCGCCAGGCCCGAGAGCGCGGCCAGCAGGGTCAGGGCGAAGCCGATCCAGAATATGAAGATCTGGAACCGGTGATGGCTGGCCACGAAGGGGTCCACGTCCCGGCGGCGGGCATAGGCGATGGCCACCCCGATCAGGGCCGGCGCCCCGGCGAAGAAGATGGCGAAGAACAGCAGGCCATAGGCCAACAGGGCGATGTTGCGGTCCACATCGTCCGTCGGGCTGGTCCGCCGGATCTCCGAGGCGGTGGTCATCGGGACGTAAGCTCCGGACGCCGAAAGGTCGGCCGAGGATTCGCCGAGCGTGCTCTATCGGCGCGCATTGCTCAACCTTAATGTCGAGGCTGAGCCCGATCTGATAGGGTGAGACAAAACATGAAGCTGGGAGCCCTCCATGAAGCTTGTCCTGTTGCTGGCCGCCTCCGCCCTGACCACCGCGGCCCTGGTTCCGACCGCGCCGGCCGTCGCCCAGATGTCCGCCTCATCCTCCGCCGCGGCGATCTCCGATTCCGGCCGTCCCGCGACCGATGTCGCGCGCGATGCGGCGCGCAAACCCGCTGAAATGTTGGCCTTCGCCCGCATTCAGCCGGGCCAGAAGGTGATCGAACTCCTGCCTGGCGGCGGCTATTTCACCCGCATCTTCAGCGTCGCCGTCGGCCCTGGCGGCCACGTCTTCGCCGCCACCCCGCCGGCCAAGTCGTCCGACGCCGAGCCCGCGGCCGACAAGATCGCCGCCGATCCGCACTACGCCAATGTCTCGGTGATCGGCGCCCTGCCCACGGCCATTGTCGCGGCCGGTCCGGCGGACGTGATCTGGACCTCGCAGAACTATCACGACCTGCACCTGTCGCGGCTGAACCTGGACGTTCCAGCCTATGACAAGGCCCTGTTCGCCGCGGTGAAGCCCGGCGGCTATCTGGTGATCGTCGACCACGCGGCGGAAGCCGGATCGGGCCTGCGCGACCCGGACAAGCTGCACCGGATCGACGAGGCGGTGGTCAAGCAGGAGGTGACCGCGGCCGGTTTCGTGCTCGACGGCGAAAGCGACGTTCTGCGCAACCCGGCCGACCCGCACACGGCCCTGGTGTTCGACCCCTCGATCCGCGGGCATACGGATCAGTTCGTGCTAAGGTTCAAGAAGCCGGCTTAATTGCAAGGAACATCACCTCAATCTGTTGTCGCGGGGCTTGTCTTGGCGACTGCGCCATGGGCGCTAAACTAAGCTGACGCCCCACCCTTGTTCCTCATCCTGAGGCGCTCGTCGCGCAGCGGCGAGCCTCGAAGGACGCACGCACGGCGCCGTCTCCGCGTCCTTCGAGGCCCGCTGCGCGGGCGCCTCTGGATGAGGAACAGGGGTGGGGAGCGCGTCCTGATTTAGCGCCTATGGGCCGCCGCCAGGAAGAGCGGAGGCGTTGGCGGAATCGACCCAACCCACTTTGGAGCCGAACCGACCCTACCGCACGTCGAACCGGCCCTCGCGGGCCAGGTTGCCGAAACGGGTCAGGTCTTCGTTATAGTGCAGCTTGATGGTGCCGATGGGGCCGTGGCGTTGCTTGCCGATGATGACCTCGGCGATGTTGCGCACATGGTCCATGTCTTCCTGCCAGGCCAGGTGTTCGGGCGTGCCCTCGCGCGGCTCGGCCCGGCTTTTGTAATAGCTCTCGCGATAGATGAACATGACCACGTCGGCGTCCTGTTCGATCGATCCGGATTCGCGCAGGTCCGACAGCTGGGGCCGCTTGTCCTCGCGCGACTCCACCTGGCGCGACAGCTGCGACAGGGCGATGATCGGCACCGAGAGCTCTTTGGCCAGGGCCTTGAGGCCCATGGTGATCTGGCTGACTTCCTGCACCCGGTTGTTCTGCAGGCTGCTGTCGCCCAGGGTGATCAGCTGCAGATAGTCGACCACCAGCAGGTCGAGCCCGCCCTGGCGCTTCAGCCGCCGCGCCCGCGCCGCCAGCTTGGCCAGGGCCAGGCCGCCGGTGGCGTCGATATGCAGGGGGCAGGACTGCAGCTCAAAGGCCGCGTCGCGCACCCGGCCGAATTCCGAGGCGTCGATCTCGCCCTTGCGCAGCCGGTCTGACGACACCCCCGAGGCGTCGGCCAGCAGGCGCATGGCCAGCTGCTCGGCCGACATTTCCAGCGAATAGAAGGCCACGATCCCGCCGCTGACCGTCTTGCGGCTTCCGTCCGGCTGCGGCTCCCAGGCATAGTTTCGGGCGACATTGAAGGCGATGTTCACCGCCAGCGCCGTCTTGCCCATGGAAGGGCGGGCGGCGAGGATCAAAAGGTCGGACGGGTGCAGGCCGCCCAGCTTCTGGTCCAGGTCGATCAGGCCGGTGGCCAGGCCGGCCAGGCCGCCATCGCGGCTGAAGGCCTCGGCCGCCATCTCCACCGCGCCGCGCAGCGCGTCGGCGAAGGGCACGAACCCGGTCGAGACCGAGCCGGTCTCGGCCAGGCTGTAGAGCTGCTGTTCGGCGCCCTCGATCTGATCGCGGGCGCTGCGGTCGGCGGCGGTGGCCCCGACGGCGATCTCGCCGCCGATGCGGATCAGGTCGCGGCGCAGGGCCAGGTCGTAGATCAGCCGGCCATATTCGGTGGCGTTGGCCCCCGGCGGGGCGCGGTCCACCAGATCGGCCAGATAGCGCAGGCCGCCCAGCTCATTGAAGGCGGCGTCCTGGCGGAACCGCTCCATCATCATGATCGGCTCGGCCAGCTGGCCCTTCTTGATGTTCTCTTCGATGGCCGCGAACAGCCGGGCGTGGAACGGCTCATAGAAGTGGCGCGGCTGCAGCTGGTCGCTCAGCCGCTCGAACACGCCGTTGTCGAACAGCAGCGAGCCCAGCAGGGCCTGCTCGGCTTCCAGATTGTGCGGCGTGTGAGCGATCCCCGCGTCGTCGGGCCCAGCATTGTCGGGCAAGGAGCGTAGATCGGGCGCGGAGGAAGGAGCCATGGTTTAACGATAGCTTAATACGGATGTTCGGGGCATGCGGCGGATGGCGCGCATGCACAGGTTTGATGGCGGCTGTGGACCGATCCAAGGTCGCCATCGGACAACAAAAAAGGCGGCCCGTCTCCGAGCCGCCTTTTTCCTATTGGATCTTAGACTTACGCGAAGTCGCGATCGTCGCCCATCTGGCCGGCGCCGCCTTCGAGCATGTCGGCCGCCGATTCCGCGTCCAGGCGAGCATCTTCCTCGAACTGCGAGGCGATGACGTTTTCACCGCGCGACTGGCGCTCGGCTTCGTCCTGGCTGCGGGCGATGTTGATATTGACCGTGACCGTGACTTCGGCGTGCAGCTTCACCTTGATCGGGTGAACGCCCAGGGTCTTGATCGGCTTGTCGAGCACGACCATGGCGCGGTCGATCTTGCCGCCCTCGGCATTGACGATGTCGGCGACGTCGCGGCCGGAGACCGAGCCGTAGAGCTGGCCGGTTTCGCCCGCCTGACGGATCAGGATATAGGACGTGCCGTCCAGCTTTTCGCCGGCGCCGGAAGCCGCTTCACGCGCCTTCTGGTTGCGGGATTCGATGTCGGCGCGCTGGCCGTCGAACACCTTGAGGTTGGCGGAGGTGGCGCGCAGGGCCTTGGAGCGCGGCAACAGGAAGTTCCGGGCGAAGCCGTCCTTCACATTGACCACATCGCCCAGGGCGCCGAGGCGCTCCACACGTTCGAGCAGAATGACTTTCATCGGTCTGGCCCTCTTACTT
>FSWM01000904.1_pt1 | contig 18297 bp, 14 predicted proteins | sample 1637841 | NCBI WGS metagenome assembly FSWM01 (sample SAMEA3914789, study PRJEB12502) | metagenome | biome: forest; material: soil | place: Canada | collected 2011-07-03 | depth 0.3 m | reverse complement strand
GCACGCAGGAGGGATATTTCCAGGTGATGGCCGAGCCGGTCTCGACCTGGGTCCAGCTGACCTTGGAGCGCGCCCCGCGGCAATCGGCCCGCTTGGTGACGAAGTTGTAGATGCCGCCCTTGCCCTGGGCGTCGCCCGGATACCAGTTCTGGACCGTGGAGTATTTGATCTCCGCGTCGTCCAGCGCCACCAGTTCGACCACGGCGGCGTGCAGCTGGTTCTCATCGCGCATGGGGGCGGTGCAGCCCTCCAGGTAGGAGACGTAGGCGCCCTTGTCGACCACGATCAGGGTGCGCTCGAACTGGCCGGATTCCTTGGCGTTGATGCGGAAATAGGTCGACAGCTCCATAGGGCAGCGCACGCCCGGCGGCACGTAGACGAAGCTGCCGTCGGAGAAGACAGCGCTGTTCAGGCAGGCGAAATAGTTGTCCGAGACCGGCACCACCGAGCCCAGGTACTTTTTCACCAACTCGGGATGCTCGCGGATCGCCTCGCTCATGGGGCAGAATATGACCCCCGCCTCGGCCAGTTCCTTCTTGAAGGTGGTGACCACCGAGACGCTGTCGAACACCGCGTCCACCGCATAGCGCGGGGCGCCCTCGACGCCCGCCAGGACTTCCTGCTCCCTCAGCGGGATGCCCAGCTTGGCGTAGGTGGCCAGCAGCTCCGGATCGACCTCGTCCAGCGACTTGGGGCCTTCCTTGGCCTTGGGCGCGGCGAAGTAATAGGCGTCCTGATAGTCGATCTTGGGGAAGCTGAGCTTGGCCCAGTCAGGCTCGTCCAGCACCAGCCAGCGCTCATAGGCCTCCAGCCGCCAGGCCAGCATCCACTCCGGCTCTTCCTTCTTGGCCGAGATGAAGCGGATGGTGTCGGCGCTCAGGCCCTTGGGCGCGAACTCCTGATCGATCTCGGTGATGAAGCCGTGCTTGTAGGCCTCGAGGGCCTCGACCTGGTCGACGGTTTGTTGGACAGCGGCCATCAATCAAATTCCCTAAGCGGCCGCGGCGCGGCGACGCGCGCGGAACCGGTCGTAGATGGTGAGCCAGACCTCGGCGAACCGGGTCCAGTCGTCGGACGTGGTGGCCCAGCCGCCGCTGACGCGCAGAGCGGTCGAGGCCAGCGGGCCAAAGCCCATGGCCTGCAGCACCTGGCTGGCGGCGACCTTGCCGGAGGAGCAGGCGGCGCCGGCGCTGACCATGACCCCTTCAAGGTCCATGGCGATCACCTGGCGCTCGGACTCGAAGCCCTCGGCGGCGAAGTTGAGCACGCTGGCCAGCCGCGGGGCGGTGGTCCCGAAGACCTGTACGCCTTCGAGTTCGGCCAATTGGGCCTGAGCTGCATCGCGCCAGGCCGAGTGGGCAGCGAAGGACGGCAGGTCGCGCAGGGCTGCGGACGCAGCGGCGCCAAAGCCAGCGATGCCGGAGACATTCTCAGTGCCCGCCCGCCGGCCGCGCTCCTGGCCACCGCCATGGATCTGGCGAGCGAGGGTGATGCGGGGGCCGGCGACCAGGGCGCCGACGCCTTGCGGGCCGCCAAGCTTGTGGGCGGAGAGCGTCAGGGTGTCTGCGCCGACGGAGGCGAAGTCCACGGCGATCTTGCCCACAGCCTGGACCGCATCGACATGCAGCCAACCGTCGACGGCGCGGACGATGGCGGCGATCTCGGCCGTCGGCTGGATCACGCCGGTTTCGTTGTTGGCCAGTGACACGGCGACGAAGGGGCGGCCGAACTCCGGCGACCAGTCCTTGAGCCGGTCCTCCAGCCAATCCAGGTCCGCCACGCCGCTGGGCAGCACCGGCCAGCCTTCGACCACGTGGCCGCAGGCCATGGCGCTCTGCAAGGTGCTGGCGTGTTCGGTCAGGCCCACGATCGGCCGATGCGAGCCGGCGGCGATGGCGCTGTCGATGGCCAGGGCGTTGGCCTCTGTGCCGCCGCTGGTGAAGGTGACGGAGCCCTCCTTGGCGCCGACCAGCCGGGCGACCTCGCCCCTGGCCCGCTCCACCGCCGCCCGGGCGGTGCGGCCGGCGGCGTGGACCGAAGATGGATTGCCGCCGATGGCCAGGGCGCAGGCGACCGCTTCGGCCGCCTCGGGGCGGATCGGGGCTGTGGCGTTGTAGTCCAGATAGATCTTGCCGGCTGGGTTCATGCAGCCACCGCCGGCGCCTTGGGCCTGAGGCGCCCCTCCAGCACGTCGGCCAGCGACACGCTGGCCAGATAGGCGTGGATCTGGCGGCCGGTCTCTTCCCAGAGATCGTGGGTCAGGCACTTGGCTCCGCCCTTCATGCAGCCCCCGCTGGTCCCATGGCCGCTGCAGCGGGTGGCCTTCAAGGGCTCGTCCACCGCCATCACCACCTCGGCGACATTGATCTGGGCGGCGGGCCGCGCCAGGCGATAGCCGCCGCCGGGTCCGCGATGGGACACGACCAGGCCCCGTCGGCGCAAACGGGCGAAAAGTTGCTCCAGATAGGCCAAGGACAGCTGTTGGCGCTCGGCGATCTCGGCGAGCGGGGCCGGACGCTCCGAGCCGTGGCCGGCCAGATCGGTCATCGCCATCACGGCGTAACGGCCTTTGGTGCTCAGCTGCATGGCCTTAGATCCTGGTCTTTCCGAGACGTGTCAGAAATCGCGCGCATCTGGTGCGGCCTGTGCTATGAACCGCGGCCTCGCGGCGGGCTGCGTCCCGGCGAGACATTGGATTTAAGAAGACCGAGCGCTGTGGTCAAGTATTATGGCCGGCGCTCACGCCAGGAGGCTTCATGGCTGAGGTGGTTCTGACCGGCGCCGCCGGACGGATCGAGGGGCGATATTCGCCGGGCAAGAAGGAAGGCGCGCCGATCGCGCTGATCCTGCATCCCCACCCGAAAGCCGGCGGCAATATGAACCACCCGGTTTCGGCCCAGCTGTTCCTGCTGTTCATGCAGCGCGGCTTCTCGGTTCTGCGCTTCAATTTCCGGGGTGTCGGCCGCAGCCAGGGCGAGTTCGACGGCGGCATCGGCGAATTGGCGGACGCCGCCACGGCGCTGGACTGGCTGCAATCGACCAACCCGACCGCCTCCCAGACCTGGGTCGCCGGCTTCGACTTCGGGGCCTATATCGGCATGCAGCTCTTGATGCGCCGGCCGGAGACGGACGGCTTCATCTCGGTCTCCCCGCCAACCAACATGTACGATTTCAGCTTCCTGGCCCCCTGCCCGGCCTCGGGCCTGTTCCTGCACGGGACGAGTGACTCGGTGGTGCCCCCGACCGAGGTCGAGCGGGTGGTGACCAAGCTCCGGACCCAGAAGGGCATCGTCATCGACTACGACGTCATCGACGGGGCCGACCACTTCTGGGCGCATAACCTGAAGGACGTGGAAAAGCACGTCGGCGGGTATCTGGATAAGCGGTTGGCGGCAAACCCGGCCTGATTCCACGGCGCAAACCGCGTCTCGCCAGTCACCCCACCCGTCATGGCCGGCTTCATGCCGGCCACCCATGCCGTGAACGACGGGCGAGGTCGCGAGCGTGGGACTCGTTTTGAGGGACCATCACGACCCAAGCTTCACGGCATGGGTCGCCGCATTCGCGGTGATGACGGGTAGTTTCAGGGCCGCACGATCTTCCCCCCCGTCATCGGCGCCTTGACCCCTGTAGTTCCGGGAAACGAGATCGGCAGGCCGTGCGCGGTTCGCGCCGCCAGATAGGCGAAGGCTTCGGCCTCGATGGAATCACCCCGCCAACCGGCGTCTTCGGCCGAGATCACCTGGGCCGCCAGGGCCTCTCGCAGGGCCTGCATGATCGCCGGGTTGTGACGCCCTCCGCCCGCGGCGATGATCGTCCGGGGGTGATGTTCCTCGTCGAACCAGTTCAGCCCCAGGGCGACCGCCTGGGCCGTGAAGGCGGTCAGCGTCGCGGCGGCGTCCTCGTCCGAGAGGCTGCGCACGCTGTCGAGCGAGAAATCATAGCGGTCCAGGGACTTGGGCGGCGGCGCCTCGAAATAGGGGTGGCTGAGCAGGAACTCCAGCGCCTCGCGCGCCACCTGCCCCGCCAGGGCCAGCCGGCCGCCGTCGTCGAATCGGCCAAGGCCGCGTTCCTGCACCAGCAGGTCGATCATGCCGTTGGCGGGGCCGGTGTCGAAGCCGTGGAACAACCCGCCCTCGCCCATCAGGGTGATGTTGGCCACCCCGCCGAGGTTCAGCATGGCCACCGGCTCCGGCAAGCGGGCGTATCGGGCCAATGCGGCGTGATAGATCGGCGCCAGCGGCGCGCCCTCACCGCCAGCCGCGACATCGTCCAGCCGGAAGGCGTAGGCGACCGGAACACCGAGACCCCGCGCCAAGATCTCAGCCTCGCCGAGTTGCACCGTGCGCCCAATCTGGCCGCTGGCCGGCCGCTCATGCAGCACAGTCTGGCCGTGGAAGCCCACGAGGTCGATCTGGTCGGGGCGAAAGCCGTACTCGGCCAGGAATTCCCGCGCGGCCGCCAGATGGGCCTCGGCCACCGCCCGCGCCGCCTCGGCGAACACCTGGGGCTCCGGGTCGCCACGCGGCCACGTGCGGGCGCGGTCGGTCGCGGCCTGAACCACGGCGCGGGTCTCCTCGGGCAATTTGCGCTCGCCCGCGGGGCCGAAGGCGTGGATGACCTCGCCGTCCGTCTCCAAGATCGCCATGTCGATGGCGTCCAGCGATGTACCGCTCATGAAACCCAGGACCCGCATCGGACTGCCTCAAACTTGACCCGAAAACGCCAAGAGCGTAGCGCAGAGCCATGATCAGCGCCCGCCCTTCGCGAACCTCGTACCGCCGCTCGCACACATAGCGGGCCGGCGGACTGATCTTATTGATTTTCACGCCGCCCTAAAGGTCGGCGGCGTGAACATTCCCCAAATGGCGTCACCGGCCTTCGCTTCAGAAGGATCTGGATCGTCATGACTGTTCTCACCCCGCAAGCCGCCGTGCTACAGCGCGCCTCGCCCCGCAAAGACTCTGAGCCGATGTCCGATTTCCAATCCCAATTCCTGCGCACCCTGCAAGAGCGCGGCTACGTCCACCAGGTCACCCATCCGGTGGAACTGGACGCGGCGGCTAAAGACGGGATCGTCATCGGCTACATCGGTTTCGACGCCACCGCCTCCAGCCTGCATGCGGGCAGCCTGATCCAGATCATGATGCTGCGCCGCCTGCAGCAGGCCGGCGGCAAGCCAATCGTGGTCATGGGCGGCGGCACCACCAAGGTGGGCGACCCTTCGGGCAAGGACGAGAGCCGCAGGCTGCTGAGTGAAGCGGACATCGCCGCAAACATCGCCAGCATCCGGACAGTGTTCGAGAAATTCCTGGCGTTCGGCGATGGACCGACCGACGCCATCATGGTCGACAACGACGCGTGGCTGTCCAAGCTCGGCTACATTGAATTCCTGCGCGAATACGGGCCGCACTTCACCATCAACCGCATGCTGGCCTTCGACTCGGTCAAGCTGCGGCTGGATCGCGAGCAGCCGCTGACCTTCCTCGAATTCAACTACATGCTGATGCAGCCCACCGCCTCCCGGGAGCTGAACCGCCGCTATGGCTGCGTGCTGCAGATGGGCGGGTCCGACCAGTGGGGCAATATCGTCAACGGGGTCGAGCTGATCCGGCGAATGGACGCCAAGCCGGCGTTCGGCCTGACCTCGCCCCTGCTGGCCACCGCCTCGGGCGCCAAGATGGGCAAGACGGCGGCCGGAGCGGTGTGGCTGAACGCCGACATGCGCAGCCCCTACGACTACTGGCAATTCTGGCGCAACACCGAGGACGCCGATGTCGGGCGGTTCCTGCGCCTCTACACCGACCTGCCGCTGGACGAGATCGAACGCCTCGAAAAGTTCGAGGGCGCCGAGATCAACGAGGCCAAGAAGGTGCTGGCCAACGAGGCCACCGCCATGCTGCACGGCCGCGAGGCGGCCGAGGCGGCGGCTACGGCGGCGCGCCAGGCCTTCGAGGAGGGGCGGCTGTCGGACGATCTGCCCAGCATCGAGGTCGAGCGGGCGCTGCTGGAAGCCGGGGTTCCGATCGCCAACCTGATCGCCGACGCCGGCCTCGCCTCGTCCCGGTCCGACGCCCGGCGCCTGGCCCAGGGCGGCGGCCTGAAGGTCAATGACAAGGCCGAGTCTGACGCCCAGCGCCTGCTGACCCTGGCCGACCTCAACGCCGACGGGGTGATCAAGCTGGCCGCCGGCAAGAAGAAGATCGTGCTGGCGCGTCCGGTCTGAAACAAAGTTTAGGAGAAGAGCATGAGCGGTCCCGCCGTCGGCGATCTGGCCCCCGATTTCGACCTGCCGACCGACGGCGGCGGCCGGGTGTCCTTGAGCAGCCTCAAGGGCAAGACCGTCGTACTCTACTTCTACCCCAAGGACGACACCCCCGGCTGCACCAACGAGGCCAAGGGCTTCAACGAGTCCGCGGGAGCGTTCAAAGCCGCGGGCATAGAGGTGATCGGCGCATCCAAGGACAGCGTCGCCCGGCACGACAAGTTCAAGGCCAAGTACGGTTTGAACCTGACTCTGGGCTCGGACGCCGAAGGCCAGGTGATCGAGGCCTATGGCTCCTGGGTCGAAAAGAGCCTCTACGGCCGTCAGTATATGGGCATCGACCGCTCGACCTTCCTGATCGGCGCTGACGGGCGGATCAAGAAGATCTGGCGCAAGGTCAAGGTGCCAGGGCACGTCGCCGAGGTGCTGCAGGCCGCCAAGGCGCTCTGAGGCCGCCTTAGGGCATGATAAAATCAGGTTTATTCAATATAAACTCCGCTCATCCCGGCGAATGCCGGGACCCAGATGACGAAGCACAGACTTGAAAACCTGGTTCCAGTGAAATTCCTTTGGCCATCGATCCATATGATCTGTGTCCCGGCCTTCGCCGGGATGAGCGGGTCATGATTTGACCTGATCTGATCTTGCCCTTAAGCGTCCGTGGTCTCCGCCCGCGTCGCCCCGACCCTCTGGGCCAATGACGCGCCCATGAAGGCGTCGAGGTCCCCGTCCAGCACACCTTGGGTGTCCGAGGTCTCGACGTCGGTCCGCAGATCCTTGACCATCTGATAGGGTTGCAGGACGTAGGATCGGATCTGATGGCCCCAGCCGATGTCGGTCTTCTGGTCCTCGAGCGCCTGAGCGGCGGCTTCCTGCTTTTGCAGCTCTAGCTCATAGAGCCGGGCGCGCAGCATCTTCCAGGCCTCGTCGCGGTTCTGGTGCTGCGAGCGGCCGGCTTGGCAGGCGACGACCACGCCGGTGGGGATGTGGGTCAGGCGCACGGCGGAATCGGTCTTGTTGATGTGCTGGCCACCGGCGCCCGAGGCGCGGTAGGTGTCGGTGCGGACATCGGCCGGGTTGATGTCGATGACGATCGTGTCGTCCACCACCGGATAGACCCAGACCGAGGCGAAGCTGGTGTGCCGCCGGGCGCTGGAATCGAACGGCGAGATGCGCACCAGCCGGTGCACGCCACCCTCGGTCTTCAGCCAGCCATAGGCGTTCTCGCCCTTGATCTGCAAGGTCGCGGACTTGATGCCGGCCTGTTCGCCGGCGGTCTCTTCGATCAGCTCGACACTCATGCCATGGGCGCTCGCCCAGCGGGTGTACATGCGCAGCAGCATGCCGGCCCAGTCGCAGGACTCGGTGCCGCCGGCGCCGGAATTGACTTCCAGATAGGCGTCGTTGCCGTCCGCCTCGCCAGACAGCAGGGCTTCGAGTTCGGCGCGTGCGCCGCGTTCCTTCAGGGCCTTGAGCTGGGCGCGGGCGTCGTTCAGCAGGTCCTCGTCGCCTTCGGCCTCGGCCAGTTCGGCGTATTCCAGGGCCTCGGCCAAACCCGTCTCCAGGCTGCGCACCGCATCGACCTGGCTGGCCAGGCGGGTGCGCTCGCGCATCAGGGCCTGAGCCTCGCTGGGGCGGTCCCACAGGGTCGGGTCCTCGACCCGGGCGTTCAGCTCATCGAGCTTTCTTAGCGCAGGGTCCCAGTCAAAGACGCCTCCTGAGCAGTCCCGCGGACTGCTCGATGTCGGCCGCTGCGGCCTCGACATCCGGTCTCATGTGCTTCTCCTAAGCAGGGCGCGCCTGATAGCCCGGCTGGACGCCAGCTTCAATGGGCGAGGTCAGTACAGCCCATTCAAATCGCTGGGCGGCTTCTTCGGCGGCGGGGCACCCGCGGCCGGCGGCGCGCTGGGAAGCTGGCCATTCGGACCGAGGGGCGTACCTGGCAACACGCCCTCAAGCGGGTTCACCGGCCTCGGCTTGGGCTCGGTGCCGGGACGGAAAGCCTCGCGGATGCCGTTGACGTAGCCATATTTGACGTCCTGCGGCGGGCGGAAGTCACGCACGGGCGCGTCCTTGAGCGCGGTCTGCATGAAGTCGATGAAGATCGGCACGGCGTCCACCGCCCCGGTCTCGTTGTCTCCCAGCGATCGGTTGTCGTCAAAGCCGACGAACACGCCCACCACGATGTCCGGGCTGAAACCCACAAACCAGGCGCTGCGATAGTCGTTGGTGGTGCCGGTCTTGCCGCCCAGGGGGCGCCCCAGGCTGCTGGCCTGATAGGCGGTGCCGCGCTGGACCACGCCTTGCAGCATGGTGGTGACCTGATAGGCGGTGACCGGATCCATGATCTGCTCGCCGGCGGGGGCGATGCGCGGCGATTCTTCGCCGTTAAAGGCGTTGGCGCATTTGCCGCAGTCGCGCTGATCGGCGTTCAGCACGGGCTTGCCCTGGGCGTCCTCGACCACCTCGATCAGGTGCGGATTGATGCGCCGGCCGCCGTTGACGAAGGCGGCGTAAGCGGCTGTCAGCTTGAAGGGCGTGGTCTCGCCAGCCCCCAGCGCCATCGACAGGACGGGATCCATCTGGTTCACCACCCCGGCTCGCTTGGCCATGTCTACGATCTTGGGCATGCCCACGCCCATGGCCAGGCGCACGGTCATGGTGTTCAGCGACAGCTCCAGGCCCCGCCTTAGGGGCAACAGGCCCAGGTAGCCCTTGTGGTAGTTCTCAGGCGACCAAATCTCGCCCGCCTTGGCGCCCGGCAACGAGATCGGGCCGTCCAGCACGTGACTGGCGGGCGTGTAGCCATTCTCCAGCGCCGTCGCATAGACGAACGGCTTGAAGGATGAGCCCGGCTGGCGATTGGCCTGGGTCGCGCGGTTAAAGTTGGACAGCGAGAAGCTGTAGCCGCCGACCATGGCCAGGGTGCGCCCGGACCGGGGCTCGATCGCCACCAGCGCCCCGTTGACGATCGGCACCTGGCGCAGGTTGTAGAGGCTGGGCGAGTCGGTCGGCTCGACGAAGATCAGATCGCCCTTCGCCAAGGGCTTGCGGCCTGCCCGCTCCCAAACCACGTCCGCCGGCGCAAGCAGCCCTCGGCCGCCGCCGTCCGCCTGTTCCACCCGCACCGCGCCGCCCTCGACCGAGTGCACCCGCGCCGCACGCCAGCCGCGCCGCTCGGACGGCGGCGTGGTCGCCAGGGCCTGCTTCTGCCATCCCTCGTCGGCGTCCACATGCCCCCAGGCGCCCCGCCAGCCGTGGCGGCGGTCATAGGTCTCCAGCCCCTTCATCAGCGCCACGCGGGCCGCGGTCTGCAGCTTCGGATCCAGGGTGGTGCGCATGTAGTAGCCGCCTTCGTCGAGCTTCTTGCCCAACGTGGCGACGCCGCGCTCGCGCACCTCTTCGACGAAATAGTCGGCATCGTGATACTTGGCCCGCACCGGCGCGGACTGGACCACCAGGTCCTCCTGCATCGCCGCCTGGGCCTGGGCATGGCTGACCATGCCGAGGTCGGCCATCTGGCTGAGGATGAAGTTGCGGCGGCGGATGGCGGCGGCCTTGTTGCGCACCGGATGATAGTTGTCCGGCCCCTTGGGCAAGGCCGCCAGGTAGGCGCACTGGGCCAGGTCCAGCTCGGACAGCGGCTTGCCGAAATAGTTATAGGCCGCGGCCACCACGCCGTAGGAGTGATAGCCCAGCCAGATCTCGTTCAGATAGAGCTCAAGGATGTGCTGCTTGCTCAGCGACTGCTCGATGCGGCCGGCGAGAATGGCCTCCTTCAGCTTGCGCCCGACCGTGGCCTCGTTGGTCAGGAGTACGTTCTTGGCCACCTGCTGGGTGATGGTCGAGCCGCCCTCCAGCCGCTTGCCGTGGCTGGCGTTCATCACGTCCTTAGCCATGGCGCGCAAAAGGCCCATGGGATCGACGCCGCCATGCTTGAAGAAGTTGTGGTCCTCTGCCGCCAGGAAGGCGTTCACCACCTGGGACGGGATCTGGTCATAGGAGACGAAGATCCGCCGTTCCTTGGAATATTCCCCGATCAAGGTGCCATCCCAGGCATAGACCCGGGTCGCCGTGGGCGGCCGATAGTCGGCCAGATCGGCTGCGTCCGGCATGTCGTGGAACAGCCACGCTGCATAGACGGCCAGCGCGAAACCGGCCACCGCGATGATGCTGAGGGCGACTACGCCGACGGTCGCGATCCATCGCTGGCCAAGATTCAACGCCGAAGCCTCCACGGACGCCCGCCCGCCTGGACGCACGCTCTAGCGCGTGTCGGCGCGAACGCAAAGCCGGCGCCGGCGCCTCGCGATGGGAAATTGTGGGAGGATGGAGAAGCCTACCGCGACGCGATCTTGGTCTGGCGGGTGAAATAGTCGTCGATGGCGTCGCCCACGGCGCTCATGAATTTCTGCCGCTGGGCCGTGCTTTTCAGCCGCGTCTCGTCATCGGGATTGGTGATGAAGCCCATCTCCAGCAGCACCGCCGGCACGTCGGGGGCCAGCAGCACCATGAAGCCGGCGTCGCGGTGGCTGTGCTGCAGAAGCGGTACGCGATCGCCGATATGGTCCAGAAGGCCCTCGGCGAAGGCGGCCGAGCGATTGCGGGTCGAGCGCTGGGTCAGGTCCAATAGGATCTGGTTCACCGCCCGGTCGCGGCCGGGCAGGTTGACGTTGATGAACCAGTCATTGCCGCCCATCACGTTCTTGACCACCCGGTCCGAGCCCTTGTCCGACAGCGTATAGACGGTAGCCCCGTGCATGTCCTCGTTCGAGCCGGAATCGGAATGCAGCGAGATGAACAGGTCCGCGTCGGCGCGGCGGGCGATCTGCACCCGGTTCTCCAGCGGCACGAAGGTGTCGCTGTCGCGGGTCATCACCACCTTGTAGCGGCCGCTCCGCTCCAGCCGCGCCTTCAGGGCGCGGGCGGCGGCGAGGTTGACGTCCTTTTCCTCGGCGTTGGCGCCCTCGGCGCCTGGATCCTTGCCGCCATGGCCGGCGTCGATGACGATGATCTTCTTCAAGCGCAGCGGACGCGCCTCGGTGACCTGGGTGAAGACCGCAGGCTTGACCTCGGCCGGGCGCAAGATCGCCGGGGCCGAGACGGCGGTGATCGCGGCGGGCGCAGGCGCTGCGGCCGGAGCCGGCGCATCGCTGACTGCGAGATCGATCACATAGCGATAGACGCTGACTCCGTCCGAGGGCGGCAGAAGAAAGCGGCGTTTGATCTGGGCCGACTTGCTGAGTTGCAGGCTAAGCTTGGTCCCGCCGGCGACGGTTTCGGCCGACCAGGCGCTGACCAGGCCGAGACCATGACCCTGCGGCTGCGAATCAGCTGACACCTTGGCCAGGTTCAGGACCACGAGGCGATCGGTCGCACCGGTGTCGGTCACCTGCCCCTTGGTCGGGCTGTCCAGTTCGACGACGACCCGGGTTTCCTGCTGGTTGCCGCCCAGGCGAACCTGCAGCACGCCGGAGGCGGCGGTGGCGCCCTGGGACGAACCGGACAGCAAGGCGCAGGCCATCGCGGTGAGCGCGCAAGCCGCCCATCCCCGCGTCGAACCCCTTGCGCCTTTCGCCTGCGCGCCCATGCCCACTCCAAAAATGTACAGACTCCGAAAGCCAAGCCCACTATCGGTTAATCAGTGTGGACAAACCGTTAAGCACGACGAGCGACCGGCCGCTTTCTTTTTTCACGCGGTTGTTGCAAACTTGTCTGGCGCTTGGAACGCCCACATCGGGCGAGATCCGCGCTTGGCGGCGTCGGCCTCGCTATTTTGGCGGGACCGAAGCGCCTACCCCTCCGCGCCACCCGGCGCGTCAAGGATTAAACCTCATGGGCAGCGTCGCTCACGACCGCTCACAGCTGATGGTCCGATGCGTCTTTTCAGACGCGACGAACCCGCATGCGCGCGCCCTCACGCACATCCGGCCCCCGGCGCTCGACGCCGGAGCGCGCCACGGAGATTATTTGAATGTCGAAGAGAATGTTGATCGACGCTGTCCACGCCGAGGAAACGCGCGTGGCGGTGGTGGACGGTACGCGAGTTGAAGATTTCGATTTCGAGAGCCAGTCCAAAAAGCAACTTCGGGGCAATATATATCTGGCGAAGGTGACCCGGGTCGAACCCAGCCTTCAGGCCGCCTTCATCGAATACGGCGGCAATCGCCACGGCTTCCTCGCCTTCAACGAGATCCATCCGGATTATTACCAGATCCCGCTGGCCGACCGCGAAGCCATCTTGCGCGAGGAGGCCGAGGAGATCGACGAGCCGCCGCTGCGGGCCGGTCACGGTGACGACGAAGACGGCGACGATGACGACGACGACGTGATGAGCGACGAGCTCGCGCGCCGAAATCGCCGCCTAATGCGCCGCTACAAGATCCAGGAAGTGATCAAGCGCCGCCAGATCATGCTGGTGCAGGTGGTCAAGGAAGAGCGGGGCAACAAGGGCGCGGCCCTCACCACCTATCTGTCGCTGGCCGGCCGCTATGGCGTCCTGATGCCCAACACCGCCCGCGGCGGCGGCATCAGCCGCAAGATCACCACCGTCACCGACCGCAAGCGCCTGAAGAGCGTGGTGCAGAGCCTGGACGTGCCCCAGGGCATGGGCCTCATCGTGCGCACGGCCGGCGCCAAGCGCACCAAGGCCGAGCTGAAGCGCGACTACGAATATCTGATGCGCCTGTGGGAGAACATCCGCGAGCGCACGCTGCACTCGATCGCCCCGGCCCTGATCTACGAGGAGGAAGACCTCGTCAAACGGGCCATCCGCGACATGTTCGACAAGGATCTGGAGGGGATCTGGGTCGAGGGCGAAGAAGGCTACCGTGAAGCGCGCGACTTCATGCGCATGATCATGCCGTCACAGGCCAAGAAGATCATCGCCTATCGCGATCCGACGCCCCTGTTCGTCCAGGCCAAGATCGAAGACCACCTGGCCCAGATCTACACCCCGGTCGTGCCGCTGAAGTCCGGCGGCTATCTGGTGATCAACCAGACCGAGGCCCTGGTGGCCATCGACGTCAACTCGGGTCGCTCGACCCGCGAGCGCAACATCGAAGCCACCGCGCTGAAGACCAATGTCGAAGCGGCCGAGGAGGCCGCCCGCCAGCTGCGCCTGCGCGACCTGGCGGGCCTGATCGTGATCGATTTCATCGACATGGATGAAGGCAAGAACAACCGCACGGTCGAAAAGGTGCTGAAGGATGCGCTGAAGGATGACCGGGCCCGCGTGCAGATGGGCAAGATCTCGGCTTTCGGCCTGATGGAGATCAGCCGCCAGCGCCGCCGCACGGGCGTCCTGGAAGGCACCACCCACGTCTGCGAGCACTGTGCTGGCATCGGCCGCATCCGCTCGACCGAATCCAGCGCGCTGGCCGCCTTGCGGGCGGTTGAACTGGAAGCCGTGCGCGGCGGCGCCGGGACCGTCATCTTGCGCACCTCGCGCGCGGTCGGCCTCTATATCCTGAACGAAAAGCGCGCCTTCCTCGAACGGCTGCGTCAGGCCAAGGGCCTGAACGTGACCGTGGTGGTCGAGGACGCCCTCGCCCACTCCGACCACGCCATCGAACGTACCGAAAGCCGGGAATTCGAGGCGGTCGAGGCTCCGGCGCGGCGTTCGGCCTTCGCGCCTGAACCGGCCGAGGCGGAACAGGACGATTTTGTCGTCGACGAGGTCGAGGACGAAGAGGACGAGGAACTCGAAGCCGAGCCTGGCGAAGAGCCCGAAGAGCGCCGCCCCGCCCGCGCGGACGCCGACGGCGAGGCCGGCCAGCGGCGTGGCCGACGGCGGCGCCGCCGCGGCGGACGTCGCGACGAGATGGAGCGCCCGGCTCGCGCCGCTGAAACGGTCGATGAGGCCGGCGAGGCGGGCGAGGCCGAGAGTGAAGCTGAGGAAGACGGCGGCGACGATAGCGCCGAAAGCCGCAACCGCCGCCGTCGCCGCGGCCGCCGCGGCGGCCGGCGCATGCGCGACGATATCCGCCGGGACGACCCCTACGCCTGGTCGCGGCCGCGGGTCCCCGACGGCGACCCCTACATCTGGATGGATCCGGGCCAGCCGCCGGCGCCCCGTGCGCCGATCGCCACGCAGCCTCAGCCCGTGGCCGCCCCGGTCGCGGCCACCCCAGGCGCGGTCGCCCAGCTGGAACCTATCGTCGCAGAACCGCCGCAGTTGGCCCCGGTCAGCCAGGCGCCGGACGACGACGTGTGGGTCGAGCTGCCGGCTCCAGAAGAGCCCGCGGCCAAGAAGCCCAAGGCTCGCCGTTCGCGCGCCAAGAAGCCGGCTGAGGCGATCGCCGAGACGGCCGACAGCCTGCTTGGCGAGAGCGAGATCCCGGTCATCGAGCCTGCGGCGCAGGACATCGTGCCCCCCAGGATCGAGCCTGTTCCCACGGTCGAACCCGAGCCCGAACCGGTGCTGGAGCTGACCGTGGTCGCCGAAGCGCCCGCGCCCGAACCGCGCACGGCGCCGCAACCGGCCCTGGTCGAGTCGGACGCCGCCGAGATCTCCAGTCCGCCGGTCAAACCCAAGCGCGGCTGGTGGCGCCGGGGTGGTTGAGCCCCGGCCCGTAAGCTGGCATGACATCAGGGCATAGCAGCGCGGGGGCGCAGTGATCGTCGGAGCCTCTGGCATGACACGCCACGCGTCTCGCCCTCCTCGCCGCCGTTCCAGCCTCGGAGCGGCGGCGAGCGCGCTGGCCCTGATCGGGGCCTTGGCGGCGCCTGTGGCGCCCGCCTTCGCCCAGGACGCGCCGCTGTCCCTGATTCGCGACACCGAGATCGAAGCGATCCTGCACAAGGACGCCGACCCAGTGCTGATCGCCGCGGGCCTCGATCCCAAAGTGGTGCAGATCCACATCGTCGGCGACCGGGACATGAACGCCTTCGTCGCCGGCGGCCAGAACCTGTTCATCAATACAGGGCTGATCGTCCGCACAAAGAATCCGAACCAGCTGATCGGGGTCATGGCTCACGAAACCGGCCACATGGCCGGCGGCCACCTGGTGCGCTCCGACGTGGCCGGCAAGCAGGCCCTTGCGACCTTCCTGCTGACGATGGGCCTGGCCGTGGCCGCCGCCGCCGCCGGCGCACCGGACGCCGCCGGGGCCTTGCTCTACAGTTCCGACTACTTCGCCACCCTCACGCTGCTCACCTACACCCGCGAACAGGAAGCCCGCGCCGACCAGGCCGCGATCACCTATTTGGAAAAGGCCGGGGAATCGCCGAAGGGCCTCGTCGATTTCTTCGACAACTTCCGCTACGAGGAAGTGTTTTCCGGCGCCAAGCGCTACCCCTTCTTCCAGAGCCACCCGATCACCTCCGAGCGGATCGAGGCCCTGCGGGTACGCGCCGAGCAGCAGTCGCACTACAACGTCGCTGACACGCCCGAAGCCCTGGCCCAACACGACCTCATGGTCGCCAAGCTGAAGGCCTTCACCAACATGCCGCAGCAGACGTTTGTCGACTATCCCGAGAGCGACACCAGTTTCCCCGCGCGCTACGCAAGGGCGATCGCCTACTATCGGGATCTTCAGACCGACAAGGCGGTGAAGCTGACCGACGCCCTGCTCGTCGAGCAGCCGAACAACCCTTACCTCTGGGAACTGAAGGGCCAGACGCTGTTCGAGTTCGGCCGCCCCAAGGAAGCCGAGCCGGCGCATCGCCGGTCGGTGGAGCTGAAACCGGACGCGCCGCTGTTACACATGAACCTCGGCCAGACGCTCCTGGCCGAGGACGATCCCAAGAAGCTGGACGAGGCCATCAGCGAGATCCGCCGCTCGCTGGCTGTGGAATCGGACAACCCCTACGGCTGGCTGCTTCTGTCGCAGGCCTACGATCGCAAAGGCGAGCCGGGCATGGCGAGGCTGGCCGCGGCGGAACAGGAATTTTCCCTCGGCCAGGCCAACGAGGCGCGCGGATTCGCCATGCGCGCCCGTCATCAACTGCCCAAGAACAGCCCCGAATGGCGCCGGGCCACCGACATCGTCCTGGTCTCCAAGCCCAGCAAGGCAGACCTGCAAGCCCTCGCCCGCGAAGGCAGCGTGGACGCCCCGGTTCGGCGGTAGAGGCGGATTAGGCTAGTTGAATTCTTACAATTCCGCTGGAAACGAGCGGCTGTTTTGTCTGGCCCGGACGACTGCCTGGCCCCTTGGAGTCCCTTGATGAACCTGTTGCGTCTTTCACTCGCCGCAGCTGCGTGCGCCGTCGCCCTGTCGGGCTGCAGCAAAGCCGACGAGGCCTTCGACGCCAAGGTGCGCGCCTATCTGCTGGCCCATCCTGAGGTGATCCAGGAGGCCATGGCCAAGCTGCAAGAGAAGCAGGAGGCCCAAGCCTTGGCCCAGGCTCAGGTGGCGATCGGCAAGAACCGCAAGGCGATTGAGCAGGACCCGCGGGACTTCGTCGCCAACCCGAACGGCAAGATCACCCTGACCGAGTTCTACGACTACCGCTGCCCGCACTGCGTCAGCATCGCGCCGAGCGTGGTCGAATTGATCAAGAACGATCCGGATCTCCGGGTGGTGTTCAAGGAGTTCCCGATCTTCGGAGCCATCTCCGAGCGCGCCGCCGCCGGAGCCATCGCCGTCAAAAAGGCGGGCGGCGACTATCTGGGCGTCTATCACGACTTCATGGCGACCCGGCCGCTGGACGTCGCCGCCATCGACCGGATCTTGAAGGCCCACGGCGTCGACCCAGCCAGGCTGGACGATCCGACCCTGAAGGCGGAAGCCAGCCAGCAACTGGCCGACGTCCGCAACCTGGCCACCGAATTGAACATCGAGGGCACCCCCGCCTTCATCGTCGGCGACACCCTGATCCCCGGCGAAGACCTGGGGGCCGTCAAGGCCGCGGTCGAAAAAGCCCGCGGCAAGAGCTGATCAGATCAGCCCCGCCAGCGGCGAACTCGGATCGGCGTACATCCGCTTGGGCATTCGCCCCGCCAAATAGGCTTCGCGGCCGGCGATGACCGCGTGCTTCATCGCCCTCGCCATGCGGATCGGATCGCGCGCCTCGGCGATGGCGGTGTTCATCAGCACGGCGTCGCAGCCGAGTTCCATGGCGATGGCCGCGTCGCTGGCCGTGCCGACCCCGGCGTCGATCAGCACCGGGACCTTGGATTGCTCGACGATCAGCCGCACATTGACCCGGTTCTGCAAGCCAAGGCCCGAGCCGATCGGGGCGGCGGCGGGCATGATGGCGGCGGCGCCCGCCTCTTCCAGCTTCAGGCAATAGACTGGATCGTCGGTGCAATAGACCATCACCGAGAAGCCTTCGGCGACCAGCAGCTTCAGCGCCCGCAGAGTCTCTTCCATGTCGGGCAGGAGGTGCTTGGTGTTGGACAGCACCTCCAGCTTGACCAGATCCCAGCCGCCCGCCTCTCGGGCCAGGCGCAGGGTGCGCACGGCGTCCTCGCCCGTGAAGCAGCCGGCGGTGTTGGGCAGGAAGGTGAAACGGTCAGGCTTTACATGATCGACCAGCATCGGCTGGCTGGGATCGGACAGGTTCACCCGGCGCAGGGCCACGGTGACGATCTCCGCCCCGGCGGCCTCGGCCGCGGCGGCGTTGGTCGCATAGTCCTTGTACTTGCCGGTGCCGACGATCAGGCGCGACTTGAAAGTGCGGCCCGCAACCGTCCAGCTGTCGTCCAGTTGGGTGTGCGCGTTCATGCTCAGCCGCCTCCGATGAAATGCACGATCTCGATGCGGTCGCCGTCAGCGAGCGCGATTTCGGCGTAGATCGAACGCGGCACGATCTCAAGATTGCGTTCGACCGCCACCTTGCGCGGATCAAGCCCCAAGGCGGCGACAAGCGAGGCGACACTGGTGATTTCGACGAAACGCCGCTCTTCGCCATTGATCACCAAATGCATCGCAGCCTCCAATCGAGCCCTGCTTGTGAGCCCCGCCGTGCAACGATACAAGAGCGGCGGATTCGACAACGGATCACCGACCGCGGAGCGGCATGACCAAACCGATCTATGTGCTGAACGGCCCCAATCTCAACCTCCTGGGGTCGCGAGAGCCGCACAT
>FSWM01000770.1_pt1 | contig 18451 bp, 18 predicted proteins | sample 1637841 | NCBI WGS metagenome assembly FSWM01 (sample SAMEA3914789, study PRJEB12502) | metagenome | biome: forest; material: soil | place: Canada | collected 2011-07-03 | depth 0.3 m | reverse complement strand
GGGGAGCATGGTCGCCGGCGCCTTTTTGCGGCCCAGGGCGTCGATGTCAATGCGGGTCTTCTGGGCTCATCCCGAGGGATTCTGCAAGGCCGAATAAAGTTGCGCCGCTTCGACCGCCGGGCCGCGCCGATCGCCGAGCGCTTCGATCCGGATCGCCACCACCCGTCCGCCGACGGCGAAGACCAGGCCATCGCCCAGCTTTACCGATCGGCTGGCCTTGTCCAGGCGCGTTTCGACCCCGCCGCGGCTGATCCGGATGCGGCCCTGTTCGACCATGGCGGCGGCCAGAGACCGGGTCTTGAAAAACCGCGCGCGCCACAGCCACACATCGATGCGGCAGCTGTCGTCGCCGCTCGTCAAACGGTTGGGGCCGCGCGTTTGGGGTGGGTTTTGCGGCGGCGGGGCCGCCGGGCGACGGCAGGCGGCGAGGTAAGGGTCGCCAGGGCCGCGAAGGGCGAGGCCGGAGACGCTGGGACGACCTGCGCCGGTTTGTCACGGCGGCGACGCCAGATCAGCGCCTCGCCAGCCTTGGCCTTGCGCGCCGGGGTGAAGCCAAGGCCGCGCAGGATGCGCTGGGCTTCTTCTTCATTCCAGCCGAGCGCGGCGAAGGCCTCCGCCCCCATCGCCGCGCCTCCATCGGCTTGGGGCGCGGCTCGGATCAGCGCATCCAGCTGCTCCAGCGCGTCCAGCGGAACCGCCAGGCCGGCGATGGCCCTCAGGCCCCGATAGGCCAGGGCGACAGGCGAGGGCGCGGGTGTGGGCAGCGGCGACAGGCGGTCCGATGGGGGCCGCCAGTCGGGTGCGGCCAGATCGGCGAAGGCCAGCCGCACGGCCAGGGCCTCGGGCCGCAGAAGGGCGGGGAGAAACAGGCTGAAGGCGCCAAAGCGCACGCCCAGGCTCTTCAGGACGCGCCGCTCATCCTGGCTGAGCGCTCGCGCCTCGGCCTGAACGCATTTGCGTTCCAGCACCCCACCGTTTTCCACCAGCTGATAGGCGATCCCGCGCGCGAGGCCCTTGACGCGGCCCTCGGCCACGGCCGTCTTCAGTCGGCGCAGGGCGGCCAGTTGACGGCTGGCCTCGGCGGCGACGAAGGCCTCCAGCCGCCGCGCGGCCCGCTCTCGGGTCGCCGCAGGTCCCAGTTGGCCCAACAGGCGTACGCGGGGTGAAAACGGGCCGCCGCCAGTCAGCTGTCCCGCCATCTCGCCACGCCAGAGCACCGCGCCGGTGGGCAGTAGCGCAAAGCCATCGTCCGGCTCGGCGGCCAGGCGGCCCAGCCGGCGGGCGACCTCCGGCCCCACGGCGCGTTCGGCGGCGGCGCGAAGGGCCTTGTCCTCCAAGGCCGAGACGCCGCGGGCGGCCTCGAAACTGACACCCTCCAGCGTGCCGACAAAATGACCCTCGACGGTCACGGCCCCATCGGCGCCGACTCCGGCCAGCAGAGAATCGCCGGCCAGGTTCAGGCCGCGCATCAGGGCGCTGGTGCGGCGGTCGATGAACCTCTGCATCAGCCGCTCGTGCAGGGTGTCGGACAGTCGGTCCTCCAGCGCGCGGGTCTTGCCCTGCCAGTGCGCCGGGTCGCGCATCCAGTCGCCGCGATTGGCCACATAGGCCAGGGTCCGCACCCCGGCCAGGCGCGCCGACAGGGCGTCGATATCGCCGTCCAGCCGGTCCAGGCCCTGGAACTGGCCCTGGATCCAGTCGTCGGGCAGGCGCCGGTCGCGCTCCGTCAGATGCTCGAAGACGGTCCGAACGAAGCGCGTATGATCCTCCCGCGTGGTCTTGCGGAAATCGGGGGTCTGGCACACCTCCCACAGCTTGATCAGGTTGGACCGGTCGCGGCAGCGGCGGACGATGACCTCGTCGCCCGACAAGTGGCGCAGCGTGCTCTCGTCCAGGCTCTCTTCCGACAATTTGAGGCCAGCAAAGGGCGGCGCCGCCGAGAGGTCGCGCAGCAGGCCCTGCAGGGACTGGAATTCCAGCCGGGTGTTGCGCCACTCCGCCGCCGGAATCGGATCAAAGGCGTGGTTTTCGACCGCGGAGACCAGGTCTGGGTCCATCTCCGGGCAATCGCTGGTGACGCCAAAGGTCCCGTCCTTGCGATAGCGCCCGGCGCGCCCGCCGATCTGACCGATCTCCTGGGCGTGGAGCCAGCGGGTGCGGCGGCCGTCATATTTGCGCAGGCCGGCAAAGGCCACATGACCCACATCCATGTTCAGGCCCATGCCGATGGCGTCGGTGGCCACCAGGAAATCGACCTCGCCCGACTGAAACAGTTCGACCTGGGCGTTGCGGGTGCGGGGGCTCAGCGAGCCCATCACCACCGCCGCGCCGCCGCGCTGGCGGCGGATCAATTCGGCGATGGCGTAGACCGCGTCGGCCGAGAAGGCGACCACGGCGCTGCGCCGGGGCAGGCGGGTCAGTTTCTTGGAGCCGTCATAGGTCAAGCGCGAGAAGCGCTCCCGCGACTGGATTTCAGCGTCCGGGCACAGGCGGCGAATCAAGGGGCCCATGGTCGCCGCGCCCAGCAGCATGGTCTCCGAGCGGCCGCGCGCATGCAGCAGCCGATGGGTGAAGACGTGGCCGCGCTCGGGATCGGCGCACAGCTGGATCTCGTCGACCGCCAGGAATTCCACCTCGCGGTTCAGAGGCATGGCCTCCACCGTGCAGATGAAATATTGCGGCCGGGGCGGGATGATCTTTTCCTCGCCCGTGATCAGGGCCACGCGGCGCGCGCCACGCGCCTTGACCACCCGATCATAGATCTCGCGGGCCAGGAGGCGCAGCGGCAGGCCGATCATGCCCGAGGCGTGACCCAGCATCCTCTCCACGGCCAAGTGGGTCTTGCCGGTATTGGTCGGGCCAAGCACGGCCACGAGACGCGAGGGCGCAGCGCCCGCCGGGCGATCACTCATGCAGCGAAGGTGGGGCGGCGAGGTGAGTCTGGCAAGCGTCGCCGAAAACGGTGACGAGCAGACTGATTAACGGTGGAGCTTGAAGGCCCTGAACGGCCACGAAACGAATCATGACCGAATCGGCGACATGCCTCGATTCAGCCTTTGTTCCATACCACATATGGTGACCTGATTTGCGTTGACCACAAATGTAAATCAGCTTTGGCCACGCAAAATGTGCACGCGACGCAGGGCGATATCCGCAGGCCCAATGGGTGTGTCAGCCCGGATGTCGGTCAGCACCCAAGGCCCATCCTGGCCCATCTGGCCAAAGGCGATGCTGATCGGGCCCTTCAGGCCGCCATTGCGCTTGGCTTCGGGTTTCTTCTTGAAGCCTGCGATCTCGTGATAGCGCACCGAGCACCGCACCAGCTGGGTCACGCCCAGGGCGCGCAGGTCGTCGTCGGGCGCATCGGCGCGAGCGCCGCTGAACGCCAACTCATAAAGCTGCTTGCCGTCGAACAGCCGAGGCGCGCCTTCGCACGGCCTCATCGGCGTGGCCAAGGTTATGCGCATGAGCTGGGTGAGCGGATCGGCCGCCGCCAGCCTCTGATCGCGGCTCGCCGGCGGGTCGCCGAGATTGCCGAAAGCCGGTTGCGAAGTGGCGACCACATCGTCGCGTCGCCAGCCGACCTGAACCTCCCGCACGCGCTTGCCGTCGTGATTGATATAGCTGAACTGGTCCGGCTCCGCCCCGTCGGAGGCGATCGGCCCGGAGGCGCTGGCCCTGATGTCGAAATGCTTGAACGCCGCCAGCAGGCCATAGCTGCGAAGCTGGGCCCCGGCGCTGAACCCCGCCGCGCCGATACGCTGCTCGAACTGCATCTCCAGCACCTTGATCACCGACAGCCGCCCGTCATAGCCGAGCGACAAGCGCAGGGGCTCATGCGCCGTTTGGGCCGCCGTTTGGGCCCAAGCTTTCTGGGCTTGCGTGGGCGCCGCCAGCATTAAGGCGATCGCGGCGATCAGGACGGGCTTTGGCGGCATTCAGGTCTCCGGGGTGCGGGCGGGCTTAGTTCTCGGGGGCGATGACGGCGGCTGTATGGCGTGAACGGCCCGATTGCGACAGGCTGAGGCATGGATTGGGGCCTGGATTGATCAAGCGCGCGCTTGACGCCACAAGTTCCCTTCGACTATACCGCCCGCTCCCTCGCGGTTGGCCACGCCTTCCGCGGCAGAATCGTTTTGCGAAGGTTTCGTCAGATGTCGCGTCGCTGCGAGCTCACGGGTGTCGGCCCGATGGTCGGCCACAATGTGAGCCACTCCAACATCAAGACCAAGCGCCGCTTCCTGCCGGCTCTGAAGGCCATCCGGCTGCAGTCGGACGCCCTGGGTCAAGCCTTCAATCTGAAGATCAGCAACGCCGCCCTCCGCACCCTCGACTACAAGGGCGGTCTGGACGCCTATCTGGTCAAGGCCAGCGACGACGTGCTGTCGGCCCGCGCCCAGAAGATCAAGCGCCAGCTGAAAGCCAAGCTTGCGGCTCAGCCGGCGGCCTAAGCGCCCCAAGGCTCACGATTGCAAAAGGCCGGCGGTGACGCCGGCCTTTTTCGTTTGGGGGGGACACGGCCGAAGCGGCCCTCCCATGCCTATCGCAGGGCGTCGACGATTTCCCGCGCCGCGCCCCGGCGGCCAGCGGAGAGGGGATGGGTTCCCTGAACCGTGGGCGGCGCCTGGAGGATGGCGGAAACCCGGCCCTTGGACGCGCGCGGCTCCTCGTCGAACAACTCGGCCAGCTGTTCGGTGATCACCCCGCCCAGCTGCTCCACATCGACGATGGTCACCGCGCGCCGGTAATAGCGGCGCACGTCGTGACCGATGCCGATGGCGATCAGCTCGACCGGCGAATGGGTCTCGATCTCGGTGATGACGGTGCGCAGGTGGCGTTCCAGATAGTGGCCGGAATTCACCGACAGGGTCGAATCGTCCACCGGCGCCCCATCGGAGATCACCATCAGGATACGCCGCTGTTCGGTGCGGCCGATCAGGCGGTGGTGGGCCCAGATCAGAGCCTCACCGTCGATATTTTCCTTCAGCAGGCCTTCGCGCATCATCAGGCCCAGATTGCGACGCGCGCGGCGCCAGGGCGCGTCCGCCGACTTGTAGACGATGTGGCGCAGGTCGTTCAGCCGGCCGGGGGCGGCCGGCTTGCCGGCCTTCAGCCAGTCCTCGCGCGACTGGCCGCCCTTCCAGGCTCGGGTGGTGAAGCCCAGGATCTCCACCTTGACCCCGCAGCGCTCGAGCGTGCGGGCCAGGATGTCGGCGCAGACCGCCGCCACCATGATCGGCCGCCCGCGCATGGAGCCGGAATTGTCGATCAGCAGGCTGACCACGGTGTCGCGAAACTCGGTGTCCTGCTCCTGCTTGAAGGACAGGGGCGCGGTGGGGTCGACGATCACGCGGGTCAGCCGGGCCACGTCCAGCAGGCCCTCTTCCAGGTCGAAGCTCCAGGATCGGTTCTGCTGCGCCATCAACCGCCGTTGCAGCCGGTTGGCCAGGCGCGAGACCACATTGTGCAGATTGGCCAATTGTTGGTCCAGATAGGCCCGCAGGCGGTTCAGCTCCTCCGGCTCGCACAGGTCTTCGGCGTCGACCACCTCGTCGTGCGTGGCGGTGAATACCTTGTAGGGCGGCTCCTTCAGGCCCGGATCCTTGGCCTCGGGGCGGGCGGGCTGCTCGCCCTCGCCCATTTCCGGCGAATCCTCACTGTCCTCGGCCTCGGCGTCCTCGTCCGCCTCCATGCGTTGATCTTCGGCGCCGTCGGCGTCGCGTTCCGAGGTCTGGGACGGATCGGGCTGGGCGCCCTCGCCCTCCTGGTCCTCGCCCTCGCTGGCGTCGTCATTGATGTCCTGGGGCGATTCGGACGGGTCGCTCTCGCCGTCCTCGCTGTCCTGCGATTCGTCGCCCAGGTCCTCGCCCAGGTCGAGATCCTTGATGATGGCGCGGGCGACGCGGGCGAAGGCGGCCTGGTTGTCGATCGAGGTGGCCAGACGATTGAGGTCGTCGCCGGCCTTGGCCTCGATCTCGGCCCGATGGCGGTCGACCAGCAGCCTGGCTCCCTCCGGCGGCGCGTCGCCGGTCAGGCGCTCGCGGACCATCAGGCTGACGATATCCGCCAGGGGCGGCGGCGCCATCTCGTCGAACCGGTTCAGGCCCTTGCGCTCCACCGCCTGCTCCAGCACCGCGGCCAGGTTGGTCCGCACCCCGCCCAGGGCGTTGGCGCCGATAGCCTCGATGCGCGCCTGCTCCACGGCCTCGAAGATCGCCCGGCTCTGCGGCGAATGCGGCGACAGGCGCGCGTGGGCGGCGGTGTCGTGGTGCGCCAGCCGCAGGGCCATCTGGTCGGCCAGGCCGCGGATACGGGTGGTTTCCTTGCCGGACAGATCGCGTGGCGGGTGGGGCAGGATGGCGTGATGGCCGTTCAATTGCGGACCGTCGCCGGAGAAGGTCACCTCCAGGTCGGCGGACTCGGCCAGGGAGCGCGTGGCCTGGGACAGGGCGCGCTTGAAGGTGTCTGTGGGGCTCTCGGACTTGTTCGACATGGCCTGTCCGTCATAGCGCGACGAATGGGACGCGCGAAAGTCGCAACTGAAGGTCCGGGGAGATCAGGCCCTAGTTTGGCGCCTTGGCCAGATAGGCCTTGGTCTCGGCGCCGACGACCTCGACCAGATCGCCGATGGTCAGGTTGGCGTCGATCAGATGCAGGCCCCAGTCGGCCTGAACCTGGCCGTTGATCACGATGTCGCCGACGATATCGTGCGCGCGTATATCGCTCGGCTGGCTGTGGACGGTGATGGCCAGGTAAGAACCGTGGTCGTCGGCGACGCATTGCGCGCTCAGCATGCCGGCCGGCTCAACAAAGGGCGTATCGATCTTGGCCCCCGTGCTGGTCCATGGCGGGGTTGGCCTGCCCGCGCCAAAGGCGTCGTTGCTGGCTGCGAGGTATGATTTCAGCGGCCCCGAGCCGCCGCCGAGGGCTGCGGGGTTGACGCACGCCGCTTGCAAGCCGTCGGGCGCACGGCCGAACCGGCTGTTGGCCGGGGGCGGCGCATCGGCCCGGAATGAAGCGAAGGCGATAGCGCAGCCGGTCTGGCTGGCGGCATGGCACAGGGGAATGGATTTGAAGGCCCCGCCCACATCCTGGCCCTTGGGCACAGGCAGGCTGGTTCCCATCAGGATCGCCGAGACGATCTGCGCCCGCACCGGCTTGCCGTCGATCTCGTTCTTGATCAACTGGGTCAGCACGCCCGAGCCCTGGCTGTGGCCGATCAGCACCACGCCACGGCCATGGTTGTCGTGGGCCAGATATTCGTTCCAGGCGTCGACCACATCGCCATAGGCCAGCGCCCGGTCGGCGGGGATCGGCTTGCCGCTCATGAAGGCGCGCAGGGCGGTCAGGGTGATCTGGCGATAGAGCGGTGCGTAGAGGCGGCACTTGGCGCCAAAGCGGGCGAATTGCTGAGCCACGACGCTGGTCTCGGCGGTGCTCTCGACCATGGGCGCATTGCCGCCCGGCGCGGCGGACACTGTCGGATAGACATAGAAACAGTCGATCGGCGCCTTGGGATCGGCCTTGAAGACCTCCTTGGCGGTGCTGCCGTCGGCCCGGACGACGGTGGCGTCCTGATTGGCCGCGCAGGCGTCCTGGCGGCCGGGGCGGCAAAGCCACGTCCTGGCGTCGGTATAGTCGTTCTTCGGCTGGGCGCTGGGCGGCGCGGGAGGAACCGGAGTCTGGGCTGCGGCGCCTGAGGCGGCCAGCAGCGCGCCGAATGCGAGGATCACCATCGATCGCGAAGTCATAAATCCCTCCCCAGGGCTCCGAGTCTGCTTTTCTCAACTATGACTGGCGCGGTTTCGAACGTCCAGTATGCGCCTTTCAGAACCCCGTTTGGAAACGGTCCAGCTTGGTCTAGGCTCCCCGTCAATGCGACGTCAGCGCGCGATGGGAGCCGGCCATGGTATATTTCATTCTGCGTCTGTTGATTTCGGCCGGCGGCCTGTGGGTGGCCACCAAGATCGTGCCGGGGGTAGAGGCCACATCCCTGGCCAGTCTGCTGTGGGCGGCCTTCCTGTTGGGATTGGCCAACGCCATCGTGAGGCCGATCCTGGTCATCCTGACCCTGCCGATCACCCTGATCACGCTGGGGCTGTTTCTGTTGGTGATCAACGGGCTGATGGTGCTGCTGGTCTCCCATCTGCTGCATGGGTTCCATGTCCACGGCCTGGTCGCGGCGATCCTTGTTTCGATCATCGTCTGGATCAGCAGCATGGTGGCGTCCGCCGTGCTGGCCGGGGGCGAACGTTGATGATGGAAAAGGCCTGGCGAGGCGCCGCAAGAGCCGGCTTCAGTCCTCGCTGATTCGATGATCGTACCGAAGCCTCGCCGCGTCGATCTGCGGCATGTGGGTCTGGGCCCAGGCGCCCAGAGCCACCACCGGCCCGCATAGCGAACGCCCAAGATCGGTCAGTTCGTAATCGACCCTCGGCGGGATCGTCGGGAACGGCGTTCGCGTCACCAAGCCGTCGCGCTCCAGCCCTTTGAGGGTCAAGGTCAGCATCCGCTGAGAGACGCCGCCGACCATCCGCTTGATTTCATTGAACCGGCGCGGGCCGTTGGCCAGCAAGGTGACCACCAGCACACTCCACTTGTCGCCGACGCGGGCCAGGACCTGGCTCACCTTGCGGCAATCGGTATGGTCGATGTTCGGGATGGTCACTTGGGTGTGTGTCGGTACCAAAAATGTGCCTCCTTGCGGGCCCGGACGACAGCCACCTATTTAGCCTCAGTTACAAATATATACCTATGAGGCGATCCACAATGAAGCTCCTGCACGTCGACTCCAGCATCCTCGGCGCGATCTCCGTCACCCGGCAGGTCACCGCCGGGATCGTAGACCAGCTGTCCAAGGCTAGGCCGGGACTGGAGGTCGTCTATCGCGACCTTTCCGCAACGCCCCTGCCGCACCTGTCCCTGACTCACTTGCCCGGCGACCATCCCATCGCCGCCGCCGCGGGCTTGACCGCCGAGAGCGCGGTCCTGGAAGCCGACCGCGCGGTCAGCCGCCACGTGCTGGAAGAGTTCCTCGCCGCCGACGTGGTGGTGATCGGCGCGCCCATGTACAACTTCACCATTCCAAGCCAGCTCAAGGCCTGGATCGACCGCATCTTCATTCCGGGGAAGACTTTCCGCTATGCCGCGACAGGCGTGGAAGGTCTGGCCGGCGATAAGCGCGTGATCATCGCCATCTCCCGCGGCGGCTTCTATGGCGCCGAATCGCCGTCGGCGGCGGCTGAGCATGTGGAGTCTTATCTGCGCGTCGCGTTCGGCTTCATCGGGGTGAACCCCGAGATCATCGTCGCGGAAGGCGTGCAGGTCAGCCCCGAGCATCGCCAAACCGCGCTCGGCGCCGCCCTGCGGACTGCGGCTGAATTGCGGGCCGCTTAACAAACCCTCGCAGGTTTGCCGGCCGTTAGCCTCTTAGCCCGATGGGTGCGTAGCGTCAGCTTCGCACCCTGGGCCCTCAGGCCACCTTCACCCGCGTCGCCGCTTCCGGCAGATCGGCGCCAAAAGAGCGCTGGAAGAACTCGGCCACGGTCGGGCGTTCCAACTCGTCGCATTTGTTCAGGAAGGTCAGGCGGAAGGCCAGGGCGATGTCGCCGGCGAAGATGTCGGCGTTCTGGGCCCAGGTGATCACGGTGCGCGGGCTCATGACGGTGGAGATGTCGCCGTTCATGAAGGCGTTGCGGGTCATGTCGGCCACGCGGACCATGGCCGCGATCTTGCGGCGCCCTTCGGGATTGTCATAGCCGGGGTTCTTGGCCAGCACGATCTCGCCCTCTACGTCATGGGCCAGATAGTTCAGGGTGGTGACGATCGACCAGCGGTCCATCTGCCCCTGATTGATCTGCTGGGTGCCGTGATACAGGCCCGTGGTGTCGCCCAGGCCGATGGTGTTGGTGGTCGAGAACAGCCGGAAATAGGGATTGGCCCGGATCACCCGGTTCTGGTCCAGCAGGGTCAGCTTGCCGCCGGCTTCCAGCACCCGCTGGATGACGAACATCACGTCCGGGCGGCCGGCGTCATATTCGTCGAACACCAGGGCGATGGGGCGCTGCAGGGCCCAGGGCAGGATGCCCTCGCGAAACTCGGTGACCTGTTTGCCTTCCTTCAGGACGATGGCGTCCTTGCCGACCAGGTCGATCCGCGACACGTGGCTGTCCAGATTGACCCGCACCAGGGGCCAGTTCAGCCGGGCGGCGACCTGCTCGATATGGGTCGACTTGCCGGTGCCGTGATAGCCCTGGATCATCACGCGGCGGTCATAGGCCAGGCCGGCGCAGATGGCCAAGGTGGTCTGGGGATCAAACTTATAGGCCGCGTCGAAATCGGGCACATGGCTGTCGCGGGTCGAGAAGGCCGGAACCTTCATGTCGGAGTCGACGCCAAAGGCGTCGCGCACCGAGACCATCTTGTCGGGCGTGGCGGTGATCAGGGGATCAGGTTCGGTCAGGCTGGGCATACCCAACCGATTAGACGTTTAGCGGGCGCTTGCAAACCGGTGAGATGCGGTCAAATCGCCTTCGGCGCTTGGAAAATTTACGCCAGTTTGGCTTTACGCAAGGTCGCATAGGCTTTGATCACCCGCGTCAGCTTGTGCTCGGCTGAGCGATCACCGCCGTTTGTGTCCGGGTGGCAGCGCTTGACCAGCTCGATATAGCGCACGCGGATGGCCTCGGCGGTGGCGGTCGCGTCCAGGTCCATGTCGGCCAGGGCGTTGCGCTCGATCTTGCCCAGCTTGCGCACGACGGCGGCCTCTTCGGACCGGCGGCGCGCGGCGGCGAACACGCCCAGGGGGTCGCTGAACTGGCGGGCGGCCGTGGCGCGGGCGGCGGTGGCCTCACGGGAGTTGCGCGAGGCCCCGAAGGCCCAGGTCGGCCGATCGCCCCCGGCGGACTTGGACTGCTGGGCGCGGATCTGGGCTTCGCTCATGCCGGCGAAAAAATCCCAGTGGCGGTTATATTCCGCGGCGTGGGCGACGCAGAACCAATAGTGCTCGTTCATCATCTCGCGCGACTTGGGCGCCTTGGTCGCGCCGGGGAGCCGGCAGCCCGGGTGGTCGCAGGGCTTCTCGCCCGGCTTCAGGGCGTTGACATCGAGCTTGGCCGCCTCCTCCTCCGGCTTGGGAGGACGGATGCGGATGTCGACAAATTTGGGTCGGTATTGAAAGGCGCCGCTCATGAACCCGAGTATGCTGCTGAAGAAGTATCATTCAAGAATTGACAGTAACGATTTACGGAGCACGAACACCATGGGCGACGTCAATGACGCCATCCGCGACAAGCTATCGCGGGCCTTTTCTCCCGAACGGCTGGAAATCGTCGACGACAGCGGCCGTCATGCAGGTCACGCCGGCGCTCACCCCGGCGGTGAAAGCCATTTCAACGTAGTGATTCAGTCCGCGGTTTTCGAGGGCCAGGGGCCGGTTCAGCGCCAACGCGCCGTCTATGCCGCATTGAAGGACGAATTGGCCGGCCCGCTGCACGCGCTTTCGGTCAAGGCCCTGGCGCCGGGGGAGGCGGGCTGAGGCCAGCCGTTCAATCCTCCGCCGCCGCGATCCGCGGGCTCACGCGCAATGCGGTGATCTGGTTCCTCTGCCGCCGCAGCACCTGGAAGCGATGGTGGTGGAAGATGAAGGTCTGGCCGGGCAGGGGGATGGTCTGGGCCTCGTGGATCACCAGACCGGCTATGGTCACCGCCTGATCGTCGGGCAGGTCCCAGTCCATCACCCGGTTCAGATCGCGCACGGGCACGGGGCCATCGACGATCACCGAGCCGTCGGGCTGGCGGCGAATCCCTTCGACGGCCACATCGTGCTCGTCTTCGATCTCGCCGACGATTTCCTCGAGAATGTCCTCCAGGGTCACCAGGCCCTGCAAGGCGCCATACTCGTCCACCACCAGGGCGAAGTGATTGCGGCGCTTGAGAAAGGCGTTCAGCTGGTCCTTCAGATTGGTGGTGTCGGGAATGAACCAAGGCTCGCGGGCGATGCCGGCTATGTCCAGCTGATCCACCTTGCCGTCGGCGGCGGCCAGGGCGCGAGCCAGATCCTTGGCATGCAAGACGCCGATGATATTGTCGCTGTCACCGCGATAGAGCGGCAGACGGGTATGGGGATTGGCCAGGGCCTCCTCGACCAGTTCGCGGGGCGGCAGGTCGGCGTCGAGCATGGCGATGGTCTTGCGGTGGGCCATGATCTGCGAGACGTCCATCTCCGACAGGTCCAGCACCCCGCCCAGCATCCAGCGATCGCGGGTCTCCACCAGGCCTTCGGAGTGGTGATATTCCACCGAACCGCGAATCTCCTCGTGGGCGGCCAGAACGTCGGTCTCCAGGTCGATCTCGACCCCGAACAGCCGCAGGGTCTTGCGCACCACATACTGCACCGCGGCGACCACCGGCCCGAACAGATACACCACGACCTCGGTGGGCGCGGACAGGTAGCGCGCCACGTCGTCCGAGCGGGTGATGGCCAGGGTCTTGGGCAGAACCTCGGCGAACACCAGCACCAGCACGGTCATCAGGGCGGTGGCGGCGGCCACGCCCCAGGCGCCGGGGATGGATTTGGTCAGGACCTCGGTGACCAGGGCCGAGGACAGGATATTGATCAGGTTGGCGCCCATCAACACCGCGCCGATCATCATTTCCTGGTTGTCCATCAACCGGTTGACCCGCCGCGCGGCCCGGTCGCCGTCCCGTTCCAGCTGGTGCATGCGCCCGCGGCTGGAGGCCGTCATGGCGGTTTCAGCGGCCGAGAACAGGGCCGAGACGGCCAGCAGGCCGATAATGATCGGCGCCAGGGCCACAAGCGCGACCTTCATGGGCGTGCGCCTTCGCTGATGAGGAAATCTCGCAGGGGGCCAGGATCGACCCCCTTGGCGGTGAAAGCCTGACCGATCCCACGGGCCAGGACCAGGGTCAGGGCGCCGCTCTCGGCCTTCTTGTCCTGCGCCATGTGCGCGATCAGCCGGTCGGCGGCGAAGGGGCCGCCTGGTATCTGGTCCAGCCGCGCCGGCAGGCCCACCTCCGCCACCGCCCGTTCGACCCGCCGGGCGTCCTGGCGCGAACAGAGGCCCTGCTCGGCGGAAAAGCGGAAGGCCTGGGCGCAGCCCAGGGCGACGGCCTCGCCGTGCAGCAGGGCGTCGCCAAAGCCGACCTCGGTCTCCAGGGCGTGGCCGAAGGTGTGACCCAGATTGAGCAGGGCGCGACGGCCGGTTTCGCGCTCGTCCTCGGCGACGATCTCGGCCTTCATCTCCACCGAACGGCCAACCGCGTGGGCCAAGGCGGCCGGATCGCGCGCCAGCACCGCGGCGGCGTTGGCCTCCAACCACTGGAAAAAGTCGAAGTCGCCGAGCATGCCGTATTTGATGACCTCGGCGTAGCCCGCGCGAATCTCGCGATCGGGCAGGGTCGACAGCACATCGAGGTCGGCGAGCACCAGACGCGGCTGGTGAAAGGCGCCGATCAGGTTCTTGCCGCGCGGGGTGTCGATGGCCGTCTTGCCGCCCACTGATGAATCCACCTGAGCCAGGAGGGTCGTGGGGATCTGCACGAAATCGACGCCGCGCTTGTAGATGGCCGCGGCGAAGCCTGCCAGGTCGCCCACCACCCCGCCGCCGAAGGCGATGATCAGGTCGCCGCGATCCAGGGCCAGGGCCAGCAGGGCGTCGCTCAGGGCCGCGAGTTGTTCAAAGCTCTTGGACGCCTCGCCCGCCGGGACAGGAACCAGGCTGGTTTCGATTCCGGAGGCGAGAAAGGCCGCGCGCAGGCGCTCGCCATGCAGGCTGGCGACGGTCGCATCGGCGACGATGACGGTGCGCGCCCGCTTCAACAACGGGCGAATATGCTCGCCGGCGCGATCGATCAGGCCCGGGCCGATCAGCACCGGGTAGGCGCGCTCGCCCAGGCCGACATCTATGGCGCGGGGGGTGCGCGCGCGGAGGGGGATCGCGCCGGTCATGAGGCGGCGTCTTCGCTGGGCGCGCGGGCGCGCAAGGCGGCGAGGATGGCGTTTACCGTCGCGGAATGGGGCGTTTCTATGGAGTCCACCGTAATGTCGGCCAAAGCGTAGACTGGATAACGCGTGGCGGCCAGTTCGCGCAGGGCCGTGACGGGATCTCGCCCCTGCAGCAGCGGTCGGTCGTTCTTGCGTCCCACGCGAGCGGCCAGGACTTCGACATCGGCCTTCAACCACACCGAGATCGCCTTGCTGGCGATCAGGGCGCGGGTGTCCTCGTTCATGAAGGCCCCGCCGCCAGTGGCCAATACGTGGGGCGGATCGTCGAGCAGGCGGGCGATCACCCGGCGTTCCCCGGCGCGAAAGGCGGGTTCGCCCAATTCGGCGAAGATATCCGACACCGATCGGCCAGCGGCGCGCTCGACCTCTTCGTCGGCGTCGCGAAACGGCAGGCCCAGGGCCTGGGCCAGGCGGCGGCCGACGCTGGTCTTGCCCGCGCCCATCAACCCCACCAGGGCGATGGTCTTCTGGCGCGGAGCGGCTTCGGCCGTCATCGGCGGCGACCTGAGCGGAGGATGGACTTTTGGCTCTGTTTCATCGGTCTTCGGGCTTTACACGAGGTTGCGCTTGCGCGCCAAGATCGGCGCGGCGGCGGGCTCACCCATGAGGACATCAATCTTGGCGAACACGAGGTCGTGGAAACCCTTTAGCCTGGCTTGGCGGCTGCGAAGCCGAGCGTTCGCCGCGATCTCGATAGTGGCGATCCCGTTCGCCGGCGCCCCGTTCGCCAGCGCCCAGGTCAATGACGCGCCCGTCGTCACCGCCCCCGCCGCCAATCCTCCCGCCGCCAACCCTTCCGCCACCACCGCTCCAGCCGCCAACCCTCAGGTCGAGGTCCAGTCCCTTACCAAGCTGGATCTGTTTTCCACCGGCCGTGACGCCGGCTTTGGCGCGGATGTCTGGAAAGGCGCCTCGGCCGATATCGCTCGCGCGGTGATCCCCAGCTTGGCGGCGAAGCCCCTGTCGCCCGCCGCAATCTCCCTGGCCCGCCGGCTCCTGGCCCAGGCCGCGACCGCCCCCGATGGGGCGGGGGCTGACGGCGACCTCGCCGCCGCGCGCGTGCGGGCGTTGCTGGCCCTGGGCGAGGCGCCCTTGGCCGAGGATATTCTCAATCACACGCCCAACCTGTCGCAAGATTCGTCCCTGTCGCAGACCGCCGCCGAGACGGCGCTGGTCATGGGCGAGGATCAGAAGGCCTGCGGCGTCGGCGACGCCCTCACCGCCGATCGTGGCGGCCTCTACTGGCTGCGCCTGCGCGCCTATTGCCAGGTCCTGGCGGGCAAGGCCGATCAGGCCCAGTTGACCTTCACCCTGGCCAGCCAGCAGGGCAAGGATGTGACCCTCAGCCGGCTGATGGGCGTCCTGCTCAACGGCGCCGGCGACGCCGGGCCAGCCTCCCTGCGCAACGGCTTGGAATACGCCCTGTCCCGCCAATTGAAGCTGGATCTCGCGCCGGCCTTGCCCGGCGCGGCCCCGGCCATCGCCGAGCGCATCGCCGCAGGCTCCGACGCCGCGCCGGCGGCGCCGCCGTCCAGCCTGTCCGAACCGGAGGTGATCGGCGCGCTGAAAGCCGCCAAGACCTTTCCCGCCTTTGTCGCCGCCGCCAAGCTGGCCAAGTCCGGCATCGCCGCCCTGGTCCAGGCCAAGTCGCCGATGACCGAGCCGGTCATGGAGGCCAGCGCCGCCCTGGCGGCTGGCGACATCGACACCGCCCAGTCGATCCGCACGGCGCTCGCCCAATCGAACGCTTCCACATCCAATCCGCTGGACCTGGCCATTCTCGACGCCGCCCTGGCTGCCGCCATCGGCAAGCCGGACGCCCCCACCCTGGATCGGTTGATCGAACGCGGCGGCGTCGGGGACGTCAAGACAAAGGCCCGCGCTCAGGCGGCCGCGGCCATTTTCTCCGGACTTGGCGGCGACATCAGCGACGCGGCGCGGGCGCAGTTCATAGGGTTTGACCTCGGCCGCGGCGACGCCTCGCCTGCGAGGCTGATCATGCTGGACACGGACGCCGAGGCGGGCCGCGTGGGCGAGACCGCACTTCTTGCGCTATCGGTCGCCCAAGGCGGCGGCGCGGCCGGCCCGTCCCCGGCGGACCGCGCCCGTATCATCCGCGCGCTCAGCCGGGCGGGTCGCAAGGGCGATGCCCAGGCCTTCGCCGTCGAAGGCCTGCTATCCTTGCAGAGCCGCTGATGAGCGCGGCCGGCTGGCTCGACGCTTTTCTGGAGATGATGGCGGTCGAGCGCGCCGCAGCCCGCAACACCCTGACCGCCTATGCCAAGGACCTGGCCGACGCCCAAGGCTTCCTGGCGGGCCGCGGGCGCGACCTGGCCGACGCCGAGGCTGACGACGTCGAAGCCTATTTCGCCGATTTGGGCGCCCGGGGGCTGTCGCCGGCCACGGCGGCGCGGCGAAGAGCCTCCCTGCGCGGTTTCTATCGCTTCGTGCTCGGCGAGGGCTGGCGCAATGACGACCCGGCCCGACGGGTGGACGCGCCGAAGAAGGGCCGCCCCCTGCCCAAGATCCTGGCCAGGGAAGAGGTCAACCGGATCATCGCGGCGGCCACGGCGCGCGACGGGGCGGCTGGCCTGCGATTGGGCTGCATGGTCGAACTGCTCTACGCCTCGGGCCTGCGTATCTCCGAACTTTTGGCCCTACCCCTGGCGGCTTTGGCGCGTGATCCGGCCTATCTGATCGTCAAGGGCAAGGGCGGCAAGGAGCGTCTGGCGCCGCTGAACCCGGCGGCGCGGGAAGCGGTGAAGGCCTATCTGCCCGTGCGCCCGCATTTTTTCGCCAAGGGGCTGAAGGACAGTCCGTGGCTGTTCGCCTCTCGCGGCCAGGGTGGCCGCCTGACCGCACGCCGTTTCGCACAGATGCTCGACGAGGCCGCGGTCTCGGCGGGCGTCGATCCGGCCAAGGTCAGTCCGCACAGCCTTCGCCACGCCTTCGCCACCCACCTGTTGGAGGGCGGCGCCGACCTGCGCACCGTGCAGAAGCTGTTGGGCCACGCCGATATCGCCACCACCCAGATCTATACTCACGTCACCGGCGAGCGCCTGCGGGCGGTGGTGGAAGGCGCCCATCCCCTGGCGAAGAAGCGCTGAGGCCACCGTACGGCGCCCATGAGTGAGTTTTCTCGTCAGGCTTGGATGATTGATCGGGTTGTGCGTGGGTTTGGTGAGACTACCATCGACCGCCACACCCCTTTGCGGAGCCTGTCCCATGAAAATGCGAACCCTCGGCGCGAACGGACCTGAAGTCTCGGCCATCGGCCTCGGCTGCATGGGCATGACCTTCGCCTACGGAACCAGCGATGAGCGCGAGTGCCTGGCGGCGCTGGATCGAGCGCTGGAATTGGGGATCAACTTCTTCGACACAGCGGAGATCTACGGGCCCTATACCAATGAGGAACTGCTCGGGCGTTCGCTCGGTTCGCGCCGCGACAATCTGATCATCGCCACCAAGTTCGGCTTCAAGCTGATCGCCGGCCAGCGCGCCGCTGGCGTGGACAGTCGGCCGGAGAATGTCCGCGCCGTGGCCGACGCCTCGCTCAAGCGGCTCAAGATCGACCATATCGACCTGTTCTATCAGCACCGGGTCGATCCCTCGGTGCCGATCGAGGAGACGGTCGGGGCCATGGCCGAACTGGTTCAGGCCGGCAAGGTCCGCTATCTGGGCCTGTCCGAGGCCGGCGCCGACACCATCCGCCGCGCCCACGCGACCCACCCGATCACCGCCCTGCAGTCGGAATATTCGCTCTGGACCCGCGATCCGGAGGCCGAAATCCTGCCGCTCTGCCGCGAACTGGGCATCGGCTTCGTGCCCTATAGTCCCCTGGGGCGAGGCTTTCTGACCGGCAAGATCACCTCGGCGGACGAATTCGAGAGCGGCGACTTCCGGCGCAGCCTGCCGCGCTTCCAGGCCGACAACATGGCTCGCAACATGGCCCTGGTCGACGCGCTGAAGCGGCTGGCCGAGGCCAAGGGCGCTTCGCCGGCCCAACTGGCCCTGGCCTGGCTGCTGCATCAGGGCCCGGACATCGTGCCGATCCCCGGCGCGCGAAAGCTCAGCCACCTGGAAGACAATGCCGGCGCCGCCGATGTGGCGCTGTCGTCGGCGGACCTTCAGGCCATCGCCGAGGCCGCTCCGGCCGACGCCTTTGCGGGCGCGCGGTATGCCGAAGCGATGATGAGCATGGTCGGGCGCTAGCGGCTTTCCTGAAAGCCCCTTCCGCAAGGGCGGGGCTTTCTCGCGAACGTCCGCTTGTCGCGCGGCGTCATCGCGCCTAACTTCCGCCGCTTCGCCCACGGCGACGCCAAAGGACCGCATGGCCGCGCATTACCTGGACTTCGAACGGCCGATCGCCGACCTGGAAGCCAAGATCGACGAACTCTCGAAACTGTCGGACACCGCCGGACCCGG
>FSWM01000793.1_pt1 | contig 18486 bp, 15 predicted proteins | sample 1637841 | NCBI WGS metagenome assembly FSWM01 (sample SAMEA3914789, study PRJEB12502) | metagenome | biome: forest; material: soil | place: Canada | collected 2011-07-03 | depth 0.3 m | reverse complement strand
GGGCGGGCAGGGCGGGCGCGACACCGTCGAGCACGCTCTCAGCCTTGGCGGCCTTTCGGGGTTTGCCCGCGCGTTCGGCGGCCTTGATCGCCTCCCAGGCGCGGGTCTGTTCAGCCGAGTCGCGATGGCCGGCGTCGCCGAACACGTGCGGGTGGCGCCGGATCATCTTGTCGCAGATCGCTTCGGCCACGGCGGCGAAGTCGAAGGCGCCCTGTTCCTCGGCTATGCGCGCATGGAACACGACCTGGAGCAGGAGGTCGCCCAGTTCTTCCTTCAGCTCGATCAGGTCATCGCGCTGGATTGCGTCGGCGACCTCATACGCCTCCTCGATAGTATAGGGGGCGATGGTGGCGAAAGTCTGCTCCAGATCCCAAGGGCAGCCGCCATCGGGCGTGCGCAGCCGCGCCATGATGTTCAGTAACCGCGCCAGAGGATCGGCGTCGTCGGGGGCAGGGGTCATGGCTTCCTCGGCGGGTCGAGTCGGGGGCGCCCACAGACTGGCCTTGGAGGCCGTCCCGTCGCAAGCTTGGCTATAGCTCTAACCGGCCGCGCGCCGGGGTTCGGCTTCGTTTCGCGCCATCCATTCCTCGACCAGCGACCAGGCGATCATTGAGGCTTGGCGGATCTCGCCGGCCAGACGCGGCGCCTCCGCATCATCTCGCGCAAGGCAGGCGCGTTCCAACTGTTCGGCCATGGCCTGCAGTCGCAGGGCTCCGAAATTGCCGGACGTGCCCTTCAGATCATGGGCCTCGCGGGCGAGCGAGGCCAGGTCGCCGCTGCTGACCAGATCCTCGATCCGGCCCAGTCGTGCGCGCGATCCGTCCAGATAGGACTCGACCACCTTGCGCAGCCGCTCCGACGGTAGCATGCGGGCCAAGCCTTCCAACTTGGCGACGTCGATATCCTCGACTTTCTTTCTCGCGGCCGGCGAGATGTCCTCGTCGTCATCGCCCCATAGCTCGGCCCCCATGTAGCGCTCGATCACCTTCAAGAAGGCCACGGGGTCGATCGGCTTAGAGATGAAGTCGTTCATGCCGGCGCCAAGGCAGGCGTCCTGGTCCTTGCGCATGGCGTTGGCGGTCATGGCGATGATGGGGGTTGCGCCGGCCGGCGAGGGCAGGTCGCGGATGGTGCGTGTGGCCTGCAGCCCGTCCATCACCGGCATCTGCATGTCCATGAGGATCAGGTCATAGGCGCACTGGCGCGCGGCCTCGACCGCCTCGGCGCCATTGACGGCGCAATCGACGGTGTAGCCGGCCTCCTCCATGACCGTCTGGGCCAGAAGCGTGTTGATCTCATTGTCTTCGGCCAGGAGGATGCGGCCTCGGCAGGAGCGGGCCCTCGTTATGACCGCCGGCTCGCAAGCAATGTCTTCATCGAATAGGAAGTCGATCTGGGCGGCGGGGGGCGGCTCTATCGCGCCGAAAGCCTCAGCCGACGCAGGCTCGTTAGTGACAAGCTGTGGGCCGAGAAGTTCGGCGAGGCGGGACACCAGCACACTGTGGCGCACCGGCTTGGTCAACACGGCGTCGAACAGACTCGCTGCCAGGGAGTCGCCGCTCATCATGCAGCCGATCGACGAGGCCAGCGCTAGGCGCGGCTGGGCCAGCGCGGCATTGGCGCGAACCTTGGCCGCAACCCCTTCGCCTGAAAGGCCGGGCATCATGTGGTCCAACAGCACCAGATCGAACGGCTCGCCACGCGCATCGGCCATGACGATCGCCGCTAGGCCGCTCGGCCCGTCAGCCGCTTCGCTGACGATGGCGCCCTCCGACTCCAGCTGGCGCTGAAAGATGATGCGATTGATCTCGATATCGTCGATCACCAGGATGCGTCGGCCCTGCAGGGCGTCGGCCGCGGCGGACGACGCTACGCTACTGAGATTGGCGCTTGCTTGGGGCAGGTCGATTTCGACCCAGAAGATGCTGCCGCCGCCCGGGCGGTCCACCACGCCGATCTGGCCGTCCATCAGTTCCACCAGTTGGCGGCAGATCGAAAGGCCCAGGCCCGTGCCGCCATATTTGCGGGTCACCGACCCGTCGGCCTGCTGGAATTTCTTGAACAGCTTGGCCTTGGCCTCTTCGGAAAGGCCGATGCCGGTGTCCTGAATTTCAAGCCGGAGCCGCGAGCGCTGGCGGTCGACCGACAGAGTACGCACCTCGACCGCTACGAATCCCTTTTCGGTGAACTTCATGGCGTTGGAGAGCAGGTTCAGCGCGACTTGCCGCAGGCGGGTCGGATCTCCTGCAAACCCACGCCGAGCGCCATCGTCCAGGAAACAGACGATATCGAGTCCCTTTTCCACCGCCTTGGGCGAAAGCAGCTCAACCACGTCTTCGATCACCGAATCCAGGGTGAAGTCGATCCGCTCCAACTCCACCTTGCCAGCCTCGAGCTTGGAGACGTCGAGAATGTCGTTGATCAGGCTCAGCAGGCAGTCAGCCGACACACGCACGGCGTCGGCGAACTTGCGCTGCTCCTGGGTGAGTTCGGTGCGCAGCAGCAGGGCGTTCATGCCGATCACGCCGTTCATCGGCGTGCGGATCTCGTGGCTCATATTGGCCAGGAATTCGCTCTTGGCGGTGTTGGCGGCGTCGGCCTCGTCGCGCGCCCTGGTCAGGGCGGCCTCGGTGCGCTGATGGGCGGCAACCATATCGCTGAAATCGTGGGCGTAAAGCGCGAGCCCCTCATCGCCAAGCGAGGCGATATCCAGCCTAACCATCGTCTCCTGGTCGTCGCCGTCACGCCGGACGACCACTTGCTCGAGCTTGGATTTCCCGCCAACGAGGGCTTTCTGCAGGTTTTTCAGACGCCGCTCGTCGACGCTGGGCATGAGGATCGATAGCGGCTGGCCTTCAACCGCGGCGTCCGAGACATCGAACAGGCGCCGCCAGGGCGGGCTGGCCGCGACGACAAGGAAATCGGCATCGAGCAGAGCGATCGGGAGCGGTGCTTGGGCGACGAACTCAGCTCTCATGCGACCGTAGTCGGCCCGAGGGCGAGCGTCGACTGACGCGCCCGTCTTCCGGTCCATGCTACGCCTCCGATAGGGTTAAACGTTCGCCGGGACGGTAGCGGTAGCGTCTTAACGTTGGGTGCAGAGCGAAATGGGCCTCGGTGCGGGCGCCGGCCGATGTCCGCCTTGTCCGCGAGCGGCGCTGTAGTTAGGTTAGCCGCTCAGAGCCTTGGTGGTTTCATTCGGAAGCCTGAATCAGGCTCCACGATTTTGACTCTAGGGCGCGTTCAGACCCGGGGCGATCCTGCCTCAGATCAACGCGCTCCAGGTCTGTGTTCGATTTTTCCGAGAGTGTCATGACCCGTAATCGCCGCCAGTTCGTCGCCGCGTTCGCACTTGGCGCTGGCGCTCTGGGACTACTCGCCGCCGCGGGCGCTCGGGCGCAGGACGATGCCGATGGCCTGCTCAACGTGTTTATCAGTCCCGCCGGCAAGCCGTTCCGGGCGCCCCGTGGCGCGCCCTATCCGGTGGTGGACTGGTTTCGCGAAGCTGACCGCAATGGCGACGGCAAGATTGACCACGCCGAATTTCTGGCTGATGCCGAGGCCTTCTTCAAGGTGCTCGACGTCAACGGCGACGGAGTGCTGGGCGCCTACGAGATCGCCGTCTATGAGCGCAGGATCGCTCCGGAGATCCTGGGTTACCAATACAAGGCCGGCGCCCTTGCCCGGCCCGCCGCGCTGTTCGGCGCTCGCCTGTGGAATGCTCAATATGGCGGCATGGGCGGCATGGGTTCGGGCGTGCCCACGACCATCGATCCGGGTGGCTCGTCGGAATCTGAAACGCCCAGGATCCAGCATGACCTGGACGAGACCCAGCAGGGCGCATCGCCCTATAGCCTGTTCGACGAACCGGAGCCGGTGACCGCCGCCGACTTTAATTTCAATGGCAAGATCAAGAAAGCCAACTTCCTGAAGCTGGCCGACATGCACTTCACCCGACTCGACACCGACAACGCGGGTTTCCTGACCCTCGCCAAGTTGCCCAAGACCGAGGTGCAGAAGAAGATCGAGCGGACGCGCCACAAACGGCGTTAGGACCCATGGGGAAATAACTGAATCGTTGAATTTAAATCCGCTCATCCCCGCGAAGGCGGGGATCCAGATTCATCCACGGATTTCATCGGTTTCACCTGGATCCCCGCCTTCGCGGGGATGAGCGGATTCGAACAGTTCGACGCATTTATTCGACAACGAGCCCTTAGCAGCGGGCCCTCCGCTCCGCCCGCTCAGCAGGGGATCCAGTCATACCGATGGGCGTAGGCGTCCCAGGACCAGGAGCCGCAGACCTGCGGATACCGCCGCTGGTCCGGCGCCTGGGCTTGGGCGGCGGCGGGTGGGGTATAGTCCCCGTCCTCCTCCCCGTCCTGGGCGAACTCGTCTTCGTAACCGTAGTAGGGTGGTGGGTTGGCCTCGTCGTAGGCCCCATAGTCGTTGTAATAGCTGTAATAGTCGCCCCCATAGTCGTGGGGCCAAGGATAGGCGAGCGCCGCGCCGAGCCCGATTCCCAGGCCAAAGCCGTCGTAGGCATAGGGGTAGCCGCCCCAGACGTGACGTTCCCAATACCGGCCATGGAAGCGGTCCCCGTGGAGATGGCTTCCCTCGAATCGGCCCCCACCTCGAAAGTGGCCACTGTCGTGGTGCGACTGGGCCGCCACGGGCGTGGCGGCCAGGGCCATGATCAAGAGAGCCGCGCCGCCTCGCAGTATTGAGATCGACTTCATGAGAACCTCCTTCTGAGGCGGCGCCGCGCTCGCGACGCAAATCCATCGTGGGCTCTGATAGAGCCCTTACTAAGCTCGAAATCACCAATCAGGTTCCGACAAGCTTCGGGGCCGGCCGGAGACGGTTCTAGCTGGCCTTGAGTTGCAGGGCGCGCGATGCGGCGCGCTCAAGCGCCTTGGCTCCGCTTTCCCCGGGCTCCACCTCGGCGACTCCGATCTCGAACTCCACGACGAAGGGCGGGCGGTCGTCGCCTGAATCGAAGGCGGTGCAGGCGATCACCGCCGCAATACGCTCGCCGGCCGCGCGCGCTGAGGCCTGATTGGTGGCGGGTAGGGCCAGGGCGAACACTTCAGGCCCCAAACGCGCGGCAGTATCCTCGGCCCGGATAAGACGGCTGATCATCGAGCCAATCTGCGGAATGGCCCGGTCCAGCCAGCCGCCGGCGCGAATAGTCTTCAGGTCGGGCTTGTCAGAGACCCGCAGCACGCACAGTGACAGGGGGCGGTTTCGCACTTGGCAGGCCTGGACCAGCCGCGCCAGGTGGGCGGCGAACAGGTCACGGGTGAAAAGGCCCGTCGGCGCATCCATCAGGCCTGAGCGCCGGGCCTTGTCGAGCGCCTCACGGATGGCGTTCTGGCGGCGATAGGCTCTGGCCAGCTCGATCACCCGTTTGGCGGTTTCGCCAGCTGCGATGTCGGGCGTAGCCAGATCCGAAACCCCCCGATGATAGGCCTCCGCCAGGCCAATCTGGGCCGGACTCTGCAGATAAAGCAGGGCGGGGACGTGATAAAGTCGGGTGTTGCGCCGCATGCCGGCGGCGATCGACAGAGCCTCGGCCTGGTTGTCTCCGGCCCAGAGGACGACGGCGTCGAAGGGCTGCTCGTGCAGATAGTCGAAGGCCGTATAGGCTGTGAAGGCGCCCACGACTTCCGCACCGCCCTGGGCTAGAGCGTTGGACAGGGCCAGGAACTGAGGCGCCGGCTCGCCGATGGCCAGAATGCGGTAGGGGCCTGCAGGCTCCGCGGGCAGGTCGAGTTTGCGGCCACGCTCGCTGAAAGTCTCCAGCCGAAGGGCGAACTCTTCCTCGGCGATGGTCATCCGAGTCAGGTTTTCCAGGCGCATGGCGGCCTGGGCCGGATGCAGGGGAGGAGCCAGAACGAGGTCGAAAGCGGACGGCGCCAGGGCGTCGCTCGGCACACCGATGGCGATCACCGGCAGGCGCCGCGGGGCGCAGGCGGCTTTCAGCCGGCGTCCCAGGGTGGCGGCGTCCTCGGCGCTTTTAGCCGCATCGATGATCGCGACCTCAATCTCGAGATCGCCCAGGGCGGCGAGGGCCGCATAAGGACCCCGGGCGGTGATCGTGCGCCAGCCAAGCCGATCCAGGCCTTCGGCGAGCGGCCCCGCGAAGGTGTCGTCCTTGGCGACGATCAAGACCCGTGGGTGCAGCGTCACCCAACTTCCTTTCCGGCTTGACGTGACGTCATCATTTTCGCCGTCCTCGCCCGTCGCTAATGTAGAATCGGTCGCTTGCAACATACCAGAGGCCGAGACCGAGAATAGCGGGCCGGAACGGCCCCGAATGCAACTGCAGGGGCCGCTCTCGGCGGTCGCTCGCGCCAGGATGGGGACGCGACAATGGCTCAAGGCCCTCTATCGGGATTGAAGGTGGTCGAGTTCGCCGGGATCGGACCCGGACCGTTTTGCGGCATGCTGCTCTCCGATCTGGGCGCGGACGTGGTCCGGATCGACCGTAAGGGCGCCGGCGGCGGCGCCGCCGACGTCACCTGCCGGGGGCGGCGTAGCGTGGCGCTGGACCTCAAGTCGCCCCAGGCGGTGGAAACTTGCCTGAAACTTTTCGAATCCGCCGACGCTCTGATCGAAGGCTTCCGCCCCGGGGTCATGGAGCGGCTGGGCCTGGGCCCAGAGCCGGCGCTGAAGCGCAGTCCCAAGCTGGTCTACGGCCGGATGACGGGATGGGGTCAGACAGGGCCCTACGCCAATGCCGCTGGGCACGACATGAACTATATCGCCATCACCGGCGTGCTGGCGGCGATCGGAACGAAGGACAAGCCCGTGCCGCCACTGAACTTGGTCGGCGACTTCGGCGGCGGCGCGCTCTATCTGGCCTTCGGTCTGTTGGCGGGCGTACTCCATGCGCGCGCCACCGGCCAGGGCCAGGTGATCGACTGCGCTATGAGCGATGGCGCAGCCTCGCTGATGGCCATGTTCTATGGCATGAAGGCCGCCGGGGAATGGACCTGCGAGCGGCGCGCCAACATGCTCGACGGCGGCGCCCATTTCTACGACACCTACGAATGCGCCGACGGCCGCTGGATCTCGATCGGTTCGATTGAGCCGCAGTTCTACGCCTTGCTGTTGGAAAAGACGGGGATTTCGGACCCCGATTTCCAGCAGCAAACGAACAAGACGATGTGGCCCTCGCTCAAGGCGCGCCTGGCCGAAGTGATCCGGCGCAAGACCCGCGCTGAATGGTGCGAGATCATGGACGCCACCGACGTCTGCTTTGCGCCGATTCTGGACATGGACGAGGCCCCCGATCACCCGCACAACGCAGCGCGCCAGACCTTCGTCACGGTGGACGGTGTCGTCCAGCCGGCGCCGGCGCCACGGTTTTCGCTCACCCCCGGTGCGATCCAGGGGCCCCCGCCGGCCATCGGATCGCATAACGAAACCGCTTTGGCCGATTGGGGCTTTTCGGGAGCCGAGATCGAAGCCCTGAGGCGTGGTAGGGCGCTCTAGCTCGTTCAGGAGTGGTTCAGGTAGCGGGCGGCATTGAACGGAAGCTCGCTCGTCGTCGTCTCCCCCCGCCCCCCCTGTCGGCGATCGCGAGTGGGAGCGGCGCGCCTTCTTCCCGATGGCGCGCCGTTCTGTGTCTGGCGGCTTCGTTGTCGGCGGGCGAACGTTTATGAAGGGCCATGGATACTCGCTTGAAGCGACTCGGTCCGCCGACGCCTTACAACTTCGCTCGTGAAGCCTTGCGGGTGTCCGCCAAGGCGTTGTCGCGCCTGTGGGGGCGGGACGTGATGCTCTACACGGGCGGGGTATCGTTCTATGCGTTGCTCGCAGCCTTCCCGACGCTGGCGATCGTCATCGGCGTCTATAGCCTGCTCCTGACCCCCGCCAGGGCGATCGCCCAGGCCGACGCCATCGCCCGCCTTCTGCCGCAGGGGGCGGGTGACCTGTTTCTGGGCGAGCTCCTGCGGCTGTCCCATGCGCCTATCCGCATCGTTTCGGCCCAGAGCGGCGTCGCCCTCCTGATCAGCCTCTACGCCGCTCATCGCGGTTTCAAGGCCATGATCGCCGGCCTGTCGCTGATCCATGAGGAGGATGAGCCCCACGGCTTCGTGCGCTTCAATCTCTTGGCCTTGCTCACCCTGCTGGCCGGCATCGGCCTTGTGGGCCTTTTGTCGGCGACATTTTTGGCCGTCCAGGTGCTCGCCTCGACCCTGGAGAGCCCACTCAAGGGCGTGAGCTGGTTCTATAGTGAGTGGACCTGGGTCTCGCTGGGGGTCAGCCTCGGCATGACCCTGATTTACCGCTTCGCCATGTCGACGCGGCCGGTCGCTTGGCGAGCGGCGGCCCTGGGCGGCGCAGCAGCGGCGATTCTGACCATGGCCGCCTCCTGGGCCAGCGCGGTCTATTCCAAGCAATTCGCCCATTTCGGCGCCACCTACGGGTCGATCGCGGCGGTGGTCGTATTGCTTGTCTGGCTGTCCTGGAGCGTCAATGCACTCTTCTACGGCGGCGCCCTGGCGACCGAGATCGAACTGGTGCTGGAGCGCGAGCTTGAGCCCGAGGCCAAGCCTAAGCCTAAGCCGGTCGGTCGACGGGGTCCTTCCGAACGAGAAAGCTCAGAGTCCCGTCCTCGCTCTCGAGCTTGAGAAGGGGATAGCCCAGGGCCGCCAGAAGGTGGGGGATGTCGATCCGCGCCAGCGGATCGTCGGCCAGAAGCCGCACGACCACGCCGTCCGCCACGCCCTCCAGGGCCCGGCGCAGCAGCAGCGACGGCGTCGGGCAACGATGCCCGCGCGCATCCACGGTCAGGTCCGAAGGGGCCGGAAGGGTCATGAGGATCGCGATCTGGGCTTGCCGCTCAATCTCCGGAGTAACTGGAGGGCGCCCAGGGCGCTGGTCATGACCACGAGCGGCCCAAGGCTGTAGATCACCCGATAAAGGATCAGCGCAGTGGCCGTTTCGTTGGCGCGGGCGAGCAGGGTGGAAAGGCCCAGCACCACCGCTTCGAACACGCCGACGCCGCCGGGAACGCCGGTCGCGGCGCTCACCAAGGAGCCCAACACGAACACCGCCAGGAATTCGGGAAAGGTAGACGGGGTCGGGTGCGGCAGAAGGACGTAGAGCGCGGCGCCGGACAAGGCCCAGTCGGCGACTCCGGCGATCAGGGCGAAGGCTCGGCCTTCGGCGCTATGAGCGATGGGCGGTGCGCCCCGGTCCCCGCGCTTGAGCACCACAAACCATAGGGCGCCGGGAGCGATCAGGGCGAGGCCGATCGCCTCGACCACCCAGCGCGGCCAGTGGAAAACTTCTGCAAAGGGACTGGGGCGCGCCATGAGGGCCAGGCCCGCGGTGACGACGCCGCTCAGGCTGACCGCCGCGCCGGCGAGCAGCGCCACCGCCGTGATCGTTTTGGGGCTGAGACCCCACGGCGAATAGAGCCGCAGACGGGTGGCGGTGCCGGTGGCGAGGCTGAACCCCAGGCTGTTCGAAACGGCATAGGAGGCGAAGGCGACGCGTCCCGCACGGTGCCAGTTCAGCCTGTGCCCCAGGCTTTGCAGTGCAAACCATTCGGTGACGCCCAGGCACACATAGCTGGCCGGCGTCAGCACGATGGCGGCCCAGATGGCCCAGTTCGGCGTCGCCCTCAGCGCCAAGAGAAACAGCGGCCAGGAAAAACCCTTGAGCACATGGCGGATCAGCCAGGCCGCCGCCGCCAGGGCGACGACTGAAACGAGAATTTTTCGGCCTCGGGAGTCCCAACCCCGCCGCAGCAATCCTGGGGAATGCGGCTGGCGCACGGGCAGGCCGTCGTCCTGAACCGAACGGGGAGCGGTCAACGGTGGCTGGCGCGCAAGGTCATGATCCACAGTCGATAACTCAAGCCGAATGCGCCCGCCATAGCGCCAAACAACGCCCCAGATCTTCGTAAGGCGCGCTATAGGGAAGCTAGCACTGGCGCGGCGATGGCGATGATGAGCGAACAAGGACTGCTGATCCCGGAAGGTTCCGCCGGCGGCGAGCCGCCACGGCCGCCGCAGCCCCTCGGCCAGACCTCCTCGGTGGCGCTGCGCAATGCCGGGGTGTTTGTGGCCATCGTGATTGGCGGCTTCACGATCAAGGCGCTGAACGGCATTCTGACTCCGCTGATCATCGCCGTCTTCATGCTGCTGCTGATCGACGGAGTGTCACGGACCATGGAGCGGCGTTTTCCAAGCTGGCCGAACTGGCTGCGTTTGGCGCTGGGCGTCACATTCACCGTCGCCGGCTTCACGGCGGTCGTGGTGATCTGCATCCATTATGGCGGCTCGTTCGCCGCCCAGGTGAAGGTGCTGCAACCCCGCATCGACGGCGTGTTGTTGAACCTGTCGGCCAGTTTGCAGATGCCGCCCTTATCCGTCTCCGACCTTTTCCGCGGCGACAACCCCGCCTCGGCGGTGTCGCGCGTTTTCGGAGCCGCCAGGGGGATCGTTTCGGAAGCTGTGCTGGTGATGATCTATCTGGGCTTCCTGCTCGCTTCGCGCGGAACCTTCGGGCGCAAGGCCGAGCGGCTGTTTCCTGGGCGCATCGACCGCACCCATGCCGAGCGCGTGTTTGGCCGGGTCCGCTACGCCTCCGAGCAGTATATCGTCCTGCAGACGGTCAAGGCGGCGCTGGTCGCCTTGACGGCCTGGATACTGATGACCGTCCTGGGCGTGTCCAACGCGCTCTTCCTGGCCTTCATCCTGTTCCTGGCGGCCTACATTCCGATCGTCGGCGGTATCGCCGGCGCGCTCCTGCCGGCCCTGATCGCCCTGGCCCAGTTCGAAACGCCGGTGCGCCCGATCATCCTGAGCGTCAGTCTGGGCGGGGCGATGTTCCTGATCGAAAATGTACTCCTGCCCAAGCTTCAGAGCGATCGGCTGAACATCGACCCGGTTTTCATCCTACTGTCCCTGGGGTTTTGGGGCCTGATGCTGGGGCTGCCGGGTGCGCTGCTGTCGACGCCGCTGACCGTGGTGGTCATGTCCATCGCGGCCGAGTTCAAGGGCACGCGGTGGCTGGCGATCCTGCTGTCCAAGGACGGGGACTTGGGCCAGCGGCTATAGCTCGCTTGCGCCTAAGCCGGGTCGTCCAGGCTGAAGCGGTCGGCGTCTTCGTGGTACGCGAACAGTTCGGCGTAACGGCCCCAGGAGACCACGGCGCTCAGGGTCTCTTCGGCGTATTCCTCGGACATGAAATCTTCGAGTTCATCGCGGAAGCGGCTGGCCGGCGCCTGATGGCTGGCGCGATCATCCAATACCCGGCGGATGTGGGCGACCAGGGGCACGTAGGCCAGAAGATGTTGGGCGAACAGTTGCTTGCGCTCGTCGACGTCGGCGTGGGCGTAGCGGCGTCCATCGGGCGTCAGGCGGATCAGCCGCCCGTCGATCTCGGCAAAGCGCATAAGCTGCAAGGTTTCGGCGATGGGCAGCAATTGGTCGACTTCGAGATGCGTCAGCTCGGCCAGGCTGCGCAGCTCGGCCTTGCCTTCGTGGGGCGCGGCGGCCACCGCCTCGATCAAGCCGGCGAGAGAGTTGGTGGAAATGTGGGGTAGGGCCATACTGATGCCCATGCCCGGGAAATTGCCGTCGCGGATCGGCTGGGCGGGGCTGCGCGTGGTCATGCGGGCGTAGATGTCGTCCACCAGGGCGCGGAACGAGGGATCCAGGCGCTTGCGCGGCTGGGGCATGTCGACCTTGATCTCGGCGATCACCCGGCCCGGATTGGATGAAAAGACCAGAATGCGGTCGCACATCAGGACCGCTTCTTCGATGTTGTGGGTCACGATCAGGATCGAGCGGATCGGCATCCGCCCTTCGCACCAGAGATCCAGAAGGTCGGTGCGCAGCGTCTCGGCGGTCAGCACGTCGAGGGCCGAGAACGGCTCGTCCATCAACAGCACCGAGGGCTGCACCACCAGGGCCCGGGCCAGGCCTACCCGCTGGCGCATGCCCCCGGACAGCTCCTTGGGATAGGCGTTTTCAAAGCCGTCGAGGCCGATCAGGTCGATGGCGGCCAGGGCTCGCTTGCGCCGCTCGTCGGGCGCAACGCCCTGGGCTTCGAGACCCAGCTCCACATTCTGCTGAACCGTCAGCCAGGGGAACAGGGCGAAGCTCTGGAACACCATGGCTACGCCGTGGGCGGTGTCGTCGCCCGGCAGATCCTTCAGGGTGACCTGGCCCTCGGTGGGCCGCAGCAGGCCGGCGATGGTTCGCAGCAGGGTCGACTTGCCCGAGCCCGAGCGGCCTAGAAGCCCCACGATCTCGTTTGGCCGCAAAGTCAGGTCCACGTCGTCCAGCACCAGAAGGCCAGCGCTGTCGCGCTTGCCGTAGAAGTGTTTGACGCCGCGCACCTCGACTAGGTTGGTGTCGGTCCGCTCGGGGGCTGTGAAGGTCATGACGGGCTCCGTCAGGTCAGGCGAAGGCGCCGCTCGGCATAGCCGTACATCGGCCGCCAGACGGTGCGGTTGAGCAGGATGACAAAAAAGGACATGACGACGATGCCCAGGGCCACCTTGGGATAGTCGCCGGCGCCGGTGGCCTTGGCGATATAGGCGCCCAGGCCGGCCGCTTCGAGGTGGTGGTCGCCCCAGCTGGCGACCTCGGCGACGATGCTGGCGTTCCAGGAGCCGCCGGACGCGGTCAGGGCGCCGGTTACGTAATAGGGAAAGATCCCGGGCAAGGCGACGTCGCGCCACCACTGCCATTTCTTGACGTGGAACATCGCGGCGGCCTCCTTGAGGTCATTGGGTATGGCGCTGGCGCCGGCGATGACGTTGAACAGGATGTACCATTGGGTGCCGAGTATCATCAGCGGCGACAACCAGATATTCGGATCCAGCCGCCAGGCCACGATCAGGCCGACGGCGATGGGGAACAGCACATTGGCGGGGAAGGCGGCGAGGAACTGGGCGACCGGCTGCACCTTCTCGGACCAGGCGGGGCGCAGGCCGATCCACACTCCGATCGGCACCCAGATCACACTGGCCAGGGCGATCAGGACGATGACGCGGATCAGCGTCAAAGACCCGAGCCCGAACACCACCAGGGCGTCGTGCAGGCTGATGGTCTGGCGCACATAGACGATCACGCTCCAGGCCCCCCACAGGGCCGCCAAGATGACCAGCCCGACCCACAGGATGTCGAGGGCGCTGGCCAGCCGCGGGTCGAGCGGCGTCGGCGCCTGGAGGCGCGGCCGCTTGGGCAGGGCCCTGACCGGTAGGGAGATCGGTCGAAACACCCGGCGCAACAGCCGAGTGCGGGTCAGAAGGTCGTAGAACCAGGATTCCGGTTGGTCCTGCGAGGCGGTCTGCTCGAAACGGAACTTGTCGGCCCAGGCGACGATGGGGCGGAACAGGAGCTGGTCGTAGAGCAGGATGACCACGCCCATGGCCGCCACGGCCCAGATCACCGCCTTGGTGTCCTGCCGTTCGATGGCGAGAGCCAGGTAGGAGCCGATGCCGGGCAGGGCGACGGTGGTCTTGCCCACGGTGATGGCCTCGGAGGCCACCACGAAGAACCAGCCGCCGGACATGGACATCATGGTGTTCCAGACGAGGGCTGGAATGGCGAAGGGCAGCTCCAGCCGCCAGAACCTTTGCCAGGATGATAGTCCAAATCCCTTGGACACCTCGTCCAGGTCCCCGGGCAAGGTGCGCAGGGACTGGTAGAACGAGAACGCCATGTTCCAGGCCTGGCTGGTGAAGATGGCGAAGATCGCCGCCCCCTCGACCCCCAATTCGCTGCCGGGGAACAGGCCCATGAAGAAGGTCACGGTGAAGGTCAGAAAGCCCAGGATCGGCACCGACTGCAGGATGTCGAGCGCCGGGGCGATGATCATCTCGGCCTTGCGGCTCTTGGCCGCCACGGTGGCTGTGACGAAGGTGAAGACCAGCGACGCGAACAGCGCCGCGAACATGCGCAGGGTTGTGCGCACGGCGTATTCCGGCAGCCGCGCGGGATCCAGCGCGACCGGAGCGATATTCAGCTGGCTGAGCGGCTGGTTCATCTGCTGGGCGCCGTGGGCGACCAGGGCGACTGCCGCCGCCATCAGCATCACCGCGAACACGTCCGCCCGGTTGGGCGCGAATCGACGGCGCGCGTAACGGGCCAGCAGGGCCGGGCTCATCCGGTCGGGCGGTAGGAACACCATGCTTTATCTCGTCGTTCGCCCCAAACGCCTGAACCCGACCGGTCAGTCAAGCTTGAGGGCTTGCCGCTCCGATGGCGCCGGATGGAGCATTTGTCCATGACGTGGACATGACAACGGCGTGGAAAAAGGAAGAAGACGGAACAAATTGCGCCGTGCGCGATGCATCTGGCGCATGCCCAGCCGCCTCCTGGGCGCATCGGCGGCCCAGAAGGCGCTGAACAGGTCGATGGAGCTTACGATTTTAGCTGCGCCGTCGCTTCGTCCAGACGTTTGCTGCAGGCGATCAGCACATCGGCCGTGCGGCCGATATAGTCCTCGGCCTCGGCCCAGCGGCGGCCCTCGATCGCTTCGCGAACGCCAGGCAAGGTCTTGGCGCCATAGCCGGTGAGGACGCCGGGAGCGTAGATAAGGTTCTTGTACCAGGGCCGGCCGGGCAGGCCTCGAGCGTCGGTCAGGCTCTGTTCGACACCCTGCAGAATGCCGTTCGCCTTGGCCAGGGCGGCGGGCCTCACGTGGCCTAAGTCGGCCGCCGCGGCATCGAAGGCGCTGGCGCTGGCCTTCAGCTGGGCCACCGCCCGGCCCAGACGCCCGAAGTCGATCGCTGGGACGGGGTCTTCCTTGGCCGGCGCAACCCAATGATGGGTCGGGTCGTAAGCGAGGTCGAAGGCCTTGCCGTCGACGGCGGCGTTCAGGGCCTTGGTCCGCTCGCGCTGCGTGTCGGCCAGCTTGTGCAGCTGTTGCAGGTTTTCGTCGATCATGTCGGCCGCGTCGGCGTAGCGCAGCGGCGCGAGCTCCGCATCCGCGGCCCTGAGCACCAACCGCCCGCCGGTCTTGGCCAAGGCCACGCCATAGGCGAAACCCGGATCACCGAAGCGGTCGTAGTGCTCGAAGGTATCGTACAGCGAGTGGTAAACCCCGGCCTGGTCGTCCTCCTCGCCATAGCCGATGTCGATGGAGGCGATCCCGAGGTGTTGGACGAAGGGCGTGTAGTCGGAGCCCGAGCCCATCGGGCCCACACTGATCTCGCCGGTCTTGGATTCATCCTTGGCCCTGGCCCGGACGTCATCCTCGGCGGGCGCAGAGAGGGCGCGCACCTGGACCATGGCGAATTCGCGGGCCAGGACGCTCTTGCCGGTCTCCGGATCGACCACGTCCGCGGCGACGCCGGTGACCAGCTTGCGGGCCGCATAGCTGGCGTCGACGTTGAGGAAACCCCGGCCGTTGGTGTCGGAATTGATATAGATTACGGCCTTGGCCTTCAGCTCGGCGGCGTGTTGTTCGGCCCATTCGGTCGAGCCCAGAAGGCCCGGCTCCTCGCCGTCCCAGCTTGCGTAGACGATCGTCCGCTTGGGTCGCCAGCCGGTCTGGGCCAGGGCGCCAATGGACTTGGCCTCCTCCAGCAAAGCCGTCTGACCGGCCAGGGGATCCCAGGCGCCATAGACCCACCCGTCGCGATGGTTGGCGCGGACCACCCACTGATCCGGCGCCTCGCGGCCCTTGAGTACGGCGATCACGTCATAGAGCGGTTTCAGCGACCAGTCGGCCTCGATCTTCAGGTGGACCTGCGTCCCCGAGCCGCCGACGTGATAGGTGACGGGCAAGGCCCCGCGCCAGGCCTTGGGCGCGACCTCGCCGTCCAGGGCGGACAGGAAATGCTGGGCGTCGCCATAGGATATCGGCACGGCCGGGATCTTCAGGATGGTTTCGGCCTGGCCGATCGGCAGGCGCTTGGCGTCCTTGACCGCCCCTTGCTCGGGCGTCAGCGGGTCACCCGCGCGGGTCGGCATGTCCAGCACCGAGCCTCGTTGGATCCCGCGCTCAGGCCGCCAGCCGCCCTTGGGATAGACATCGCCTGCGGCATAGCCGTCGTCGGCCGGGTCGGAATAGATGATGCAGCCGACTGCGCCATGTTCCTGGGCCAGCTTGGGCTTGAGGCCGCGCCAGCCGCCACCGTAGCGGGTGATGACGATCTTGCCCTTTACGCTGACGCCCATCTGCTCCAGCAGCTTGTAGTCTTCGGGCATGCCGTGATTGACATAGACAAGGTCGGCCGTGACGTCGCCGTCGCCACCAAAGGCCAGCCAGGCGGGCAGGGCGCCGGCCATGTTGACGCTGGACGTATCGCCGGGGATCGGCGGCTCCGTCAGGGTCGCGGCGAACGGTTGAGAACCCAGAAGCTCCAGCGCCTCGCTTTTTGGCGTTGGATAGAGGACCTGAAATTCCTCGATATGCGCGTCCCAGCCCCAGGCCTTCAACTGGGCGAGTACGAACTCGGCGTTCTCCTTGTCGTGTGGCGAGCCGACCTGGTTGGGAGCAGCGGCCATGGCCTTCAGCCGTTCACGGATGGCGTCGGCGGACAGCGTAGAATCGAACCGGGCCTCGAGCGCGCGTTCGGCCTCGCTGGATTTTTCCGTGAAACCGAGGAGGGGCGCAGCCAGGGCGGGTGTGCTGAACGCCATAACCGCAAGCGCCCCCAGGCTCACACCCCATCGAACTACGCGCATACGACCTCCTGAGCCCGTGGCTCCATCAACTGTGACGTTTGCGATGTTACCGGCTTCAGCCGGAGGGGGAAGGGTGGTCAGCCGTCGCTGGTGGCGTCTGCGTCCAGCTTGATGCAAATCAGGGCTGGTTCGATCGGGCCCTGTATTCTGATTTTGTAGCTGGCCATGGGCGATATGCGAGTGATGGTCCAGTCGAGAGTATCCGCATCAGTCGTCGTTACGTGACCGGATAGCAATCCCCTCGCCGTCGGTCGCGGTCCTTGGAGGCCCGGACGCCCAACCGGGCCTCATTTCTGCGCCGACTTGAACGCCTGCGAGTCGAGCAAGCCTGCCTGATAGCGCCTATTTATTAGGTCGCGGCGCGGTTGAACCGTTGCTGCGCCTGAGTATGCCGTTTCGCCCGGCGCGGGATCTTGTTGCGAAATCAAAGTTTCGAACCAAACTCCCTGAATTCGTTGATAGAGGTGCACATGCCCCCGAATTCCGAAGTCTGGCTCGACGGCCGGTGCATTTTTGTCTGCCATCTCATGATGCTCGATGAGTCCGCTGGCAGGCAGGCCTTTGACGACGCCGTCATCGAAGCCGCCATGGATTGGATTGGCCTGTCGGCCGACGAAGCGGCGAGGGCCCGCGTGGTCTACAAATACCACTGATCCAAATTTTCATTCGTCGTCCAGGCACAGGACACACGGGTTCCGCTCAGCCAACGGCCCAGATCTCCTGGTCCTCTCCGGACGATGATCGAACCATCGCAAACAGATCGTTCAGCCCGCCCCGGCGATGTAGGCATCGATCAGCTGGTGGACCTTACGGATGCGCAGTTCGGAATAACTTCCGAAATGGATCGCGCCCGTCGCGGAAGCGCGCAGGCCCTCCTGGACCAAGGGAAGGTTTCCCAGGCCCCGGCGCAGGAGTTCGTAGAACACCGGCGTCTCCCACGCGCCATTTTCCGGCTTCGGGTAGTATTCGATGAGCGGCTGCATGTCATAATGACCACGGCAGTGGCCGAGCGTCAGGTACGCCCGGGCGGCATTTGCGTAACTGGGTCGCACGCCACGGCGCGAGTCTATACCCAGGAGATCTTGGTCAATCACAACGACAAGGTTCTTGAGATCATCGGGGTCTACAGCGACCAGCTGGTCAAACACGACGAGACTTGGCTGTTCGAAGAGCGCGTCTACACGATATCGCATGGCGTTGCGCCAGAATAAGAGCCTGGCCCGCCGCTTCACAGGCCTGGCTGCTAAAACCAGCTCCGCACGCCCACCACCATGCGTATCGCCTCGGCCCGCTCGCCAGCCGCGCGGGCCTGGCGAGCGGTTTCGCCGAAAGCGGCCTGCTCGTCGACGCCGATATAGGGGGCGAACTTGCGGTTGATCTCGTAGCGAAGGCGCAGGCCGCCATCGAGGTCGGACAGGCCCGAGCCGATTCGCCGCGCCGGATCGTTCCGGCCGTAGAGGTTGATCTCGATCTGTGGCGACAGGACCAACCGCTGGGTCAAGAGCAGGTCGGATGAGGCCTCCAGCTTGGCCGCAGTCCGCCCGCGATCTCCGGCATAGGCGGTTGCCGTGACATGGATGCGATAGGGGGCCAGGCCCTGTACGCCGACCGCCGCCCAGCCTCGGCCGGGGCCGGAATCCAGATCGTAGCGGGCGCCGGCCTGCAGATCGAAGAACGGCGTGACCGGCTTGTCGTAGAGCAGTTCCTGCTGGCCATCCTCGACCTGGCCGTGGGCGCGCAGTTGGCCTTGGCTCTTCAGCCAGAGGCGGGTCTCGTCCGCGCCGGCCCAGGCCCCCCCCCCCCCCCGCCCACCGCC
>FSWM01000619.1_pt1 | contig 18840 bp, 18 predicted proteins | sample 1637841 | NCBI WGS metagenome assembly FSWM01 (sample SAMEA3914789, study PRJEB12502) | metagenome | biome: forest; material: soil | place: Canada | collected 2011-07-03 | depth 0.3 m | reverse complement strand
CGGCGCGGTGGCGGCCGGCGTTTCGTGGTCGTCTTTCAGGCCATCCTTAAACGCCCGGATGCCCTTGGCCGCATCGCCCATGATGCCCGACAGCTTGCCGCGGCCACCAAAGACGAACATCACGATCACGGCCAGGATCAGCAGATGCCAAGGACTAAAGCTACCCATCGTCAAACCTCCTGCGGGACAAGCCCGCCAACGTCATGCCCGCTCTAGCCCGCATCGCAGGGCGGGCGAAAGCCCTCGCGGGCTCGGTATTGGACTTCAATATAGGTCATTTGCAGGCGTGACGCCAAGAATGTGGCGAGGCGCCTTGTCTCAGCCCAACCTTGCCGCATGACAAGGCCAAGACTCCGCTGGATTTGGCGTGGCCCGGCGATCTAACCTGACTTGTGATCACACCTGTTCAGGTTCCCTGGGGCATTGCATGACGACACAAACCTTTTGGCAGACCGGCTCTTTTCGGCTGGCCCGCGCCTTTGGCAGAAGCGGCCTCGCCGGCGCCCTCGCGGCGCTGGCCTTCGCCGCCGCCGCTCACGCCGCCGAGCCAGGTCCCCTGCCGCCGCCGGCCGACCAGGCGCTGTCGCACGATATCCTCAAGGATCTGGTCGAGATCAACACCACCTATGACAAGGGCACGGTCGCAGCGGCGCAGGTGGTGGTCAAACGCCTGTTGGCGGCGGGTTTTCCGCAAAGCGACATCCAGGTGGTCGGTCCGGAGGCCTTTCCCAACAAGCTGAACGTGGTGGTGCGCTATCACGGGACTGGCAAGGCCAAGCCGATCCTCTACATCGGCCACCTGGACGTCGTCGACGCCAGCGCCGCCGACTGGACGGTCGATCCCTTCAAGCTGACCGAAAAGGATGGCTGGCTCTACGGCCGCGGTTCCATCGACATGAAGGACGAGGACGCCGCCGTGCTGGACAGCTTGATCCGGCTTAAGCGTGAGGGTTTCACCCCCAGCCGCGACATCATCGCCGCCTTCACCGCCGACGAAGAGACCGGCGATGGCGGCACCAATGGGGTCAATTATCTGGTCAACAAGCGCCGCGAACTGGTGGACGCCGCCTTCTCCATCAATCCCGATTCCGGTGAAGGCGACCTGGAAAACGGCCGGCGGCTGGATCTGAACTTCCAAACCTCTGAAAAGACCTATGTCACCTTCTACATGACCGTGACCAATCGCGGCGGCCACTCGTCGGTGCCAGAGCCGGACAACGCCATCTATCGACTGGCCGAAGGCCTGACCCGCCTGTCCAAATCGCCCTTCCCCGCCCGCACCACGCCCACCACCAGACTCTATTTCGAACATATGGCGGCGCTGGAGACCGGCCAGGTGCACGACGATCTGCTAGCCGTGGCCAAGGGCGGGCCCGGCTTCGATGCGGCGGCCGAGCGGCTCAGCAAGCAGATCCTCTATAATGCGCAACTGCGCTCGACCTGCGTGGCGACGCTTCTGTCCGCCGGCCCGGCCGAAAACGCCCTGCCCCAGCGCGCCCAAGCCTCGATCCAATGTCGAATCCTTCCGGACGAGACGGTGGAGGCCACGCAAAAGGCGCTTGAGACCAAGGTCGCCGATAGTCAGATCAAGTTTTCGGTGGTCAGCCAGCCCGCGCCCAATCCGGAGTCGCCGCTGGATCCCGTGGTCATGAAAGCCACGGTCAAGGTGACCCAGTCCATGTGGCCGGGCACGCCCATCCTGCCGGTGATGTCGGTGGGCGCCAGCGACAGCATCTATACCCGCGCGGCCGGCATACCCAGCTATGGCCTGGGCGGGATGTTCAGCGACATCAATGACAACCGGGCCCACTCCCGCGACGAGCGCATCACCGCCACGGCCTTCTACGAGGACGTGGAGTTCACCTACAGGCTGATGAAGGAGCTCAGCCGGTGGGAGGGTTAAAGGTCGTAGGGCGGCTCGCGGTCGTATCGGGGCAGGTCATCGTCGATACACAGCCACGGGACGCGGTCGCCCACCCAGCCATGGACGGTCGGCGTCACGGCCGAGGGATCATCGAGCGTGCCCAAGGTGACGCCCACCGATCGGCCTTCCGTGTCGGTCATATAGACTTGGCCGCCGCAGTCGCCGCAGAACCAGCGGGTCGCCCGTTCGGATGACCGGAACGGCTTGGCGGCGCCGGCGGTGATCGTGAACCGTGCGGGCGCGACCTGAATCCAGGCGGTGACCGGCGCGCCGCTGGCCCTGCGGCATTGCCCGCAGTGGCAATAGTCAGCGTCGTCGCCGTCCAGGGCCTCGACCTGATAGCGCACCGCGCCGCAGAGGCATCCGCCGCCGAGCCTCATCCTGTCACTCCTCGAGCGTCAGGTCCTCGCCCAGGAAATCCTGATGGAATTCCGGCGCATCGCCGGGTTCCAGCGGATCCTCGTCCTCGGCCAGGTCGGTCATTGGGTTGGGCACGCCAAAATCGGCGGGCATGTCGAGGCTCAACAGGCCCAGGCCCTTCATCTCCTGCGCGCCCGGCAGGTCGGCCAAGCTGGCCAGGCCGTAGAGTTCGAGGAAGGTGTCGGTGGTGCCCAGGGTCACCGGCCGGCCGGGCGTGCGGCGCCGACCGCGCAGCCGCACCAGTCCCAGTTCCAGCAGCACATCCACCGTGCCCCGGCTGACCTGGACGCCCCGTATGGCCTCGATCTCGGCCCGGGTGACCGGCTGGTGATAGGCGATGATGGCCAAGGTTTCCTGAGCCGCCTTGGACAACCGCCGCGATTCCTCGCGCTCCTCGGTCATCAGGAAGGCCAGGTCCTCCGCCGTCTGGAAGCGCCAGCGGTCGGCGACGCAGACCAAGGCGACGCCGCGTCCGGCATAGCTGGACTTCAGCGCCATCAGGCCGGCGCCGATATCGGCGCCTTCCGGCAGGCGTTTGGCCAGATCCGCGGCGCTCAGGGGCTCGGCCGCAGCGAACAGCAGGGCCTCCAGGCGCCGTTCGGTCTCGAACGGGTCGCTCATTCGGCCGCCTCAAGGCGCAGGGCGCAGGCGCGCAGATAGAGGTCGGCGAAATGTTCGCTCTGGCGCGCCTCAAGCTCGCCTTCGCGCACCAGTTCAAGCCCCGCAGCCAGGGTCGAGGCGAGATAGGAGGCGCGGCTGGGACCTCGATCCTCATCGTCGAGCGGCCTGCGCCGAGGCGCCACCGAGGTCAGCGTCGTCCAGGCCTTCATCTCGCCCAGCTTGCCGCGCAGGCGCCGCCGTGCATCTTCCAGCGGATAGGCTTGCGGGGCGCGGGGCTGGTAGCGCCGGCCGGCGTCGCGGCGCCGTTGGGCCACATAGGCCTGAACCAGGGCGTAGAGATCGCCGTCGAAACGGGTGGTGGAGGTGATCTGGACCGCGTCGGGATCGCCCCGGGTGAAGACGTCGCGTTTCAGCTGCGGCCGCGCCTTCAGCGCCTCCACCGCCCGGCGCATGGCGTCCAGCTTGGCGAGGCGAAAGGCGAGCGCCGCCGCGACCTCCTCTGCCGGCGGTTCATCGGCATCCCGGCGCGCGGGCTTGGGCAGCAGCAGGCGCGATTTCAGATAGGCCAGCCAGGCCGCCATCACCAGATAGTCGGCGGCCAGTGAAAACCGGGCGCGGCGAGCCGAACGAACGAAGGCCAGATACTGTTCGGCCAGACGGGTGATCGACAGCTGCAACAGATCGACCTTCTGGCTGCGCGCCAGGGCCAGCAAGACATGCAGCGGCCCTTCATAGCCGTCGATATCGACGATCAGCGCATCGCCGTCCTCGGCCGCCACATCCGCGGCGGCGAAGTCCAGCAGCGGCTGGAACGGCTCGCTCACGCCGCCCACCGGCCATCGAAGGCGGCGTCGAAGCAGGCGCGGGCGGCCTCGGCGTCGAACGGCTCGGGCAGCCGCGCCAGCCGGCCCAGGGCGGCGACGGCCCGGGCCTTGGCGCGGCCGGCCAGGGTCTTGGTCCCGCTGACGACCGCCTTCATCTCGGCCATGTCGCCATTGCAGTGGAGAACGACGTCGCAGCCAGCGGCCAGAGAGGCCCTGGCGCGCTCGGCGAAGTCGCCGGCGAGCGCCTTCATCGACAGATCGTCGCTCATCAGCAGGCCGTCGAAGCCGATGGAGCCGCGGATGATCCGGCGGATGGCGCTGCGCGAGGTGGTGGCCGGCGCCCTGCGGTCGATGGCCGTGTAGACCACGTGCGCGGTCATCGCCATCGGCATGTCGGACAGCATGCGAAAGGGTGGGAAGTCGCGGGCGTCGAGCTCGCCGAGGCTCGCCTCGACCACCGGCAGGGCCAGATGGCTGTCGGCCCGGGCGCGGCCGTGGCCAGGAATATGTTTGATCACCGGCAGGACGCCGCCCGCGATCAACCCCTCTGCGGCGGCCCGGCCCAGGAAGCCGACCTCTTGTGGGGTCTCGCCATAGGCCCGGTCGCCGATCACCTCATGGCCGTCCGGCGCGGGCACATCCAGCACCGGCACGCAGTCCACATTGATCCCAAGGGCGGCCAGGTCGTGCGCCATCAGCCGAGCGCCCAGCCGGGCGATCTCGCGCCGGACCAGGGGGTCGTTGGTGGGCAAGGCGCCATAGGCCCTCCCCGGCGGATACCGGCCCCAATGGGGCGGCCCCAGGCGTTGAACCCGGCCGCCTTCCTGATCGATCAGCACCGGCGCATCCGGTCGATCGATCGTCGCGCGCAGGGCGTCCACCAGCGCCCGCACCTGATCCGGTGTCTCGATATTGCGCTTGAACAGGATGAAGCCCCATGGCCGCACCGCGCGGAAGAAGGCCGTCTCCTCCGGCGAAAGCCTGGGCCCGCCACAGCCCAGGATGCTGGCGGAAATGTCGTTCAACGCCCTATCGCACCATGCACTGCTTGCCCGACGCTTTCAGCGCCATGCAGAAGCTGACCGCATCGGCATGGCTGGCGAAACCGCCGACAAAGGCTCGATAAAAGGTCTTGCCGTCACGGTCGGCCTTTTCGACCTTCGAGGTCTTGCCGGCCATGCGCCCCGGCAGCACCACGGCGGTGTCGTTCCAGCCCTTTTCCGCCAGGGCCGCTGACGAAAAGGCGCCAATCTGCACCAAGGCCTCGCCGGGCGCCGGCGAGGCGACGTGCGGCGTCGGCTCCGGTTTCAGGGCCGCGGCCGTGGGAGCCGTCTTAGGCTTGAGGCTGGCGATCGCGACGGGTTTCGCCGGGGCCGGCGCGGGTGCGGACGCCGCGTGCGCGCTCGAGACCGGTTTGGCCGGCGCGAGCGGCGGCGGGGCGGACTCTGTCTGAGCCGGGCGCAAAGGCGCGCTGGAAACTGGCGCGGTCGGCGCGGGGGCGATGCGCGGCGAGGGCTGCTCCGGCGGCGGCGCAAAGGTCGGCGCCTCTCCGGGGGGGGCGGATTCCGACTTATAGATTTGCAGGCCGGCGCCGGAACTGGGCGCGGCGGAATCAGCTGTCGCCGCTGGCGGTGGGGCGGACTTGGTCTGCCCCACGGGCGCGCCGACCACCTGCGGCGCCTGGCCGGCCCCACGCACGCCGCTGCGATAGAAGATCAGCAGGGCGATGATCAGCAGCAATAGCACGATAGCGCTGATAATCAGGGTCATGGGCGCCGGGCCACCGCCGCCACCGCGCGACCGGCGCGCGTCGAAGGCCAGCGGCGCATCGGTCTGCGGCGTATAGGCTCCGCGATCTTGATCGGTCATACTACGGCTCCGAGGTCGTTGGGCGGGCGGTCACCGCCGGCGAATCAGCCCTGGTCGCCAGTGTAGTCGACCCAGGATGCTGGCCGAAGCGACCCGCGCGCGAGCCGTCCCCAGCTATTTTGCGATCACGTCTGCGCGACCCGATCACGCTCGTCGCTAGCCCGCCGCGCCGACCGTGCTCAGAATCTCCAGATTGAACAGCCGGCGGTGCTCCTCAATGGCGTAGCGATCGGTCATGCCCGCAATATAGTCGCAGATGTTCCGCGCGCGCCCAGCGGCGTCCAGCTCCTGGACCCGCTCGAACCATTCGGTAGGCAAGACCTCCGGCTCGGCCATAAACAGGCGAAACATGTCGGCCAGAAGGCGGCGGGCGTGGCTGCGGGTGCGATTGACCCGATAATGGCGATACATTCGCTGATGCAGGAACATGCGCAGGCGGCCGAGATCCTCGGCCATGTCCGGCGAGAAACTGACCAGCGGGCGGCCCAGCCTTCGAACATCCTCCGCCGAATCCACCCGATCGGCCTGCACATTGCGGCGGGTCTGTTCGAGCACGTCGTCGGCCATGACGCCAATCATCCGCCGCACCGCCTCGAGGCGCAAAAGCCGGTCGTCCAGGTCCGGCCGTTCGACCTTCAACGCTTGCAGAATCGGGCCGATCAGGGCCACCGACATGACTTCGTCCAGGCGAAACAGGCCAGCTTCCAGTCCGTCGTCGACGTCGTGGTTGTTATAGGCGATGTCGTCGGCCAGGGCCGCCACCTGGGCCTCCGCCGAGGCGAAGGTCGACAGGCGCAGGTCATAGGCGTCGTTGAATTCGGCGATCGACCGCCAGCTGGGCCGGTCCAGGTGATCGTCCACCGGACCATTGTGCTTGATCACCCCCTCCAGCGTCTCCCAGGTCAGATTCAGGCCATGGAAATCGGGATAGCGGCGCTCCAACTCGGTCACCACACGAAAGGTCTGCACATTGTGGTCAAAGCCGCCGAACGGCGACATGCAGGCGTCCAGTTCATCCTCGCCGGCGTGGCCGAACGGCGGATGGCCGAGGTCATGGGCCAGGGCGATGGTCTCGGCCAGATCCACATCCAGCCCCAGGGCCCCCGCCAGGGTGCGGGCGATCTGGGCCACCTCCAGCGAATGGGTCAGGCGGGTGCGGAAATGATCACCCTCGTGGGCGACGAACACCTGGGTCTTTTCCTTGAGCCGACGAAAGGCGGAGGTATGGATGATCCGGTCCCGGTCCCTGGCGAAGGGCGTGCGGGTGCGACTGGCGGGTTCGTGGATGCGGCGGCCCAGGGATTGACTGGGTTTGACCGCAAACGGGGCCCGTTCGCGGCTGTCCAAGGTCGTATCCGACGCCATAGGCTTTCTCCTGCAACACGCCTCTTTCGCATGAGACGCGCCGGCCTCATATAAGGCTGGCACCTGAGATTGACCCGCAATGACCCAAACCGTCACCCTGTCCCCCTCCGCCGCCGGCCGCATCAAGGCCATCAGCGTGCGTGAGGGCCGTCCGCTGATGCTGCGCGTCGCCGTCGAGGGCGGCGGCTGTTCCGGTTTCCAATACCAGTTCGACCTGGTGGACGAGGTCCAGGACGACGACCTGAAGATTGAGCTCGACGGCGCCGCGGCCCTGGTGGACGTCGTGTCCATGGCCCTGCTGCGCGGTTCGGAGATCGACTTCGTCGACGAACTGGCCGGGGCGGAGTTCCGGGTCCGCAACCCCAACGCCAAGTCGAGCTGCGGCTGTGGCGTGAGCTTTTCGATCTAGCCTCCGGCGCCATCCCCCGCGTTGACCACGGCGGCCGCGGCCGCCTAGATCACGATGATTTTGGATTGAATCAATCCAAAATCATAAGACGTGATCGATTCTCAACGTTTAGAGCAGGTTGCGGGCGGAAAACCGCTTCGCACTTTTCCTCAACCCGCTCTAGGGTCCGGCGCATGAAGATCGCCACCTGGAACGTCAATTCGGTCAATGCGCGGCTTGAGACCGTGCTCAAATGGTTTGGGGAAGTCTCGCCCGACGTCGCCTGCCTGCAGGAGATCAAGTGCGTCGACGAAAAGTTCCCTGTCGAAGCCTTTGAACAGCTTGGCTACAATGTCGCCGTCCATGGCCAAAAGACCTATAACGGCGTGGCCCTGCTGTCGAAATCACCGATGGAGGACGTGCGCCGGGGCCTGCCCGGCGACGACGGCGACGAGCAGGCCCGCTATATCGAGGCGGTGATCTCGGGTCCCAGCCCCGTCCGGGTAGCGGGGATCTATCTGCCCAACGGCAATCCGATCGCAACCGACAAGTTCGGGTACAAGCTGGGCTGGATGGGCAGGCTCAACACCCACGCCAAGGCGCTCCTGGCCCTGGAAGAACCGCTGGTGATCGCCGGGGACTACAATGTCATTCCCGAAGAGGCCGACTGCTATGATCCCGCCGCCTGGCTGGGCGACGCCCTGTTCCAGCCGGAAAGCCGCAGCGCCTTTCGCGCCCTGAAATGGCTGGGCCTGACCGACGCCTATACGGAGATCGACGGCGCGCCGCACGGCTACACCTTCTGGGACTATCAGGCGGGGGCCTGGCCCAGGAATAACGGCATCCGCATCGACCATGCCCTGCTTTCGCCCCAGGCCGCCGACAGGCTGAGGGGATGCGAGATCCATCGCGATGTGCGCAGCTGGGACAAGCCCTCGGACCACGTCCCGGTGGTCATCGACCTGGCTCTGTAGGGTCGCCGGCGGCCCCATGTCGCATTTTGAAGACTCAATCTAGGTTCCGCGCATGCACGACCTGATCCGCTTGGCCCTGCTGCTTGGAATCGCCGCTTCGGCCTTGACCCTGGCCGGGGCAGTGATCGCCTTCTGGATGGACGAGCATCGGCGGCTGACCCGTCTGGCCTGGCGAGTGCTCGGCGGCCAGCCGGACGGCCTGATCATCGCTCAGGGACGCGACACCGCCACTGCCTTTCGCCTCGCCGCCGGCAAGATCCTGGTGTTGCGCGACGGCGGCGCCAACGCCCTGCTCTATTCCCTGGATGCGCTCGAAGGCGCCGAGCTGTGTATCGACGATCATGTAATCGCCCGCGTGGCGCGAGGCGAACCGCGCCGGGGACTAGACACCGTCCCCAAGGAGGCTCAGCAGGTCGTGCTGCGGCTGCTGTTCGACGATCCGCGCCACCCGGAGTTCGCCCTGGACCTGTGGCTGCCGATGGACGAGTTCCGCCGTCAGGCGCGGCCGCCCAATGCGGTGATCCAGGAAGCGCGCGCCTGGCTTGGCCGCGCCGAGGCGATCATGCGCCGCAGCCGGCCGCCGGCCGCCGCGTCCATCCCTATCAAAGACGCAACTGTGGACACCGGCGTGTTGCCCGATGCGCCCGCTGGTCCTCCAAGTCCCCTGTCACCGCTGGAGGCGGCCTTCGACGACGAAACGCCGCCTGATTTCGACGAGGACGATCTGGACCCTTTTGACGCCGCAGGCCCCGCGCCCTCGCCCCCGGTGCTGGAGCCCGTCGCCGCCGAGCCGATGACGGCGCCGCGCGGAAAACAGCTGCCTTTGTTCTGACCGGCGCCAAGGCCACAGCGTTCGACTAACACAACCGTCACTTGCCTTAACGGCGGCGGTTGAGCAGGCTCAGGGTCATGCAAAACCCCCTCTTGTCGCTCCAGCTTCTCGACGCGCTCACCGCGCCCGGAAACCCGCCCAAGCCGAACGACGACGCCTGGTGCGCGACGCCCCGGCTGGCCGCCGTGATCGACGGGGCTACCGGCCTTGGGGGTCGCCTGCTGCCGGGCGAGAGTGATGCGGCCTGGCTTGCGCACCGGGCCGCCGCCCGCTTGGCGGTCCATGCCGGCCATGGCGACGCCAGGGCCGCTCTCGCCGCCACCACCGCCGATCTGGAGGCGGATTTCAGGCGGGAGCGGGCACGCGCGCCGGCCGAAACCTACGAAATCCCCTTCGCGTCGCTGATGATGGTCGAGCCCCTGGCCGGGCAAGGCCTGCGGGCCCTGTGGTTCGGGGATTGCTGCGCCATCCTGCAGCGCCCGGGCGGTCCGGTGCAAGTCATTGGCGACGCCTTCGACAGGCGCGGCGGCGAGGCCGCGGGCGCCGCCCGGCTCGCCGCGTCATCGGGCTCGGGCCCGGCGGCGGCCGAGGCGCGCACAGCTTTCCTGCCGGCGCTGAGGGCGCAGCGCAATCGCTGCAACCAGCCCGGCGGCCCGTGGGTGCTGGCGCCGGACAGCCGCTGCGCCGAGATGGCCCAATCAGCCGAAATCCAGGCGCCGGAGGGCACAATCGTGCTGTTGGCCAGCGACGGCTTTCTGGCTCTCAGCAGCGACTATGCGCGCTATGACCCCGCGGGACTGCTGGCCGCGGCGCAGGCGGCCGGGCTGGCGGCGCTGCTGGATGAGTTGCGCGCGATAGAGCGCGGCGATCCCGAAGGCCGGCTCTATCCGCGCTACAAGACCAGCGACGACGCCAGCGCCGTCCTGCTGCGGGTCGGCCAGATATCGGCCTAGTCACACCAGCGGCCCTTGCTACTGACCGCGGAGGATCTTGCTTATCCCTCGCCGTCATCGCCGCGCAGGCGGCGATCCATGCCGTGAAGATCAAGCTGAACCAGGCCTTCAGGATGAGTCCCGCGCCATTAGTTTCGCGTGAGCGTTCACGGCATGGGTGGCCGGCATGCGCCGGCCATGACGGGGAAAATCTACTCCAACGGTCAAACCCAAGCGCGGCCTAGTCAGATATCCGCGTAGACGTGCCGCTCGGCTTTTTGACCTGGATGGGTCACCGCGCCGAGGTGGGCCGGCCCAACCATCTGGGCGAACTTCCACAGGGCGCCAGACGCATAGTTGGTCTCGCGCGGCTTCCAGTGGCGCTGGCGGTTCTCCAACTCGATCGGATCGACTTCCAGTTCGATGGTCCCGGCGTCGGCGTCGATGGAAATGATGTCGCCGTCCTTGACCAGGCCGATGGGGCCGCCTTCCTGAGCCTCGGGACCCACATGGCCGACGCACAAGCCGCGCGTGCCGCCGGAGAATCGGCCGTCCGTGACCAGGGCCACCTTGTCGCCGCGACCCTGGCCGGACAGGGCCGCCGTGGTCGACAGCATTTCGCGCATGCCGGGGCCGCCCCTGGGGCCTTCATAGCGGATCACCAGGACGTCGCCGTCCTTGTAGTCGCCGGCCTCGACCGCCGCGAAACAGGCTTCCTCGCCGTCGAACACCCTGGCCGGGCCGCGATGGGCGCGGTGAGATTGCATGCCAGCCACTTTGACGATCGACCCGGCCGGGGCCAGCGAGCCCCACAGGCCGACCACGCCGCCGGTGGGCGACAGCGGGTTGGAGACCGGGCGTATGACCACCTGGTCGTCTCGCCATTTCACATCCTTGAGGTTCTCGGCGATGGTCTTGCCGGTGACGGTCATGCAGTCACCGTGGATGAAACCGCCTTCCAGCAGGGTCTTGAGCAGCACCGGCACGCCCCCGGCCTCGCCCATGTCCTTGGCCACGAAACGCCCGCCGGGCTTCAGGTCGGCCAGATAGGGCGTGCGCTTGAAGATCTCGGCCACGTCGCGCAGGGTGAATTCGATACCGCATTCATGGGCCATGGCCGGCAGGTGCAGGCCGCCATTGGTCGATCCGCCGGTGGCCGCCACCACCACGGCGGCATTCTCGAACGCCTTGCGGGTGCAGATGTCGCGCGGGCGGATATTGTCGGCGATCAGCCGCACCACCGCTTCGCCCGAGGCCACGGCGTACTGGTCGCGGCTCTCATAGGGCGCCGGCAGGGCCGAAGACAGCGGCAGGGCCAGGCCGATGGCTTCGGAGACGCAGGCCATGGTGTTGGCGGTGAACTGGCCACCGCAGGCCCCGTCGCTGGGACAGGCATGCTGTTCAAGATCGCACAGGTCTTCCAGGCTCATGCGACCGGCCGAATGCATACCCACGCCCTCGAACACGTCGACCACGGTGACATCCTTGCCCTGCCAACGGCCCGGCAGGATCGAGCCGCCATAGAGGAACACCGACGGCACGTTCAGCCGCAGCATGGCCATCATCATGCCCGGCAGGGATTTGTCGCAGCCAGCGATGCCCACCAGGGCGTCGTAGCTGTGCCCGCGGATGGTCAGTTCCACCGAGTCGGCGATCACCTCGCGGCTGACCAGGGACGAACGCATGCCTTCATGGCCCATGGCGATGCCGTCGGTGACGGTGATGGTGCAGAATTCGCGCGGGGTGGCGCCGGCGGCCTTGACCCCCTGGCTGACCGCATGGGCCTGGCGCATCAGGGCGGTGTTGCACGGCGCCGCTTCGTTCCAGCAGGAGGCTACGCCCACGAAAGGTTGGGAAATCTCGCGCGTGCCCAGGCCCATGGCGTAGTAGTACGAGCGGTGCGGCGCGCGCGCCGGCCCCTCGGTCACATGCCGGCTGGGCAGCTTTGATTTGTCCCAGGATCCGTCGGGCTTCTTGGTCATCACGCAGGCTCCACTCGAAGAGGCCGCCAGCCTTAGACCAAACAGGCGTTGGGGGAAAAGGGGTTTGGGCGGAGCAGATCTGGCGAACGCCGCGGCGTCAGGGTCCTTGTGAACCCTTCGAACTGGTATTTTCGGCATCGTCACGCCCGGCCCACGGCCATGACGGACGCGAGGCGCGCCTTCTCAGAACCCTGCCGCCTGCTCCACCGCCAACGCCACATCCAGCGCCCGCACCGCTTCCTCGCCGGTGGCCGCGGGTCGGGGCGCCTCTCCCCGCACCGCCGCCACGAACGCGGCGACGCTGGCGCCGAGCGGATCGCGGCCGGCCGGGGTGTCGGTGAAGTCGGCATTGAGCGGGTACGGAGTGGTGTTGCGGAAGGCGCGGGTGATGAAGTCGATCTCCACCTCGCCCGAAGGATAGATGATCCTCATGCGCCGCTCGCGGGTCTCGGCGATGCGCGAGGCGTTGAGCTTGACGTTGGAGCCGTCGCCCAGGGTGATCTCGCAGGAGACCTCGTCGAGAAACGGGCCATGGGTGACCCGGCCCTCGGCCTCCACCGCCAGGGCCTCGATGGGATTAAGGGTGATGGCCAGGTCGATGTCATGGATCATCAGATCCAGCACGCAGGACACGTCGGTATTGCGCGGATTCCACGGCGCGCGCCGCACCGCCTCCAGGAACATAGGCTTTTCCGGGATGTCCAGCAGGCCCATGGCCTTGGACACCACCCGCTCCTGCAGGCCGCAGGCCAGGATCAGGTTGGAGGTGGCGGCGCGGGCGACGATGCGGTCGGCGTCCTCGATATTGGTGGCGATGGGCTTTTCCACATAGACCGGCTTGCCCGCGGCCAGGGCCGGCAGCGCCACGGCGGCGTGGGTAAAGGCGGGCGAGGCCACGGTGAGGATATCGATGGCCTTGAGAAATTCGCCCAGGTCGTCCAGCGCCTGCGCGCCCAAGCCGCTGGCCAGTTCGCGGGCGCGATCGAGGTCGGGATCATAGACAGCGGCGAGGCTGATCCCCGCCATGCCGGCGTATTTGCGCGCGTGATGGCCGCCAAAGGCTCCGGCCCCGGCGACGCCAGCTTTCAGGTCTCGACTCAAAAGGCACCTCTTTTCACGCGCTCACGCGAAATTGTGCAGACGGACGGGGTTTGTCCATCGCCCATGACGCCGCGAATTTTATGCGTTAGATGCAGCATGCGTTTTTAATCAAAACTGTATGGGAGAACGACCATGTCTATCACCTCGCGGGAAATCCGTCTGAAGTCCCGTCCCGTCGGCCTGCCGACCGCGGACAATTTTGAGTTGGGCGTCGTGCATCTGGATGCGCCGGGCGCCGGCGAGGTCCAGGTCAAGAACCTGTGGATGACGGTCGACCCCTATATGCGCGGCCGGATGATGGACCGGGAAAGCTATGTGCCCCCGTTCCAGATCGGCGAGGCCCTGCAGGGCGGCGCCATCGGCGAGGTTGTCGCCTCCAACGCCGAGGGCTTTCGCACCGGCGACCTGGTTTCGACCATGTTCGGCTGGCGCGAGGCGTTCAACGCCCCCGCCGGCGCCCTGCAGAAGCTCGACACCCACGGCCTGCCGCCGCAGGCCTTCCTGGGCGTGGCCGGCATGCCGGGCCTGACCGCCTATGTCGGCCTGGTCAAGATCGCGGCCCTGAAGCCGGGCGACGTGGTGTTCGTCTCCGCCGCCGCCGGGGCGGTGGGTTCGGTGGTTTGTCAGATCGCCAAGATCATGGGCCATACGGTGATCGGCTCCGCCGGCGGGCCGGAAAAGGCGGCTTTTCTCAAGGAGATCGGCGTCGATCATGTGATCGATTATAAGGCCGAAAAGGACCTGACCGCCGCCCTGGCCAAGGCCGCGCCCAAGGGCGTCGACGTCTATTTCGAAAATGTCGGCGGCGAACATCTGGATGCGGCCCTGGCTGTGGCCAATCCCTTCGCGCGCTTCGCCCTGTGCGGCATGATCTCGCAATATAACGCCACCTCAGCGCCGGTCGGCCCCAGCAACATCATGCTGGTGGTGGGCAAGAGCCTGCGGCTGGAAGGCTTCATCGTCTCCAACCATTTCGACATGATGCCGGAATATCTGCAGACCCTGTCGGGCTGGATCCAGAGCGGCAAGTTCAAATGGAAAGAGACCATCGAGGAAGGCGTTGAAAACGCGCCCCAGGCCTTTCTGAAACTGTTCTCCGGCGAGAATATGGGCAAGATGCTGGTCAAGCTGGGCTAGTCCGAAAGGCGCTCCAAAACCCTTCCCCTTGATCGGGGAAGGGCCCGGCGAAGTTGCTCTTTGAGGCGATCACGCAAACGTCGGACCCTGGGCGCTCGAATTCGCTCGCCCCCTACGTTCCCACCCCTGCCCGGGTGCGCTACAAGCCAAACGTTTGTTTCCAGGAGCCTGTCGCGTGTCCCGCCTGTTCAACGCCTACGTGATCGTCGACTGGAGCGCCGCCTCCAAGCCCAATACGGGGGCGGATTCTGTGTGGATCGGCGTGCTCAAGCGCGACGTGCGCTTTCGTCTGGCGTTCGAGGCGTTCAACCCGCCCACCCGCGGCGAAGCCGAAGCCAAGCTGAACGACATTCTCGGCGACCTGAAAAAGCGCAACGAGCGGGCCCTGCTGGGCTTCGATTTTCCCCTGGGATTTCCACGGGGGTTTTCGGCGGCCCTGAAACTGCCAGGCGACGCGCCCTGGCTGGCGGTCTGGAACCAGTTGGACCGGATGGTCAAGGACAAGGCCGACAACACCAATAACCGCTTCGGCGTGGCGTCGGAGATCAACCGGAGGCTGACTGGCGGTCCCTTCCCTTTCTGGGGCTGCCCGCCCAAGGACGCCCTGACCACCCTGCAGCCCAAGCGCACCAAGGAGCATGGCCCGGACGACCTGCCCGAAATGCGCCATGCCGACATCGCGGCCAAGGCCCATTCGATCTGGAAGCTGTACTATAACGGCTCGGTCGGCGGCCAGGCGATCCTGGGCCTGCCGATGGTGCGGCGCCTGAAACTGGCGCGAGGCGAGGCGATGAAGGTCTGGCCGTTCGAGACTGGCTATCGCGCCCTGACGGAAGCTGAGCTCAATGGCGCCGAGGTGGTGGCCGCGGAGGTCTATCCGTCGATGCTCAAGACCGCCCTGGCGGCCGGCGAGGTCAAGGACCTGGCCCAGGTCCGCGCCGTCGCGGAACATTTCGCCCGTCTGGACGAGGCCGGCAAGCTGGGCGCCGCGTTCGGCCCCAGCAAACCGATCGACGATGGGCTAAGGGCCGAGATCGAGCTTGAAGAAGGCTGGATCCTCGGCGCCGGCTAAGGCGCAGGCCGCCGATGGCCCGATGGGGTCGTACTTCATAGCGAAGTAGTGGGGCGGATAGCCAGTATTGGGATCGCACCTGGGCCGACAAGTCGAGGCGAATCCAACACCAAGCCCGACCGGATCCTATTCGATCCGGTCGGGGCAAGGCATTGTCAAATAGAGGCGAGAGGTTTTTTAGGAAGCCTTGGCTTTGCGGCCTCGGGCGGCGGGCGCAGCAGCGGCCTTGGCGGCCGGCTTGGCCGCGGCCTTGGCGACGGCGGGCTTGGCGGCTTTGGCGGCGGCGGGAGCCGGCGCACCGCCACGACCACCCTGGCCGAGGCCCATCTGCTTGGCCAGGGTCGAACGGGCTGCGGCATAGTTCGGAGCGACCATGGGATAGTCCTTGGGCAGGCCCCACTTGGCGCGGTAATCTTCGGGCGAAAGATTGTATTTGGTGCGCAGGTGCCGCTTCAGGGATTTAAACTTGCGGCCGTCTTCCAAGCAGATGATGAAATCAGGCTGGATCGACCGTTTCACCGACACCGCTGGAGTCTTCACTTCCGGCTCAACCGCCGGCGGCGCTTCAGCGCCGCTCAGCGCGGCATAGGTCTGCGAGATCAATCCCGGAATATCGCCGGGAGGAACGCTGTTGTTACCGACAAAGGCGGCGACGATCTCAGCGGTCATCTCAATTAACAGGTTATTTTCGGCCATGGGCTCGCCTCTGGTGTTTCCGCTGACTTCGCGGGTTCAATGTCGTCCACGTGGGATTAGCGTCCTTAAGCCAGGTTTCTGAGTCTTGCAAACAATTCAGCAGTTGTGCGCGTAATTCAATGTGACTTGCCAGTAATAAACCATATTTAACGCGGCTTCATCGGCTGTCAGCCACGCCGTTTCAGCCGGTTCAAGCGTTGCAGGCTAAGGATTTTAGCCAAATCAGGCCATGATCAGGTATCGCGGCGCTGGCTCTCCACCCTGCTTGGTCAAGCTTGGACCCGCATCAGCCGCCAATGGGGTAAATCGTCGGCGCAGCTTGGTCTCCGACCACCAGATCCGTTATGGCGTTCAGAATTTGAACCCAGGGCGGGCGATCGCCGCCACCAACTTATCCACTCTCGATGGCAATCTCGCGCATGGACCACATCGGGTTACTGAGGGCGGCGTGACACCCAATCGTCCGCCGGTGACGTCGACCAAGGTTTCTATTTCCTCAACCGCTTCGTCTGGTTGGATTGGGCTGGATTCAAACCAAACCCAAGGAGCGTGGCGCAGCTTTGCGATACAACTACAGCATAGAACAGGGCTTTGCCGCCCCCAAGAGCGTTCGCCGCCTAATCCGCCGCCTGCGATTGTGCGGAAAGACTGTCGCGCACCTCGCCATAGGTCGAACCCCAAGCGTCGGTCATTTCGGCCCGCACCTCCCAGAGGGCGGGAAAGAAGCGGTGCTTGAGGCCGGCCTGCAACAATTCGATCGGCCGACCTTTCAGGGATTTCGAGCTGACTCCAATCGAACGGAAGATCAGCAAAATATGGTGCGAGCGAAATTTCTGAAAAAGCTCGTCAAAATTGATCATGGCCTCGGCGATCACATAGGCGTCATCGTGAGAATATTGGCCATCATAGATATCGCGCACGGTTCGCCCCGCCGTCAGATAACGGCGTTCGTAACTGGTCCATAGTTCCGGCGGCATATGCAGCAGAACGCGAAAGCCGGGCGATTCCTGGCCGCTGCCATTGCCCAGCTGTAGCCGGATCTGCTGGTATTCCTTGGGCGACATGGTCTCCAAAAGCCCCAGTTGCTCGGTCATCATCTTCAGCAGCTGCGCGCAGCGGCCGAACAGGGTGACCACCCTGCGCGCATCCCCCGCCTTCAAGTAGTCGTCGATTTCCAGCAGGGTATAGGCGATCAACTTCATCCACAATTCTTCAACCTGGTGGACGATCTGGAATTGAAGTTCATCGGCGTTGCACAGGCTGTCGAACGGTTTTTGGCAGCTGAGCAGGGCGGCGGTGGACAGATAGCGTTCATAGTCCAGCGTCTCCGGCGCCGACAGCATGGCGTAATAGGCGGATCGGTCCATTTTGGCAGCCTTGGTTACATTGCCGAGGTCGCAAGGCTATCACGCGGCCTCCAGAACATTGTGCTCGATCCGGCCCATTGAATTCTGTACTGGAAACGTTGTACTGATTTCTACTTACAGCGAGGAACGTTGTGCTTCAAAAGACCGATATCACCATTCTCACCCAGTTGGAGATGGATGCGCGCCAGTCCTTTGCCGACCTGGGCGAGGCGGTGGGCCTGTCCAAGTCGCCGTGCTGGAAGCGGGTTCAGGCCCTGGAGGCGTCGGGCGTCATCCGCGGCTATCGCACCTTGATCGATCCCCTGTCCCTGGGGCTTGAGACCACCGCCTTTGTCAGCGTCATCGTAGCCTTTGACCAGCACGCCGAGTTCGAACAGGCCGCGATCCGCCACCGCGCCATCCTCGCCTGTCACGCCACCCTGGGCGATGCGGACTATCTGTTGCGGGTGGTGACGCCGGCGATGGGCGATCTCGATCATTTCCTGCGCCAGGAATTGTGGCGGCTGCCTGGCGTGCAGCGCTTCACCACCACCATGGCCATGCGCACGGTCAAGGACGACGGGTCCTTGATGCAGGCCCTACCCCGGTCTTAGCTTGGCCAAGGCCCAACATCCGGCTGCAAAGAGGAGACGCTCATGACCGCTACGCCAGCGCGATGGCTGCTGAAATCGGAGCCCGAGACCTACGCCTTCGCCGACCTGGTGCGGGACGGCCGCACGGTCTGGGACGGCGTGCGCAACGCCCAGGCCGCCAATTTCCTGCGCGCCATGCGCCCGGGCGATCAGGCCCTGTTCTATCATTCGGGAGACGAACGCGCCGTGGTGGGCCTGGCGACGATCACGCGCGAGGCCTTCCCCGATCCAGGCGACATGGCGGGCCGCTTCGTCGCCGTAGAGGTGTCGGCCCTGCGACCGCTCAAAGCCCCCGTGACCCTGGCGGCCATGAAGGCCGAGCCGGCCCTTTCGGGGATGATCATGCTGCGTCAGTCGCGATTGTCGGTAGCGCCCGTCAGCGCCGCCGAATGGGCGGCGATCCTGGCCATGGCCGGCGAGGCGGAGGCCGAATCCTGAAATTGATCCTGTCTCGCGCGGCGCCGCGTCCTCATCGTCGATGACGAGCGATGCCGGCGCGGCCTCATAGGCGCTAAGTTAAGCTGACACCCCACCCTTGCTCCTCTTCCTGAGGCGCTCGTCGCGTAGCGGCGAGCCTCGAAGGACGCACGCACGGCGCCGTCTCTGCGTCCTTCGAGGCCCGCTGCGCGGGCGCCTCAGAGGCTGTGACTTTTTCGATTTGCGCGACGCGCTGAGTGCTGATTCTCTGGGGCTGCAGCCGAAGG
>FSWM01000804.1_pt1 | contig 18873 bp, 14 predicted proteins | sample 1637841 | NCBI WGS metagenome assembly FSWM01 (sample SAMEA3914789, study PRJEB12502) | metagenome | biome: forest; material: soil | place: Canada | collected 2011-07-03 | depth 0.3 m | reverse complement strand
TGCCGCTGCGGCCATGGCGGCCTGGGGCGCGGCGCCTGCGGGCGGGCGCCGCGCTGCATCCAGTCCTATCAGGGCCGGGTGTCCGGGCCGCTGATGGACCGGATCGACCTGCAGATCGACGTGCCGCCGGTGACCGCCACCGATCTGGCCCTGCCGCCGCCGGGCGAGGGCACGGCCGAAGCCGCCGCCCGGGTGGCGCAGGCCCGGGCGGCCCAGGCCGATCGGGCGGAGGCTGACGCCCGCGGGGGCGCGCGCCTCAACGCCCAGGCCGAGGGCGGCTGGCTGGAGCGCATCGCCAGTCCCGACGAGCCCGGCCGGGCTCTGCTGGCCCGCGCCGCCGAGGTGACCGGCCTGACGGCGCGGGGCTGGACCCGCACCCTGCGCCTGGCCCGCACCATCGCCGACCTGGACGGCGCCGGCGGCGTCAAGCGCGCCCACATCGCCGAAGCCCTGATCTACCGCCGGGTGGCGAGCGAAGCGGTGTCGAAGGCGCCGGCGGTCTGAAACACCGCCATTTCAGCCTCGCGCTGACGGCAAAAGCGGGTGTCCTCGTGGTTCGACGCGGCTTGACCGATTCCTTACTCAATGGTGAACGGATATTGCGCTACAGGCCTTAGTAGTCGTGCGGCCATGTGAAGCATAACCACCGACGTCGCCGACTTTGATCGCGGGGATTGAGACCGCGAAACTCATGGAGGCGGAGCGAGCGACTCAGTGTCGCACCAGCTTGGCAGCGTGGATTCACGACTATTCACCGTGTCGGATGTCGGATTAACATGTTGGTAATCACGATGCTCCAGCACTCGGCAGAGGTGCGGGCTCGGGGCCTGGGCGACGTTTATTGCAAATCTTGACCAAGACGGCGGCCGTCCGGCCGACGACATGATCCGCGCAGCCCTAGAAGGAGCGCCTGGTGCACGACCTTACGACCGCCGCTGACCGCGACCCCTGCGGCCTGGATGGCCAGACGGCGCCGGCCTCCGATCCGGCCCTGCTGGGCGCCTGGCAGGCGATCGCCGCCTTTACGCCGCAGATCGACACCAGCCTCTGCCTCGCCTGGAAGATTTTCGATGGCGAGGGCGCCTCGCCCCGGCATGCGGCCACGCTGAGCCCGGCCGCCATCGACCGCGCCATCCAGGGCGGGTTCATCGCCCGCGACCTGCTGGAAGCGACCGAGGCCGCGATCGGACAGCTCGCAGTCGCCGGCGAACGGCGCTCCTGGGACGAACGGACCTTCGACGTGGCGGCCCTGGTGGGCGAGGCTATCGGCCTGGTCCGGCCTCGCGCCAACGCCGCCGGCGTTGACCTCAAGCTGGACCCGGCGGGCCTGGACACGCCTCAGGTGGTGGGGGATCCCAACCGCCTGCTGCGGACCTTGCAGAAACTGCTGGCCGGCGCGGTCAAATCACAGCGCACCGGGGAGGTCACGGTCAGCCTGCACAGCGTCGAGCACGACCATGAGCTGGCCTTGGATATCGTTGTCGCCGCCGGGCCGCGCGAGCTTCGACTCAACGGGCCCGGGCCCGAGCCTGTGCGGCAGGCCTGGCGGGAGCGCTGGGTCGATCCACAGTTCTGCTTCGGCATCACCCAGGATCTGTCGCGGGCGCTGGAAGGCGCCCTGGACGGCGCCGACGAGGCCGGATTCGATCTGGCGGCGGCGATCCGCCTGCGCATGCCCATCGCCCGGGTCGAACCGACCTTCACCCAGCCCAAGGCGGCGGGCGCCATCGCCAGCGACGCCTTGAACGGGCTGAGAGTGCTGGTGGCCGAGGATAGCGATCTCAATCGCGAGCTGATCCAAATGCTGCTCACCCCGTTCGGCTGCGTGATCGACGAGGCGGTCAATGGTCAGGCCGCGGTCGAGGCGGTGGAGGCGCGCGCCTATGACGCCATCCTCATGGACATGAACATGCCGGTGATGGACGGCTTCGAGGCCACGCGGCGCATCCGCGCCCGCACCGATGCGCGATCCCGGATTCCGGTCCTGGCCGTCACCGGCCGCGCCCTGTCGGCCGATATCGCCCGGATCCGCGCCATGGGCGCCAGCGGCCACCTGTCCAAGCCCTTTTCCGCCCAGGAATTGGTCGGCGCGATCATCCGCTGCACCCGGACCTGACAGGCCGGCAAGGGCGATGTGACATCGGGCACGCCCAAACCGCCGCGCCTTTCGACGGTCATTGACTCCCCAACCGTTTCCACTCCTAGTTTTATCCGCACACCTTTTGGGTGAGGGTTAGGGCAGGGACGCGCGCCGATCATGGACCAGCCGGTCAGCCGGATCGTCGATCTGATCGCCAATGATCTGTCCGGCGCGCCGCCCTGGGAGATCAAGCCTGACGGCGAGGACGCCGCGGTGCAGGCCATTGCTCAAGCGATCGAAACGCGGGTGCGCGCCGCCGCGACGGTCGCCCCGGCGCGGCGCGACGCCCATCCCAAGGCCCATGGCTGTGTCCAGGCCGAGTTTCGCGTGCTGGACGACCTGCCGCCGGCCTTGCGGCGAGGCCTGTTCGAGACTCCTCGCGCCTATCCCGCCTGGGTCCGCTTTTCCAACGGATCGGAGACGCCGCAAAAGGACGCCATCGGCGACGGACGCGGCATGGCGGTGAAGCTGATGGGGGTCGAGGCCAGCCGTTCGACCACCCAAGACCTGGTCATGATCAACAGTCCGGCCTTTTTCGTGCGCAATGCGGTCGACTATGTGGCGTTTCAGGCCGCGACCAATCCGCTGCGGTTCTTCTTTCCCAGCTGGAACCCCTTCGGCTTTCGCCTGCACGAATTTCTCGCCGCCGAGGCGATTACGTCGAAGCGGGTCTCCAACCCGCTGAACATCCAATATTGGAGCGTCACGCCCTATCTGTTCGGCGATGCGCCCTGCAAGTTCTCCGCCCGGCCCGCCGGGCCGCCCTCGCCGTTCGAGGACCGCTCGGCGCCGAACTTTCTGCATGACAATCTGGTCCAGTCGCTGAACGCAGGAGATGCGGCGTTCGACCTCTGCGTCCAACTTCGCACCCGTCCTGAGGCCATGCCCATCGAGGATCCGACGATCGTCTGGCGGGAGACCGATTCGCCCTTCATTCCGGTGGCGCGGATCACCATCCCCCAGCAGAGCTTCGATACGCCGGACCGGATCGCCTTTGGCGAAAACCTGTCCTTCACACCCTGGCACGGCCTGGACGCCCACCGGCCCCTGGGCGGGATCAATCGCGCGCGCCGCACGGTCTACGAGACCATCTCGCGGCTGAGGCACGAGCTGAACAAGGCGCCCCGCGTCGAGCCCACCGGCTTTTCATCCCCATAACCGTCTCCGCCGCGGCGGACAGCGACCGAGGAGGCTTTCATGGCCGACAGCTTTTTTGACGGGCTTGCCGGACTGGTCGGCGGGGCGATCGACGCCTGCGGCTGGGCGGACAACGCCCTGTCCAAGGTGGCGATCAACCAGCTGGTGGAATGCACGCGCAGCCGGCCGCATCCGTGGAGCACGGCCTCGGACTACACCTCCTGGAAAAGCCTGACCGACCGCACCTATCAGAGCCGGCAATTGCCCGTCGGCCCGGTGGTGTCAGCCCCGCCGCCCCAGGCGATCCAGGCCCTGTTCAAACGCCCGGCCGGGGTTCAGACCCTGTCGGACAAATCCACCTGCCTGTTTCCCGCCTTCGCCCAGTACCTGACCGACGGCTTCATCCGCACCGACCCGCACCACCGGGACCGGACCACCTCCAACCATGAAATCGACCTGTGCCCGCTCTATGGTCTGAACGAAACCCAGACTCTGATCCTGCGCGCCAATGATCAGACGGCGGGGCGCCGCGGCCGGCTGAAGAGCCAGATGATCGGCGGTGAGGAATATCCGCCCTATCTCTACAAGCCGGACGGAAGCGCCATCGACCCCGCCTTCGCCGGCCTCAACCCGCCGCTGATGGGACCGCCCGGCGCGGCCGACCCCTCACCCCAGCGTCTGGCCAGCCTGTTCGCCATCGGCGGCGACCGGGCCAACGCCACGCCCTTCACCGCGATGATGAACACCCTGTTTTTGCGCGAGCACAATCGCATCGCCGGCCAGCTGGAAATCCAGAATCCGGGCTGGGACGACGAGCGCGTGTTTCAGATCGCCCGCAACATCCTGATCCCGATTTTCATCAAGATCGTGGTCGAGCAATATATCAACCACATCACGCCCCTGCCGTTCAACCTGACCGCCGACCCGTCCGTGGCCTGGACGGCGAACTGGAACCGGCCCAACTGGATGAGCGCCGAGTTCAGCCTGCTCTATCGCTGGCACTCGCTGATGCCTGACGCCATCGCCTGGCCGGGCGGCGCCATCCCCCTGGCCGATTTCTCGCTCGACAACCGGCCCCTGACCACGGTGGGCCTGGCGAGCGCCTTCACCGCGGCGGCGGCCCAGCCCGCGGCGGCGCTGGGGGCGCTCAACACCAGCGACGCCCTATTGCCGGTGGAGATGCTGGCGGTCGGCCAGGCGCGTTCCAACCGGCTGCAGAGCTATAACCGCTACAGGGTGCAGTATGGCATGCCGGCGGCCACGGCCTTCTCGGACATCACCAGCGATCCTGCGATTGCGGCGGTGCTGCAGGGTCTTTATCCGACCCCGGACGATGTGGAGTTCTATCCCGGTCTGTTCGCCGAGGACCGGGTGGCTAAATCGCCCTTGCCGGGTCTGTTGCTGCGCATGGTCGGGGTCGACGCCTTCTCGCAGGCCCTGACCAATCCGCTGCTGTCCGAGCACGTGTTCAACGCCGACACCTTCACCCCCTGGGGCTTCCAGCTGATCCAGGACACGAGATCCCTGGGCGACATCCTGGCGCGGCAAGGCGCGGCGGTGGATCCCAAGACCATCACCATGACCCAGCCGGGCTGGAGCTATGGCTGGCATATTCCCTGAGATTTACAGGAAGCTTCCCGCCTCGACCTCGGCGTTTTCGGTGATCGGCTTGACGTCGACGGCCACGGTCAGGTCCTGCTCGCCCGAGCCCAGGATGACGCCGTCGATGGGGGCGACGTCGGCATAGTCGCGGCCGACCGCCAGTTCGATATGGTCGTCGGCGACGATCAGGCCGTTGGTGGGATCGAAGCCGATCCAGCCCAGGGCTTCGCCGCACCACAGATTGACCCAGGCGTGGGTGGCGTCGGCGCCTTCCAGGCGCTTGCGGCCCGGCGGGGACACGGTGCGCAGATAGCCGCTGACATAGGCCGCCGACAGGCCCAGGCCGCGCAGGCCGGCCAGCATGATGTGGCTGAAGTCCTGGCAGACCCCGCGCCGGGCGTCGAAGGCCTCGATCGCCGGCGTGCCGACCGCGGTGGCCTTGGCGTCGTATTTGAATTCCTGCTGGATGGTGCGGGCCAGGTCGAACGCGGCTTCGACGATCGGCCGTTGCGGCTGGAAACAGCGACGGCTGAAGGCGGTCAGCGGGGCCAGGATCGGGGTCTGGGCCGTGGGATAGAGGAAGTTGGCCGGGGAGCCGATCTCCAGGGTGGCGCAGGCCACGGCTGCCTCGCGCACGCTCTCCCATGCGGCGCCGCGCACGGCCCGATCGGCGCCCATGCGCTTGACCTGGACCCGGCTGACGGCCTCGATCTTCAGCTCGCTGTGCACCGCCTCGATCACCACCGCGGTGATTTTTTCGCCGAACGGGCCGATGCGGTTGCGGCTCTGGCTAGGCCGCGGCAGCACCGAAATCGCATTGGACAACAGGCTTTGATCATTGGTCTGGCGGGGGGTCAGCCGCAGGGTGCAACGGGTGTAGGCCACCGGCGTCCTGTAGCGGTAGGTGGTCAGATGGCGGACTTCGTAGATCACGCCAGGCCTGTGGATTTCTTGGTCGGGGTGGCGCTCGACCCTTGCAGGAAATAGCGCGCGGCCACCGCGTCCGACAGCTGCATCAGCTTTTGCTCAAGCACCAGGGCCTTGCGCGGCGTCAGGCGGGCGGCGTCCTCGCTTTCGATCTCGGCGCTGATCACCACCAGCTGGCGGCGCGGCTCCTCCAGCATGCCGTCGTCGCGCAGGCGGGGCAGGGCGGCCAGGTGATCGCGCAGGGCGGCCACCTGGAAGGCCAGGGAGCGTGGATTGAACGGGTCCAGCATGACCAGGTCGCGCACCGGGGTCAGGGCCATGCCCTCCAGATAGCGCGCGCGATAGGTGATCTGGCTGTCGGCCAGGTCCAGCAAAAGGTCCAGATCGTCGGCCGTGGCGTCGTCGGCGGCGAACTGGCGCATGACGCGGCAGGTATTGACCCCGCGCTCGATGCGCCGGGCCATGTCCAGGAACCGCCAGCCGTCACCTCGGATCATATTGTCCTGGCTGAGGCCGGTGAGGGAGGAAATGGTCTGCAGCGCGCCTTCCACCCGGTCCAGCACCTCGGTCTTGCCGCCGCCCAGGGAGGCGTCGAAGGCCAGGCGGCTTTCCAGCTCCACCAGCAGTTTCCAGAAGTCGGCGGACAGGCGCTCACGGGTGCTGGAGGCGGCCCGGCGCGCGTCGCGCACCAGGGAGATCACCGAGCCGCTGGCCTCGCCATCGCCCACGGCCCGCAGGGCGGCCTCGGCTGGCGGGCGGGTCAGAAGCTTCTTGTCGATGGCGCCCCAGGCCCCCAGCATGGCCTGCACCCGGGCCAGGGTCTCGCCGCCGCCGCGCAGGGCGGTCTCTGATTCCATCAGGCTTGTGCGCAGGCCCCGGACCAGGCGCAGGGTCGCCTCGGCCCGCTCCAGGTAGCGGCCCAGCCAATAGAGGTTGTCGGCGGCGCGGCTGGGCAGATGGCCGGGAATACGTCGCACATGCACATTGTCGCGCTGGGCCATCAGCGAGATCCGCGGCACGGGCCGGTCGCTCAGGACCCAGACGTCGGCCGCTTCGGCGCCCTCGCCCATGGACACGGCCCGGGCGTCGGGGGTGTTGGAGATGCGGCAGAAGCCGCCGGGCATGATCTTCCAGCCGTCGGGGGTCGCCGCGGCATAGACCCGCAACACGAAGGGGCTGGGCGCTATGCCGCCGTCCCGCCAGGCCGGGGTGGTCGACAGGCGCACCACCTCCTGGCCGACGAAGTCCAGCGGCCGCTCGCGCAAGGCGGCCAGCAAGGCGTCGCGTTCGTCGGGGACGAGGTCGGCCAGCAGGCGCGGGCCCGCCGAGGCTGGCCCGCGTCCAGGCCCGCGAAAGGCGCCGGCTATGGCCAGGTTGTCCAGATTGGCCTCGACCAGGGCCCGTTCCCGCGGCTGGCCGCACCACCAGGTGGCGATATTCGGCAGCTTCAATTCCTCGCCCAGCAGCCGGCGGCTCAGCTTGGGCATGAAACCCAGCAGGGCGCGGGATTCCACCAGGCCCGAGCCCGGCATATTAGTCACCACCACCCCGCCGGCGCGGATCGCCTCCAACAATCCAGGCACCCCCAGGCGCGAGGCGCCGCTCAGTTCCAGAGGGTCGATAAAGTCGGCGTCCACCCGCCGCCAGATCACGTCGGCCCGCTTCAGGCCGGCGATGGTGCGCACATGGGCCTGACCCTCGCGCACCACCAGGTCCTCGCCCTCGACCAGCAGAAAGCCGAGATAGCGGGCCAGGTGCGCCTGTTCGAAATAGGTTTCGCTATAGGGGCCCGGCGTCAAAAGGCAGATGCGCGGCTCGGTGCGGGCGGCCGCGGCGGTGAGGCCGTCGCGAAAGGCGCTGAAGAAGGGCGCCAGCCGTTCCACATTCATGCTGTTGTACAGGGCCGGATAGGCCCGCGACAGCACCAGCCGGTTCTCCAGCGCATAGCCCGCGCCCGACGGCGCCTGGCTGCGGTCGTCCAGCACCCACCAGCGCCCGTCCGGACCCCGGCCCAGGTCGGCGGCATAGAGGTGCATATAGCGCCCGCCCGGCGGGTCGACTCCGCGCAGAGGCCGCACATAGTCGGCGCCGCCCGTGACCACAGCGGCGGGCAGGAAGCCCTCGCTCACCAGGCTAGCCGGGCCGTAGAGGTCCTTGAGCACGGCCTCCATCAACTCGGCCCGCTGCTCGACTCCCTCGCAAATGTCCAGCCACTCGCCATGGCTGAGGATCAGAGGCAGCGGGTTGATCGGCCAGGTGCGCTCGGTCGCCTCGCCATAGATGCGGTAGGACACCCCGGTGTCGCGGATGTGCCGGGTGGCCAGGGCGAAGCGTTCGTCCAGCGCCTTGGCCGGCGCCTGGGCCAGGTCGCTGAGGAAGCGCAGCCAATAGTCGCGCGGCTGGCCCTGGCCGTCGATCAGTTCGTCGGGAATGCCGGGCAGGGGCTGGTAGCGATCCAGCCAGTCCATCAACCGCGCATCGCGCCCCGTACGCTTCAGGCTCTGGGTCTCACCGGCCAACGGACGTCCTTAGGTCCAAGGTCATCGGAAACTCGCCCCCCGGCTCTTCAGGCGGCGCGGTGATCTCGCCCGGAGTGTGGCCATGGCCTTGGAACCGCGCCAGACGCCGCGACTGCGCCTCGTAGGAATTGACTGGATAGGTATCGTAGCTGCGCCCGCCCGGGTGCGCCACATGATAGACGCAGCCCCCCAAGGACCGCTTGTTCCAGCGATCGATGATGTCGAAGGTCAGGGGGGCGTTGACCGGCAGGGTCGGATGCAGGCCGCTGGGCAGTTTCCAGGCCTTGTAGCGCACCCCGGCCACCGCCTCGCCAACCGGGCCGGTCGCGGTCATGGGCAGGGCGCGGCCGTTGCAGGCGATGACATGGCGTTCGGGAATGAAGCCCTGGACCAAGACCTGCAGCCGCTCCACCGACGAATCCACATAACGCACCGTGCCGCCGACCGCGCCTTCCTCGCCCATCACATGCCAGGGCTCCAGGGCGTGGCGCAGTTCCAGCGATACACCGCCATACTCGACCTTGCCATGGGCGGGAAAGCGGAACTGGAGCTGGGCCTCGAACCAGATGGGGTCGAAGGCGTAGCCGGCGCGGCCAAGATCCTCCAGCACGCCCAGAAAGTCGCGCCAGACAAAGTGGGGCAGCATGAAGCGGTCGTGCAGGTTGGCGCCCCAGCGCACCAGCTTGCCGTCCTGTGGCTCGCGCCAGAACCAGGCGATCAGGGCGCGAATCACCAGCTGCTGGGCCAGGCTCATGCGTGCGTCCGGCGGCATCTCGAAACCGCGAAATTCCAGCAGGCCCAGCCGGCCAGCGGGACCGTCCGGCGAATAGAGCTTGTCGATGCAGATCTCGGTGCGGTGGGTGTTGCCGGCCACATCCACCAGCAGATTGCGCAACAGCCGGTCCACCAACCAGGGCGGCGGCGTTTCGCCGCCGCCCTTTTTTTCGGGAGCATGGGGCGCCGGCGTTTCGCCGCCCGTTTTTTCCGACGCATGGGGTCGAGGAATCTGCGCCAGAGCGATTTCCAGCTCGTAGAGCGCGTCGTGCCGCGCCTCGTCGATGCGTGGCGCCTGGCTGGTGGGGCCGATGAACAGGCCGGAGAACAGATAGGACAGGGCGGGATGGCGTTGCCAGTACAGGATCAGGCTCTTGAGCACGTCGGGCCGGCGCAGGAAGGGCGAGTCGGCCGGGGTGGCGCCGCCCACCACCACATGGTTGCCGCCGCCGGTGCCCACGTGCCGGCCGTCGGTCATGAACTTGTCGGCGCCCAGCCGCAGCTGGCGGGCCTCCTCATAGAGGATGGTCGTGATGTCCACCGACTGCCGCCAACTGGTCGAGGGATGGATATTGACCTCGATCACGCCGGGGTCGGGCGTCACCTTGATCACATTCAGGCGCGGATCGTCCGGCGGCGGATAGCCTTCGATCCGCACTTCCTGGCCCAGTTCGGCGGCGGTCTTCTCCACCTGGGCCACCAGTTCCAGATAGTCCTCCAGCGCTTCGGTCGGCGGCATGAACACATTGATCAGCCCGTCGCGGGATTCGAAGGTCATGGCCGTGCGCACGGCGCCCTCGACGATCTGCTGCTCGGACTGGACCTGGGCCGCCGGACCCTCGGCCGGCGCCACCGCCAGCGAACCCTGCCGCTTGGGCGGGGCGGGCTTTTTGAAGGTCGGCAGGGGGCCGCGGGCCTCGAACGGATCGCGCGGCCACACCCCCGGCCGTTCCTCCTCGGGCTGCCACAGGATGGAGTTCAGCGGCAGGCGCAGGCCCACCGGCGAATCGCCCTCCACCAGGAACAGTCGGCCGCGCCGCAGCTTCCAGCGGTCGCTGATCCAGCCGCCCGGCGCGGCTTGGGCGTTCCAGCGCTGCACCGGCAGCACGAAGCCGGTGGGCGTCGACAGCCCGCCCTCAAAGGCGCGCAGGATGCGGGCGCGTTCCTCCGGATTGTCGATCTTGGGGTCGGCCAGGTCGACATTGGCCGGCAACTCGCCTTCCTTGCCCATCCAGTGCAGGGGGTCTTCATAGGCGGGGGGGACGAAATCCGGCTCGATCCCCAGGCCTTCGGCGAAGGCTTCGGCGAAACGCCGGGTCTCGTTCGGACCGACGCCGGCGGTCTCCGGCGTGGTCTCGTCGGCGCGCTCGCGGGCGATTAGCCGCTCCTCGGCCCAGACCGGCTCGCCGTCATTGCGCCAATAGAGGCCGAAGGCCCAGCGCGGCAGGCTCTCGCCAGGATACCACTTGCCCTGGCCATAGTGCAGCAGGCCGCCAGGGGCGAAGCGGTCGCGCAGGCGGCGGATCAGGGCGTCAGCGAAGCCGCGCTTGGTCGGCCCCACCGCCTCGGTGTTCCACTCTCCGGCCTCGAAATCGTCGATGGAGACAAAGGTCGGCTCGCCGCCCAGGGTCAGGCGCACGTCCTGGGCCGCCAGATCTCGGTCGACCGCGTCGCCAAGCGCGTCCAGGGCGCGCCACGGCGCATCCTCGAAGGGCATGGTGATGCGCACGGGCTCCACCAGCCGGCTCACCGACATCTCGAAGCCGAAATCGACCCCCGCCGGGCCGACAATGCCGGTGATCGGGGCGGCCGAGCGATAATGCGGCGTGGCCGCCAGCGGCAGGTGCCCCTCGCCGCAGAGCAGGCCCGAGGTGGCGTCCAGTCCGATCCAGCCGGCCCCGGGCAGATAGACCTCGGCCCAGGCGTGCAGGTCGGTGAAGTCCTGGCGCGTGCCCTGGGGGCCGGCCACCGGGTCGATATCGGCCTTGAGCTGGATCAGGTAGCCGGAGACGAACCGGGCGGCCAGACCCAGCCGGCGCAGGATCTGGACCAGCAGCCAGGCGCTGTCGCGGCAGGAGCCCGAGCCCAGGCTCAGGGTCTCGTCCGGGGCCTGCACCCCCGCCTCCATGCGGATCACATACCGGACCTGTTGCTGCAGGCGGATATTGAGCCCGACCAGGAAATCGATGGTCCTGATTCCGCTGGTCGACAGCTCGGCCACATAGCGGTCCAGAAGCGGCCCGCCGTCTTCCTGCTCCAGATAGGCGGCCAGCTCCTTGGCCAGATCGGGATCGTAGGCGAAGGGCAGGACCTCGGCCGCCGGCTCGATGAAGAAGTCGAACGGATTGATCACCGACATTTCGGCGGTCAGGTCGACCTCGATGCTGAACTCGGTGGCCCGATTGGGAAACACCAGCCGCGCCAACCAGTTGCCGTGCGGATCCTGCTGCCAGTTGATGAAGTGGTCGGCGGGGACGACCTTCAGCGAATAGCTGGGGATCTTGGTCCGGCAGTGCGGCGCCGGCCTCAGCCGCACCACCTGCGGGCCCAGCTCGACCGGGCGGTCGTAGCGGTAGCGGGTCAGATGGTGCAGGGCGGCGATAATGGTCAAGACCGTCTCCGGGACGCGGCGCGGGCGCAAGCTGTCGTCATAGGCGCCTGGGCGTCGGGCGATGGCAAGGCCGCCTGCCGGTCGCACGCGCAGTTGGCGCGGAATGAGGCAGCCCAGCCTCGCCCAGCCTGTCCCCTCTGGCGTGGGCGATGGGCTGGCTGGAATCTGGACAGGGGTCGGACGACGTGAACCCATAGGCTGACAACACCACACAGACCGCGGAGGAAACAGATCCGATGGCGAGACCTCAGAACCAAGAGTTCCAGCTGGGCGGGCTCAACCACCTGGCCCTGGTGTGCAAGGACATGGCGCGCACGGTGCATTTCTACCGCGACGTCCTGGGCATGCCCCTGGTCAAGACCATCGACCTGCCCGGCGGCTCCGGCCAGCACTTCTTCTTCGACATCGGCAATGGCGACTGCCTGGCCTTCTTCTGGTTTCCAGATGCGCCAGCGGCTCAGCCGGGGATCGCCAGTCCCGGCGGCATGCCCGGCCATCCGGACTTCGTCACCGCCCACGCCTCGATGAATCACGTGGCCTTCAATGTGCCGGTGGAGAAGTTCGACGAATATTATGAGAAGTTGAAGGCCAAGGGTATCGAGGTTTCGCCGGTGCTCAACCACGACAACTCGAAATATCAGGTCAGCGCGACCGTGCATGAAGGTGTGTTCGTCCGCTCGGTCTATTTCTTCGACCCGGACGGCGTGTGCCTGGAGTTCGCCTGCTGGATGCGCGCGTTCGACGAGACCGATGTGGCGCACGAGCCCATGACGGCTCAGGGCGTGCGGGCGGCCCTGGTGGCCGAGCCGGCGGAATAGGATCGCCTGGAGACTTTGCCCTAAGAGACCGCGTCCAGGCCGATATCCAGCACCGGGGCCGAGTGGGTCAGGGCGCCGACCGAGATGGCGTCCACGCCCGTCTCGGCCACGGCGCGGACATTGGCCAGGGTGACGCCGCCGGAGGCCTCCAGCGGAACCGCGCCGGCGACCCGGGCCACGGCTTCGCGCAGGCCGGCCAGCGAAAAATTGTCCAGCATGATCACGTCGGGCGCGAAGGGCAGGGCCTGGTCCAGTTGCTCCAGGCTATCGACCTCGATTTCGATCTTCATCAGGTGTCCGCAGGCCGCCCGGGCGCGCTCCAGGGCCGGGGCGACGCCGCCGCAGGCGGCCACGTGGTTGTCCTTGATCAGGATGGCGTCATCCAGGCCGAACCGGTGATTGATCCCGCCGCCGCAGCGCACGGCGTATTTCTCCAGGGCCCGCAGCCCCGGGGTGGTCTTGCGCGTGCAGACGATGCGCGCCTTGGTCGCTTGAACCTCCCGCACATAGGCGCGGGTCAGGGTGGCGACGCCGCAAAGGCGGCCGAGCAGATTCAGCGCGACGCGCTCGGCGGACAGGATCGCGCGAGCATTACCCTCGACCCGCGCCAGTATGGCCCCGGCCTCGGCGTCGGCGCCGTCCGGCGTGACGATCTCGAAACGGGCTTGCGGATCCAGGGCGGCCAGGGCCAGGCGCGCGCAGTCCAGGCCGGCGATGCGCCCGCCCTGACGCGCGGCGAACACCACGCTCAGATGCGCGTCGGCCGGCAGGCAGGCCGAGGCCGTGACATCCCCGGCGCGGCCGAGATCTTCCGCCAGGGCGGCGCGCACCACGGGATCGATCAGCAGATCGGGCAGGGGAGCTAGCATCGGATGTTCCGTGGGGGTCAGGCCGCCCGGACCTTGGCGGCCTCGCCCTGGGCGGCGTGCGCCAGGGTGACGAAACTGCGCTCGGCGACGGCGGCGGCGTTGGGGAAATCGGCGCGATGATGAGCGCCTCGGCTTTCGCGGCGGGCCAGGGCCTGCTCGGCGACAAGGCGCGCGGCGATCAGCGGCAGGGCGGGGCCGTGGACGGCTTGCAGATCGCCGATCACGCCCACCAGCCTTGTCAGGCCGGCGGCGTCGCGCACTACCCCGGCGTCCCGGCTCATCGCCGTCCTCAGGGTCCGCAAGGCCGGGGCCGGCAGGTCGGGCGCCGCACGGGCCGTCAGGGGCGAGGTTCCAGGATCGCGGGCCTGGGCCGCCGCCTGCCCTGCGCGGGTCCCGAAAACCGCCGCCTCGAGCAGGGAGTTGGAGGCCAGGCGATTGGCGCCGTGCACGCCAGTGGAGGCGCATTCGCCGGCGGCGAACAGGCCCTCCAGGCTGGTCTGGCCGACCGTGTCGGTGACCACGCCGCCCATGTGATAGTGCACGGCGGGGGCTATGGGGATCGGTTGCAGGCGCGGATCGACGCCGCCGGCCATGCAACCGGCGAAGACGGCGGGAAACTCCTCCGGGAAATGCTCGCCTATGGCTTGGCGCGCGTCGAGAAAGGCGCCGCGCCCCTCGGCGATCTGACGATGGATGGCGCGGGCGACCACGTCGCGCGGGGCCAGATCGCCCATGGGGTGATAGGCGGCCATGAAGGGGCGACCCTCGGCGTCCACCAGCACCGCGCCTTCGCCGCGCAGGGCCTCGCTGGCCAGGGGCGCCGGGTCGCGGTCGAGATCGATGGCAGTGGGGTGGAACTGGACAAATTCAGGATCGGCGATCCGTGCGCCCGCCAGGGCCGCCAGGGCCAGGCCTTCGCCGCGCACGGCGACCGGGTTGGTAGTCACCGCATAGAGGCCGCCCAGGCCCCCCGTGGCCAGGACGGTCACGGGGGCGACGATCGGCGTCAGCCGGCCGCCGACCTCGGCCAGCACGCCGCGCACCCGGCCCCCGGCGTCGGTCAGCAGGGCCCGCGCGCGTGTCTCGGGCCGGAGGGTGATACGGCCATCGGCCAGGGCTGCGGCGGCGACCGCTTCCATGATCGCCCGGCCGGCCTGATCGCCCTTGACCCGCGCCACGCGCGGGCGGCTGTGCGCGGCCTCCAGGCTTTGGGCGAAGCCTCCGTCGGTGGTCCGGTCGAAGGGCGCGCCAAGCTGGGCCAGGCGCCGCACGGCCGCCGGCCCCTCGCGGGTCAGCAGCTCGGCCATGGCCGGATCGACCAGGCCGGCGCCGGCGGCCACGGTGTCGGCGGCATGCAGGGCCGGGGCGTCGTCCTTCGCCAGGGCCGCGGCCATGCCGCCCTGCGCCCAGGCCGACGAACACCCCTGCAGCAGGGGCGCGGCGCTCAGCACCAGCGCCTTGCGGGGCGCACAGGCCAGGGCGGCGGACAGGCCGGCCAAGCCTGCGCCCAGGATCAGAACACCGTCGAAATTTTCGGACTCAGCCATGGCCTTGCTCAACTCACGCATTCTGCCGCAGGCCCGACAAGGTCACGCCGGCGCAAAGGATCAGGGCGACGAGCCACAGGCCGATGGAGATGAACCATTGTCCGGTGGTCAGCCGCAGGGCGGGCGGGCGCGGCGCCCGGCCCATCACCGCCTGGGCGACGCCGATGCCGACGAAAATGCCGATGATGAGCTGGCCATGGGTCACCGCCCAAAAAACCCCCAGGCCGCCCAGGAGGATCATCGCCGCCCGTTCGACATTGGGATGGATCCAGGCCAGGGCCGGCCCCAGGGCCTTGGAGCCGTCCAGCGGCGGCGCGGGGGCGAGGTTGAGCAGGCTCAACCCGCCGATGAACAGCACCCCGTCCAGCCAGACTGGCTCCTTGCGGATCGCGGACAACAGATAAAAGGGCGCGGCGGCCACAAGGCCGATCACCGGCCCGGCCAGGGCGATCAGCACGCCCTTGAACTCGGTGTCCGGCGCTCGCCGCATGCTGGCGGCGCCGCCAAAGAAGGGAATGATATGGATCCTGCCCGGCCCGCAGCCCAGGCTGTTGATCGCCGCCAGGTGGCCCAGCTCATGCACCACCACGCCCAGTATCCCCGCTGCGGCGTAGATCCATCCCCATTGCCAGCCCAGATAGGCGGCGAACAGCACGCTTGAGGCCAGGCCCCAGCCGATCTGCGAGGCGAGGGAGGGCTGCGTGGGCGCAATGACCGGCTCGGCCAGAGGGATCGCGGGCTGCGTCGCCGCCACCGCGCCCCAAGGGCCAAGCTTCTCGACGTCGGAAGCGGAGGGCAGGCTCTCGTCCGGGGAGGTCATGATGGGCCTAGATCAGCTCCACATCGACATGGTGACGGGCCTTGACCAGGTCATAGCGGGCGGGAACCGCCAGGGGCGGCATGTCGATCATCCGCTGCACGGCCAGACGCGCGCGCACCGCGATGGCTTCCTCGACCCGCACCTCGAACCGGTCATAGAGCAGGGCCTGGTGGATGTTTTCCAGGCTGATCCGTTTCATGTGCGGGCACAGGTTGCAGGGACGGACGAATTCGGTGTCCGGCGCGTCGCAGGCGACATTGTCGGCCATCGAGCATTCGGTGATCAGCACCACCTGGCGCGGTTTGCGCTGCATCACATAGTCGTTCATCGCTGCCGTGGATCCAGCGAAATCGGCCTCCTCCAGCACCTCGGTCGGGCATTCGGGATGGGCAAGGATCTCGGCGCCCGGATAGGCCGCGCGCAGTTCGAGGATATCTTCGCGATTGAAGCGTTCATGCACCTCGCAGCGACCCTGCCAGGCGATGATGCCGATCTTGGTCTGGCGGGCGACGTTTCGCGCCAGGAATTCGTCAGGGATCAGGATCACCCGGTCCACGCCCCATTCCCGGGCGATGTGTTCGACCACCTGCACGGCGTTGGCGCTGGTGCAGCAGATGTCGGTCTCGGCCTTCACCTCGGCGGTGGTGTTGACATAGGTGACGATGGGCAGGCCCGGATAGCGCTGCTTGATCAGGCGCAGGTCGGCGCCGGTGATCGACGAGGCCAGGGAACAGCCGGCCAGGGGGTCGGGGATCAGGATGGTCTTGTCCGGGCACAGCACCTTGGAGGTCTCGGCCATGAAGTGGACCCCGGCCTGCACGATCACCGCCGCATCGCTCTTGGCCGCCTCGCGGGCCAGGCCCAGGCTGTCGCCGACGAAGTCCCCGACTCCGTGAAAGATTTCCGGGGTCATGTAGTTGTGCGCCAGGATCACGGCGTTCTTCTGCTTTTTCAGATCGTTGATGGCCGCGATCAGCGGCGCCTGCAGCCGCCATTCCAGGGGCGTGACCCGGCTCTTGACCTTCTCCCAAATGGGATGGGTCACCCGATCCACATCGGGCGTAAACGCCAGGGAAGCAAAACCGTCCGCCATGCCATCCTCCTTATGCTCAAAATGAGCATTTCGGGGTCCTGTAAAAACGCCGAGCCCTGAATCCCAGAGCCGGCGTCCGACCTTTTGCTATGTTTGAGCATAAGGTCCCTGACATATAGTCCGGGCGCGGCCTAATGGAAAGGCTGACGTAACGGCCGGCTGATCACGATTTTGAGCGTTTTGTGACTAAGGTCCAGGCAGTTCGCCGGATCCTGTAACGCAATCAAACGGTTGTGGGCAAGATCACCAGGTGCCGATCTCCTGGGCTTCGGCGTGGCTGAGCGGGTGGTGGGCGGCCTTGTGGTCCTGCTCGGCGAGAAACCGAACCGCTTCCAACGCCGCCATGCAGCCCATCCCCGCCGCCGTCACCGCCTGGCGATAGATGTCGTCCGTGACGTCGCCAGCGGCCCAGACCCCGGGAATGGCGGTGGCCGCCGTGCCGTGCTTCACCTTGAGATAGCCACCGGCATGGGTTTCCAGCTGGCCCAGGAACAGTTCCGATGACGGCGCGTGGCCGATGGCGACGAAGAACCCGTCACAGGCGATCTCGCTGACCGCCTCGGTCTTCAGGTCGCGCACACGCACCCCAGTCACGCCCATCGGATCGGTGGTCCCCAGGATCTCCTCGATGCCCGTATTCCATACCACCTCGATCTTGGGATGGGCGAACAGGCGTTGCTGCAGGATGCGCTCGGCGCGCAGCTCGTCGCGGCGATGGATCAGAGTGACCTTGGAGGCGAAATTGGTCAGGAACAGCGCTTCCTCGACGGCGGTATTGCCGCCGCCGACCACCACCACCTGCTTGCCGCGATAAAAGAAGCCGTCGCAGGTGGCGCAGGCCGAGACGCCGAAGCCCTGGAAGGTCTGCTCCGAGGGCAGGCCCAGCCACTTGGCCTGGGCGCCGGTGGCGATGATCAGGGTCTCGGCCAGGAACACCGCGCCACTGTCGCATTCCAGTCTGAACGGGCGCTGGGACAGGTCCGCCGTAAGGACGATGTCGGCGACGAACTCGGTTCCCACATGCTCGGCCTGGGCGCGCATCTGGTCCATCAGCCAGGGCCCCTGGATCACATCGGAAAAGCCCGGATAGTTCTCCACGTCCGTGGTGATGGTCAGCTGACCGCCCGGCTGGATGCCGGCGATCAGCACGGGTTCCAGCATGGCGCGGGCGGCATAGATGGCGGCGGTATAGCCGGCCGGCCCAGAGCCGATAATGGCGCAGCGGACCTTGCGGGGCGTTGTGTTCGACATGGTGGACCTTCGAAGGCGGTCGCCGGCAGCGACGAGAAGCTGAGGCAGACTATGTAATGCTGATTCCGCTCACCGCTAACCGGCCGCGGACCCTCAACGCAGTAGGACGCAACGAGCCGCGCACGGGCGCGTCTGTCAACGGCCGCGAGCAGGCGCCTGGGCCTGACTGGACGCGCTCCGAAAAGGAGCGGCGTGTCGATGCGACGAAGCGGGTTGGTTAGACCCACTCCACCTTGGCGATTTCATAAGCCTTGACGCCGCCGGGGGTATTGACCTCGACCACGTCGCCGACCTCCTTGCCGATCATCGCGCGTGACAGGGGCGATGAGACAGAGATCTTGCCCGACTTCACATCGGCCTCGTGCTCGCCGACGATCTGATAGCGAGCGGCTTCCTCGGTATCTTCGTCGACAACACTGACCGTGGCGCCGAACTTGACTTGGCTACCCGACAGTTTCGACACGTCGATGATCTGAGCGCGCGCGATCTTGTCTTCGATCTCGGCGATTCGACCTTCGATCCAGCCCTGTCGTTCCTTGGCCGCGTGGTATTCGGCGTTTTCCGAGAGGTCGCCATGCTGGCGCGCCTCGGCGATCGCCGCGATTACACTCGGCCGTTCCTGCGTCTTCAAACGCTTCAGTTCATCGTCGAGAGCCTGATAGCCCTCGCCGGTCATCGGCACTTTTTCCATACGGAGTTTAGCTCGATTCGCCCTTAGGGGAGGTGGAGGTCCGGCCGCGGGCGCAGTCGTCCGGGGGCTGAGAG
>FSWM01000854.1_pt1 | contig 18877 bp, 14 predicted proteins | sample 1637841 | NCBI WGS metagenome assembly FSWM01 (sample SAMEA3914789, study PRJEB12502) | metagenome | biome: forest; material: soil | place: Canada | collected 2011-07-03 | depth 0.3 m | reverse complement strand
TCGACCGGGTGCTGTACGACTTCGGCTTCCCCATGGGCCCCTTCGCCATGAGCGACCTGGCGGGCCTGGACATCGGCTGGGTGAAGGAGACATCCAAGGGCGAGACCATCCGCGACGTGCTGTGCGAAATGGACCGCCGCGGGCAGAAGACCGGCGCCGGCTATTACGACTATGACGAAAATCGCGTCGCCCACCCCTCCCCGGTGACCGAGAAGATCATCCAGGATTTCGTCGCCAAGTCCGGGGTCAATCCGCGCCAGATCAGCGACGAGGAGATCCTGGAGCGGACCCTCTATCCGATGATCAATGAAGGGGCCAAGATCCTGGAAGAGGGCAAGGCCATCCGCGCCTCGGACATCGATGTGGTCTGGCAGAACGGCTATGGCTGGCCGGTCTATCGCGGCGGCCCCATGTGGTACGGCGACCATGTCGGCCTGGACAAGGTCCTGGCCAAGATGAAGGAATTCCAGGCCAAGATGGGCGATCAGTTCAAGCCCTCGGCCCTGCTCGAAAAACTGGTTTCGGAAGGCAAGAAGTTTTCCGATTTGAGGGCCTGAAAGCAGGCTTCGATGGCGCGGCTGGCCGTGGCGCCATCGGCGTCAATTCCTCCCCGATGCGGAAATCAACTAAACCATCGAAAATAGGTCCGCTCATCCCCGCGAAGGCGGGGATCCAGATTCATCGACGGAATTCAGTGGGTGGCGCCTGGATCCCCGCCTTCGCGGGGATGAGCGCAATAAAAATTGAAGCCTTTACTCGTCAACGGACCCCTCAGGAGAACCCCAATATGCGTGAAGCCGTCATCGTCTCCACCGCCCGCACCCCGATCGGCAAGGCCTATCGCGGCGCCTTCAACAACACCTCTGGCCCGGAACTGGGCGGCCACGCCATCGCCGCGGCGGTCGAGCGCGCCGGGGTCGATCCCGGCGAGATCGACGACGTGGTCATGGGCTGCGCCCTGCAGCAGGGCACCACGGGGGCCAATATCGCCCGCTCGGCCGCCCTGCGCGCCGGCCTGCCCCACTCGGTCGCCGGCATGTCCATGGACCGCCAGTGCTCGTCGGGCCTGATGGCCATCGCGACGGCCGCCAAATACATCATCAATGACGGCGCCCCGATCGCCATCGGGGCCGGCATCGAGTCGATCTCCCTGGTGCAGAACGACAAGATCAATCGCTATCGCGCCGGCGACGCCTGGCTGCGCGACCATGTGCCGGAACTGCAGACCTCGATGATCGAGACCGCCGAACTGGTGGCGGAACGCTATGGCGTCAGCCGCGAGGCCCAGGACGCCTACGCCCTGCAGTCGCAGCAGCGCACCGCCCAGGCCCAGTCCGAAGGCCGCTATGACGCCGAGATCGCCCCGATCACCACCACCATGCTGGTGACCAACCGCGAGACCGGCGAAACCACCGAGCGCCAGATCACCCTGAAGCTGGACGAGGGCAACCGCGCCCAGACCACCCTGGAAGACCTGCAAAAGCTCGGCCCGGTGTTCAAGGACGGCCGGGTGGTCAAGCAGGGCCGGTTCGTCACCGCCGGCAACGCCTCGCAGTTGTCCGACGGCGCCGCCGCGGTGGTGCTGATGGAGGCCAAGGAAGCCGAACGCCGCGGCCTGACGCCCCTGGGCGCCTATCGCGGCATGGCCGTGGCCGGCTGCAATCCCGAAGAAATGGGCATCGGCCCGGTGTTCGCCGTGCCCAAGCTGCTCGAGCGCAACGGCCTGAAGATCGAAGACATCGATCTGTGGGAGCTGAACGAAGCCTTCGCCAGCCAGCTGCTCTACTGCCGCGACACCCTGGGCATCCCCAATGAAAAGCTCAATGTGTCCGGCGGCGCCATCTCCATCGGCCATCCCTATGGCATGACCGGCGCCCGCTGCACCGGCCACCTGATGCACGAAGGCAAGCGCCGCGGCGCGAAATACGGCGTCGTCACCATGTGCGTCGGCGGCGGCATGGGCGCAGCCGGCCTGTTCGAAATCTTCTAGGGGGCGGATCCGGCGGTTCAGTTCCGGGAACGGCGGTCGGTTGGCTGGGTGCAGGCCAAGCGACTGCCGCCCAACCGAGAGTGCGTCAGCGGTGTTGGCCCCAAAAGGCGAAGTTGGCGAGGCTTTCCAGCCAAACTAGAGTCACTGGATGAAAAATGACGACTCGAGCGGTCGCGGCGCCCGACCCAAGCGCGCGGCTCTTTCCGCGGCTTGGTTGGTCGGGGCTATCATACTATCAATCTTCAGCGGCTCAGCGTTGCTCTGCAAAGTAACGTCAGTTGAAAATTCGAAGATCTACTACATCATTGCGACCGGCCACTATACGGTGAGCCTAGCGATAGCTTTTCTGGTGTTTTCTGGCGTTTATTTCATGTTCGACGCCATTTTCGCACTTTCATATCGCCGCGCCCTCGGCTGGGGGCATTTTGGCTTGATGGCGGGAGGGGCGCTACTCGTTATTGCCCCTTCGATATTGTTGCGACTGACTTCGCCATGGCCGGGAGCCGCAAAAGCGGAGCGCGCTTTTGCGGTTTTGAGCGCCGTTCCGACCTTTGGCTATCTCTTGACGCTCGTCGGTCTAATTCTGTTTGCGATATTGGTGGGAGAGATGGTCGGTCGCCTGAGGCGATGAACGACTTCCACCCATCTCTACCGCTGGCAGCGTCCGGTATCGGGCGAGTCAGACGCCGCAAGTAAGTCCAAGCCGGCGCTGCCCTCAGGCAAGCGTCAGGATCAGCGGCCCTCTTTGGGTGGCGACCAGGGTGTGCTCGTACTGCACGGTGGCCTGGCGCTGCGGCGGGCGCAGGGTCCAGCCATCGTCCTGTTCTTCGACCCAGTCCGCGCCGAGCGACAGGAACGGCTCGATGGTGAAGACCAGGCCTTCCGGGATCACCCGGCGGTCGCGCGGCTCATACCAGGTCGGGATTTCCGCCGGTTCGTCGTGCAGCGAACGGCCGACGCCGTGGCTCGCCAGATTGCGCACCAGGCTGTAGCCGTTCTTGCGGGCGAAGCTCTCGATGGACTGACCGACCGCCTTCAAGGGGGCGCCGGGCTTGACGGCCCGGATGCCCGCCCACATCGCCCGGCGGCCGTCGCGGCAGAGGCGTTCGATGCGGGGGGTGGTCGGCGGAACCGCGAAGCTTGCGCCCGTGTCGCCAAAATAGCCGTCGAGCTCGGCCGAGACATCGATATTGATCAGGTCGCCCGCCTTGACCACCGTGCCGTCGGGGATGCCGTGCGCGCAGTCAGGCCCCACCGAAATACAGGTCGCCCCGGGAAAATTGTAGGTGAGTTCAGGGGCCGAACGCGCGCCCTCCTTCTCCAGCAGAGCGCGGCCATAGTCGTCCAGCGCCTTGGTGGTCATGCCGGGCTCCAGCGCCTCGCCCATTGCGGCCAGGGTGCGGGCCACCAGCCTGCCGACGGTGCGCAGCTTCTCAAGCTGGTTTTCGTTCTCGATGGTCATGGTCGTTTCTCCGCAGGCGCCGGCGCAGGATGTCGGCTTCGGCGGGCGGGCGCAATGTCCATATGCGGACAAGGCCACAGCGCCGTTCCACAAGCCGTAAGGACGGCCGTAAGCACTCGCCAAGTTTCAGCGCCAATCCGCCAGCCGCCGGCCGCGCAGAATTAACCCAGGCATAGAGGGTCGGCTCGTCATAGTAGGTTGGCCCTATTCACTGTAAGAACAGATCCTTGGCGGCTTCGCGTTCATGTAGATCCGTACTTTGGCGCTCTAGTCCTGAGCCGGAGCGCGCAACTGAAATTCTCGTCTTTACCATTTTTTGAAACCATAGATGCAAGGTGGCCCGGTCAGCGATTGTCGTCCATCCAGACGGCGGCGCGGCGGTGAGGCCAACCCCCTATGCGCCCTGAGCGGTCCAACCCTATCCAGAGCCGCGCCATCCGCAGCCTGGAGCATCTGCAGAATTCCGGGTCCACCGCCCGCGTCCTCAACCTGCGCGAGATCACCCTGCGCATGGAGGGGGACCCCGATTTTCTGATCAGGCCCCTGTTCAAGAACCCCGACCTGAACCGGGCGATCATTCTCAAACATCGGCTGCGCAGCAACGAGAACGAAGAATTCGTACTGCCCCGCTCCACGGCCACCAAGATCCTGCTGCCCATCGACATCAAGGATCTGAAGATGGGCGCTCGCTACCTGTTCATCGGTCAGCGCGGCTTTGACGAGTTGCTGTCGGAATCCTTCGGCATCCAGATCAGTTTCGACAGTAACGACTATCGCACCCTGAGGCTGATCGACGAGACCCCCTCCCTGGACCCCTTCCTGTTGCGCGAACAGTTGCGCCGCAACGGACTGGAGCCCGCACGCTGTTATTTCGATCTGTCGCCAGCCGACAACCGCCGCATGCTGGCCTTCGCCCAGCGGGAGATCGAACCCCTGGTCCACATGTCGATGGGGCGCGATCCGACCTATACCGCCCATGCGCGCAAGCTGGCCCACAAGATCCTGGCCAACGCCGCCGACGCCGACCTAGACCCCCTGCGCCGGACCATGCAGCTGGATCACAATCAGTATCTGGAAGGCATATTCTGCTGGAAGGCCTTCCTCTATTACAAATGGCGGCTGACCGACCTGCTGCCCCAGGTGAGCGAAATCTCCAAACAGATCGAAACGGTGCGCCCGCGCGGCATGGTCGACACCGATACGCGCGCCCTGCTGGTCGCCTCGCGCGAGGCCATCCGCAGCGCGTTCATGACCTCGCTGCGCAAGGTGCGCGACACCCTGGCCGTCTATGACCAGGCCTATCAAGGTCTGACCCACCGCAGCGACCCGATGGCGTTTCGCAACTTCCTGCTCAGCGCGCCGTCGCTGTTCAGCGAGCTTGGCGAGCGTCTCGGGGCGGTGGATCACGTGATCAGCTTCTGGCGGTTCCGTTTTCCCAAGGGCAAGCCGGTGATGATCACCGGCGACGAGCTGGCCGATATCTTCACCGACTTCGAGTTCAGCCTGAATTTCGAGGACAGCTCCGCTTTCCTGGCGGCCTAAGGTCGAAACTTCCGCGCCGCGTTCAGCAGCGGTTCAGGCCATGGTGATAAACTCCCATCTTGAATATGGCCCACCGCTTGATGCGGCGAGGGCGGGAGTTGGCTGTGGCTTGGCGCATCCTACCCATTATCGTAGCGACCGTTTGCACGGCGACAGCGACCGCGGCGTGCGCGGCGCAGGCCGTGGCCCCGAGCGCGGCGGATCTGGCCCTGATCAACCGGGTGACCTGGGGGGTCGACGCCTCTAGCGTCGCGGACCTGGCGCGGCTGGGCGCTGACCGCTGGCTGGACCGCCAGCTGCATCCCTCGGCCGATGACCGCCTGCCGGCCCAGGCCCAGGCCCAGATCGACGCCCTGCCGATCAGCCACAGGCCCATGGCCGAACTTGTGGTCGATCTGGAGGCGCAGAACGAGGCTGCGAAACTGATCGCGGATCCGGACCAGAAAAAAGCGGCGCAACAGGCCTATCAGCAGGCCCAGACCGACCTGGCGCGCCAGGCCGCGACCCGCCAGATCCTGCGCGATCTCTATTCGCCCGATCAGCTGCGCGAGCAGATGACCTGGTTCTGGTTCAACCATTTCAACGTCCACGCGCCCAAGGCCAATATCCGGGCCATGATCGGCGACTATGAGGACCAGGCGATCCGCCCCCACGCCCTGGGCCGCTTCCGCGATCTGCTGGAGGCGACCCTGCGCCACCCGGCCATGCTGCGTTACCTGGACAATGCCGACAACGCCGCGGGCCATATCAATGAGAACTACGCCCGCGAGCTTCTCGAACTGCACACCATGGGCGTGGGCTCCGGCTACAGCCAGAAGGACGTGCAGGAGTTGGCGCGCATCCTGACCGGCGTGGGCATCGATCCGCGCCACGATCCTCCGCGCGTGCGGCCGCAGCTGCAGGACCAGCTGATCCGCGCCGGCCTGTTCGAGTTCAATCCCAATCGTCACGACTATGGCGACAAGGTCCTGCTGGGCCACGTCATCCGCGGCCAGGGCTTCGCCGAGGTCGAACAGGCTTTGGACATCCTCGCCCGCGAACCGGCCACCGCCCACCATGTCAGCCGCAAGATCGCGGTCTATTTCGTCGGTGACAATCCACCCGAAGCCCTGGTCCAGCGCATGGCCGAAGCCTATCGGCGCAGCGACGGCGACACCGCCGAGGTGCTGCGCACCCTGTTCCGCTCGCCGGAATTCAAGGCGTCCTTGGGCGGCGCGTTCAAGGATCCGATGCACTATGCGCTTTCGGCCGTGCGTCTGGCCTATGACGACCGGGTGATGCTCAGCACCGCGCCGATCCAGGGCTGGCTCAATCGCATGGCCGAAGGGCTCTACGGCCACGAGACACCGGACGGCTATCCCATGGCCTCCTCGGCCTGGAACGGGCCGGGCCAGATGTCGACGCGGTTTGAGATCGCCCGCCAGATCGGGTCGGGCGGCGCGGGGTTGTTCAAGCCCGACGGGCCGGGCGCCGTCGACCACCCAGGCTATCCGCAGCTTCAGAACGCGCTTTATTTCGACGACATCGCCCAAAGCCTCGCGGCGCCGACCAGGACAGCCCTGGACCAGGCGGTTTCGCCCCAGGACTGGAACGCCCTTTTTCTCGCCTCCCCGGAATTCATGCGCCGCTGATACGAGGTCATTGGAGACTGATATGCGCCGTCGCGACCTACTCGCCCTGTCCGCCGCCACAGGGTCGTTGCTGACCGGGGGCCGGCTCTATGCGGCGCCACAGGGCAGCCCGCGGCTGTTGGTGGTGTTCCTGCGCGGCGCCTATGACGCGGCCAATGTGGTGGCGCCCACGGCCAACGACTTCTATTACCAGTCGCGGCCCAGCATCGCCCTGGCGCGGCCCAACCCGGCCGACGCCAACAGCGCCATAGCGCTCGATGGCGACTGGAGCCTGCATCCGGCACTGCGCGAGTCGATCCTGCCCCTGTGGGAAAAGCGCCAGATCGCGTTTGTGCCCTTCGCGGGCACGGACGACATGACCCGCAGCCATTTCGAAACCCAGGACACCATAGAGCTTGGCCAGCCGGTTCAGGGGTCGCGCAACTATGGTTCGGGCTTCATGAGCCGGCTGGCGGCCACTCTGACCGGGGTCCGGCCCATAGCCTTCACCGATCAATTGCCGCTGACCTTCCGCGGGGGCGCGGCCATCCCCAATATCGCCATCAACGCTGTCGGCAAACCGGGCGTCGACGAGCGGCAGGCGCGGCTGATCGCCAGCATGTACCGCGGCGGTCCCCTAGCCGGCTCGGTCAATGAGGGGTTTTCGGTGCGCGACGAGGTCTATCGCTCGGTTTCCGACCAGATGACCGCCGCCAGTCGCGGGGCGGTCTCGCCCAAGGGCTTTGAACTGTCGGCGCGGCGGATCGGTAAGCTGATGCAGACGCAGTTCAGCCTGGGCTTCGTCGATGTGGGGGGATGGGACACCCATGTGAATCAAGGCGGCGCCGGCGGCTATCTGGCGGGACGGCTCAGCGAGCTTGGCCGCGGCCTAGCCGGTTTCGCCGATGAAATCGGCCCGGCCTGGAACGACACGATCATGGTCGTGATCTCGGAATTCGGCCGCACGTTCCATGAGAACGGCGACCGCGGCACCGACCATGGCCATGGCAGCACCTATTGGGTGATGGGCGGCGGGGTGAAGGGCGGGCGGCTGGTTGGCGAGCAGGTGGCCCTGTCCCCCACGACCCTGAACCAGGGCCGCGACTATCCCGTCCTCACCGACTATCGCAGCCTGCTCGGCGGTCTGGCGCGGCGCGCCTACGGCCTGAACGCCGCGCGGTTGCAAACCGTGTTCCCGGCGGCGGCGCCGATCGATCTTACTTTGATCTGACCACCGCCAGCCGGCGATCAGGGCGTGCGGCCCTCCCGACCGCTCTCGCCATGGCCCGCGGGCGGAGCCGGATGGGCCCGCACGCCATGGAAGCCCGAGGCGGCGTCACGGCGGAAATGGTGGGCCTCGTCCCGATTGAAGTGGCCTGGGTGGTCGGAATAGTAGAAATAGCCGTCCCCGCCCCAGTAGCCGTCATTATAGGGGCCATAGAAGTCGTCGTAATAACCGTCATAACCGCCGGCCATGGCCATGCGGTCGTGCGGGCCGTAGTCGGCGCAACCTGCCGCCGCGAGCAGAAGAGCCAAGGCGCAGGCGCCAGACATCAACTTTCTCATCTGTGGTCTTCTTTCCCGGTTCCAGGCCATCGACGGGGCGCGCCCCCGCTCGCGGCGAGGTGTTTCTTGACCACCGGGACAACGCACGAGCGGGTCACAGGCTCCAGGGTGGCGCGGCGCCGCCAAAGCGGCGAACCAGAAACTCGATCAAGACGCTGACCCGCATCGCCCTTGGCCCTCCGGCGGGGGTGACGACATGCAGTGCCAGCGGCGGCGCGCTCCAATCGTCCAGCACCGACACCAGCCGTCCGTCGCGCAAGGCTTCCCAGACCATGAAGTCCGGCTGCAAGGCCACGCCCAGCCCGGCCTCCAGGGCGAAGGTCAAGGCGTCGCCATTTGTGGCGCTGAGCGGCCCCTTGACGCTGACCGCCGCCTGGTCGCCCTCGGCGTTGGCGAAGCGCCAGGTCGCGCCGCTGACCAGGTAGCTGTAGCCGAGACAGGCCTGGGCGCTTAGGTCACGGGGGTGGGTCGGAACGCCTGCCCGCGCGAAATAGGCCGGCGAGCCGACGACCCGGCGTTTGACCGGGCACAGCCGCCGCGCCACCAGGCTGGAATCGGGCAGGTCGGCGATGCGCAGGGCCAGATCCACCCCGCCGGCCACCAGATCGATGATCCGATCGTCCAGTTGCAGATCGATCGACACGTCCGGATAGGCGGTCATGAAGGCGGGCAGGATCGGGGCGACGTGGCGCAGGCCGAAGGACATAGGGGCGGCCAGCCGGACCCGGCCGCGCGGCGTGGCCGACTTGGTCTGGGCTTCGGCTTCCGCCGCCTCGCCCTGAGCCAGAATGGCGGCGGCGCGCACGGCCAATACCCGCCCGGTCTCGGTCAGCGAAAAGCGGCGCGAGGTGCGGTGGATCAGGCGCTCGCCCAGGCGCGCCTCCAGCCGCTTGATCGCCTTGGACACCGTGGGGACGGACAGGCCCAAATCGCCAGCCGCCGCCGCGAACGAGCCGGTTTCCGCCACCTTGGCGAATACGCCCCAGGCCTCGAGGTCGGGAAGCGACATGGCGAACCTCGCGCTTTGGAAACGATGGATTTCTATTGTTTCTATTTTCATCGTCGCCGTCGAGGACCATCTTCCCCCTCGAACGGGCCACAACGCCCAACCCCAAATCGACAGGAGCACCGGCGATGATCGAACGCAGACCCTTTGAACAGCTGGGCGGAGCCGACCACGGCTGGCTCAAGGCCCGCCACCATTTCTCCTTCGCCAACTATTATGATCCCAAGCGGATGAGCTGGGGCGACCTGCGCGTCTGGAACGACGACGAAATCGCGCCGGGAACCGGCTTTCCGGCCCACCCGCACTCGGACATGGAAATCATCACCTATGTCCGCGACGGCGCGATCACCCACCAGGACTCCATGGGCAACAAGGGCCGCACCGAGGCTGGCGACGTCCAGGTGATGTCGGCGGGATCGGGCGTGCGCCATTCCGAATATAATCTCGAGGACAGCACCACCCGGCTGTTCCAGATCTGGATCGAGCCCGCCACGACCGGCGGCGCGCCATCCTGGGGCGCCAAACCCTTCCCTAAGTCCGACCGGTCCGGCCGGTTCGTGGTTCTAGCCAGCGGCTACGCCAATGACAACGAGGCCCTGCCGATCCGCGCGGAGGCCCGGGTGATGGGCGCCACCATCAAGGCCGGGGAGCGCGTCACCCTGGACCTGGACCCCAGCCGGCATGTCTATCTGGTGTCGGCCAGCGGCTCTGTCGAGGTCGACGGTGTGCGGCTGGACGCTCGCGACGGCGCGGCGATCACTGCGCTGTCCAAGGTCGAGATCGTCGGCCTGGAAGAGGCCGAAGTCGTTCTCGTCGACGCGGTATGAGCCGCCGCGGCCCGCCTGAAAGGGGCGGGCCGCCGCTAGGGGGCAGGCCGCGCCAAGAAGACCCAGGTAACCGTCGAATCTCCAACCCCGGTAGGGCTTCCGACACGAATGAAAGCCCAAGTATAGGGTGATTAAAAATTTATGACGCGACATGGCGCCAAATCGCAACCTGTGCGTTGACCCAGTTGAGCGGAGGCCCAGACGAGTTTGTGTCCCCGCTCCACGTGTCCCAACTATCAACGGAGAGTCCCGTGAGAGACAGATTGTCAAATGCATGGATCGTCGGGGCGATCCTGCTCAGCGCCGCCAGCCTGGGCGGTTGCGCCACCAAGGAATATGTCAATAACGAAGTTGGCAAGGTCCAGACCCAGGTCGCCGCCGACGGCACCCGCCTGTCTGACCATGACGCCAAGCTGGGCGAGCTCGACAAGACCTCGCGCGAAGCCCTCGATCGGGCCACAGCCGCCGGCAAACTGGCCGAAGGCAAGTTCCTCTATTCGATGGTCCTGCAGGACGACTCGGTGCGGTTCAAGATCGACAAGGCCGACCTGTCCCCTGACGACCAGGCCAAGCTGACCGCCTTCGCCGAAAAGCTGAAGTCCGACAATCACAATGTCTATGTGGAGATTCAGGGCCATACCGACGCCACCGGCGCCAAGGACCTGAACTATCGTCTGGGTGAAGCGCGGGCCGAGGCGGTGCGCCTGTTCCTCAACAAGCAGGGCATAGCCTTGAACCGGATCAACACCATCTCGTATGGCCCGGACGCCCCGGTCCAACCCAACGACACCCGGGAGCATCGCGCCGCCAATCGCCGCGTGGTGCTGGTGGTGTTGGCCTAGCTCGACTCCGCCTCAGGACCGTCAGGCCTGAGGCGGCGCCACCTCCTATCGGACGGGTCAATGCCGGGCGACACCCCCACCGTCGCCTGGAGTTGGCCGCCCGACGGTGGAGTCCTTGTCGGCGGACAGCAGGGCCTTATGCAGGCGTGCGATGGCCGCCAGCGCCGCGCCTTCGCCTTCATTTTGTTGGATGGTCGAAATTCGGCTGATCATCTTGGCGATGACCCGCGCGTCCTGAGGCGACAGTTCCCGTGCCAGCCTGGCGATTTCCCGCCGTTCGCTTTCGCTCAGCGCAGCGGCCTCCCGCGCCATCATGGCCTCGATCTGGTGCGGCGGCAGGTTGGCGGGCGCGGCCACCGGATCGAGATCCAACAGCACTTCGCCAGCGGCGCCATATCGTTCGCGAACGCGCAACAGCGCGTCCTCATCGCAAGCGATCTCAAGCGCGATGCACTCGCCCTCGTCATAGGCAGCCGGCAGGCCCAAAAGCCGCGTGGTCCACGAATTCTGCACCAGGGGCGGCAGGAAGACCATGTCGGTGATGGCGACGATCCGGCGAACGCTCCGCGCGTGGGCCAGTTCGACCATGGCCATGCGCAGTTCCTCGCGGCGACGCGCGCCCTCCGGCCCTCGGGCGCGGGACGAGGCGAAATAGCGGCAGCTCTCCCAGACATCGGGGCGGGCGACGCTGTGCGGATCGTCGGCCAGCAGATGCGGGAAACGGTCCAGCAGCAAGGACTTGTCGAGGGTGGGGCGAAGCCGGACGCTGACGCTGAGCTGACCATCGGCCTCAAGCGCCAGAAGATAGATGGCCTGTTCGTCGTCGTAATCATCCACCTCGCGACCGTCGATGACGGTCAGGGCGGCCCAGCCCAGAATCTCTTTGAAGAACTTGGCCCTAAGCCGGAACATCTGGTCGAGTTCCTTGGCGTAGAGGCTGCGATTGCCGGCGTGCACGACATGGATCATGTGGGGGCCCCTTATCTTTGGAAGACAGTGGGGCCAGGGTGCGCCTCACGGCCAAGGGCGGTCGATACGGGCCTATGCCCGTATTGACGGCGGCTAGATTTCGTCGGCGGTGATCCAGCCGAGCCTGAGGGCGGCGGCCAGGGCCTGGATGCGCGTACGCGCGCCCAGACGCGCGCGGGCGCGGTCGCAATGCATCGACACCGTCCGTTCGGACAGGCCCAGGATCATGCCGATGTCCCAGTCGGACTTGCCGCGCGCCGCCCACAGCAGGCATTCCTTTTCGCGCGGCGAGAACCCTCGGCGGCGTGGGGGCGCGGCGGCCAGTTCGCTGAGCGGCAAACCCAGGGAGCCGTACATCATGCCCAGGGCGTGAAGGGTTGGGCGAAGGCCTGGATCGAGGTCCGGGCAGGCCCCGACCACCTGCAGTCCGGCGACCGAACCATGCGGCCCGTGGATTGGGATCACCAGGCCCTCACGCAGGTCCAGCTCCGCCGCGGCGTCGAACACCCGGCGCGCCTGGGGCGAGGCGTCGCCGTTGCGGATATCGGTCCAGGTAAAGGGGCGCAGATTGGCGAAGATCGCCTGCAGCGCCGGATCGCTCCGGAACAGTTTTCCTTCGCGATAGCGGGCGTTCCATCGCTCATCGGGCCGCCCAAACAGGGTGCGCGGCGACAGCGGCTGGCCGGGGGTGGCGATATGGACATATTGGAACATGGTGAAGCCGAAGGCGCTCACCACCGTCGCGAACTCCTGCTCCAGCGCGTCCAGGGTGGTGAAGTTCTGAGCCTTTTGCAGAAACTCCAGGGCGGGGCGCAGCTTTGAAGACATGTCCGGCATGGTGGTGGCCGCTTGTTGGCGGCCGCGCGCGGCCGAGCTGTTGCGCCCTCTGGCGCAAACAGGATAGCGCGATATTGGCCGAGCGTCTGGAACATCAGGAACACAGGACGACCGCGCCTTTTCGGAGACCTGACCATGCGCATCCTTCGCGCGGCCCAGCACCGCGTCATGCCCTGGAAGAACGGCCTGGGTTCGACCAGCGAAATCGCAGTATGGCCCGAGGGCGCCGGCCTGGATGAGTTCGACTGGCGCGTGAGCATGGCCACCGTCCGCGCTGACGGCCCCTTTTCGGAGTTTGCGGGGATCGACCGGACTCTGACGGTCCTGGACGGCGCGGGGATCCGGCTGAGGCTTGGCGGTGAGCCGTCCGTTGAACTGACCACCCGCTCGGCGCCTTTTTGGTTTCCGGGCGACGTCCCCACCCTGGGGACGTTGCTGGACGGCGAGATCGTCGATTTCAACGTCATGAGCCGCAGGGGCCGGCTTACGCACGCGGTGCGCCGCATCGACCCGCCGGGCGAGATCGAAACCCAGGGCGCAGCAACCCTCCTGTTCTGCTCGTCCGGCGTGCTGGATGTCGAAAGCGCTGGGGGCCGGGTCAGGCTGAACCGGCATGATGCGATCCTGGCTGAGACGGTTCAGCGGCGGACCTGGAGGCTGTTCACGCAGCAGCCACCCTCAGGGCTGTTCTGCGTCGAGTTTTTCGCGGTCTCATAGGCCGAAATCTTCGCCCGGCCACCTCAATACCCGCCCGCCAGGGATGCCGCCTGCGGATCCGGGCCGCGCACGATGTGCGGGGTGACGATGATATAGAGGTCGGTCTTGGCCTTGGTGGAATTCTCACTCCTGAACAGGGAGCCCAGGGCGGGCAGGTCGCCGATCAGGGGGATCTTGTTGTGCATCGTCAGTTCGCTGTCCTGGGTCAGGCCGCCGATGATGAAGGACTCGCCGTCCTTGACCGTCGCCGAGGTGGAGGCCTCGCGCTGGCTGATGGTGGGATAGCCCTGTGAGGTCCCGGTCACGCTGGAGACCTCGGCGAAGATATGGGAGGTGACGACCCCGTCCTCGCTGACCCGGGGCGCGATCTGCAGGGTCACGCCGACATTGACATATTGCACCTGCTGGGAGACCGCATTGACCCCCGATAGGGCGATTGAGGTCAGGATCGGCAAGGCGTCGCCGGTGACGATCTTGGCCGTCGACCCGCTCTGGGCCGCGATCCGCGGCTTGGAGATGATGCGCCCCTGGCCGTTCTGGATCTGCGCATAGACGGCGGCCTGCAGACTGACGTTCCCCGCCCCGCCATGGGCGGTGTCCGGCAGCGATGCGTAGCCGCCGCGGGACAGGTTGTAGGCCACCGTGGCGATCTGAGAATTGGCGTTGTTGAAATCCAGGCCGACATTGCGCGCCCCTTTTTCGGTCAGTTCGACAAACACCGTTTCCAGCACCACGCTGGTGACCGCCACGTCCAGCTTGGCGATCTGGGCTTTCAGACGCCCGACGCGATCGGGCGGCCCCCTGAGGATGATCGCGTTCAGGCGGCGATCGACCCCCACCGTGTCGTCGACCGATTGTCCCATGGAGTCGGTGGACGGGGCGTTGGGGCCACTGGCGCCGCTGAAGCTCGGGGTCGGGATGCCCCCCCCGCCACCATAGCTGTTCGACATGCCCGCCGAGCCGAACGCCGGTTCCTGAGGCGCGAAATTGTCGTTTGGCTTGACGCCCTGGCCGGCCGTCAGCAGGCCGACGATCTCGCTGACATCGGCGTATTTCAGCAGCACGACCTCGAACACGTCCCCTGGCGCGCCCGCATCGCCATGGGCGGCGAGCGAGCTCGCGGCCCTGTCATCGCGCGCATGGCCGTCGGCGACGCCGGAGCCGACGATCGACAGCGAGATGGCGCGTGGCCCCATGGGCAAGGCCGTAACGCGCAAGGCCCCGGCCCCGCTGACGCTGAAGGTCAGGATGCTGTCGTTTTGAGAGAATGTCATGGCCTGCACGGCGCCATGCCGTCCCTGGGGGAGGGTGGCGGACGGCGCGGCTGAGGTCCCGGCGAAGGCGATGGTCGCGGTGTCGCTATTGTTGGCGATGACCGAGAACGGCGGCGCGGCCTGGTTGAAGGTGAGGATCACCCGCGATTCCGTCGGCGATATGTCGGAGGTGGTTACGTTCGTCACCAGGATCTGGCCCGAGGCGTAGGCTGGCGGCGGAGTCTGAGCCTGGGCGACATCAAGGCCCGAGACGATAGACGCAATGATCATCAGCGCCAGCAAGCCGGCGGATAGGCTGCGATTGAAGGCCATGAGGCTCCCCTGGCTCAACGCGACCCAACTCACACGGCCGCCAAGCGCCCCGGCCACCCCACTCTGCCGACGCGATGACACCTATGGCGGAGTCGGCTGCCCGAGGCCAGGGACCAATCGTCTCAGGGCGGGGCCGGCCAAGGCTTAGATTATTGATTAGGCACGCAATCTTTAGGCGAGCGCGCTGTTCCGCGCCCGGATCGCGCGTTGATCGGCGCCGACTACCAGCTCGACCGTAACGTGCCGACGACAATGGTCGAGCCGGCCTGGTCCCAGGCCATCAAGCCGCTGGGCATGGCGGGCAAGGGCTTCGCGCCGGCGGGCCAGCCGGGCGTGTAGGCGGCGTATCGCACCTCGGCGACGCCATGGCTTACCGGCTTGAACGACACGACGAAGCCCTCCGGCGCCGCCTGCCAGCGCAGATGCACCCACTGGCCCGGCTTGGCCAGGATCGCCATCGGCCTGCCGTTCAGGCGTGCGTCGCGAACCAGGGTGTCGACGCGCAGATCGACCGCCATCTGCGAAGCGCCGGCCAGGCCGGCATGGAGGGTGACTGTCCCATCCGCGGCCCGGTCCAAGCTGATCTGCGGCGACTGGACCCTGACCGCCTGGGCGGGCGCCGCCCAGGCGTCATGTTGAAATCCGGGAAAGGCGCGCTGGCCGATCACGCCGCCATCGGCCGTGAGCACGGCCCGCGTCCATGGGTCCGGCTTGAACGGGCTGATCCGATAAGCCTGGCCGCTGTCATGGTCGACCAGGTAGCCGGGCTCGGCCGCGCGCGGATGGCGCGGACTCCAAGGGTCGGTGAAATGAAGCCAAAGCGCCAGGCCGACCCCCAGAGCCACCAGACCGGCGGCCGGCGCCAGGCTCAGTCGGCGGGACCTGGCTGAAGGTCCCATCAGCGGCCAAAGCACCAGGGCGGCCAGCCACAAGGGCAGGATCGGCAGCTCCGGCACATCCAAGGCTTGCAACAGCATATGGAACAGGCCGCCGATCCAGGCGAGCGCCAGGACGCTCAGCGCCAGGGCCACCCGCCGCGCGATGCGCCCGCCGCCGGCGCCCCCGGCGACCAGGACGGCGCAGGCGGCGGCCGCCGCCAGGGGCCAGGCGACGACGAAGGCGATCGTCGGCGCGAAGATCTGCAGCGCCACGGCAACCAACAGGGCCAGCAGCATCAGCCCAAGCCAGCTACCGGCCTCCGCGGCGGGCCGGCCCAACAGGACCAGGGCGAGGACGGCGGCGGCCAGCCCTTCGCCCAGGGCGACGACGTCAATGCCGGCGAAGATCGACGAGGCCAGGCCGGCGGCGATGGCCAGCACGGCCGCAAAAACACGCATCCGACCAAGGCTGAGCCCGGTGGTCACCAGCATCAGGCCGCCCAGCCCGGCCAGGGCCATGGCGACTTCGAACGGTGCGAAGCGGGCCAACAAGGCCCTCCCCTCGATCCAGCCGAAACCCATGCCGGTGGCGTGGCGGGTCAGGTGCAGGACCACCGCGGCGACCACCAGCAGCAACAGGGTGACGCCGGCGCCCTGCGCCGCGTCCATCCAGGACAGCCGCTGCAAGCGGCGGGCGCGCCAGGCGGCGATGGCCAACAAAACGGCGATGACGGCGAGCAGGACCCAGCCGAGCTCGGCGGGATAGGCGATCAGCCACCGCCCAAACAGGCTGGAATAGACCGCGTCCGGGCCCTGCGCCGGCAGGTCCCGCGCGAATGCGATCGCGGTGGCGGTGTCCAGGGCCTGATCGCCGAGGTTCTGGACCGATCCTTGGTCCAGGGCGGCGACGGTGGAGCTAGGCGAATGATAGTCGAACTGGCGGCCGATGAAGGCGTAGTTCAGGCCGGGCGCGCCCCGGGCCTTGGCGATGGTGTAGTCGGTGTCGTTGGGCAGGCGCTTATAGATGAACACCGTCAGGGAATTGGCGTTGGGGCGGGCGACCGCCTTGCGATAGGTCTCGATCGCGCCGCCATTGGCGCTTCCCGTCTCGAACATGGTGGGCAGGCCACCGCCGCCGCGCGACTCCAGATTGAGAACAAAGCCGACGCGCCTAGCCAGGGGGCTGTCCTCGAAGAAGGCGTTGGCGCCCAGCAGGCCCGCCTCCTCGCCGTCGGTGATCACCGCCATGACGTCCCGCGCGGGGGTTCCTCGCGCCTTGATCGCCCGAAGGGTCTCCAGAACCGCGGCGACTCCGGTGACGTCGTCGGCCGCGCCGGGGGAGCCAGGGACGCTGTCATAGTGGGCCATCAAGGCCAGGGCCGGCAGGGCGCGATCCCGGCCGGGCAGGACGCCGATCACGTTTTCCACATGGGCGCCGCCGACATAGACTTGGCCCTGATAGGTTTCCAGGCGCCGGCTAAGATCGCGCTGGATTTGCGGCGACAGGCCCAGTTCGGTCATTCGCTGGACCAGATCGTCGCGGACCCGGGCGTTGGCGGCCGAGCCTATTGGGTGCGGAACGGGCGCCATGGCCGCGATATCGGTCATGGCTCGACCGGCGGAGAAGACCCCGGCCGGCGCATTGGCCGGCAGAGGATCCGGCGTCTTGGCCGTGGCGTAGAACAGCGCAAAGCCCGCTGTCAGGACGGCGGCGAGCGCAGCCAGCCGGTTCATTCCACGTCCCACCCTTGGTTTCGGCCCTTATAGGGCGAAGCTTGGGTTATTCCCTTGAAAATGGAAGCCCGGACGAAAGGTTTAATTCGCCGAAACGTCGGCGAGATCTCCCGCGGAAACGCCTGATGAGTTCGGCCGGCCTAGGCTCGCCTGACGGCCCCGGAAATAGATCGCCGCGAACACCACGCCCAGAAAGCCCAGGACCGAGGTCGCATAGGCGCTGAGAATGAAGAACTGCAGCCAGTTCAGATTGACCTCGCCGAAATTGCGCCACAGCAGCAGGGCGGCGCTGCCGAGATAGCCCGAGGCGTCGGCGACATAGATCAGGAATCCCGCCGTCGCCACCCGGCCGCTGAAGGCGATCAGGCGGTCGAACAGCACCGCGTTGAACGGCGTGTAGGCCATATAGAGGCCCGCTCCGGCGAGGATCATCCAGGCCAGGGGTGAGATCAGATGGGCCTGGAAGGCCAGGGTGGATCCGCCCAGCAGGGCGAAGCCCAGCGCCACCAGCCCGTGGATCACCATCAGCGCCCGGAAATTGTCGCGCACCACGATCACGGCGGCCATGGCCCCCAGGGCGATGATGGCCACCGGCAATTCGCTGGCGGTGAAGACGCCGGCTTCTCCGCCATAGCCCAGGGCCGTCCAGATCTCAGCCGCGAAATTGTCCCTGAAGTCGCGAAAGGCGGTCAGCAGGATATAGGACATCACCAGCAGGGCGACTCCGGGGCCATAGGCCCTGAGGAAGGCGGCGCGCTCGGCCCCGCTCATCGGCGCACGGCGAACCCGCTCGGCCTCGTCGGCGGGGCTCGGCGGCGGCAGCTGGCCCAGCACCCAGACCGAGACGAACAGCAGCGGCATGAACAGCAGCCCCGTCGCCGCGGGCATCCAGAAGCGGTCCACATGGGCCGAATGGGTGAGCCAGGCGCCAACCGATTTGACCACGCCGGAGGAGAGGATGAAGCTGGCGCACAGAATGCCGCCCAGCACCTCCGAAACGCGGCGCCCCTCCATATAGCCGAAGACCAGCCCCCAGATCATGCCCAGGGGCAGGCCGTTGAAGAACAGGGCGGCGACGTTCCACGGCGCGGGGATAACCGCAAAAGCGACCAGAGCCAGCCAGGAGAAGCCGATCAGGCCAAGAATGGCCACGCCGCGCCGGGCCGGGTTGATTTCGGAGATGACCTTGACCCCGATCACCTTGGACAGGGCGTAGCCGGCGACCTGGGCCAGAACCAGGGCGATCTTGTAGTCGAGCGCGAAATGCCAGCCGGGCGTCGCGTCGAAACTGACCGCCGTGAACGGCTTGCG
>FSWM01000958.1_pt1 | contig 18888 bp, 16 predicted proteins | sample 1637841 | NCBI WGS metagenome assembly FSWM01 (sample SAMEA3914789, study PRJEB12502) | metagenome | biome: forest; material: soil | place: Canada | collected 2011-07-03 | depth 0.3 m | reverse complement strand
CATCGGCTATCTGGGCGTCGGCACCATCGAGTTCCTGTACGAGGACGGCGAGTTCTTCTTCATCGAGATGAACACCCGCCTGCAGGTCGAGCATCCGGTGACCGAGGCCATCACCGGCATCGACCTCGTGCGCGAGCAGATCCGCATCGCCGCCGGCCTGCCCCTATCGTTCACCCAGGACGAAGTGGTGTTCGAAGGCCACGCGATCGAGTGCCGGATCAACGCCGAGAACCCGCGCACCTTCACGCCCTCACCGGGCCTGGTGACGGATTTCCACGCCCCGGGGGGCCTGGGCGTGCGGCTGGATTCCGCGCTCTATGCCGGCTATTCGATCCCCCCCTATTACGACAGCCTGGCCGGCAAGCTGATCGTACATGGTCGCGATCGGGCCGAATGCATCGCCCGCACCCGGCGGTGCCTGGGCGAAATGGTGGTCGACGGGATCGAGACCACCATCCCCCTGTTCCAGGACCTGCTGGTCCAGCCGGATATCATCGCCGGCGCCTACAACATCCACTGGCTCGAGCAGTGGATTCGTCAGGAAGGATGACCGCGTGCCGGCAGGCTTCACGGTCGAAGACCTGATCGAGTGCTACCGGCGCGGGGTGTTCCCGATGGCCGACGCCCGCGACGACGACCGCATCTTCCTGGTCGATCCTGAGCAGCGGGGCGTCATCCCGCTGCACACGTTTCATATCCCCAAGCGCCTGGCGCGGACCGTTCGTGCGGGGATCTACCAGGTGCGGGTCGACACAGCCTTCGACGCCGTAGTCGAGGCCTGCGCCGCCGCAAAGCCCGGGCGCGAAGACACCTGGATCAACGGCCCGATCCGACTGATGTATGGCCAACTCTACCGGATCGGCCTGGCCCACAGCGTCGAGTGCTGGCTGGAAGGGGTGCTGGTGGGCGGGCTCTATGGTGTGACGCTTGGCGGCGCCTTCTTCGGCGAGAGCATGTTCTCGACCGCCCGCGACGCCAGCAAGGTGGCCTTGGTCCACCTGGTCGCGCGATTGGACGCCGGCCGGTTCCGCCTCCTGGACACCCAGTTCATGACCGAGCACCTGGCCCAATTCGGGGCGGTGGAAATTCCACGCGCCATCTATCGCAAGAAGCTGGCGGAGGCCCTGGCGCGTGAAGCGGATTTCTACCACCTGCCGGCCTATGCCGACGGCGCCTCTGTCTTACAGGCGATCAGCCAGGCGTCGTAGACCGGATGCTGCAGCAGGTTCAGTCCTGGGGAATTGGAGAACATCCAGCCCTTGAACACCTGCTTGCCTGGCGGCGGCGGCTTGTCGTCAGGCCCCTTAGGCTGGGAGACGATCTCCACATGGGCCGCGGCGTCCGTGATCGTCTCGTCCGGCGCCGTGGTCTCGCAGGCGCGCACGATGAAGATCAGCGACTTGTAGCGAATCGGCTGGTTGATCGGCGCCTCGAAGCGCAGCGTCTCGGCCGAGACCTTGTCCAGCGCCTGGATCACGGCCACCGCATAGCGCGGACGCTTCAGGGGCTCGGCCGGCTTGGGCGGTGCTGGCTTGCCGGAGGCCGGCTCGCCCTCATCCTGGTTGTCGTCCGAGGCCACGGACAGCGGCGGCGATGGCGCGGGGGCCTCGGGCTCCGGGGCCGGCGCCGGCGCCGCGGTGGGCGCAACGAGAGCCCTGGCCGGAGCCGCGGCCTTCGGGGGAGTGAGGGCCTTGGCCGGAGCGGCGGCGGGCTGTTCTTGCTGTGCGCGCACCAGGCCGCCCACGCCCAGAACAAGCGCCAGAGCCGTGGCCGACCCTGCGATCCAGCTCGGGCCCCGCGCCACGGCTAATGCCCTCCCGGCGCCGCAGGAACGCCATAGGGATCGGCGGCGGCGGCAGTACTCGGCGCCGCGCCTGAAGCCGGCGCCGAAGAGGCGGACGGGCTGGTCGGCCGGATGAACTGCCCGATCAGGCCGAACAGGTCGACCGCCCCCTGGGTGTTCTGGAACTCATCGCCGGCCTTCATGTCGCCAGGGGCGCCGCCGGGTTCGACGGCGATGTGCGAGCCGCCCAGGAGGCCGTCGCTGGTGATCTTGGCCGTCGAGTCGGCCGGTAGCTTCACCGTCGGGTCCAAGGTGAGCTTGGTGACGGCCATAAAGGTCTTGGGATCGAGGCTGATGGTCGAGACCGTACCGACTTTGACCCCGGCGACACGGACGTCCGCACCGGGCGCGAGCGCGCCCACCTGCCCGAAGCGGGCGGTGAGGTCATAGCCATGCGCCCTGGAGTGGACGGCGCCCGCGCTGAGGGCGTAAATCAGAAAGCTGGCCGCCGCGGCCAGCACCACCGCACCAAGCCCCGTTTCAAGCCATTGTCCGCGGCCCATGGCGCTACTCCGGACGCCAGGCCTGATAGTCGCCCGTCGCCGCCGGGCGTTCGCCCGCGGCCTTCAGCGAACCTTGCGGGCGCCAAGCGTCGACCGTGCCGGTCAGATTGGGCAGGTGATCTTTCTCCCACGGCCGGCGCGACAGGGGGGCCACGGTCGGCGGCTCGTCGAAGGTGTAGCGCAGCCAGCCGTGCCAGTCAGGCGTCACCTTAGAGGCCTCGGCATATCCATTGTAGACAACCCAGCGGCGCTTGCGGCCGTCATAGCTGTCGGCATTGTTCCGGGCCTCGTAGTAGCGATTGCCCGCCTCGTCCTCGCCGACGAAATCGCCGTTCTTTGCAATGGTCAGGAGCAGCCCCCAGGTCGACCCGTTCCACCACGTGAACGACCTCGTAAGCCCTGTCAAAATCGCCTTCAGCACGCCGCCTACGCTCCACCGCGAACAGGAAAAAGCGCCCAGCTGGCGCGGGCCGGACTATAGGCGGCGCCCCCGCCCTCGTCCAGCGGCCGAGCTGAATACAAGCCGGACCACGAGACACAAGATGTTGTGGATAGCCTAGCGAATGGGCCCAATATCTATTGAAGCGCACCGGTCACGCCCCTAGTCTGGACAGGAACGGGAGAGGATCGCCATGAGATTTCAGTCTCAACGGCCGCCCATCGGCGCCCAGGATATCACCCTCGACCTGCGTCAGGTTGAGCGCGGCTCGGCCCTGATCGAGGTTCTAGCGCCCGCAGACTGGACCATAGCCCGAATCGACGCCTGGCTGGACTGGACCGACTCGCAGACACCGAAGGCTCCGGAGGAGCCGGCCGCCATCCTGGATGCGGCGGCCGACGGCGCCGAGCAAGCGCTCGGCGGCGCCCTGGCCCGCTATGCGTCGCAATTGGCCGAGAGGGGCCTCGCCCAGGGCGTCTTCGCCGGGGCGGATGACGCCCGCCGGTTCCGAGACGCCCTGCTGGAGAGCCTGCTCGCTGGCCGCGCGGCGCCGGCCGCGCCGTTTGGTGAACCGGCCCCCGAGCCGGAAATTGTCGAGCTGTCAGCCTTCGAGTTCGCCCATTCGCTCAACCGGCACCTGGGCGAGTCCCGGCGAGCGGCGATGATACGCGACGCCATGGCCGCTCACGACGAGCGCCTGCAGGCGGTGATGGACGCCGTGACCCGCTGCGATGGCGATCGAAGCGCCTGCGCCGATCCCAGGCTGAACCCGGCGCTGGGCCGCGCCGCCAGCCGCGCGCGTGAAGCCGGCGTCGCCGACACCCTGATCCGCCACGCCATCAGCCTGGCTTGCACGGGCGCATCGGCCTGGACCTCGGCCGAGGCCCTGCCCGCCGCGCCGGCTCCGCTGCTGCTGACGGGCCATCGTCCCGAGGTCGAGGCCGGAGATCCGGCCGCGCTCCGAGCCGCTACGGCCGGCTGGGAGACGGGCCGGGTGATCCTGGCCTTCGAGCCGGCCGATGCAGAGGCCGCCGCCCGGGCCCACGGCGCCTGCCGCGCCGCCATCGATCTTCGCGCCTTCGATGACAGCGAGACCTTCGACATCGAGGCCTTCTCCGCCGACGTGCGGCTCTGGACCCTGGCGCTGGACCTGGAGACCTCGGCCCGGCGCGGCGCCGACACGGTCTGGCGTCCGCTCGGCCTGACGTTGGCGGGGCTCGGTGACGTGCTGGTGGCGCGGGGCCTTGCTTATGATTCCAACGAAGCTCGCCGCTTCGCCGGCGACCTTTTCGCCCTGACAGCCGCCGCCGCGCTCGCCGCGTCGGCCGAAATCGCCTTCGCCCTCGGCCCCTATCCGGCTTTCGAGCAGGACCGTGACGCCCGTCTGGCCGCGGTCGCCGCCCGGGTCAAACGCTGCGACCGGAACACGTCCATCGCTGCGTCCGCCGCCGACAGCCTCGCCGGCGCCTTGAAGGCGATCCGCCGCACGGGCCTGCGCAACGCTGATGTCACAGCCCTCTTCGCCGATGTGGAACTGTCGCTGCGGCTCGGCGGCGCCAGCCTTGGCTCTGCGCCCTGGGCCGGGCCGGTGACGATGATGGAGACCGAGGACGGCGTACCGATGCGCGTGATCTCCCCGGCCACGAATTCGGGCCTGGCGAGGCTGGGCCTCGATTTCGACGCCGCGGCCCTGAAGCTGGTCGGCGCGCGAGACCTGACCCACGCGCCGGCGATCAACGCTCGCAGCCTTCGGGAGCGAGGCTTCACGGACCACGAGATCGGCGCCGTCCAGGCGTCGCTGTTTTCCGCGAGCGGCCTCCGCCGGGCCTTCACACCCGCCATCGTCGGCGATGGTTTCGTGCACGATGTCCTCGGGGCCACCCACGATGACCTCGACGATCCTGCGCTCGACGTCCTGGCCCTGGCCGGTTTCAGCGCCGGCGACATCGCCAAAGCCGAAGCCTATCTGCTCGGCGACGGCGACCTGGCCGGGCCGGCGCAAGCCCTGCTGGCCGGCGCCGACCAGATCGGCCTTTCCGCGCGCCTAGCCATGAGCTCGGTCGCCGAAGCGTTCACCTGCGCACCGGATCTGTCGCCCTTGCGCCTCGGCTGGGCTGAGGAGCCGGCCGCCGCCGGCCGCCTGCAGGCCGCCGCCGCCCGCGCCGGGCTTCGGGCGGTCCGACTTGCCAGGGACCCCGCCCCCCACAACCTGCCGCTCGACCTCCCGGCGCCCACCGAGGAGCCGCCGCGCCGCCAGGTCTCTCCGCCCCTGGTCGCAGAGCGCATCGTCGAGAAGGTGGTCGAGCGCGAACGCACGCGCCGCCGCCTGCCCGACCGGCGCAAGGGCTATATCCAGAAGGCCGCGGTGGGTGGGCACAAGGTTTATCTGCACACCGGCGAGTACGAAGACGGAGAACTGGGCGAGGTCTTCATCGACATGCACAAGGAAGGCGCCGCCTTCCGCTCGCTGATGAACAACTTCGCCATCGCCGTCTCCATCGGCCTGCAATACGGCGTGCCGTTGGACGAGTTCGTCGACGCCTTCGTCTTCACCCGCTTCGAGCCCGCCGGCCGGGTGACCGGTAACGACACCATCCGCTCGGCGACCTCGATCCTTGACTACATCTTCCGCGAGCTGGCTGTGTCCTATCTGGACCGTCAGGACCTGGCCAACGCCGACCCAGACGAGTTCAACGCCGACGGCCTGGGTCACGGCAAACCGGACAAGGGCGATGGCGAGACCGAGCCCCTGCCGGCTTCGAAATTCATCTCCAAGGGCTTTTCCCGGGGCGCTGCGCCCGACAACCTGGTGTTCTTGCCCACCGGCGCGCGCACCCGCCCAGGCGGCGCAGCCGCTGGCATGGAACACGACGTCTGTCCGGCCTGCGGCGACCTCGCCCTGACCCGTCACGGCGCCCGACTGGTTTGCGAGACCTGTGGGGCGGCGCCGGAGCGGCTGGGATAGGCGCGCCCGTCAACGCCGGATAAACGTCCCTCAGGCGATACAGCAGCTTGGCCTCAAACTTGCGAGCCCTATGCTGCAACCGGATTCGCTGCCGTGGACGTGTCGAAATGAAAAGCCTCGCCTTCGCTGCGGCCCTCAGCCTCGCGGCCCTTCCCGCCCTGGCCCAGAGCGCAGCCCAGATCGCCAAGGTCGAAGACGGGGCCAGTTGCCCGAAGTGCAACCTGTTTCAGGTCGACCTCTACAACAAGCAGGTGCGCGGCCGGAACTTCGCCGGGGCCCGCATGCGCCAGGGCGATTTCAGCCTATCGGTGTTCAATAAGAGCAGTTTCGCCGGCGCCGATCTGCGCGACGTCAACGCCTATGGCGCCTTGTTCAGCGCGGCTAATCTGAAGCGCGCCGACCTGACCAACGCCACCTTCGTCGGGACCTATCTGCAGGGCGCCAATCTGACGGGCGCGAAGCTCGTGGGCGCAAACTTCTCCGGCGCGCAGATGGACCACGCAATCGGCCTGACCCAGGCCCAGCTCAACCGCGCCTGCGGCGACGAGACGACCACCCTGCCCCATGGACTGCACGTTCCGGCCTGCAAATAGGTCGAGCGGTATGAAATTGGAATAGGGTGAAGTAATATCACCCGCTTGTCCCGGCGAATGCCGGGATCGAGATCATATGGCGCAGAAATTTTCAGGCATAAATTAGCTTCAGGTCTGCGCTTTAAGATCTGGATCCCGGCATTCGCCGGGACGAGCGGTGGAGGGAACTGGTTCAATCCAATCCCATCCTGCGCTAACCTAATATATCGTTCAATTGAGCGTGAAGGTCGCTTCGCGGCGGCGCAGGTCAACTGACACCCTCTGGCACTGGCTCAGCACGTCCATGCCGAGCAGCAGCGCCGGCTGGTCGATCAGGCCGAAGCGATCGAAGGTATGCAGTTGGGCGAAGGCCAGCGGCATGTTTCGGATCTCGAGGCCGCCAATGTGGGCCTCGGCGATGTCGTCCAGCTCGACCATCATCTTGCGGCCGGTCACGCTGATGATCTCCACCTGACGGCGCGCGCCGGGATGGGTGCTGGAGCCGGTCAGCAGCTTGAGCAGCGCCGGATTGCCCACTGAAAGCTGCGAGCCGGAATCAAGCACCACGAACACCGGCACGCCCCGGACGCGGGCGTCGACCAGGATCAGCTGACCGAAGCGGCTTCGCCCATGAACGACGATGGTGTGGCCGTCGAAGGGCTCGGCCCTGCTAGGCGAACTCGAAAGCCGCATGGCCTTGAAATCCATCACGATGTGGAGATTGCGCAGGCTATCGACGCCCAGCATCCCATCCGCTCCGAGACTGACGGCCCCGACAGCCGGCGCCTCGATATGATCGATCACCCGACTGCCGATCGCCAGGTGCTCGATCACCACGGTCTGGACGTCATCGACCCCCGCGCTTTCGTGCATGATCACCCGGGGTCCGTTGGGCAGCTTCAGCGTGATGGCCAGTTCGCTCGAAATCACCGTGCGGTCCGAGCCGGTATCGATCAGGAAATCGAACGGGCCCTGGCCGTTCACCATCACCGCCAGCCGCAAGCGCGAGGTCGGGTCCTGGGCCAGCTTCAGGTTTTCGGCGGCCTGGGCCGCACCAGGCGCTGAACTTGCGGGCGCCGCCGGCGACGGAACCGCAGTCGGGACGAGCGCGGAAATTGTCGGAATCGCGGAGATGAGGTCGGCAGCCAAGGCTGGCGGCGCAAGGTCCGGCGTGGTCGAAGCGGGCGTTATCGCCAGGGCTGCGCTCGGCCCAAGGCTGGCCATCGCCCAGGCGGCGAGCGCCCCTGAAATAGCTCCCAGCGCGGGTCCGGATCTCATCTTGGCAGCCCTGTTCCGCCCCCATAGTCAGCGCTCATTTTCGAGGATTGGGAAGTGATTTTCCGGGCTGCGGAATGACCGCGGCGGACCACGAAGGCTTCGAATTCACGCCGCCAAACCTGGAGCGCCGGCTTGCGGCGGCGTGAACGCCAGATGAACCACTCCCTCGCGCCGCATTCAGGTCTAGGCCGTCATCCTTTCCTCACTGCTTTTTGACGCCGGCAAGCTCGCCGGCGATCGCTTCGGAGGAGATCCGTCATGAACGTGAAGCTGATCGTCCTTGGCCTGGCTGGCGTCCTGGCCCTTTCCGCGCCAGCGGCGGCTTTCGCCGACCCCGATGACTGGGGCCACGACCGTGGCCGCCACGAAGGCTGGCGGGACCATGAGGGGCGCGACCACGAATGGCGCGAGCATGAGCGCTGGGAGCACGGCGACGGCTGGCGCCGGGATGGCGGTTGGGGCTGGGATCGCCCGCGCTGCTGGGTCGAGAACCGCGGCTACTACAACTGGTACGGCGAGTATGTCTATCGACCGATTCAGGTCTGCCGCTGAGGCAAATGGCTGAATGAAATAAGTTTGACCCAATATAGACCCCGCTCATCCCGGGATGAGCGGGGTTGTGATAAGGCCTTATCTTGCTCTAGCCTTCCGGCGGTCGCGGCTCTTTTTCCTCAGGCCGCTTCGGCGGCGGCTTTTGCGCCGGCGGGGTGGGTTGTGCAGCCGGACGCGGCGGCGCAGGGCGCTCTGCAGCCGGCGGCCGCGCAACTTCGGGTCGGACAGAGTCCGGTCGAGCGACTTCAGGTCGGGCGGCTCGCTCCGCGGCTGGGCCGTTAAAGGCGCCCGGCGCCCTCCGTTCAGCCGCTGCTGGCGGAGGCGCCTCACGCGGCTCCCTCATCGGCGACGCCGGCTGAGGCGGACGTGGCCGCTCTGCGTTTGCGGCGGGATGGGTCGCTGGTTCACGCCGTTCAGCCGGCGGCGGCCTGGCCGGGGCGGCGGCTTCCGGCGCCAGCGGGTGAGGTCGGGCTGCTCCCGGCGCCGGTGCGACCGCGGCTGGATGCTCCTGAGCTTGCACGGGATTCGGCGCGCCCGGCCGCGCCGCCGCCTTTGCGCGGGCTCCAGGCGGCGGCGGATGATAGGCTCCACCCGCAGCGCGAGCTTTGACGACCCCGGGTCCTGTAAACGCTGCAGGCTTGGCCGTCGCGGCGATCGGCGGCGCCCCGTGATTGGTCGAGGCGTGCAAGGCGGGGTTGGATGCGGCCACCTTGATGTGCTGGACCTGCATCGCTGTCGGCGGGACGTGGCGCTCGTGGAGGACAGCCTGCTGCTGCGGCGTCGGGCGGGCCGTCGCGCCGCCGGGACCGTTGAAGCTGACATGGGTCGTTTGATTGACCACCACCGTCTTGGTGTAGACGTTGGTGATATTGACGTTGGTTATATGGTTGACGCTTCGGTTGTAGAAGAAGTGACGCCCCTGCCAATAGCCGCCTTGGTACCCCTCCCCGTCATAGCCGAAGCCATAGGCCACGCCGCCGTAGAAGCCGATGTGCGGCCCCCAATAGCCATCGTGGAAGACATAGGCGCCGTCGTTCCAGCCCCACCAGGCGGGTGTCCAGAGGAGGCCGGGCTCGGGCGCCTCGTCCCAGGTGCCAGGAACCCAGTAGTAATCGCCGATATCATCGCTCCAGGCCCAATATCCGGGAACCCAGATAAAGTCCGGCCCGGGAATCGCGGGCTGGTCATAGACCGGCAAAGGCGGCGGGGCGAAGTTGACGCTGACGCCGATCGAAATCTGGGCACGAGAGACTGTGGGAATGACGGCGAAGGGGACCGCCATGCCGACCAAGGCGGCGAAGGCGGGACGCAGCAGACGGCGCATTGCGGGGCGCTCCTCGAAAAACGGCGCGTTTCCACCGAGAGCGGCCACATCGGCCGGCGGGCGCCAATTGTCGCGGGATTGAAACGCGCCGGGCCGCATGCGGTTGCCCGTGACCGCAGGCGCGGCCTTGCCCCCGCGCCTCCGTTCGGGTTCAGATGCGCGCTGGGCGTACGAAGGATGACCGGATGAGACTTCTGCTGAACCTGCTCTGGTTCATCTTCGGCGGCTGGATCTCAGGCACGCTCTGGCTGTTGGCCGGCCTCTTGCTGGCCATCACCATCATCGGCCTGCCCTGGACGCCGGCCGCGTTCCGCATCGCCGGATTCAGCTACTGGCCTTTCGGACGCCAGGTCGTAGACCGCGACACCGGCGCGACCAGCCTGCTGCTCAACATCCTGTGGCTGATCTTCGCCGGCTGGTGGCTGGCCCTCCACCACATCGTGCTGGCGGTAGGGCTGGCGATCACCATCATCGGCATCCCTTTCGCGCTTCAGCACCTGAAGCTGGCGGCGCTGTCGCTGACGCCGGTGGGCAAGATGGTGATCGAACTGTAGATCTGCCCGCCTACACCTTGATCGGCTTTACCACGCGGATGTGCAGTTCCTTGAGCTGCTTTTCGGTGACCTCAGACGGCGCGTTCATCATCAGGTCCTGGGCCTGCTGGTTGAACGGGAAGGCGATGATGTCGCGAATGGCGGTGGTGCCCGCCAGCAGCATGACGATGCGGTCGACGCCGGGCGCGATGCCGCCGTGGGGCGGCGCGCCATAGCGGAAGGCGTTGAGCATGCCGGCGAACTGGGTCTCGACGGTTTGGGCGTCATAGCCGGCGATCTCGAAGGCCCGCATCATGATTTCAGGCAGATGGTTCCGGATCGCACCGCTGGAGAGTTCGATGCCGTTGCAGACAATGTCGTATTGATAGGCCAGGACATCCAGCGGATCCTTGCCGTTCAGGGCCTCCAGGCCCCCTTGCGGCATCGAGAACGGGTTGTGCGAGAAGTCGACCTTCTTGTCGTCCTCGTTCCACTCGTACATCGGGAAATCGACGATCCAGCAGAACTTGAACTGGCCCTCTTCGACCAGGCCGAGGTCGGTCCCGACCTTGGTGCGCGCCAGGCCGGCGAACTTGTAGAAGGCCGAGGGCTCGCCAGCGGCGAAGAACACCGCGTCACCCACCTTCAGGCCCAGCTGGGCCCTGATCGCCTCGGTGCGCTCGGGGCCGATGTTCTTGGCCACCGGGCCAGCCGCGCCGTCCTCGCCGTCACGCCAAAAGATGTAGGCCAGGCCCGGCTGGCCCTCGCCCTTGGCCCAGTCGTTCATCCGGTCGCAGAAGGCGCGGCTGCCGCCGCCCGGCGCCGGAATGGCCCAGATCGCCGCCTTGGGATTTTCCACGATGCTGGCGAACACCTTGAAGCCCGAGCCGCGGAAATGCTCGGAAACGTCGTCCATCACGATCGGGTTGCGCAGATCCGGCTTGTCGCTGCCGTACTTGGCGACGGCCTCGCGGTAGGGGATGCGCGGGAACGGCGCCGGGGTCACCGTCTTTCCGTTGGCGAACTCCTCGAACACCCCCTGCATAACCGGCTCGATGGCGGCGAAGACGTCATCCTGGGTGACGAAGCTCATCTCCATGTCGAGCTGGTAGAATTCGCCGGGCGAGCGGTCGGCGCGGGCGGCCTCATCGCGGAAACACGGCGCGATCTGGAAGTAGCGGTCGAAGCCCGAGACCATCAGCAGCTGCTTGAACTGCTGCGGCGCCTGGGGCAACGCATAGAACTGGCCGGGGTGCAGGCGCGAGGGCACCAGGAAGTCGCGCGCGCCTTCTGGCGACGAAGCGGTCAGGATCGGGGTCTGGAACTCGGTGAAGCCCTGGTCGATCATCCGCCGGCGCAGCGAGGCGATCACCTTGGAGCGCAGCACGATGTTCTTGTGCAGGGTCTCGCGGCGCAGGTCGAGATAACGGTACTTCAGGCGCAGCTCTTCCGGATAGTCCGGCTCGCCGAACACCGGCACCGGCAGCTCCGCGGCCTCGGACAGGAGTTCGACCGTGCGGGCGCGCACCTCGATCTCGCCGGTCGGCAGGTTGAGGTTCACGGTCTCAGGCGTGCGGGCCACCACCTCTCCATCGATCCGGATCACGCTTTCGGCGCGCAGGCGCTCGACCAGGTCGAATCCGGGGGTTTCGGGCGACAGCACGATCTGGGTCAGGCCATAGTGGTCGCGCAGGTCGACGAACATCAACCCGCCATGGTCCCGCTTGCGGTGAATCCAGCCGGACAGCCGCACGTTCTTGGCCGCATCCGCAGCTCGAAGGTCGCCGCAGGTGTGGGTGCGATAGGCGTGCATGAGGATAACGGGTTCGCTGGATCGTTGAGCCGAAAGGCGCGGAAGGGCGCACGGCCAAGGGGGGTTGTCAAGTTTGGGGGCAGATCCCGCGGCGTTACTTCGCCTCGGCCGGGACCTCGACGTCGCAGATCGAATAGTCGGCCCCGCCCGCCGCCTTGGCCTGGGCCGTCAGCGAGGCGAAATAGGCGCTCCTTGTGTCGATCACACGGACATTGGGCCGTTGGCCAGCGGGCATGTCGGCTAGGATCTGGACCTTGATCATCCGGTCCTGGGGCGCGGGCACGGGCTCGCCGACCTTGATCTTCTTGACCACGTCCTCGCCAACCAGGACGCGGCCAACGGCGGCGTAGTGGCCGTTGAGCGCGTCATGAGCGGACCGCATCAAGAAAAACTGGCTGTTGGCGGAATCGGGGCTCTGGGCCCGGGCCATGCCGATCACACCGGGACAGAAGAGGCCGCCCGCAGGGACCTTTCCATCCACGGTCAGCATCGCCTGCGCGATCGGCTTGCTGGCCACTGGAAAAGCCCCGATGAAGCCGAGCTCCAGGCCATCCGGCCGCTCGATCACGGCCATCGGGTCCGACGGCGAGCGCTTGAAGGTGAATTCGCCGGGCAGGTCCGGCAGGGTCGAGCCGCCCTCGCCCGAGTTCTTCGGATCGCCCGTCTGGTCCATGAAGTCGTCGATGACGCGGAAGAAGGTCAGGCCGTCGTAGAGATGTTGGCGCGCCAGGGTCTTAAGCCGCGCCACGGACTGCGGCGCGACCAGCGGCGTCAACTCGACGATGATCCGCCCCTGATTGGTGTCGATCACCAGGGTGTTTTCGGCGTCCGCTGGGCGCCAGTCGCCAGGCGCAGGCTGGGTGAAGCCGGCGGCGCTGGTAGGTTCAGCGAGGCTCGCCCACGCTATCGCCAAGCCCGCCAGTGCCGTAATCGCACGCCGCATCAAACTGTCTCCGCATCTTCGAGCCCGCCCAGCGCCGCAATACTTGATTCCACTCATCCCGGCGAATGCCGCGACGAGCGATAAAGAGGGTTTCAGCCCGCCGTGAGCTTGGCCAGCAGCCGTACCGCCACGCCTGGCGGCACGAACGAGCTGATGTCGCCGCCCAGGCGGGCGATCTCCTTCACCAGCCGCGAGGCGATGGCCTGGTGGCGTGGATCGGCCATCAGGAAGGCGGTCTCGATGTCGCGATTGAGCTGCTGATTCATGGCCGTCATCTGGAACTCGTATTCGAAGTCCGCCACCGCGCGCAGGCCGCGGATGATGACGTCGGCCCCGATCGCCTCGGCGAACTGCATGGTCAGGCTTTCGAACGGCTGCACCACCACTTCGGCGATGTTTTTCAGGTGGGCCGTCTCCTGTTGCAGGATCTCGACCCGCTCTTCGAGGCTGAACAGCGGCCCCTTGTCCCGGTTGATGGCGACGCCGATCACCAACTTGTCGACCAGCTTGACCGCCCGGCCGATAATGTCGAGGTGGCCGTTGGTCACCGGGTCGAAGGTCCCCGGATAGAGTCCGACGCGCGCCATGCCGTTTCCCGTTATATTGCTTTAGGCAGCCTTTGCCCTAGACGGGGAAAACGCGCCGCTGTCAATCGGTTTGCGTGGTGTCGCCCTCGCCCTCCGCCTCGCTTTCGCCCCCGTCGCCCTCGAGCCGTTCGACCGAGACCACGTGTTCGTCTTCGGCTGTGCGGAAGATGGTGACGCCCGAGGTGTTGCGGCCGGCGATGCGAATTTCGCCGATCGGACAACGGATCAGTTGGCCCTGGTCGGTGACCAGCAGGATCTCATCCGTCTGCTCGACCGGGAAGGAGGCCACCAGGCGCCCGCCCTTCTTGCTGAGGTCGTGGGCCAGAAGTCCCTGCCCGCCCCGCCCCGTGCGGCGATAGTCATAGGCCGAGGTGCGCTTGCCGAAGCCCTCAGAGGACACAGTGAGGATGAACTCCTCGCCCGCGCCCAGCTCCGCTATGCGCTCCACCGACAGGCTGACGGCCTCGGAAACGGAGTCCTCCTCGTCGTCGCTCGTGGCGACAGCGTTTTCCTCGGCGTCGTCGTTGGCGGCCGCGCGCATGGCGCTGGCGTGCTTCAGATAGGCTCCGCGCTCAGCCGGGCTGGCGTCGATCCCGTGCAGCACGGCCATCGAAATCACCTGGTCGCCGTCACCGAGGCGGATGCCGCGCACGCCCGTGGAATCGCGGCTGGCGAAGACGCGCACCTCGTCCACCGGGAAGCGGATGCAACGGCCGATGCCGGTGGTCAGCAAAACGTCGTTGGCCGGGGTGCAAAGGGCCACGCCGATGATGCTGTCGCCCTCGTCCAGCTTCATGGCGATCTTGCCGTTGCGGTTGATCTGCACGAAGTCGGACAGCTTGTTGCGGCGGACATTGCCGCTGCGGGTGGCGAACATGACGTCCAGCCGGTCCCAGGTGGCTTCGTCCTCGGGCAGCGGCAGGATCGAGGTGATGGTTTCGCCGGTCTCGATCGGCAACAGGTTGACGAACGCCTTGCCGCGCGAATTGGGCAGGCCCACCGGCAGGCGCCAGACCTTGAGCTTGTAGACCTTGCCGCCGGACGAAAAGAACAGCACCGGGGCGTGGGTCGATGCGGAGAAGACGCGGGTGACCGCATCCTCGTCCTTGGTGGCCATGCCCGCCCGGCCCTTGCCGCCGCGCCGCTGGGTGCGATAGGTCGCCAGCGGCGTGCGCTTGACGTAGCCGCCGTGGGTGACGGTGATGACCATGTCCTCACGGGCGATCAGGTCCTCGTCCTCGACGTCCGCGTCGCCGTCGACGATCTGGCTGCGGCGCGGCACGGCGAAGGCCTCGCGCACCGCGACCAGTTCCTCGCGGACGATGGCCATGACCCGGTCGCGGGAGGAGAGGATGTCGAGATAGACGCGGATGGCGGCGGCCAGTTCGCGCGCCTCGTTCATGATCTCGTCGCGGCCGAGGCCGGTCAGGCGCGACAAGGTCAGGGCCAGGATCGCCCGGGCCTGTTCGTCGGTCAGTCGCACCCGGTCGCCGCCCACCACCACGGTGCGCGGGTCGGCGATCAGATCGATCAGGGCCACCATGTCGCCTGCCGGCCAGTCACGGCCCACAAGGCGCTCGCGCGCCTCGGCCGGATCCTTGGACGAACGGATGATGTGGATCACCTCGTCGATGTTCACCACGGCGATGGCCAGGCCCACCAAGACGTGGCCACGGTCGCGGGCCTTGGCCAGTTCGAACTTGGTGCGGCGGACCACCACCTCTTCGCGGAACTCGACGAAGCAGTCGATCAGGGGCTTCAGCCCCATCTGCACCGGCCGTCCGCGATTAAGCGCCAGCATATTGACGCCGAACGAGGTCTGTAGCGGCGTGAAGCGATAGAGTTGGTTCAGCACCACGTCGGCCGACGCGTCACGCTTCAGCTCGACCACCACGCGGATGCCCTGGCGGTCGCTCTCGTCGCGAAGATCGGCGATGCCCTCGATGCGCTTTTCGCGCACCAGCTCGGCGATGCGCTCGACCATGGAGGCCTTGTTGACCTGATACGGGATGGAGCTGACGATGATCGCCCAGCGATCTTTGCGGATCTCCTCGATGGACGCCGCGCCACGCATGATCACCGAACCGCGGCCGGTCATCAGCGCCTGGCGCGCGCCCGAACGGCCGATGATCTCGCCGCCGGTGGGGAAATCCGGCCCCGGCACGATGTCCAAGAGCTCGTCCAGCCCGATCGCGGGGTTGTCGATGGTGGCGAGGCACGCATCGACCACCTCGCCCAGGTTATGCGGCGGGATATTGGTGGCCATGCCGACGGCGATGCCGCCGGCGCCGTTGACCAGCAGATTCGGGATGCGCGACGGCATCACCACCGGCTCGCTTTCGGAGCCGTCGTAATTGTCCCTGAAGTCGACCGTGCCCTTGTCCAGGTCGGCCAGGATCGACATGGCCGCCTTGGTCAGGCGCGATTCGGTATAGCGCATGGCCGCCGCCGGATCGTTGTCGATCGAACCGAAATTGCCCTGGCCGTCGATCAGCATCAGCCCCATCGAAAACGGCTGGGCCATGCGCACCAAGCTGTCGTAGATCGCCAGGTCCCCGTGCGGGTGGTACTTACCCATCACGTCCCCGACGATCCGCGCCGACTTCACATAGCTTCGGTCAGGCGTGTGCCCCTGTTCGCTCATCGAATAGAGGATGCGCCGGTGCACGGGCTTGAGGCCGTCGCGCGCGTCCGGCAGGGCGCGGCTGACGATCACGCTCATGGCGTAGTCGAGGTAGGAGCGCTTGAGTTCGTCCTCGATTGCGATCGGGGCTATGCCCCCACGCCGGGCGTCGTCCGTCGGAGTTTCGCTCAAGGGAAATCAGCCGCGAGAATCGAGCGGAAAGGTCATGGCGCTCTGTTAGCATTACCCGCGCGGCGGCGCAAAATTCTTGATCTGGCGAGTGGACCGTGCGGCGATTCCGCACGTTTCCTCTGTCGCGGCGACGACAGCGAAATTCGCCGGGCTTGCAATCGCGAGGCGATTGCGCACCTTGTCGGCGCCCAAGAGCAGGAGACTCGCCATGGCCCGGTTCCGCGTCACCAAGAGCGTGCTGATCGCCGCTGCCGCCGTCACCTTCGCCGGCGCCGCCCTGGCCCAGGCGCCAGCGCCGCCCGCCAACGCCTACACCGCCACCATCAAGACCGGCGACGGCGCCAGCATCGGAAGCGCCATCCTGACCGAAGCGCCGACCGGGGTCTTGGTGCGGGTCGAGGTCAAGGGCCTGACGCCCGGCTGGCACGGCATGCATTTCCACGACAAGGGCGACTGCTCCGACGCCAAGTTCCTGAACTCGGGCGGCCACATCCAGATGGCGGGCATGAAGATGGCGCACGGCCTGCTCAGCCAAGGCGGCCCCGACGCCGGCGACCTGCCCAACCTGTTCGTCCAGGGCGACGGGACGGCCAAGGTCGAGGTGTTCTCGACCACGGTCTCGCTCAAGGGCGCCGGTGGGCGCAACGCCCTGCTGGACGCCGACGGCTCGGCCCTGGTGATCCACGCCAGTCCGGATGACCAGACGACCCAGCCGATCGGCGGCGCCGGCGCGCGCGTGGCTTGCGGCGTGATCCGCTAGCGGCGCGGGAGTGGGCGTTGCGGATTCCTGGCCCTCCTCCCCGGTCGGGCGCCTGGCCGGCCCTGGAGGGCTTGCATTTATGACCGCTGCTAGCGCACGGTCGACGCCGACCATGACGGCAAGATCACCGTCGAGGACCTAACCGCCTTGGAACGTCTGGACGCAGCGATGACCGCCGCGGCGGCCCGAAAAACATGGCGGGCTTGTCGGGATACGCCGCTTCCGGCCATCCTGGTGGGGCCGGCTTTCTTGGCCGGCGGTCGGAACAGTGGAGGCAGTGATGTCGCAGGTGCGCGTGGGGGGCTTTTCGATCTCGCTCGACGGCTTTGGCGCCGGACCAGAGCAGAGTCTGGAGCATCCGCTGGGCAGGCGCGGGCAGGAACTGCACCAGTGGATATTCGGCACGCGCTTTTTCCGGACGATGATCGGTCAGGACGGAGGCTCCGAGGGCGTCGATCAGGCCTATGCGCACCGTTCGATGAACGGGTTCGGCGCCTTCATCATCGGCCGCAACATGTTCGGCCCTATCCGCGGTCCGTGGCCGGACGAAAGCTGGAAGGGCTGGTGGGGCGCCAATCCGCCCTATCATGCGCCGACCTTCGTGCTGACCCACTATCCGCGCGATCCGATCGAGATGGAGGGCGGCACGACCTTCATCTTCGTGACCGGGGGGATCGAGGCGGCGCTTGATCAGGCCAGGGCGGCAGCCGGCGATCTCGACGTCAAGATCGGCGGCGGCGTCGAGACGGTGCGCCAGTATCTGCGCGCCGGCCTGATCGACGAGTTGCACTTCGCCTTGTCGCCGGTCGTACTCGGGCAGGGCGAGGCGATGTTCGCCGGCATCGACCTTCCGGCGCTCGGCTTCCGCGTCACCGAGCACCAGGCCAGCGAGCATGCCACCCACATCATCCTCGCCCGGTAGGCCCGTCGGGCTTCATCCCGCCTGAGCCTCCTAAGGGTCTTTGCCGGAGGGTCTATCGAGGTAGATCCATGCCTCTGAGTATTTCTCAAGCCCAGCACGGCTGGCGCTCCGTTTCAGGAATCTCGAGCGCGAGCTGATCGGCGCGAGGCGGCTTCGAGCTGATTGGCGCCAAGAAAATGGTCGGCCGCCCCGCTGAGTCTTGGATCAGTAGGACCAGCAACAGGGTCGGTCCTTACTCTCATCCGGAGATCGCCCTTCGTCACGCTCAGCAACCCAGCGGTACGGGTAAACAATGATATCGCCTTCTGCGAAGGCGAGCTTTCGCCGAACTGGAACGCCCTGGCGCGGGAGGCCTGAGCGGTGGAAGAGGCCGCGAGCGGGGCGCCGGGATCTCCGTTCGTGGCGCGGGCGGGGCCGCAGTCAGCCTCGCCCCGAGGGCGTCTCCCACACCCTAAACGAGATGAGCTCTCGTCGAGCCAAACACCCGCTCCTCCCGCCTCAGCTTCGCTGTCGCCGGGATGAGCGGGGTTTATATTGGCTCAACCTAATTTCGTCCCGCCCCTAGAACGGAATCTCGTCATCCAGATCCGCCGAGAAACTCTCCCTCGGCCCCGACGGTTGCGCCCGCTGGGCCGGCTGGAAGCCGCCGCCACTGCCGCTGCTGCTGTAACCGCCTTCGTCGCGATCCTCGCTACCGCCGCCCTTGCCGTCGAGCATGGTCAGTTCGCCGCGGAACTTCTGCAGCACGACCTCGGTGGAATATTTCTCCTGGCCGGACTGGTCGGTCCATTTGCGGGTCTGCAGCGAGCCCTCGATATAGACCTTGGCGCCCTTGCGCAGATAGCTCTCGGCCACCTTGACCAGGTTGTCGTTGAAGATGACCACCCGGTGCCACTCGGTCTTTTCCTTGCGCTCGCCCGACTGGCGGTCGCGCCAGGTTTCCGAAGTGGCGAGCGTCAGGTTGGCGACGCGGTCGCCTGACGTCAGTGTGCGGATTTCGGGGTCCTTGCCGAGATTACCGACCAGAATGACTTTGTTG
>FSWM01000914.1_pt1 | contig 18970 bp, 9 predicted proteins | sample 1637841 | NCBI WGS metagenome assembly FSWM01 (sample SAMEA3914789, study PRJEB12502) | metagenome | biome: forest; material: soil | place: Canada | collected 2011-07-03 | depth 0.3 m | reverse complement strand
CCCAGGAACACCGCCGGCCGCCCGCCGACGCGGACCGGCCATTGCCGCACGCAACCGGCCAGCGCCTCGCCATCCTTGGCGGTCACCGACAGGCCATAGAGGACGTGGTTGGTTTCGCGCAGCCGCTCGGCGGCCTTGGCGAAGCGGCCAGGGCCGAAGGCGGCGTCCACCAGGCGCTCGATGGCCGGCAGGTCCTCGGGGGTTTCGACGGCGAGCACAGGGGCGACGGCGAGGGGGGCTGCGACGACGGGGGCGGGAATGCGACTCTGAACGGTCATGGGATCCGGTACTTCAACAAGGCGGGTCAAGAATGATCCCGAATCGTGAAGCCCTGGCGAAGGCGGCTCGAAATCGGGAAACGTCAGGCGCGGAGCGCGCTCCGCATCGGCCGGTATCGTCGCTGGCGTCGCATGGGTCGGTGAATCCAATCCGTCGAAGGGTGGCGGAATAGGGCCGATCAGCCTCGGCGTCAACGCAAAGCCGGTTGCGGCAAGGGGCCGCGCAGGCCAAAGTCGCGGGCCTATGAACGCCCCGCCGACTGTGTCCGCCGCTGGAGGCGCCAGCCTCCTGCGCCAGAGCGACTTCGTGCGCCTTTGGGCGGCGCGCTTCCTCGGCATTTTGGCCGGCCAGATCCAGGGCGTGACCATCGCCTGGCAGATCTACGCCATCGCTCGGGCGCACAGCGACGTGAAACACGCCGCGTTCGCCGTCGGCATGGTCGGCCTGGCCCAGTTCCTGCCGCTGTTCGCCCTGACCCTGGTCGCTGGCGAAATGGCCGACCGGCATGACCGCAAGACCATCATGGTCATCTGCGTCGCGGCCCAGGCGGCGAGCGCGGCCGTACTGGCCGCGGTGGCCTTCGCCCATATGGATTCGGTCTGGCCGATCTATCTGATCGCCGCCGCCTTCGGCAGCGCGCGCGCCTTCCTCAGCCCGGCCACCACCGCACTCGCGCCGATGCTAGTCCCGCGCGAGCTGTTGCCCCGCGCCATCGCCTGGAATTCGCTTTCGATGCAGGGCGCCTCGATCGCCGGGCCGGCGGTCGGCGGGCTTTTTTGCGCCCTTTCCCCCCCGCCATATCGTACAGTGTGGCCGTCTGCCTGTTTGCGGTCAGCTGCCTGGCCGCCCTGTCGATCCAGGGCGTGACCCGGCCCCAGGCGCAGGTGGGGTCACGCTGGGAACTGGTCAGGGAGGGCCTGACCTATATCTGGACCAGCCGCGTGGTGATCGGCGCCATCTCGCTGGATCTCTTCGCCGTGCTGCTGGGCGGCGCGACCGCGCTGCTGCCGGTTTTCGCCCGCGACGTGCTGCAGGTCGGAGCCCAGGGCTTCGGCGTCCTGCGCGCCGCCCCTTCGATCGGGGCGGCGGTCGTGGCCCTGGTGTTGGCCTCTCGCCCCATCCACCGCAGGGCCGGCCTGTTCATGTTCACCGGCGTCGCCCTCTATGGCGCTGCGACCGTGGTCTTCGCCCTGTCGAAAGGGTTCGCGCTTTCGGTCGCGGCCCTGGTGGTCCTCGGCGGCGCCGACATGCTGAGCGTCTTCGTCCGCCAGACGCTGGTCCAGATCGTCACCCCAGACGCCATGCGCGGGCGGGTGGCGGCGGTCTCGACCCTGTTCATCGGCGCCTCCAACGAACTGGGCGAGTTCGAGAGCGGGGTCGCGGCCCGCCTGCTCGGCCCGGTCGGCGCGGCCCTGTTCGGCGGCGTCGGCGCCCTGGTGGTCACCGGCCTCTGGGCCCAGCTGTTCCCGGCCCTGCGCAAGGCCGACCGGCTGACTTAAGGGTCTGATAATTTCAAGTTGAATCAAGTATCGACAAAATACCCGCTCCTCCCGGCGAATGCCGGAACCCAGATGACGAAGCTCTATCCTCGGAATTTATTCGAGGGCGATGGTCAGGCATCTGCGCTTTATGATCTGGATCCCGGCATTCGCCGGGACGAGCGGAGTCCTTATTGGCTCAAATTAGTTTCATCCTGCCCTCAGGGGTCCAGCGACGGCCCGCACCAGCCGGGCAGGTGTTCGGCGGCCGGCGACCGCGCCAGGGTCATGGCCTTGGTCAAGGCCGTGCTGAAATCGGCCTCCACCAGCTTGCGCTTGATCCGCCGGCGCAGGAAGTCGGCCCAGATGAACTCGCTGAAGGGGGCGATCTCCTTGGCGTAGCCCCCGGACCGGCGAAGCTCGCCCGACAGGCTGCGGAACGGGTCATCCGCCAGGCCGTCGATGGTTTTGGGAATTTCGTCGAAGCCGCGCCGCTCGCCCTCGGCGTCATAGGTGTGGCACCAGCCGCGATTGTCGCACAGCGGCCAAAATTCGCTGCGCTTCAAGCCGCTGAGGTCAGCGATGACGTTGACCGCGATCTCGACCACGCCCTCCTCGTGCAGCGCCCGGGCCAGATGGTGGTGGTCGACCACGTACATCGCGCCCTTGGGCCCCTTGAGCACCGGGATGGTGTGGCGGCCCAAAAACTCCGGCCCGTCCTTCTCGGCCCGCTCGCGCCACTGGCGCCGCTTGTGGGCCACCTCGCGATAGCCGACAGTCATCTGGGTCGGCTTCAGGGTCGCGACCTTGACCGGGTCGAGGATAGGGTCGTGTCGGTACATGCCTGGCTCCAGTCGATATCTATTTGGCGGTCCTGACGACAAGGCGTCGCCGCTCTCCCGCCGGGAGGATCACCTGAGGGGCCTTGCAGCCCGACGATGCCCGTATGCCGACGGCGATCCTAGCCTCGCCCGAGGTCACGTCGATGGACCAGCTTTGATCGTCGATCCGGGCGGCCTCGCCGTCGTCCTCGAAGATGCGGTCGGCGAAGGCGCCTTCGGCCAGGGGCGGGAACACCAGGACGCCCCGCCGCTCCGCCGGGGCCGCGAAATGCTGGTCGGCCAGATTGATCGGAACGGCCGATCCCTCGCAGGCGAAGACCACCGGCCGCGCCCAATCGGCCGGGCGGCGCACAGTTTGGCCGCCGGCGAACACCTTGCCGGTCCAAAGATCGTACCAATGGAGGCCGGCCGGCAGATAGACCTCGCGCTCGGTCGCGCCAGGCTCCACCACCGGCGCCACCAGCAGCGACCGGCCCAGCATGAAGTCGTCACACTCGCGCCAGCAAGCCGGATCGTCCGGGAAGTCGAGGAAAGTCGGCCGCATGATCGGCTCGTAGTCCCGGTGATAGCGCCAGACTAGGTCGTAGAGACAGGGCGCGAGCCATCCGCGAAGCTTGATCAGGTCACGGATGGTCTCGGCCGCCCCGGGATGCATCCAGGGCTCATTGGCCGTGCCGTCCTCGTTCCAGGAGTGGATGGAAAACCGCGGCATGAAGACGCTGAACTGCACCCAGCGCACGAACAGCTCCGGGTCCGGCTTCGCCCCGGCGAAGCCGCCAACGTCGTGGCCGATGTTGGAAACGCCCGACAAGGCCAGGCCCAGCCCCATCTTGACGTTGTATTTCAGTGTCTTCCATGAGGTGGCGTTGTCGCCGGACCAGGTCTGCACGTAGCGGTGCATGCCCAGGCCGCCGGCCCGCGAGACCAGGTAGGGCCGCTTATCCGGCGCATGCTCGGCCTGGGCGTCTCGCGAGGCGCGCATCATCAACAGCGCCTGCAGCGGCTTGATCTCGCGCGCCGGGCGCGGCTGGCCGAAACCGTGGGCCAGGGCCTTGGGCGACCGGATCTCGAACTCGTTATTGTCGTTCCAGGTCGAGCCCAGGCCGACGTCCAGCAGGCTCTCGGTCACCCGCGCCTTCCACCAGGCGATGGTGTCGGGATTGGTGAAGTCGAGAAAGGCGCCAGCCCCGCCCCAGAACTGCACCCAGGCCGGCGCGCCGTCCGCCTCCGCGATCAAAAGGCCCCGATCCCTCGCCTCGGCGAACCGTGGATTGTCCTCCAGGAGGCACGGCTTGATGTTGGCGACGAGGCGCACGCCCTTGTCCGCATAGCTCTTGGCGAAGCCTTGCGGATCGGGAAACTTGTCGCGGTTCCAGTGGAATACGTGCCGGCGGTCGCCGATCGAGGTGTAGCCGGACGAAAGGTGGAAGCTATCGCACAGGATGTCGTGCTCGGCGCATTTAGCGAGAAAATCCGCCATCCTCGCCTGGGCGTCCGCCGCATCGGTGTAGGCCATGGTCGAGCCGGAATAGCCGAGGCTCCAGCGCGGCGGAAAGGCAGGGCGGCCGGTCAGCCAGGTCAGCCGCCGGACCACCGCCTCCAGCTGCGGCCCCGCGATGAAATAGTAGTCCAGGTCGCCGTGGTCGGCGACGAAATGACGATAAGGGCCGTGATAGTTGTCCAGCTCCTGGCCGAAATCGAAACTGCAGTCCGACAGGGTGTCGTAGAGCAGGCCGAAGGCGACCTGATCGGCCGGCCGGGCGGTGATGTAGACCGGCAGGTGCTTGTAGAGCGGGTCCGACGTCTTGGCGTCATAGCCCATGGCGTCGATATTGCTCAGGCGAAAGCGCCGCCCGGCCCGATCCATCGCCCCGCTGCGCTCGCCAAGGCCGAAATAGCGTTCGCCTGGGTCGCGGCGCAGGTAGTGATAAACCTTCTCGTCCCAAAAGCCCCAGTTATAGGCCTGGGTGGCGCGGTCCTGCGCGACGGGCAACCAGCCCGCGCCACGGCGAGTCTCCCAGGCGCAGAAGAAGCCATTGAGTTTCACGCTCAGGCGCAGCTTGGCGGTGGTGAGGACGAGGCGCTCCTGGTCCTGCTCCAGCGCGAAGTCTGGCAGGGTGAACCCGGTCAGGTCGAAGCGGTCGCGCCCCTCGATCGGGACATCGTCCAGGCCCGGCGCGATGGCCCAGGTCCGGGGCTGGTCAAGCCGCCCGCCCGGCAGGGCCAGGACCCGGACGATGTCGTCCTCCAGCACGAACAGGTGGACGAGATGGCCCTCGGCGCTGGCCAGGGTCAGGCGGCCGGGGCCCCGCTCAGCCAGCACGAAGCGGGGCGGGTGGGCGATGGACATCAGAGGGAGCGGAAATGCTCCACCCCTTCTCCCCTTGTGGGAGAAGGAGGGGCCCTCGGCGAAGCCGTGGGAGGATGAGGGGTCGCACAGGTATTTCCGCTGCGTTTTCGAGCTGCGCGCGAGAAAGCTGAGAGGCCGGCGCGCCCCCTCATCCTCCCACCCGTTTCACGGGCGGGCCCCTCCTTCCCCCGCAAGGGGGGAAGGGAAGGGAGCGCTGGCGGATGAACTGGGCGCTGGGCTTCGACATCACGCCATCCCTGGATGCGACACCTCGACCGGAACCAGCGCGCCCGGCCAGGTGACCACGCGGGCGGCGAGGTTGAGTCCGGCGTGGGCGGCGTCGAGCGGCGATCGGCCGGCCAGCCGCGCGGCGAGATAGGCGCCGTTGAACGAATCCCCGGCGCCGGAGGTGTCCTTGACCATGGTCGCCGGGGCTGGCAACACCGTCTCGCCCCCCTCCCAGGCCTGGATGCAGCCGGCCGCGTCCAGTGTCAGCACCAGCTCGCGCACGCCGCAGCCGCGGAGGGCCTCGACCTGAAGCTTAGGATTGTCCTCGCCGAACAGGGCCTTGGCGTCGTCGCGGCTGGCCCGGACCATATCGGCGACGCGCAGCACCGGCTCGATGGCCATGCGCGCGGCGAACATGTCACGCCACAGGGCGGCGCGGAGATTAGTGTCGAAGGCGATCTTGCCGACGCGGCCCTTGAGCGACGTGATCAGGGCGATCGCTTCGGCCCGGTCCTCGTCGGACAGGATGGCGAGCGAGATGGCGGACAGGAACACCAGGTCGGCGCCCGCCAGCTTGTTCGCCCCACCGGCCTTGACCAGTTCGCGCAGCCAGCCCCGCGCCGCCGAGGCCAAGCGCCAATAGTGGAAGCTCCGATCACCGGCCGCGTCGAGTTCGATGATATAGAGGCCGGGCTCGGCCCCGCGCACCCGATAGGCCAGGGCATCGCCCATGCCTTCCGCCGCCCAGGCCGTCCGCATGTCGCGGCTCAGGGTCCCGTCGCCTGTAGCGGTCAGGAACTGCACGTCCAGATCCGGCGCCGAACGCTTCAGATAGACCGCCGTGTTGTAGACGTCGCCGGCGAAAGCCCGGCCATAGAGCCCCTCGCCCGCCTGGCGCAGCTCGACCATGCACTCGCCAATGCAGATGGCGCGCATCAGACGCCCCTCACAGGTGGTACGCCGTCTTGGCGAAATTGTAGGCCAGGTCCATCGCGAGTTCCGCCGCCTCGTCCTCTTCCAGCCGCCCGGTGGCGACCAGTTCGGCCAGATATCCGCAATCCATACGCCTGGCCAGATTATGACGGGCCGGGATCGACAGGAAGGCGCGGGTGTCGTCGTTGAAGCCCACCGTATTGTAGAAGCCGGCGGTCTCGGTGGTGGAGCGGCGAAAGCGCATCATGCCTTCGGGGCTGTCGTGGAACCACCACGGCGGCCCGAGCTTCAGGCACGGATAGTGGCCGGCCAGCGGGGCCAGCTCGCGCGAATAGGCCGCCTCGTCCAGGGTGAAGACGATCAGGCTGAAGCCCGGCTTGCGCCCGCACTTGTCGAGCAGGGGTTTGAGCGCCGCGACGTAGTCGGTGCGCATGGGGATGTCGGCGCCCTTGTCGCGGCCGAAGCGCTTGAGCAGCCAGGGATTGTGATTGCGCCAGGAGCCCGGATGCAACTGCATGACCATGCCGTCCTCGCAGGCCATCATGGCCATCTCGGTCAGCATCTGCGCGCGGAACAGCTCCGGATCGCGCGGCTCCATCTTACCTAGAAGAATCCGGTCCAGCAGGGCCTGGCAGACGTCGGGCGACAGGTCGAGCGTGCGCGCGGTCGGATGGCCATGGTCGGTGGCGGTGGCGCCCAGCTTGCGAAAGGCCGCCCGGCGCTGAACCAGCGCGGCGATATAACCGCCCCAGCGGGTGGTGTCCTCATGGGTCATGGCCCCCAGGCGCTGGAGGTTGACGACGAAGTCATCCCGGTCGGGATCCGTGACGTCGTCCGGCCGGAAGGTAGTGATGACCCGGCCCATCCAGCCAGAGCTGCGCAACGCCCGGTGATGGTTCAGGTTGTCCAGGGCCGGCTCTGTGGTGGCCAGCACCTCGATGTTGAACCGGTCGAACAGGGCCCGCGGGCGGAATTCCGGCTTGGCCAGGGCGTTGCAGATCGTATCGTAGTACAGGTCGGCGGTGGCGGGGTTCAGTCGCACCTCCAGCCCGAAAACCTCGGCGAACACGTGATCCAGCCACAGCCTGGACGGGGTTCCGCGGAAAAGCCGGTAATGTTCGGCGAACCGCCGCCAGATCAGCCGCCGGTCGGTTTCCGCCGCCGATGTGTCGAGCGGCTTGACCCCCAGGCTCTCCAGGCGGACGCCCTGGCTGTAGAGCATCCGCAAAAGGTAGTGGTCGGGCCACAGCAGCAGGCTGACCGGATCGCGGAAAGCTTCGTCGTAGGCGAACCAGGCGGGGTCGGTATGGCCATGGGGACTGACGATCGGCGCCTTCTCGACCGAGGCGAACAGCTCCCGGGCGATCCCACGCACGGCTTCGCTGGCGGGAAAGAAGCGATCCGGATCGAGCCGCAGCGGTCGCGTCATGACGCTATTGGGGGTTGCGTCGCGACTTCGGTCAATGGCGTTGAACGCAAGGCGGGAATAGCTTCTTGAGCGCTGGCGAGCCGGCTATGAAATAATTCCGGAGAGGGTGGCTTGGACAGTGCTCAGCGAACATTGGAGTAGCATCAACGGCATCTCAATCACCGCTCATCCCCGCGAAAGCGGGGATCCAGGTGAAGGCCGCCGAGGACCGTGGATGAATCTGGATCCCCGCCTTCGCGGGGATGAGCGGTCTACCAACAGAGCTTGGCTTCGTCGATGCCTGGCCGTCCTGTCGGCCCTCACCCTCAGCGGCTGCGCCACGACGCCGGCGGGACCGCTGCTTAGGCGCACGGGCTTGTGGTGCGGGGGGACCCGGGCGCAGCACACAGCCGCGCACGCCAACGCCGCGAGCCTCACGACCCTGCCGATCGATCCGTTCGGCCGCCTGGAGACCGGATGGGCGATCTACGCTCCCGCCGTCGGGCATGAGATCCGCGCGCGCTGCTCGCCTTCCAAAGCGGGATTCGCCGGCGCGCTCAGCCGCTGGCAGCAGCGAAAGGCCCTGCCGCCCACGGGGGTGTTGGATGCGGGCACGCTGATGCCGATGAAGGCCGACTGGCAGGCGCGGCGACCGTTCATCGCCGTGCGGGCCCAAGGCCTGTGCCCAGCGCCGCAGGAGGCCCAATTGCAGGCCGCTGCACCGGGCGAGACCCTTGGCGGGAAAGATGTGCGACTTCGCGCCGGCGCCCTGGAAGCCTATCGCCGTCTGGTCGCCGCCGCCCGGTGGGAAGATCCGGCCGTCGCCGCCGATCCCGACGCCCTGAAGCTGTTCTCCGGCTATCGCAGCCCCGAGGCCGACGAGGCCCGCTGCGCCGCCGAAAACAATTGCCAAGGGGTGGTGCGGGCCAGCTGCTCGTCGCACCGCACGGGCCTCGCTCTCGACCTGATGGTCGGCTCGGCGCCGGGCTTCATGGCCGACTCCTCGGACGACGCCAACCGCCTGTTCCAATCGCGAACGCCGGCCTATCGCTGGATGATCCGCAACGCCGGGCGCTTCGGCTTCGTCAACTATGTGTTCGAGCCGTGGCACTGGGAGTGGACGGGCGAAGCGCCTTGAGCACCAATCAGCCGCCGCGCTTGGCCAGCCACGCCTGGCGATAAGCCGCCTCCATCACCCGCGCCAAGCCGTCGGCGTCGCGCAGGGGCGAGGCTTCGAAACGCTTGCGCAGGGACGCGCGCAGCACGGCCAGGGCCTTGATGTCGCGGGCCGCCGCCACCGCCTTGGCTATATAATCCTGTGGCTTGTCCACCGCCCAGTCGCCCAGGCCCACGGCGCCCAAGATGGAGCGGCCGAAACGGCCCACCGGCGGACGATCGGCCAGCGAGATGACCGGCACGCCCATCCAAAGGGCCTCAATGGTGGTTGTGCCTGCATTGTGCGGGAACGGATCGAGGGCGATGTCGACCTTGCCATAGGCCGCCCAGGTTTTGGGCTGGGGCTGGGTGTAGACTAGGTCAAGCCGGTCGGCGGCGATTCCGCGCGCGTCGAAGCGCTCATGGAAGGCAGCCCGCGTCACCTCTTCCTGGAACGGCTTGGCGTTCAGCATCAGTCGCGCGTTCGGAACGCTGCGCAGGATTTCGGCCCACAGGTCCAGGACGTCGTCGTTCATCCGCGCCGTGCGGCTGAAACAGCCGAAGGTGACATAGCCCCGGCGCAGCGCCGGCAAGGCGCCGACCTTGGGCATGCCCTCCGGCGGCGCGTAGACCAGGGGAATCCGCGGTAAGCGGACCAGGGGCTCGCTGAACACGACCTGCGATCCCACCGGCGCCAGCGCCTCGTCCGCCAGAAAGCCATCCATCTCGGTCAGGCCGCTGGTGCAGCCCAATCCGATCATGTGGGCCAGTTGCACCGGCGCGGCGCGGCGGGCGAAGGCTAGCAGCCGGTTGCCCGCGGTGTGACCGGCCAGGTCGATCAGGACGTCGATCTGGTCGCGGCGGATCATCTCGGCCACCGCCTCGTCGCTCAGGCCCACCGTCGAGCGCCAATGGTCGGCCAGGCCCTTGAAGCGGTCGGTGACCGCATCGGGATTGAGGACCTCGGCGTAGCAGAACACCTCTACCGCCGCGTGGTCGTGGGCGGCCAGCAGCGGCTCGATGAAGTAGCTGACGGCGTGGTGGCGGAAGTCCGGCGACACATAGCCGATGCGCAAGCGGCGGTTCGGATCGCCGAAGGTGAACGGCGGCGGCGTGGCCGGCGCCAGGGGCGCGGCATGGACCGCGTTCCAGCGGCGGTATTCCTGGAAGATCTCTTCGGCTGGCAGGCTTGGGTGATAGTTCAGGCAGAACAGCAGGTTGCTGTGGGCCATGACGAAATCGGGGCGCCTGGCCAAGGCGGCGCGGAACGCCTCGCCGGCTTCGATCAGCCGGTCCTGGTGCATCAGGGCCGTAGCGAGGTTGTTGCAGGCGTTGGCGTCCGAGCCGTTCAACGCCAGGGCCTGGCGCGCGGCGGTCTCGGCCTCGGCGGCGCGGCCGAGGCGATTGAGGGTCCAGGCGAGATTGCTCCAGGCGTCGGCATGGCCGGGCCGAAGCGCGATCGCCTTGCGGAAACAGGCTTCGGCGCGGGCGGCGTCGCCCAGGTCCTGATAGACGGCGCCCAGATTGTTGTGCGGCTCCGGCGCCTGGGGCGCGGCGTCGATCGCGGCCAAGCCCACCGCCTCGGCGGCGCCCAGGTCGCCCCGCGCGCGCAGCACGGCGATCAGGTTCCAGCTCGGCTCCGGGCGCTCCGGCGAGCGCTCCATGGCGGCGCGCAGATCCGCTTCGGCCCCCGCCAGGCGCCCCTGACGGAAGGCGGCGAGGCCTCGAACGTGCAGGGCGTCGAAATGCTGCGGATCGAGCGCCAGGGCCTGGCCCGCGAGGTCCTCGGCCTTGGCGAATTCGCCCCCGCCGAAGGCCGAGACGGCTGCGCTCACTAGATCCGCTTCCGAGGCGCCGCACCAGGCGCGCCAGAGCCGCCGGAAAGCCTGGGCCAGGGCCGAGCCCAGGCCCTCGGCGTCCGCCAGGGGCGAGGCCAGGAAGCGCGCCCGCATGGAGGCGCGGAGGGCTTGCAGGGCGCCGAGATCGCCGGCGAAGGCGCCGGCCTTGTCGACATAGCTGTCGACATCTTCAGCGACCCAGTCGTCCAGGCCCAGGGCGCCCAGGATCGTGGCGCCGAAGCGCCCCACCGACGGCCGGTCCTTGATCGACAGCACCGGCGCGCCCAGCCACAAGGCCTCGATGGTGGTCGCGCCGGCGTTGTGCGGGAACGGATCGAGGGCGATGTCGACCTCGCCATAGGCCGCCCAGGTCTTGGGTTGGGGCGAAGTATAGACCAGGGTCAGCCGCTCGGGAGCGATCCCATGGGCGGCGAAGCGGGCGCGGAACAGGGCCTGGAAATCAGCCTCCTGGAACGCCTTGGAGTTCAGCATCAGCCTTGAGCCGGAAACCCGGTTCAGGATCGCGCTCCAGGCGGCGACCACCTTGTCGTTGATCCGCTCGGTGCGGCCGAAATAGCCGAAGGTGACGTAACCCTTGGCGAGGGCTGGGGTCGGCCCGGGCTCGGGCATGCCGGCCGGCGCTACATAGGCCAGGGGGATGCGCGGCAGGCGCACCAGCTTTTCCGAAAACAGCGCCTCGGCTCCCGGCGGCGTCAGCAGGTCGTCGCCCAGGAAGGCGTCCATGGCCGACAGGCCCGAGGTGTAGCCGTGGCCCAGCATGTGCTCGACCTGGATCGGCGCGGGCTTGCGGGCGAAGACGCGCAGGCGGCTGGCGGCGGTGTGGCCGCCGAGGTCCATCAGAATATCGATCCCATCGGTCCGGATCACCTCGGCCAGGGCGGCGTCCGATAGTCCCACGCTCGATCGCCAATGGTCGGCAAGGCCTTTCAGCCGCTCGGTGACGGCGTCAGGCTTGGCCACTTCGGCGTAACAAAACACCTCCAGCTGGTCCCGGTCGAGGCCGGTCAGCAGGGGTTCGATATAGAAGCGAGCCGAATGCTCGCGAAAATCGGGCGAGACCAGCCCCAGTCGCAGGCGGCGGTCGGGGTCCTTGGCGTTGGCGAACACCGGGCTCGCGGGGGCCAGGGGCTTGGCGTGCTGCGCGTCCCAGCGGCGATATTCCTCGAACACCGCCCCGGCCGTGCGGCCCGGATGATAGTTCAGGCAGAACAAGAGGTTGCTGTGTCCCGTGACATAGTCCGGCCGCGTGGCCAGGGCGCGCCGGAACAGGGCTTCCGCCTCGTCGAAGCGGCCCAGGTCCTCGACCGCCACCGCCATGTTGCAGAGGATGCGGGCGTCGGTGGGCGCTGCGGCGGCGGCCTTGGCGTATTGCCGGACCGCCGCGACCGGCGATCCGTCGGCGCGCAGCAGCGACGCCAGGGTCTCGATGGCGCTCGCCTTGCCCGGCTCCAGCGCCAGGGCTCGGTCGACGGCGGCGCGGGCGGCCGGCAAGTCGCTGGCGGCCAGCAGGCACACGGCGTAGGCGCGCCAGGTGTCCGCATCGTTCGGCGCCAGCGCCAAGGCCGCACGATAGCTGTCGGCGGCTTCGGCCAGGAGGCCGCGGCCGGTCAGGAGGTTGGCGAGGTTGGCGTGGGCGTTGGCCAGGGCCGGATCGCGGGCGATGGCCTGGCGGAAGGCGGCTTCGGCCGGCTGTCCGCGGCCCAGCGCCCGCAGGCAGGCGCCAAGGTTCGACCAGGCCCCCGCCTCCCCCGTGGCCTTGGCGACTTTTTCGAACAAGGCCGCCGCGGCGGCGAAATCGCCGGACTGATAGGCCGCGGCCGCCTTGGCCGTCAGCGCCGCGGGATCCAGGCTGCGCTCGGCGCACCACTCGCGCCACAACGATCGGTAGGTGCGTTCCAGTTGGTGGGCCAGCCCCGGACCATCGCCCAGCGGCGAGGCCTGCATGCGCATGCGAAGTCCGGCGCGCAGCTCGGCCAGGGCCGGTAGATCGCCGGCGGCGGCGATGGCCTTGGCCACATAGGCGTCGATCGTGTCCGCGACCCAGTCGTCGAGCTCGGCCGCATGCAGGATGCTCAATCCGAAGCGACCGACCGACGGCCGGTCCGCCAGCGAAATCACCGGCACGCCCAGCCACAGGGCCTCGATGGTGGTGGTGCCGGCGTTGTGCGGGAACGGGTCGAGGCCGATGTCGACCTCGCCATAGGCCGCCCAGGTGTTGGGCTGAGGCGTGGTGTAGACCAGTTCCAGGCGGTCGGCCGAGATCCCATGGTCGGCGAACCGCCGGCGATAGCGTTCGCGCACGCCCTCGTCGCCGAACGGGCCGGTGTTCAGCATCAGGCGCGAGCCCGGCACGCCGTTCAGGATCCGCGCCCAGGCCTCGACCACGCGCTCGTTGATACGCACGGTGCGGCCGAAATGGCCGAAGGTGACGTAGCCTTTGCGCAGGGCCGGCAGGGAGGCGACCGGCGGCAGTTCCGGCGGCGCCTGATAGGCGATGGGGATGCGGCCAAGACGCATCACCCGCTCGGCGAACAGATGATCGCTCCCGGCCGGCGCCAGGCAATCGTCGGCCAGGAAGGCGTCCATGGCCGACATGCCGGACGTATAACCGTGCCCCAGGAAGTGGGCGATCTGCACCGGCGCGGGCTTCCTCGCCAGGGCCAGCAGGCGGTTGCGGGCGGTGTGGCCGCCGAGGTCGATCAGGACATCGATCCGGTCGTGGCGGATCAACGCCGCCAGTTCGTCGTCGCTGAGGCCCACGGTCGGACGCCAATGGTCGGTCAAGGTCTTGAAATAGGCGGTCACCGCGTCGGGATGGGCGACCTCGGCATAGGCGAACACCTCGACCGCCCGGCGGTCGTGGCCGGCCAGCATCGGCTCGATGAAGTGGCGCGCCGACTTGGCGCCGAAGTCCGGCGACACATAGCCGATGCGCAGCGGCCGGTCGGGGTCGGGGTCGTTGCTCCAATGCGGATCGGCCGGCAGATGCGGGCGGGCGTGGCGGGCGTCCCAGCGCTGGAACTCGGCGAAGGCCTCCTCGGCCGAGACCTGCGGCTGGTAGTTGATGCAGAACAGCAGCGCCCCGTGGCCCTGCGGAATGTCTGGGCGGGCCTCGACCGCGCGGCGGTAGACGGCGTAGGCCTCTTCCAGCCGCCCCTGGTCCTGCAGCACGACGCCAAGGTTGAAGCCGATCTCGGGCTTGTCGGGGCGCAACTCCAGGGCGCGCCTCAGATCATGTTCGGCGGCGGTGACCTGGCCGCGGCGCATCAGCGACAGGCCGCGATTGTTGTGCGCCTCGGCGAAACCGGGATCGAGCGCCAGGGCCTGGCCGAAGGCGGCCTCGGCCTCGTCCAGCCGGTTCTGGCCGGACAGGGCGTTGCCCAGGTGCATGACCGCGCCGGCGTGGGTGGGGTCGAGCGCCATGGCTCTGCGCGCGGCCGCTTCGGCTTCGGCGAGGCGGCCTTGCAGGCGCATCTGATCGGACAGCCGGGTCAGCCGCTCGGCCTCGGTGGAATTGTGGCCGTCGGCCTTGGCGCACCAAGCACGCCAGAGGCCCCGCAGCGCCCCGTCCAGCGATTCGCCCAGGCCCTTGGCGTCAGCCAGGGGTGAGGCCAGGAACCGCTCGCGCATGCCGCCGCGCAGGGCCTGCAGCGCCTCCAGGTCCTGCGCGGCGGCGATCCCCTTGGCCACGTAGCCTGCGACGTTGTCCGCCACCCAATCCATGAGGCCGACCGCGCCCAGGATCGAAGCGCCGAAACGGCCAACTGACGGCCGGTCCTTGATCGACAGCACCGGCACGCCCAGCCACAGGGCCTCGATGGTCGTGGTGCCGGCGTTGTGCGGGAACGGATCGAGGGCGATGTCGACCTTGCCATAGGCGTCCCAGGTCCGCGGCTGCGGCGAGGTGAAGACCAGCTCCAGCCGGTCTTGCGCAACGCCGCAGGCGGCGAACCGGGCGCGGTAGAGGTCCTGGAACTCAGCCTCCTGGAAGGCCTTGGAGTTCAGCATCAACCTGGAGCCCGGAACACCGTTCAGGATCGCGCTCCAGGCCTCGATCACCCGGTCGTTGATGCGCTCGGGGCGGCCGAAGTAGCCGAACATGACATGCCCCTTGGCCAGGGCCGGGGTCGGCCCCACCGGCGGCATGGTCTCTGGCGCCGCATAGGCCAACGGAATCCGGTCCAGCCGCAGCAAGGGCTCGACGAACAGCTCGTCCGCCCCTTCCGGCGCCAGCTCGGCATCGGCCAGGAAAGCGTCCATCGCCGACATGCCGGAGGTGTAGCCGCAGCCCAGCATGTGGGCCACCTGCACCGGGGCCGGCTTGCGGGCGAACACCATCAGGCGGCTTGAGGCCGAGTGGCCGCCCAGGTCGATCAAGATGTCGGTCCCGTCGCTGCGGATCAGCTCAGCCAGAGCCGCGTCGGACAGCCCCACCGTGGAGCGCCAATGATCGGCCAGGGCCATGAATTGCTTGGTGGTCTCGTCGGGCCGGGGAACTTCGGCGTAGCAGACGATCTCCAGCCGCCCGCGGTCCAGCCCCTCCATCAGGGGCAGGATGAAATGGCGGGCGGAGTGTTCGCGAAAGTCCGGCGACACCAGTCCCACCCGCAGGCGCCGCTCGGGATCGCGGTCATTGTCGAAAGCGAGGTCGGCCGGCAGCAGGGGCTTCGCATGCGCCTCGTCCCAGCGGCGGTACTCCGCGACGATCTCCTGCGCCGGCTTGTCCGGATGATAGTTCAGGCAAAACAGAAGGTTGCTGTGCCCCAAAACGTAGTCCGGACGCAGCGACAGGGCGTGGCGGAACATGGCCTCGGCCGCGTCGAATTGGCCGAGGTCCTTGAGCGCTGTCGCCAGGTTACTCACCCAGCGATGCTGGCCGGGATCGAGCTCCAAGGCCTTTTCGCTGGCCAGCATGGCCGCGAACGGGCAGCCGGCGCGCAGCAGCAGCGCGCCCAGGTTGCCGTAGCTGTCGGCATAGGTCGGATGCCGCGTATTGGCCTCCACCAGCGCGGCCAGGCCTTCGTCGTAGCGCTCCAGCGCCATCAGGCAGCAGCCGAGGTCGTTCAGGCCTCGGGCGTGGCCGGGAACCAGGGCCAGGAGCCGCTGGAAGGCGTGCACCGCCTCCTCCAGCCGGCCGGTGCGCTGCAGCACCATGCCGAGGCTGCGCCAGGCTTCCGGGTGGTCGCCGTTCAGGTGCAGGGCTTGGCGGAATTGGGTTTCGGCCGTCGCCAACTCGCCGCGATCGAGCAGCAGGTTGCCGAGGTTGTGGTGGGCGGCGACGAAACCGGCGTCGATCTCGACGGCGTGGCGATAGGCCATCTCGGCGTCGTAGTCGTGGCCGGCGGCGCGCAGCAGCACGCCCAGATTGGTGAAGCGGCCCGGGGTCGCCTGCAGCGCCACGGCCCGCTCCGCCGCGGCGACGCCTGGGGCGTACTCCCCTCGCCGATAGTGGGCGAGGCTGAGAACCTCGAAGGCGGAGGCGTCGTCGAGATTGGCCTCGATGGCGGCCAAGGCGTGGCTCAGCGCCGCATCCAGGTCGCCTGCCTGGAGGGCCGCGGCCGCCAGCTGCACCGGCGGCGCGACGGGGCGCGCCTCCTCGGCCGAGGATTGACGCTCGCCTTGGGCCATCGGCCTAAACCCGCTTCAGATAGGCGCTCGGCCAATAGGTGACGCGGTCCTTGATCACGCCCTCATTGAACGGGAAGGCCGGCTCCTCGACCACGAACTCGGGATGGGCGGCGACGAAGGCCTCCACCGCGCTGATCGGATTGTTCCAGCTCCAGTCCGGGCCCGAGCGCGGGCCGCCGGCCACCTGGGCCATGATCCCATCGGTGGCGACGATGTAGGAGCCCTTGGTCACCATCGGGCCATAGGCCTCGAGTTCGGCCAGCACGTGGTCCTTGGTGTGGTTGCTGTCCAGCAGCACCAGCACGGTCTCGCCGGGCCGGATGTGGTCTTGAACCTGCTCGACGATTCCGGCGTCCACCGAACTGCCCTCGATCAGGGTGATCAGGGGCGACAACTCGTGCGCCTCGATGGCTGTGCGGTTGTGCGGGCGGATCTCGATATCGATGCCGACGATGCGGCCCTTGTCCATGGCCTTGCAGAGGCTGGCATAGAAGATCAGCGATCCGCCGTGCGCCACCCCGGTCTCGATAATCAGGTCCGGCTTGACCTGGTAGATCACCTCCTGCACGCGGACCATGTCGTCCGGCAGCTGGATGATCGGGCGGCCCATCCAGGTGAAGCTGTAGACGTATTTGGTGTCCCAGCCGCAGCGGATCCACGCGTCCGAGACGAGCTTGAACGCTTCGGGGGAGGCCAGGGAGTGGGTCACAGTCCCGTTTGGCCCGTCGACCGTCACCTGGCCGCGCGCTTCATCGATGGTGATCATGGAAAAGGCGATTCCTTAAAGCCGTCAGGCTTCAATACCGCCTTATTCGGTTACTGGCCCATTAACCATGAAGTGGTGGCGGCGAAAATGGCGGCCTCCCGGGGTTCGGGAGGCCGCCACGATCACGCTGTTTAGACGGTCTGGAAGCTGCCGAAGTTGTAGGTCCAGGGCGTCGAACCGTCGGTGGTGACCACCCCGATCAGGGCGCCGCCGCCGGTGAAGGCGCCGTTGGCGCTGTAGAACATCTCGCCGGTGTCCTGCTCGTAGACGAAGCCGCCGTGGCCGCCGGTCGCGAGCGTCGTGGCGTGCAGCGCCGTAGCGTTGGCCACCGAGGTGATGTTGGTCCCGTTCACCAGGCCGCCGCTGATCGCATAGGCCGCGTGGGTCCCGGTGAAGACGCCAGTGGTGTCCAGGCCGATCTTGTTGCCGTCGGCCTGATCGAAGTTCATCACCGTGGTGAAGTTGTTGGCGCTATCCTGGTCGAACACGAACACGTCGGCCACCGAATGGCCATAGACCTGGTTGACCCCGCCACCGGCCGCGATCTCGGCGGCAGGGCCGCTCGACACCACGATGGTGTCGTTGCCGGAGCCGCCGAGGACAGTTTCGACATTGGCCACGGTGACGTGGTTGGTGCCGGCCGCAAGTGTCAGGGTGTTGGAACCGGCGCCGAGGTCGATGGAGCCGCCGACGATCGCCGAACCCAGGGTGATGGTGTCGTTGCCGGTTCCGCCGGTGATGGTCTCGACGTTTGACACCGTCGCGGTGTTGGCGAAGTTGCCGAAGGTCAGGACGTCGGCGCCCACGCCCAGGTCGATCGAGCCGCCAGTGATGCCTGCGCCAAGGGTGATGGTGTCGGCGCCTGTGCCGCCGACCAGGGTCTCGACGTGCGAGATCGTGCCGGTGTTGGCGAAATTGCCCATGACCAGCTTGTCCGAGCCGGCGCCGAGGTCGATCGACATCGACGTGGTCAGGGCGTTGCCCAAGGTGACCGTGTCGTTGCCCGTGCCGCCGATGATGGTCTCGACATTGTTGACCGTCGCGGTGTTGGCGAAATTGCCCAGGGTCAGGCTGTCATTGCCCGCGCCCAGGTCGATCGAGCCGTTCGAAACCGCGGCCCCCAGGGTGATGGTGTCCGCCCCCGTGCCGCCGGTCAGGGTCTCGACATTGGAGACGGTGGCGCTGTTGGTCCCGTTGGCCAGGGTCAGGATGTCGCTGCCCCCGCCCAGGTCGAAGTAGCCGCCGGTCACCGCTGTCGCCAGGGTGATGGTGTCCGCCGCCGAGCCGCCGATCACGCTCTCGACGTTCGACAGGGTGCCGGTGTTGGCGAAATTGCCCAGGGTCAGCTTGTCGCTGCCGGCCCCCAGGTCGATGGACGTGCCGGTGGTGAAGACCGTGCCCAGGGTGATCGAGTCGTTGCCGGTTCCCCCGGTGATGGTCTCCACGCCCGACACCGTCGCGGTGTTGGCGAAGTTACCCAGGGTCAGGACATCACTGCCCGAGCCGAGATCGATCGAACCGTTGGAGATCGCGGCGCCGAGCGTGATCGTATCCGCCCCCGTCCCGCCGACGATGGTCTCGACATTGGACAACGTGCCGGTGTTGGCGAAATTGCCGAGGCTCAGCTTGTCCAGGCCCGCGCCCAGGTCGACCGACATGGCCGTGGTCAGGGCGTTGGCCAAGGTGATGGTATCGGCCCCCGACCCGCCCGTGATGGTTTCCACATTGTTGACCGTGGCCGAGTTGGCGAAGTTGCCGAACGTTAGCACGTCATTGCCCACGCCCAGGTCGATGGAGGCGCCGACCGCCGCCGCGCCCAGGGTGATGGTGTCCGCCCCGGTGCCGCCGGTCAGGGTCTCGACGTTGGAGACCGTGGCGCTGTTGGTCCCGTTGGCCAGGGCCAGGCTGTCCGAGCCGGTCCCCAGGTCGATGGAGCCGTTGGTGACCGCCGTCCCCAGGGTCACCGCGTCATTGGCCGTGCCGCCGACGATGGTCTCGACGTTGGACACCGTGCCGGTGTTGGCCACATTGGCCAGGGTCAGCT
>FSWM01001195.1_pt1 | contig 18993 bp, 14 predicted proteins | sample 1637841 | NCBI WGS metagenome assembly FSWM01 (sample SAMEA3914789, study PRJEB12502) | metagenome | biome: forest; material: soil | place: Canada | collected 2011-07-03 | depth 0.3 m | reverse complement strand
CGCAGGCCGAACACATGGTCGGGAACCGTCAGGCCGGCGCGGCGAAAGCGCCTGCGCGCCAGGCCGGCCCACAGGTCCACCACCGGTTCGGCCGGATAGGCGCCGGGCTCGACCTGCGCCAGGACGGCCCGGGGTTCGATGGGCAGTCGGGCGGCGCGCATGCCGAAGCGCGCGCCGATCTTCAGGATCAGGCCGGCTATGGTCGGGTGCAGGTGAAAATGCTTGTGGGCGTTGACGTGGTCCAGGGGCAGGCCGGTGGCGGCGAAGGCCTCGAACTGGGCGGTGATCTCGGCTTCCAGCTGCCGGCGGGCGGCGGGCTTGAGGAACATCGTCGCGCCGGCCCGGACCATGTCGGTGCGGAACTGGCCATCGGCCCCGACCAGGTCGGGAACCCGGACGGCGGGCAGGGCCGGGCGGCCCTCGACCAGCACCAGATGCAGGCCGACGCCGAGCTTCGGCATCTTGCGGGCGCGCTTGACGGCGTCCACTGCGCCCGGCGCCGCGACCATCAGGCTGGCGGCGGTGAGCACGCCCCGGCGGTGGGCCTGCTCGACCGCCTCATTGACCTGAACCGACGCGCCGAAATCGTCGGCGGTGACGACGAGGGATGTCATGGGCATGAGATCCCTCCCCCCTTAGGAGAGGCGTTTCGGACTCAAGCCACCGCGTTCTTGCGTTCCTTCAGGAATTCGCGGAACTCCACGCCTTCGCGCAGCCGGCGCTTCATCATGTCGGGGCTGCGGACCATTTCCCCGACGATCGAGGCGATCTTGCCGGCGCGGAAATAGAAGGCTTTGTAGAAGGTCTCCACCGAGGTGAAGATCTCGTCGTGGCTCAGGTGCGGATAGTGCAGCGGCGCGATCTGGACGCCGTTTTCGTCCACCAGTTCGGCGTTGTCGGCGTCGAGCCAGCCGTTTTGCACGGCCTGATCATAGAGGAAGGTGCCGGGATAGGGCGCGGCCAGCGAGACCTGGATGGTGTGCGGGTTGATCTTGGCCGCCCACTTCACCGTCTCCTGGATGGTCTCCTTGGTCTCGCCTGGCAGGCCGAGAATGAAGGTGCCGTGGATGGCGATGCCCAGTTCATGGCAATCCTTGGTGAACTTTTCGGCCACCTCGATGCGCATGCCCTTCTTGATGTTGTAGAGGATCTGCTGATTGCCGGATTCGTAGCCGACCAGCAGCAGGCGCAGGCCGCCGTCCTTCAGCTTCTTCAGCGTGTCGCGCGGCACATTGGCCTTGGCGTTGCACGACCAGCTCACGCCCAGCTTGCCCAGTTCCAGGGCGATGGCCTCGGCGCGCGGCAGGTTGTCGGTGAAGGTGTCGTCGTCGAAGAAGAATTCCTTGGTCTGCGGGAAGGCCTTGATCGCCCATTTGATCTCATCGATCACGTGCTCGACGCTGCGGGTGCGATAGCGGTGCCCGCCCACGGTCTGGGGCCACAGGCAGAAGGTGCAGTGCGACTTGCAGCCCCGGCCGGTATAGATCGAGATATAGGGGTGCTTCAGATAGCCGATGAAGTAGTTCTCCATCTTCAGGTCGCGCTTATAGACCGGCGTGACCCAGGGCAGGCTGTCCATGTTTTCCAGGATGGCGCGCTCGGCGTTGTGGACGATCACGCCCTGGCTGTTGCGATAGCTGAGGCCCTTGATCTCCGACCACGGCACGTCGTCGGCCACGTCCTTGATCGTGAAGTCGAACTCGTTGCGGGCGACGAAATCCACCACCGGGGCCTTGATCATGCTGCCATCGGCGTCGACCGCGACCTTGGCGCCGATCATGCCGGCCTTCAGGTTCGGATTGACCGCCTTCATCGCCTCGATGGTCTTCACGTCCGACGCGAAGGAGGGGACCGAGGTGTGCAGCACCAGCAGATCGTAATCCTTGGCCATGGGCAGGACATCGGCCAGGGTCTGGTTGTGCGGCGGCGCATCGACCAGCTTGGAGTTTTCCACCAGGGCCGCCGGCTGGGCCAGCCAGGTCGGATACCAGAAGGATTTGATCTCCCGCTTGGCCTGGTAGCGAGATCCGGCGCCGCCGTCGAAACCGTCGAAGGAGGGGGCCTGCATGAAGAGGGTGCGCAGCATGGACTAATTCCTCACAGGGGGGCCAGGACGCCGTCCGGCCCCACACGATAACGACGCCCCCGCCAACTGACCGAAGCGCCCGTCAGGCTCGCGATGAACACGACAAACGATAGCACGTCCCGAAACGGCATGAGCCAGAGCGCGCCTGCCTCCGACCCGGTCGCCGCATCGATCCGATGCTTAAGAATGAGACGAGATATCAGGATCGCAAGGATCAGGGCCAGCGAAACATCCGAAAATCCCAGCAGTGTGGCGCCGATCACAGCCAGGGGCAGGCCAAAGGTGACGATGGAGCCGAAATAACCGGCGCCGTCGATCAGCCGAATCGTCCGCCCCCAGCGAATTTCATGGCCCATCAGCTCGCCGCCGCTGGCCTCGCTGCAGCCGTGGCCCAGGACCAGGGGCGGCATGGCGATGCGGTACCCCAGGGCGCGGGCGGCGCGGCCGATCTCGTAGTCGTCGGCCAGATGATCGCGAAAAGCCTCGAAACCGCCGATTTCGCGCAGCACCGACGCCGGCAGGGCGATGGTGGAGCCCATGCAGGGCTCGGCCAGGCCAAGGCTGGCGCCCAATATGGCGTTGGGCAGGAACTGGTAATTGATGGCCATGGCCGCCAGCCGCGACCACAGGCCCCGCCGCGCTTGCCCGGAATAGAGGCAGGTGACCACGCCCACCCCTGGCCGTTCCAGGGCGCCGGCGATTCGGCTCACATAGTCGGGCGGCGCGGTGATGTCGCTGTCGCTGAGGATGATGATCTCATGTCGCGCGGCGTGCGCCATGTTGATGAGATTGGCGATCTTGCGATTGGCGCCATGTTCGGTGGCGTCGATGACCAGGACGATATCCATGTCCGGGTGGGCGGCTTGCAGGGCGCGCACCACCGCAATGGCCGGATCGGCGGGATCCTGAACCCCGAGCACGATCTGGATCGAGCCCCCATAGGCCTGGCGACAGAAGCTCTCGAGGCTCTCGGCCAGGCCGGGATCGGCGCCGGACAAGGGTTTGAGCAGGGTGACCGGCAGGGTGCTCGAGGCCAGGGGCGCGGCGCCGCGCATGAACCGAGCGACCATCTCCGCGGCGAACAGCGCATAGACGCCGCCCAGCCCGCCGAAGAACAGGGCGGCCCAGCCCAGAAGGGGAAAGAGCGTGTGCAAATCAACCCCGGCCGCTCAGGTCTCTCGACCGATGAGGTAGAAGGGCAGGGCCTTCAGCGGCTCGGCCACGACGCCATACACCGCGACCGTGTCGGCGGCCGATTGGGCCAGGGTCTCGGCCTGGGCCTGGGCGCCCTGGACCCCGTGAATCGAGACCAGGGTCGCCTTGCCCTGGTCCTGATCCTTGCCGACCGCCTTGCCGGCGGCTTCCGCCGAGCTGGTGACATCGATCAGGTCGTCGGTGATCTGGAAGGCGAGGCCGAAATCGCGGGCATAGGCCTTCAGCCGCTCGCGATCCTCCGCCCCACGCTCGGCCAGTATGGCGCCGGCCTCGCAGGCGAACTCGAACAGGGCGCCGGTCTTCATCCGCTGCAGCAGAATCACCTCGTCGGCGGTGTGCGAGCGGTTGGGGGCGTCGATGTCCATCATCTGGCCGCCGATCATGCCCTCGCTGCCGCCGGCGCGGGCCAGCAAGGCCACCAGCTGGCAGCGGACCTCCGCCGAAGGGTGGGTGTCGGGGTGGGCGAGGATCTCGAAGGCCAGGGTCAGCAGCGCGTCGCCGGCGAGAACCGCGGTGGCCTCGTCGAATTTCTTGTGCGTGGTCGGCTGGCCCCGACGCAAATCGTCGTCGTCCATGCACGGCAGATCGTCATGCACCAGGGAATAGGTGTGCAGCGCCTCGATGGCCGCCGCGACTCGCAAGGCCCGGTTGCGCGGCGCGTCGAACAGGGCGGCGCTGGCCAGCACCAGGAAGGGACGCAGACGCTTGCCGCCGGCGAATATGGCGTAGCGCATCGCCTCCTGCACCCTGGCGTGCAGACCGCTGGGCGGCGGCAGCAGGGCGTCCAGGGTTTGGTCGGTCAGGCGCGCAGCTTCCGCCAAGGCGGCCTTCAAAGTTTCCGCGGGATCAGCGTGCTTGTTCAAGGGCGAGGCTCCCGAGGCGGAATCGATTGCGCCTAATGACCAGACCCAGCGGCCAAGGCAAGCCCAGGCCGCCCAACCGTTGCGCCTGGGACACAATCAGATGGCATATTTTGTGGCTATTTCATGCCAGCCGAATTGCGATCCCGATGTCCGACCATACATGGTAGCCACTCGGGGGACTGCCTCATAAGGGCGATGCATGTTTTTCACGCGCGAGCGTCGCTTTGGACTTGGAATAGGTGCGTAGTGGGGCGAATGGCGTTACATGCGTAGAGGACTTGGACGGAATGCAGCGGACGACGCGCTCGATATCGAGCGTCCAGACGCTCCAATCAATCGCGTCCCGCCAAATCGGAGTGATGTGATGCGAGTGATCCTGGCCCAACCGCGCGGCTTTTGCGCCGGCGTCGTGCGCGCCATCGACATCGTCGAAAAGGCGATCGAGAAATTCGGCGCGCCGGTCTATGTGCGCCATGAGATCGTGCACAACCGGCATGTGGTCGAAAACCTGAAGGCCAAGGGCGCGATCTTCGTCGAGGAGATCGCCGAAATCCCGGACGGCGCCCACACCGTGTTCAGCGCCCATGGCGTCGCCCAGTCGGTGTTCGCCGACGCCAAGGCGCGCGGCCTGCCAGTACTGGACGCGACCTGTCCGCTGGTGTCCAAGGTCCACGCCCAGGCCCGCCGCTATGTCTCCAAGGGGCGCACCCTGATCCTGATCGGCCATGCCGGTCACCCGGAGGTCGAGGGCACCATGGGCCAGGTCGACGCCCCGGTGCATCTGGTCTCCACGGAGGCGGATGTGGCGGCGCTGGACGTCCCCATCGACGAGCCGATCTCCTATGTCACCCAGACCACGCTGAGCGTCGACGACACCCGTGCGGTGATCAACGCCTTGCGGGCCAAGTTCAAAAATATCGTCGGCCCCGACATTTCCGACATCTGCTACGCCACCCAGCATCGGCAGACCGCCGTGCGCGATCTGTGCAAGGTGGCCGACATCATCCTGGTGGTAGGCTCGACCAAGAGCTCCAACTCCAACCGGCTGTGCGAAATCGGCCGTGAAGAGGGCCTGCCCAGCTATCTGATCGCCGACAGCGACGACCTGGACCCCAAATGGCTGGAGGGCGTCAAGGCCATCGGCCTGACCGCCGGCGCCTCGGCGCCTGAGGAATTGATCCAGGAAGTGATCGAGACCCTGCGCAGCCTGGGTCCGGTCGAACTGGAACTGCTGCCGGGCGTGGAAGAAAATATCGAGTTTCGCGTGCCGGCCGTGCTGCGCTCGCGCGCCAAGCCGGTTCCAGCCTAGAGCCTCGCCCTTGACCGCCCCCCTTGAATATTTTGTGACCTTCGAAGGAGCCTAAGGATGGCCATTCCCATCGGACAGGCGGCGCGCATCGGCGCCTATATCGCCAAGCAGCACCTGACCGGCGTCAAACGCTATCCGCTGGTGCTGATGCTCGAGCCGCTCTATCGCTGCAATTTGGCCTGCGCCGGCTGCGGCAAGATCGACTATCCGGACGAGATCCTGAACCAGAGGCTGAGCTTCAGCCAGTGCATGTCAGCGATCGACGAATGCGGCGCGCCGGTGGTCTCCATCGCTGGCGGCGAGCCGCTGCTGCACCGGGAGATGCCCGACATCGTGCGTGGCTATATCGCCCGCAAGAAGTTCGTCATCCTGTGCACCAACGCCCTGCTGCTGACCAAGAAGATCGATCAGTACCAGCCCAATCCCGCCTTCACCTGGTCCATCCACCTGGATGGCGACCAGATCATGCACGACAAATCGGTGTGCCAGGACGGGGTCTATGACATCGCCGTCGAGGCCATCAAGCTGGCCAAGTCGCGCGGCTTCCAGGTCAGCGTCAACTGCACCCTGTTCCAGGGCGCCGATCCCGAACGCGTCGCCGCCTTCTTCGACGAGATGAAGGTCCTGGGCCTGGACGGCGTGACCGTGTCGCCCGGCTATGCCTACGAACGCGCGCCGGACCAGGAGCATTTCCTGAACCGCACCAAGACCAAGCAGCTGTTCCGCGACATCCTCAAGCGTGGCCGGGGCGGCAAGGAATGGTCGTTCACCCAGTCGACCATGTTCCTCGACTTTTTGGCCGGCAACCAGGCCTATGCCTGCACCCCGTGGGGCAACCCGACCCGCACCGTGTTCGGCTGGCAAAAGCCCTGCTACCTGCTGGGCGAAGGCTATGCCAAGACCTTCAAGGAACTGATGGACGACACCGCCTGGGATGACTACGGCGTCGGCAACTACGAAAAATGCGCCGACTGCATGGTCCATTCCGGCTTTGAAGCCAGCGCCGTGCAGGACATGGTCAAGCACCCCCTCAAAGCTCTGGGCGTGGTCATGCGCGGCGTGCGCACCGACGGGCCGATGGCCGAGGATATCTCCATCGCCAATCAGCGCCCGGCCCAGCAGTTCTTCGCCGGCCACGTGGAAAAGAAACTGGCCGAGATCCGCGCCAAGGCGCCCAAGGCCGGCAAGAAGGTCGCCAATGTCGAGGAAGACGCTTAGCGCAAGCCGGGGGTAATCTTCCAAAGAAACAACAATTTCCGCTCATCCCCGCGAAGGCGGGGATCCAGATTCATCTATGAGGTTTGGTGGGTTTCACCTGGATCCCCGCCTTCGCGGGGATGAGCGGAATAAATATTTGGCTGGTGATGTCCGGTAGAAGCTCAAAGAGCGCGCCTTTAAGCTGGATGGCCCTTGTCCTGGCCGTTTGGGCGCTGATGGCGCCGGCCCGAGCGGAACAGGCGGCCTCGCCCGAGGTCCCGCTGATCCTAATCTCCATCGATGGGTTCCGCTGGGACTATCTGAACCGCGGCGTCTCGCCGAACCTGTCGGCCTTGGCCGCGGCCGGGGTGCGGGCCGAGCGGATGCTGCCATCCTTCCCCTCGATCACCTTTCCCAACCACTACACCCTGGTCACCGGCCTCTACCCCGACCACCACGGCGTCATCAGCAACAGCTTCGAGGACGCCGCCGCGCCGGGCGGGGTGTTTCACATGTCCAGCAAGGACGAAGCCTGGTGGGACGAGGCCACGCCCCTGTGGGTGACCGCCGAGCGGCAAGGCGTGCGCACCGCGACCGAATTCTGGCCGGGTTCCGAAGCGGCGATCCACGGGGTTCGGCCTGGCCATTGGGAGCCTTTCAGCCAGAGCAAAAGCGGTGATCGTCGCGTCGATTCGCTGCTGGCCTGGCTGGACCTGCCGGCGGACCAGCGGCCCAGCTTCCTGACCCTCTATTTCGACGCTGTCGACACGGGAGGGCACCTGTTCGGCCCGGACGCCGAGGCCACCAACAAGGCCATCGCCTCGACGGACGCCTCGATCGGCCGCCTGCTGGACGGGCTGAAGGCCAGAGGGATCACGGCCAACCTGATCGTGGTTTCCGACCATGGCATGGCCGCGGTCTCGCCCGAGCGCACGGTGTTGTTGGACGACATCATCGACGCCACGGCGATGCATGTGGTGTTCGCCGACGCCGTGTCCGGGATCGACGTGCCGGACACCGACACCGGCCGCGCCGCCGAGGCCAGGCTCCTGGCCCCGCACGACCACATGACCTGCTGGAAAAAGGCCAGGATTCCGGCGCGGCTGCACTATGGGAGCAATCCCCGGGTGCCCGATGTGGTGTGCATGGCCGAGGTCGGCTGGATGATCGAAACCAAGGCCGAGCAGGCGCGCCATCATTTCCGGATCTTGGGCGAGCATGGCTATGACAATGCGGACCCGCGGATGGGCGCCCTGTTCATCGCCAATGGCCCGGCCTTCAAGACCGGCGTGGTGATCCCGCCCTTTCCCAATGTGGATGTCTATCCGCTGATGACGCGGGTGCTGGGGATCAAGGGCGAACCGAACGACGGCGACCTGTCGGGTGTGAAGGCGGCCCTGGTTCGCTAGGTTCGGCGGCTATTCTGCGGTCCTCCAGGCCGGTTTCAACAGGATCGCCGCGCGCTCCAGCGCCTTGAAGCCCCGTTCGGCGAATCTCGCCGTCCTGAGCAGGGCCGGCAACTGACTGGGTCGCCGCGCCAGAGCCCAAAGCACCGCGCCAATGTCCGGCTGGCCGTCCGGTCTCAGTCCCGCCAGAGCCGCGGGCGGAAGGCTGTGGTCGGCGGCGTCGGATACGGCGCGCAGCCCGGCGAACGGCAGGGCGAAGCGGGCGGCTATGCGGGCGACGATGTGGGATTCCATGTCCGCCGCCGAAGCGCCGGTGGCCTCGAACAGCGTCTGCTTGGCCGCCGCCGAGCCGATCATGGCGTCGCCGGCGGTCACGGCCGCCAGGCGAGCGGCGGGGAGGCGCGCCGCCAGGCGGGCGGTCCAGTCCGGATCGACGGCATGGACGCGCCCGTCGGCCACAACCTCGGACGCGACGATCAGATCGCCGGCCTTGAGGTTCACCGACAAGGCGCCGCAGACGCCGAAGCTGAGCAGGAGGGGGCGGTGCTGGGCGATGGGGGCCAGGACGGCTTCCAGCTTGCGCGCCAGCGCCGCGCTATCCCCCCCGCCGATCACCGTCACCACCCCCTCGCCGGCGATGATCCGCGCCTCGCGGGTCATGCCGACGACGGCGATCACGCGCGGGAGCAGGTCCATCACATGCCGAAGGCGACTTGGCGCGTGTTGCTGCGCTGGAGGTTGCGATAGCGGGCCAGGGCCCACAGGGGGAAGAACTTGGCGTAGCCGTGGTAGCGTAGATAGAAGACTCGCGGAAAACCGCCGCCCGTATATTGGTCTTCGGGCCAGACGCCCTGGTCGTTCTGGTTGGCCTGCAACCAGGCGACGCCCTTGGCCACGGCCGGGTGGTCGGTTTGGCCGGCGGCCATCAGCCCCAGCAGCGCCCAGGCGGTCTGGGAGGAGGCGGAAGGCGCGGGCTCGTAGCCTTTGTAGTCGAGTTTGTAGCTGTCGCAGCTCTCGCCCCAGCCGCCGTCGGCGTTCTGGATGGCGATCAGCCAGTCCGCCGCCTTGCGCATCACCGGCGCCTGAGGATCGATGTCGGCGACATTGAGGGCGCACAGGGCCGACCATGTGCCATAGACATAGTTGACTCCCCAGCGGCCGAACCAGCTGCCGTCGGCTTCCTGCTCGCGCTCCAGATAGGCCAGGGCCGCCTTCATCCGTGGGCTGTCCTTCTCGCCCAGCTGGGCCAGCATGGAGACGCAGCGCGCGGCCACATCCACCGTGGGCGGGTCCAGCAGGGCGCCGTGGTCGGCGAAGGGGATGTTGTTCAGATAGTGACAGGTGTTGTCGGCGTCGAAGGCGGCCCAGCCGCCGTTTTTGCTCTGCAGGCCGTTGACCCATTCGCGACCGCGATCGATGGCCTCGTCATAGACCGGTCCGGCGCCGTTCTTGTGCCGCGCCCGGTCCATGGCCATGACCACCACGGCGGTGTCGTCCAGGTCGGGATAGTGGGCGTTGTTGTACTGAAACGCCCAGCCGCCGGGGCGCACATCGGGGCGCTGTTTGGCCCAGTCGCCGACCACATCCAGGACTTGCAGGGGTTTGAGCCACTGCAGGCCCCTTAGGGCGGCCTGTTCGGCGTCGGGGCCGGCGGCTTCCAGCAAGGCGTGGGTGGCCAGGGCCGTGTCCCAGACCGGCGACAGGCAGGCCTGGCAATAGGCCTCGTCGTCCTTGATCATCAAAAGCTTTTCCACCGACTGGCGGGCGAGGGCGCGGTGCGGATGGTCTTCGGCATAGCCGAGGGCGGCGTACATCATCACGCTGTTGGCCATGGCCGGGAAGATGGCGCCCAGGCCATCCTCGCCGTTCAGTCGTTCTGTGACGAAAGCTGTAGCCTTTTCGATCGAGCGCCTGCGCGCGCCTTTGGGGAAATGCGGCTCGACAACCTGCAGCACCTTGTCCAGGGCGAAGAAGAAGCTGGCCCAGGGCTCCTTCTGGTGGTCGCTCTTGTGGATGCCGCGCAGGGCCTTGGGATCGCCCACGAACAGCTCCTCGATAGTCACGCCGCGCGGGTTGCGGGCCAGGGGCTTCAGCGCCCGCAGCACCAGCAGGGGCACGATCACGGTGCGCGCCCAGTAGGAGATCTTGTCCAGATGGACGGGAAACCACTTGGGCAGGATCATGATCTGCACCGGCATCTCCGGCACGGCCTTCCAGGTGACCACGCCGAAAAAGGCCAGCAGGAAGCGGGTGAAGACGTTGCAGGCGCCCGCGCCGCCACGGGCCAGCAGGGCGTCGCGGGCGCGCTTCATGTGCGGGGCGTCGGGCGAATCGCCGATCATCTTCAGGGCGAAATAGGCCTTGACCGTCGCGCTGACGTCGAAGGCGCCGCCATGATAAAGCGGCCAGCCATGATGATCGCCCTGGATCCGGCGCAGATAGACTCCGATCTTGCGCTCCAGTTCCAGGTCGTCCGGCTCGGCCAGATAGTGGCGCAGCAGGATATATTCGGCCGGGATGGTGGCGTCGGCCTCCAGCTCGAACACCCAGTGGCCATCCGAGCGCTGCAATTTGAGCAGGGCTTCGGTCGCACGGCCCACGGCCCGATCGAGCGACTCCAGTGACAGGTCCGGCGACGGCGTGAATTGGCGAGCGGCGTCGTCCATGATCAAATCCCCGAACTTACGGCGTCGAAGGCGAGGCCAGCCGCCTTGTCGCCGGAACGTATTGCGCCCTCGATGGTGGCGGGCAATCCAGTTTTGGTCCAGTCCCCGGCCAGGATCAGATTGCGCCAGCGGGTGCGGGCGTCCGGTCGCCGGGCGTCCTGGTCGGGGGTGGCCTCGAAGGTGGCGCGCCGCTCCTTGACGATCTGCCAGGTGGGGGGGCGCTCGCCCAAGCCATGGACGGCGGCGATGTCGCGCCAGAACCACGCGGCCAGGGTGTCCCGGTCCAGGTCGACCAGATGGTCGGCGCCGCTGACCGTGACCGAGATGCGGTCCTCGAAGGCGAAGATCCACTCGGCCTTGCCGCCGATCACCCCGACCATGGAGGCGGCGTTCGGCGGCGGAGCGACCTTGAAATGGGCGTTGACGATCGGGGTGAAGCGATCGGGGACGGTCAGGTCCGGAACGAGGGTCTGGCTGATCCAGGGCGGTGTCGCCACCACGACGGCGTCATTGGCGCCCAGGGCGACTTCGCGGTCGGGCAGGGACAGGGCGACGACGCGCTCGCCATCGTAGCGCGCCGCGCGCAGCCGCTGTCCCAGCCGTACGGTCGCGCCCTTTTGCGCCAGGAAGGCCAGGGCTGGGTCGATGAAGGCGGCGGCGAGGCTCGGATGGGCGATGCGCGGGCGATAGGCGCGGCCGCCCAGAACCAGGGTCTCGCGAATCACCGCGCCGGCCAGGGCGGCCGAGGCGCCCGCCGGATCGGTGTTGAGCGCCGCCAGCAGGAACGAATGCAGCAGCCGGTCCCACAGCGGGCCCGAACAGGCGATGACCTCGTCGATCCGCTGGTTGGGGCCGGGGTTCAAAAAGCCCAGCAGGCCCAGATAGTCGCCCGCGGTCGTGCCCGGCACGCGGCGGTCCTTGGCCAGCACCCACCAGGCCAGCGGGCCTTCATTGGGCCGGATGGTCCAGGCCTGGCCGGTGCGTAGGTCGTGATAGCTGAACTGCGCGGTCTTGGGGCCGGCCATGCGATCCTCGGCCCCGATGGCGCGCAGATAGGCGAAGGTCGCGCGATTGCCGGACAGGACCAGGTGGTTGCCATTGTCGATGGTCATGTCCAGGACCGGATCGACATAGGAGCGGCAGCGGCCGCCGGCCTGGGCCGCGCCCTCGATCAGCTCGACCTGGATCCCGCGCCCCGCCAGGGCGACGGCGGTCGACAGGCCCGCCAGCCCGCCACCGATCACCCAGACCTTGCCGGGCCTGTCATGTGCGGTCATGCGGCGGAACCGCAGGCGTGCGGTCGGGCTTGTCCCGCACCCGTCTTATCGGAGGCGCCGAAAATCACGCCAGCAGCCCATGCCGCAGAAGCAGCCAGAACAGGCGCGGTTTGGACAGGCTGACCCGGCGGCGCGGGGTGGCCCAGCCTTCAGCCTCCATGCGCTTCAATATGCCGCCATAGACCGCGCCCATCAGCCGGGGCGCGATCAGCCGGCCCTTGGGGCGGGTGGCCATGATCGCGGCGGCCTTGGCGTAGTGGGCGTGAGCGCGCTGGGCGACCCATCGGCAGGCGGCGTCGATTCGGGGGTCGGCGACCACGGCCAGCGGCTCGCGCGCGGTGATTCCCGCCGCTTCCAACGCCTCGAGCGGCAGATAGAGCCGGCCGATACCGGCGTCCTCATCGATATCACGCAGGATATTGGTCAGTTGCAGGGCGCGGCCGAGGTCGTGGGACAGGCCGACGCCGGGCGTCTTGTCCATGCCGAAGACGCAGACCGACAACCGGCCGACGGCGCTGGCGACGCGGTCGCAATAGAGATCGAGGATGTCATAGGTCGGCGCGACGATATCGGCGTCCACATCCATCTGCATGCCGTCGATCACCGCCAGAAAGTCGTCCTGGCGCAGGCCGAAGCGGCGCACCGGCTCGGCCAGGAAGCTCGAGAGGCTGGTGGGCTGGCCGGCATAGAGGGCGGCGAGATCGGCGCGCCACGCGTCGAGCTGGCGGCGGCGCTCAGGCTTGTCGATGCCGGCCTCGTCGGCGATGTCATCCACCTGGCGGCAGAAGGCGTAGATGTCGAACATGGCCGCACGCTCGGCCGGCGGCAGCACCCTCATGGCGGCGTAGAACGAGCTGCCGGACGCCTGTTTTTCGGCGGCGGCGGCCGGTTCGGTTACGGCGCCGGGGGCGGTGTCTGTGAGGCTCATGGCGCCCCTCTATGGCCCAGCTTGGCGGTCTTGCCGAGACTGAAGCGCGAGACGGCGAAGGCGCCCAGGCCGATCACGCCCAGGCCGGCCATCTCCAGCCTGCTGTGATGGGTTTCCTGCGACAGGGGATCGCGCTGCAGCAGCCGGCGGGTCATGCTCTCGGCCAGGGTCTGGATGACGCTGACCTCCAGGCCGACGCCAGGGTCGCGCACCTGGGGCGCCAGCCTGCGCGAAATGTCCAGCAGGCCCAGGGTGCGATGCGCCAAGTGGGTGATCACCCCGCGCAGGGCGGGGCCGGCCTTGGCCTCGCCCAGGGCCTCGACGCCCAGGCCGGCGCCCTCCAGGGCGTCCATCGGCACATAGACCCGGTCGATCAGGCGATAATCCTCGCCGCAGTCCTGCAGATGGTTGATCACCTGCAGCGCGCTGCACAGGGCGTCGGAGGCGGGCCAGGTGGCGCGGTCCTCGCCATGCACGTCGAGCATGAACCGGCCGACGGGCGCTGCCGAATAGCGGCAATAGTCCATCAGCTCGGCCCAGTCGGCGTAGCGCGACTTGGTCACGTCCCGGCGAAAGGCTTCCAGCAGGTCCAGGGCGTGCTGGTTGCTCAAGCCCCGTTCGGCCAGGACCTGGCGCAGGGCCACGGCCTTGGGGTCGGAGGCCGCGCGACCCAGCAGGCTGTCCTCGATGCGCCCCAGGGCGGCCAGCTTTTCGGCGGGGGCGGCGGTCGCGTGATCGGCGATGTCGTCGGCGGCGCGGGCCACGCGGTAGAAGGCCATCACCACCGGGCGATGGCGCGGGGCGATCAGGAACGAGGCCACCGGGAAGTTCTCGGTGGTGTGGTCCTTGCCCGAGGCGAAATCGGCGCTGACGGTCATCGAAGCTCCGCGGCGGCCTGGGCGCGCCCCTTCCACATCCCCCCGCGCCCGCGCCAGACCTGAATCGCGGAATCGAGGGTGAAGGCGCTGTAAAGCGCGCCGATCAGGGGCAGGGCAAGCCCCCACAGCGGCGAGCGGCGATAGAAGGCCAGCATGGGCTGGAAGGCGATGGCCATGGCGGCCCATCCGGCCAGGCCCAGCCCGCGGGCCAGGCCGTGGCCGAACAGGGCCAGCAGGGGCGCGCTCAGATAGACCAGCACCATGCCAAGCAGGGTTCCGGCCAGCAGCAGCGGCGAATAGCCGAGCTGGGCATAGGCCGAGCGGGACACCATCCTGCCGATCTCGCCCACGGTCTGATAGGGCCGCAGGCTGACGGCGCGGTCGGTGAGGCCCAGCCAGATTGGCCCCTGGCTCTTCATCCGCCGGCCCATGGCGCAGTCGTCGATGATCTCGGCGCGGATCGAATCGATGCCGCCGGCCGCCTCCAGCGCGGTTCGCTTGATCAGCATGCAGCCGCCGGCGGCGGCGGCCATCTTACGTCGCCGATCGTTCACCCAGCCGAACGGATAGAGCATGTCGAAGAAGAACACGAAGGCCGGGATCAAGAGCTTTTCCGCCCAGGTCTGGTTGGTCAACCGGGCCATCAGCGAGACCATCACCCGCCCCTCCGCCTCAGCCCGGCCCACCAGCTTGCGCAGATTGTCCGGGGAATGGGCGATGTCGGCGTCGGTCAGCAACAGGTAGTCCGGCGCGAAGGCCGCGGCCTCGGCCACCCCCTGCCGCACGGCCCACAGCTTGCCGGTCCAGCCGGCGGCCAGGGGGGCGCCGCTGAGAACGCGCAGACGCTGTCCGGCGCCCAGCCGCGCCGCGGCCTCGCCAGCGACCGTCGCGGTGCCATCCTCGCTGTTGTCGTCGACCAGGATCACGCGGAAAGCGCCCGGATAGTCCTGGGCGAGCAAGCTGCCGGCCGAGCGGGCGATGACGTCGGCCTCGTTGCGCGCGGGAACCACGGCGACGACGCTGGGCCATGTGGTCGGCTCTGACGCGGGCTCGTCAAGGTCGTCGCGCTCGCGCATCCGCCAGAAACCGCCGTGACCCAGCAGCAGATAGGCCCAGATGGCCAGGGCCAGGGCGCCCAGAACGACGGACGCGGTCACTTCAGCATCCCCGCCGCCCGGAACCAGTCCAGGGCGTCCTTCAGGGCCTCGCCATAGGGGCGGGCGCTGTAGTCCAGCTCGCGCGCGGCCTTGGCCGAGGTGAAGAACATGTGATGGCTGGCCATTTTTAGCGCATCGACGGTGACGAACGGCTCCTTGCCGGTGATCCGGCCGATGGCCTCGGCGGCATAGGCCAGGGGATAGAGCGGGGCGACCGGCAGGTTGACGGTCGGCGGCTTGCGGCCGCAGAGGTCGGCTATGGCGCCCAGCATCTCGCGCAAGCTGGCGTTCTGGCCGCCGAGAATGTAGCGCTCGCCAATGCGGCCCTTGTCCATGGCGCTCAAATGGCCGGCGGCCACGTCGTCCACATGCACCAGGTTGAGGCCGGTATCGACAAAGGCGGGAATGCGCCCGCAGGCGGCCTCGATCAGGATCCGGCCCGTGGGCGTCGGCCGCACGTCGCGGGGGCCGATCGGGGTCGAGGGGTTGACGATCACCGCCGGCAGGCCGCGCTCGGCGATCATGCGCTCGACCAGCCGCTCGGCCACGACCTTGCTCTCCTTGTAGGCGCCGATGCCTTCGCCCTCGAACAGGGGCGCGGTCTCGTCCACCGAGGCCGAGGCGTCGCCGGCGCGCAGGGTGGCGACGCTGGAGGTATAGACGATCCGTTCGACCCCCTGGGCCAAGGCCGCCTCCATCACCGTGCGCGTGCCCTCGCGATTGGCGCGGATGATCTGGCTGGGGTCGGGCGCCCACAGGCGATAGTCGGCGGCGACGTGGAACAGGTATCGCGCGCCCTCCAGCGCCCGGTTCATCGAGGCGGGGTCGGTCATGTCGCCCTCGACCAGCTCGCAGTCCAGCCCCTCCAGATTGCGCCGAGGGCTGGTGGCCCGCACCAGCACCCGCACCGGCAGGCCGCGGGCGTTCAAAAGCCGCGCGACGGCCGAACCGATGAAGCCGGAGGCCCCGGTCACCAGGATGCGGTCGCCTGTCTGCATGAACTGGTCTTGCGCTCCGAACGTGGGCCAGGGGATTCGAAGACCCTGAGGGAACCGCTCATGTAGCGAACCCGGTCGCTGGGCGCCATTGCATCACGCCAGCCAAGTTATTGCCGTTCCGGGCCTGTGCCCCATCGTCCACAGTAGCCGATCCCTGCTAGGAGGGGGCGGCAGGGCGTCGCGCCCTCATCTGGGGAGACAGGGCCGCTCATGGACGAGGATTTCCGCAAGGCTGCGCTCGACTATCATCGCCTGCCCCGGCCCGGGAAGCTGTCGGTCGAGCCGACCAAGCGCATGGCCACCCAGCGCGACCTGGCCCTGGCCTATTCGCCCGGGGTGGCGGCGGCCTGCGAGGCCATTGTGGCCGATCCCGCCGCCGCGCGGGACATGACCGCTCGGGGCAATCTGGTGGCGGTGATCACCAACGGCACCGCGGTGCTGGGCCTGGGCGACATCGGCCCCCTGGCCAGCAAGCCGGTGATGGAGGGCAAGGCGGTCCTGTTCAAGAAGTTCGCCGGCATCGACGTGTTCGACCTGGAGGTCGACGCCCATGACGTGGACCTGTTCTGCGACGTGGTGGCGGCCCTGGAGCCGACCTTCGGCGGCATCAATCTGGAGGATATCAAGGCCCCGGAATGTTTCGTCATCGAGCAGCGCCTGCGGGAGCGGATGAAGATTCCGGTGTTCCACGACGACCAGCACGGCACCGCCATCGTCTGCGCCGCCGCCATCCGCAATGGCCTGGTGCTGCAGGGCAAGAAGCTGGAAGAGGTCAAGCTGGTGACCTCCGGCGCCGGGGCGGCGGCCCTTGCCTGTGTCGATCTGCTGGTGCTGATGGGCCTGCCGGTCGACAATGTCACCCTGACCGACATCAAGGGCGTGGTGCACGAAGGGCGCGGTGACGAGATGGCGCCCAACCTCGCCCGCTATGCCCGCCGCACCGACGCGCGGACCCTGCCGGACGTGCTGGGGGGCGCCGACGTATTCCTGGGCCTGTCGGCGCCGAACGTGCTGAAGGCCGAATGGCTGCCGCTGATGGCCGACAAGCCGCTGATCCTGGCCCTGGCCAATCCCGATCCCGAGATCCTGCCCGAACTGGTCCACGCCGCCCGGCCGGACGCCATCGTCGCCACCGGCCGCTCGGACTACGCCAACCAGGTCAATAACGTCCTGTGCTTCCCGTTCGTGTTCCGCGGCGCCCTGGACGTGGACGCGACCCAGATCAACGAGCCGATGAAGGTCGCCGCCGCCGAGGCGATCGCCGCCCTGGCGCGCGCCGAGGCCAGTGAGGTGGTCGCCGCGGCCTATGGCGGCTCGACGCCCCTGTTCGGGCCCGAACACATCATCCCCAAGCCCTTCGATCCCCGGCTGATCCTGCACATCGCCCCGGCGGTGGCCAAGGCGGCGATGGCGTCCGGGGTCGCCCGGCGGCCGATCGAGGACTTCGACGCCTATCACCGGGAACTGGAACGGTTCGTCTATCGCTCGGGCCAGCTGATGCGGCCGGTGTTCGAGGCGGCGCGGGCGGCCGGCAAGCGCGTGGCCTATGCCGAGGGCGAGGACGAACGGGTCCTGCGCGCGGTGCAGACGGTGGTTGACGAAGGCCTGGCCCGGCCGGTGCTGATCGGCCGCCGCATGGTGATCGAGGCCAAGACCCGGCGACTGGGCCTGAGGCTGGATTTCAACAAGACCGTCGAGATCCTCGACCCGACCAATGATAGCAGCGTTTTCGAGCCCCTGACCGAGCGCTATCAGCAACTGACCGACCGCCGGGGCGCGCCGCCCGACGCCGCGGCGCGGCGGATGCGCAACCGGCCGAGCGTGGCGGCGGCCATGCTGCTGGTCAGCGGCCGGGTGGATGCGGCCCTGTGCGGCGGCACCGGCGACTGGTGGCGGCACATGACCTATGTGCTGCCGATCGTGCCACGGGCGTCGGGGGTCGAGCGGGTCTATGCCCTGTCGAGCCTGATCCTGCCCAATGGCGTGCTGTTCTTCTGCGACACCCACGTCAATGTGGATCCGACCCCCGAACAGATCGCCGAGATGACCGCCCTGGCGGCGGAGGCCGTGCGCGGTTTCGGTTTCACGCCCAAGGCGGCGCTGCTGTCCCATTCCAGCTTCGGGGCCAGCAATTCGCCGACAGCCCGCAAGATGCGCGAGGCCCTGCGCCTGATCCACGAGCGTTCGCCGGAACTGGAGGTGGACGGCGAGATGCATGCCGACGCCGCCCTCAGCGACGCCCTGCGCGCCCGACTGGTCACGCAAAGCCCGCTGAAAGGCTCGGCCAACCTGTTGATCATGCCGGGCCTGGACGCGGCCAATATCGCCCTGACCCTGCTGTCGGCCGCCACTGAGGGCCTGCTGGTGGGGCCGCTGCTGCTGGGCGTCTCCAAGCCGGTGCATGTGCTGATCCCCAGCGTCACCGCGCGCGGCATTGTCAATATGACGGCCTTGGCGGCGGCCCAGGCGGGCCGAGGCGGTTAGGGGCGGTTCGCCCTCAGCCCAGGCCCAACTCAGCTCTGAACAGCGGGCCTATGCCGCCTTGCCCGCCGGCACGAAGATGAAGTTGTTCACATAGCCCTTGGGCGCCGCCCCAAGATTGAGGTTTTCCAGGCTGACGCCGACCAGGCTCTGATGGACCGCGGGATCGAAGGCGCGGATCGAAGTCATCAGACCTTCGCACAGCATGAAGCCCTCGTAGCCCAGGGGTTCCAGGAAGTCGCGGATCGAGCCGACGGCGTTTTCCCGGTGACGCTCCTCGGCCTCGACCAGAATGCGCGGGGCCTGATCGCGGATCAGTTGTTCGGCGCCGTGCAGGGCGGTCAGTTCGTGCCCTTCCACGTCCATCTTGATGAAGGCCACATTGGTCAGGCCCAGGCTGTCGATGCGGATCAGCGGCACGTCGACCTCGACGGCGTCCTCGACAGAGAGCGGGTTGGCGGCCTCGATTGTGCCCAGCCCGCCCAGGCTTGCGTCCCGGGGCACGCGCAGGGTCGCGGTTCCGGCCTGATCG
>FSWM01001049.1_pt1 | contig 19006 bp, 18 predicted proteins | sample 1637841 | NCBI WGS metagenome assembly FSWM01 (sample SAMEA3914789, study PRJEB12502) | metagenome | biome: forest; material: soil | place: Canada | collected 2011-07-03 | depth 0.3 m | reverse complement strand
CGCCGCGCACCGACTGGCGGATTGCCGAGTAGAAGCCGGGCTTCTCCTTCAGGTAGCGCTTCATCACCGCGTAAAGCGCTTCTTCTTCCTCGTTCTTGGGATCGTCGAGGATGGAGGCGTCCTTCTCGGCCTTAGGGCCCAGCACGCACAGCAGGGTGGCGTCGCCGCCGTCGTCCAGGATCAGGTTCGGATAGCCGCCGTCGGACCATTCGAAGATCTTGTGCGCATAATCCCAATACTCGACCAGGTTCTCGCCCTTGAAGGCGAACACCGGCGTGCCCTTGGCGGCGATGGCCGCCGCGGCGTGGTCCTGGGTCGAGAAGATGTTGCACGAGGCCCAACGGACATCGGCGCCCAGGGCCTGCAGGGTCTCGATCAGCACCGCAGTCTGGATGGTCATGTGCAGCGAGCCGGCGATGCGGGCGCCGGCCAGGAGCTTGTCCTTGCCGAACTCGGCGCGCACGGCCATCAGGCCCGGCATTTCGGTTTCAGCGATCTCGATCTCTTTGCGGCCCCAGTCGGCCAGAGACAAATCCTTGACGATGTAGTCGGCCACGCGCGCAGCTCCGCTGGATTGGAATTGGTCCGCTCTATAGCGGGCTGCGCAGGCGGTTAGCAAGGATCATATAAAGATATCTTTATATCTGTAAGTGGGCTGGGACGTGCCGTTGGGCCCTTCCCTCCAATAGGGAAAAGGGGAGATCACCAGAACGGCTCGGCCTTTTTCAGCCGCTTCACCGCCTTGCGCGCGGCGTCCTGCTTGGCTGGTTCGCTGGCGCTCATGTGGCCAGCGACGAAGCCGGCGGCAAAGGCGATGGCAGGATCGCCAGCGGCTTCCTGTTCCGCCAGTTCGGCGCAAATCCGGCGGGCGGAGACGATGTCGGTCAAGGCGCCCAGCGCGTCCTGAGCCTCGCTGGCCGCGTCCTTGAACGCCTTAACGTCGCTTGGCTTGGCGTCCTCGAACACTTCGGCGAAGCCGCCCAAGCCATAGCGCAGGACCTTGTCGGCCACGCGCAGCCGGTGACGCGCCACGGGGTCGTCGTCCTCCAGCGCCTTGACCCGCTTCATCACGCGGCGGCAGGCGCGGTCCAGGGCCTTGCGGATGAAATCGTCCAGTCTGGTCGCGCGGGCCTTGGCTAGGCCGTTAGCGACGGTCCAGTCGCCGGCTTCGATCCAGGCGGCGGTCTCCAGCAACAAAGCGCGGAAACGCTCGCTGCGGGCCGCCTGGCGCGCCCTCTCGTGCGCTTCGGCACGCCGCCGCTCCAGCGCCACGGCGTAGGCCGCCAGCATCTCAGGCTCCGCCGCGGCCGCGACGATCGGGGCGAAGCTCTCCTCGGCGAAGACATCGAGGTTGCGGGCGTCGTCGCAGGCGGCGGCGATCCAGCGCATCTCGCCCGTGACCGGGCCGTGCTTGACGTCGTCCCCAAGTAACGGCTCGAACAGGCTGATGGTGCTGCGCAGGCGCCGGGCGCCGACCCTGAGCTGATGCACGGCCTCGCTGTCACGCCGCTCGCGTAGCGCCTCGGCATTGGCGGCGATCTGAGCCAGGCATCCTGCGGCGATGGCGTGGAAGCCCTCGGCGGCCGGCCGATCGCCCTTCAGCGCCGGCGGGGCCAGCGCGGCGGCGCAGGTGGCGTTATCTCGCGCCAGGGCGAAGCCGCGGGCCGACTTGGTGCGGAAGGACAGGGTGGGCGCACTTGAGCTCAGGGTGCGGGCCAGGGCGAACAAGGCCGCAGGCGAGCCGGAAATCAGCTCCAACTCCAGTTCGCGGATGGCCTGGCGCCGGCCAACAGTGCGCACCTCGCCCTCGTCCAAGGCGATCTCGATCTGCGCGCCCTCGAACGCAACCTCGCGCTTGGCTCGGCGCACATCGACCTCGAAGGCCGGGGCCAGGGCCTCCCGCCGCTTGCGGCTCAGGTGATCGCCCAGCGGTGTGGCGTCAATGGCGTCGAAGTCGAGCCCCTCGCCCTCCAGCGGCGTCTCCCATTCGTGCCGGCTGAACACGCTGCAATTGCCGTTCTGCTTGATGCCCTGGATGCGCTGCTCGCCATTCTCGCGCACCCGCAGCACGAAGCCCTCGGACTTCAGATCCAGCTCCGGCGTATCGAAATATACCGACCGTAGCCGCTCGCCCTCGGCCGGCAGCTTGAGATCGGCGCGCAGGCGCTCGGCGCCCCTGGCGTCGACGACGAACTTCAGCTCAGTCTCCAACGCCCGTTCCTCTAGGTCAGCCGGCTTGCCCTAATGAGCTTGCGACGATATTGCCGGTTTGATCCAGGTCAGCACCATGGCGAAATTACCGCCCGGATGGCAAGGGCCAGATGCGACGCACCACCTCGAGGTCCCCGATGATCCAGACCGATTCAGCCCTGCCCCGCCATGACTGGACCCTCGGCGAGATCGAGGCCCTGTTCGAAACGCCCTTCACCGACCTGGTGTTCCGCGCGGCGGTGGTCCATCGTCGCTGGTTCGATCCGGCCGAGGTGCAGATGTCCCAGCTACTCTCGGTCAAGACCGGAGGTTGCGCGGAAAACTGCGGCTATTGCAGCCAGTCGCAGCATTTCGAGACCGGCGTGCCGGCCTCCAAGCTGATGGAAGTCCAGGCGGTGGTGGCCGAGGCCGAGCGCGCCAAGGCCGGCGGGGCCCAGCGTTTCTGCATGGGCGCCGCCTGGCGTGACCTGAAGGACCGCGACCTGCCCAAGGTCGCGGCCATGATCAGCGGCGTGAAGGCCCTGGGCCTGGAGACCTGCGCCACGCTGGGCATGCTGCAGCCGCATCAGGCGACAGCGCTGAAGGAAGCCGGGCTCGACTACTACAACCACAACCTGGACACGGGGCCGGAGTACTATCAGACCGTCGTTTCGACCCGCACCTATCAGGACCGGTTGGACACGCTGGCGGCGGTCAGGGCGGCGGACATTTCGGTCTGCTGCGGCGGCATCGTCGGCATGGGCGAGACCCGCCGCGACCGTGCGGGCCTGCTGCATGCGCTCGCCACCTTGCCGGAGCACCCCGACAGCCTGCCGGTCAACGACCTGATGCCGATCAAGGGCACGCCCCTGGGCGACAGCGCCCCAGTCGACGGGCTGGAGTTCGTGCGCACCATCGCCGTCGCCCGCATCGTCTGCCCCAAGGCGGTGGTGCGCCTATCCGCCGGGCGCGAGCACATGAGCCGCGAACTTCAGGCCCTGTGCTTCATGGCCGGCGCCAACTCGATCTTCGTCGGCGGCAAGCTCCTGACAACCAGCAATCCGGACGTTGACACGGACGCCAAGCTCCTGGCGGACCTCGGGATGCGGCCAATGGGGACAGGGAAGATCGAGCTGGCGGCGGAGTAAACGACCCTTCTCCCCTTGTGGGAGAAGGAGGGGCCCGGCCGCGAAGCGGGTGGGAGGATGAGGGGTCGCACCGGCGGATCAAGCGTGGCAGCTTCATCCCGATGGCTGATCGCAAAGTCCTGCAGAAGAACGCCCGCACGATGCGGCGCGAGCCGACCGCATCGGAGCGCAAGCTCTGGAGCCTGCTTCGCGGCGGGCGCGTCGCTGGGCTGAAGTTCCGGCGCCAGGTTCCACTCGGCGCCTATATCGCCGACTTTGCGTGCTTCTATCCCAAGGTGATTGTCGAGTGCGACGGCGGCCAACATGCCGGCAGCGCATATGACGAAGCCCGCGACGCCTGGTTTGAGGCGCAGGGCTTCAAGGTCATCCGGATTTGGAACACGGAAGTCATCGAAAATCCGGAAGGCGTTCTGGAGCGGATCCTACAGACGCTCGGCAGGGGCTGGTGCTCATCCTCCCACCCGCTTTGCGGACGGGCCCCTCCTTCTCCCACAAGGGGAGAAGGGTCGTTTAAAACAACTCAGCCTGTCCCGCCGCCGCCTCGTAGGCCGTTTCGGGCAAGTGACAGGTGAAGGTCGCGCCGGCGCCCGGCTCGCTTTCCAGCGCGACCCAGCCGCCGTGCAGCTCGATCAGGGCCTTGACCAAGGCCAGGCCCAGGCCCGGGCCGCCGCGCTCGCGGCCGACGAAGCGGTCGAAGATGTGGGCCTGGACGTGAAAGGGGATGCCTCGGCCAGTGTCCGAGACCTGGATCTGAACCTCGCTGTTTGCCCGGCGGGCGCTCAGCGCCACCTTGCCGCCCGGCGGGGTCTGGTCGATGGCGTTCTCGATCAGGTGGTCGAGGATCTGGCCCAGCCTGCGGCTGTCGGCGCGGATCACGCCGATTTCAGGGTCGCACGCCACACTGATCGAAACCCCGACCTCGGTGGCCTGGCGCGACCAGCGGGCCTCGGCTTCGCCCAGGAGTTCGGTGATGCGCACGTCGCCCAGCTCCAGCGCCATTTCGCCGGCGTCGATTTGCGCGATGTCGAGAACGTCATCGATCGAGCCAGCCAGTTGGCTGGCTGCCGAGCGCACGGCGGCGACATGGCCGCGCGCCCGCTCCGGCAGGGCGTCGCCGGCTCGGTCCAGAAGCTCCGAATAGCCAAGGATAGTGGTCAGCGGGGTCCGAAGTTCATAGGAGACGTTGCCGACGAAATCGCGCTTCAGCCGCTCGGCCTCGGCCAGGGCCGCCGAGCGATCGGCCACCGCCCGCTCCAGCCGGCGGGTGTCGGTGATGTCGGCGAAGGCGATCAGGGTGGCGCCGTCCGGCAGGGGGCGCGACTGGTAGGCCACGATGCGGTCGTCCGAGGTCTTGGCCTCGCCCGAGATGGCGAAGCGCGCCCGGGGATCGGGGTCGGTCACCCGCCCCTTCAGCTCGCGCCAAAACTGCAGGTCGTGCAGGCGGGGCATGGACAGTTCAACCACCCCATCGAAATCGGCCGCGGCCTCGATCTGGGCCGAGGTCACGTTCCAGAACTTGGCGAAGGCCTCGTTATGCAGCCGAAGCCGCCCATCCGAGCCGAACACCGCCACCGCGTCGCTGAGCTTGTCCAAGGTCGCCTGCTGGACCTGGATCAGGCCGTTGTACTGGGCCTTGAGACGCAGCTCGCCGGTGATGTCGGAGAACAGCAGCAGCAGCCCGCCCAGCGGGTGCGGCTGGCGCACGACACGCAAGGTGCGCCCGTCCGGCAGGGTCCACAGGTCGTCCGGCGCCGGGCCGAGCGTCTCGTACCAGGCCAACTCCCCCGTCTTCCAGCGGCTGTAGTCTGCGGTCTCCGGCAGGCGGCGGCGCTGGCGCAGGCGGTCCAGCACCTCGGCATGGCTCGGCCCCTCGGCCAGCCACGCCGGCTCCAGGCCCCAGAGCTGGGCGAAGGCGGTGTTGTGAAACAGAAGGCGCTTGGCGGCGCTGAAGATGGCCACCGCATCGCCCAGATGGTTCAGGGTTTCGTCGTGAGCCTCGACGTGGCGGCGCAGCCGCTCGCTGGCGTCCTCCGCCTCGGTGACGTCCTGGGCCCAGACGCCGATGTCGCCGCCCTCGAGCGGCTGGGCGGTGATGCGAAACGCCCGTCGTTGGCCCTTGACCGGCGCCCAGCGCAGGATCTGGCGCGCCTCGCCGGCGGCCGCAGCCTCGGTGACCAATCCGGTGGCGGCGCGGTCGAACACCAGCTTGCGGGCGATGGCGTCCTCCAGCGAGGTCGCTTCGGTGGCGTCAAGCCAGGCCTGGTTGGCCCAGACCAGGCCGCCGCCCGCCGAGCAGACCCAGGCCGGCTCGGGCAGGGCGTCCAGCAACACGGCGAAGCGGGCGGCGGGCGGCAGGCCGCCTTCGGCGGTCAGGATCGGCTGCAGCTTGAGCCAGGCGCAGGCCCCTGCCGAGCGCCCGTCGACCGAGACCAGGCCCTTGGGTCCACGCACCTGGAAGGCGCAGGCCTCGCCGGCCTCGATCAACCCGTTCAGCCGCCGCCGCTGGCCCGGGTCTGCGGCCAGGAGGGCGTCGATCACCTGGCTGGGCGAAACCACATGCTCGGCCTCGGGCAGGCCCAGCACCTCGGCGCAAAGGCTCATGGTGTCGCCACCCCAGGCCAGCTTGGCCACCCCGCCCTCGATGGTGATCATGGCGCTGTCGAAGGCCTCGGCCGAGGCCTGGGTGGCGTCGGCCAGGCCCTCCAGGCGGTCGAGCCGCGAGCGATAGGCGTCGATCTGCCGGTCGGCTTCCCGCCGCACGGACACCGCCCAAAGCGTCGCGGCGAACGCCAAGCAGACAGCTCCAATCGCCGCCGCGAACACGAGGTCGGGCGCCGCCATCAGGGCCGGCCGCTCACGGGCTTGAAAAGCCGCAGAATCATCGCGCGCAGCATAGACTGTTGCGCGGGCGAATGGGGAGGCGCTTGTTGCGGCGCCTTTCATTCATCCGGGCACGATAGCTAGGGGTTCGACTCTCGCGCCCGCAGACGCCAAAATAGGCCCATGACCGCCGTGCTCTATCCCGTCGCCCGCAACGCCGAGGCCGCCCTATCGCGGCCGCTGGGCCGCGCTGCACGGGCGGGCGAGGCGCAAACCCTGGTTCACGCAGCGGTCCGTTTCGCCCAGGAGATGGTGGGACCGGCCTTCGACACCCGCGAGGCGGCCCTGGCGGCCTTCGCCGGCCGAGTCGAGGAGGAAGGAACCGGCGGTCTCGCCGCCGAAGACCGCTACTGCCTGCTGCGCGAGGTGATCGACGCCCTGCCCCCGGCGGCGGGTAAGGGCTCCGTGCCGCTGCGGCCCACCTATCGCGACGGCCGCCGTTGGCCGACGCCGCGGGCGAGGCCCAAGACGGTCTGGCGGCTGTCGATCAGCTACTGGCGGATCACGCCCGAGGCGGCGGCCGAGGCGGCGCTGGCGGCCGAGCCCTCGGCGGCCATGCGAGAACGCCTCGACCGGCCGATGCGGCCGGTCAAGCCGCAGCAGCCGCTGGATATCGGCCTGTTCGAGTTCCGCCCGCCCGAGGCCCCGCACATCGTGATGCCGGATGAGTGAGGCCGGCCCGATCTTCGCGGCGGCGACAGCGCCGTCCCTCGATGACCTCGCCGCCCTGGCCGACGCGGCGCTCGCGGCCTTGCCGTCTGAGGTGCGCAGCCTCGCCGGCCAGGTCGTCTTCCGCATCGAGGACTTCGCCGACGAGGAGGTGCTGGACAGCCTGGGGGTCGAGGATCCGTTCGAACTGACGGGCCTCTACCGCGGAGTCGACCTGGTGCGCCGCTCGGTGCTGGATCCCCTGCCCGAGACGGCCATGGTGTTCCTCTATCGCCGGCCGATCCTGGACGAGTGGGCCGAGCGCGGCGACGTCACCCTCGGCGAGCTGATTCGCCACGTCCTGGTGCACGAGATCGGCCACCACTTCGGCCTGTCGGACCAGGATATCGAGGCGATCGAAGGGGCGGATTGAAATATCTAAACCATATGGTTTATCGAGCCCGATAACAAAACTCCGCTCGTCCCGGCGAATGCCGGGACCCAGATCGTAAATCTCTGCAGAGACGGGGATAGGCCTCTATCTGATCATCTTCCGGCCCTGCGCTTGTCATCTGGGTCCCGGCATTCGCCGGGATGAGCGGGTTCTGGTTCGATCTGAAACAGGCGCACCCTACGCCGCCGCCCTGATCCTGTCGCTTCGTCCAAAGGCGCCGGCCCAGCCGTCGACCGGCTCCAACGCCGCCACACCCGCCGCCGTCTCCTCCCGCCCCAGCACCAGCCAACCGTCAGGCGTCAGGGCGCGGGTCAAGCGCTCCAGCAGCTTGGGTCGCAGGGCCGGGTCAAGCATGGTCAGGACGTTGCGACAGAAGATCACGTCGAAATGGCTGACGGGCTTCAGCTCGGCCATCAGGTTGATGCGCCGCCAACGGACCATCTCGCGCAGGCGCGGCGAGATCTCCCAGAGTTCGCCCGCCCTGTCGAAATGACGCACCAGCTGTCGGATCGGCAGGCCGCGCTGGACCTCGAACTGGGTGTAAAGGCCGCTTTGGGCCTTTTCCAGCCGCCTCTCGGAGAGGTCCGAGGCGAACAACTCGACCTTCAGGCCTGGCGAGCGGGCGGCCGCCTCGTCGATCATCATGGCTAGGGAATAGGGCTCCTGGCCGGTGGCGCAACCCGCGCTCCAGACACGTAATGGCCGGTCCCGACGCGCCGCCAGTTGCGGCAGCATTTCGTCGCAGAAGCAATGGAAAGGCGTGCGGTCGCGGAAAAAGCTGGTTTCGCTGTGGGTCAGGGTCTCGGTCACGGCCGCCATCAGCGCCTCGTCGGCGGGAAGGGCCTGGATCAGCTCGGCAAGGCTTTCATAACCGTCACGGCGGGCCAGGACGGCCAGGCGCGTCTCGATCACATAGGTCTTGGACGGATCGATCACCACGCCTGATCCGGCGCGCACCACCTTGCAGACGGCTTCGGCCTCTTCCCGGGTCATTGCAGCGAGCCGGTCAGCACGCCGGCCTCGGCCAGCTTCATGGCCAGGATGTCGCCGTCGAACGGCTTCATGATGTATTCGTCAGCGCCGCTCTCCAGCGCCCTGTTGATGTGCTCCAGGTCATTCTCGACCGTGCAGAAGACCACCACGGGCCGATCGCCCAAGGGCGCGCCGCGCAGCTCGCGCAGGAACGCCAGACCGTCCATCAGCGGCATGTTCCAGTCCAGCAGGATGGCGTCGGGCATGACCGTGCGGCACCAGGCCATGGCTTCCATGCCGTCGGCGGCTTCGGAAACCTCCAGTCCCAGCTCTTCCAGAATGCGTCGGGCGACCTTGCGGATCACCCGGCTGTCGTCGACGACCAGACAGGTCTTCACGGGAAACGCCCCTCCTTGGCGCCCGTGATTGTGCTCGGCGCTTGGTTAAGGGAGGGTTTGGCGGCCCTGCGTCGCTTGTGGATCAGCGCGGAAAACGAGCGCGCAGGGTGACCAGCGCTTCTTGGCTTTCGATCTCCAACACCCCGCCCGCCTCGTCGATCAGCCGGCGCAGGTAGAAGGCCTGGACCCAGTGGCCGGTACGGCCTTCGCTGAGCCGGCGACCGTCGAGCCCATCCAGCACTTCCTGGCGCAGCCGCGCGCGGCCGGCGGCCAGGATGGTGACCACGGTCTCGGTCTCGCCCTCATAGGCCTCGGCCTTGACCTGGCCGCCGGCCGGCAAGGCGCCAGCGCCGATCTGGGCCAGGTTCAGCAGGGCGCGGGCGGGCGGCTTGTCCAGGCCGGGCAGGGTCACCTGCCAGTCGAGCTTGGCGCGCATGTCGGCGAACACGCCCTGGGTCAGGGCCAGCAGTTCGCGGGTGTCGAAGACCTCGGCGCCCTGCGAGCCGCCGAAAGCGATTCGGTCGTACTTGATCAGCGCCACCAGCTTGTTGGCGCTGGCGGCGATCATGCCCATGGCCTCCTCGCGCATGTCCTGGGCCGAGGGGTCGTCCAGAAGATCCAGGCCCGAAACGATGGCGCCGGCGGGACTGATGAAATCGTGGCACAGGCGTGCGGCCAAGTGCGAGGCCAACTCGCTGGGAGTCACTTCGGCGGGCGCCGGGATATATGCGGCAGGAAGGTTCGGGTCGGTCATGGAGTTGCTCATCGTGCCATAAGCCTGTCCTGATTTGTCGCTTTCGCAAACCCGATCCGCGTGCCAGACAGGCCGCATGAGCAGGGATCAGGGTGCAGGCGCAGAGCTGGCGGCGATGGCCGAGGCGACGAGCGCCGTCATCCTGCCGCTTTGGCGCACCGGCGTCACCGTCGACCTCAAGGCCGACAATAGCCCGGTGACAGAGGCCGACCGGCGCGGCGAGGCGGTTATCCTGGAAGCCTTGGAGCGGGTGTTTCCGGGCGTTCCGGTGGTCGCCGAGGAACATGCGGCAGCCCACGGCCTGCCAGGGACGATCGGCCCTCGCTTCTTTCTGGTCGACGCTCTGGACGGCACCAAGGCCTTCGTCCGCGGCGAGGCCCATTTTACGGTCAACATCGCCCTGATCGAGGAAGGAACACCGATCGCCGGAGCGGTCGCCGCCCCCGCCACCGGCCAGGTCTGGTTCACCACCCTGAGCGGCGCGGCCAAGCACACCATCGGCGAGGCCGGCGGCGCCCCGATCCAGGTGCGACCACGCGCAGCGCAGGCGCTTGCCCTGACCAGCCATACCCTGCAGCCGGATCAGGAGGCGCGGCTGCGCGAGCGCTACGGGTTCGCTGAGCGGCGCGGCATGGATTCCTCGCTTAAGCTCTGCGTCATCGCCGAGGGCGCCGCCGACCTCTATCCGCGCCACGGGCCGACCATGGAGTGGGACGTAGCGGCCGGCCACGCTGTGCTCATGGCCGCCGGCGGCGAACTGACCACGCCCGAGGGGGAGCCGTTCCTCTATGGCAAGGCGGCGCAAGGGTTCGAAAACGGTTGGTTCGTCGCCCGAGGCGGGTGAACCGCTCATCCTCTGTTTCCAGGCCATGTTTCCGGGCCCTATTTCCAGGATTGCGAGCCCGATGTTACAGCAGGCCTGAACGGGGGAGATTTCCGGCATGGCCGTGAACACGGCGACCTTGGATGCGCATAGCGAGGCGCCGACGTCGATGGGGGTGGTGGTGGCCGCTTCCTCGGCCGGCACCGCGTTCGAGTGGTACGATTTTTTTATCTTCGGCAGCCTGACCCAGATCATCTCCAAGACCTTCTTCGCCGGACTGAACGAGACCGCGGGCTATATCGCCGCGCTCGCCCTGTTCGGGGTCGGCTTCGCCTTCCGACCTATCGGCGCCCTGGTGTTCGGGCGGATCGGCGACAGGCTGGGGCGCAAGGGCGCCTTCCTGGTCACCGTGACCCTGATGGGCGGCGCGACCTTCCTCATCGGCCTTCTACCCACCTACGCCCAGATCGGCTTGGCTTCGCCGATCCTTTTGATCCTGATGCGGGTGGTGCAGGGCTTCGCGCTCGGCGGCGAGTACGGCGGCGCGGTGATTTATGTGGCCGAGCACAGCCATCCCGATAAGCGCGGCTGGAACACCAGCTGGGTGCAGACCTCGGCCGCCTTCGGCCTGTTCGGCGCCTTGGGCGTGATCTGGCTCAGCCGCCGCATCCTGGGCGAGGCACAGTTCGCCGCCTGGGGCTGGCGCATCCCCTTCCTGGTCTCCATGGGCCTTCTAGCCATTTCGGTCTGGATGCGGCTCAAGCTGCACGAAAGCCCGGCCTTCAGCCGCATGAAGGCGGCGGGCCAGGGCAGCGACGCGCCCTATGCCGAGGCTTTCGGCCAGTGGCGCAATCTCAAGCTCGTGCTTTTGGCCTTCTTCGCCATGATGTCGGCGCAGGGGGCGGTCTGGTACGCCAGCTTCTTCTACATCCAAGTTTTCATGGAGAAATTCCTCAAGGTCGATCCGGCGACCATCAACCTGATCGTCATGGGCCTGGTGGTGGCCAGCGCCCCACTCTACGTTTTCTTTGGCTGGCTGTCGGACAAGGTCGGCCGCAAGGGGGTGATGCTGGCCGGCATGAGCCTGGCCCTGGTCTTCTTCTTCCCCGGCTTTCGCGCCTTGGAGCAGGCGGCCAATCCGGCCCTGGCGGCGGCTTCGGCGAAGACGCCGGTGGTGGTGGTCGCCGACCCGGCCGACTGCGCCCTGCAGTTCGACCCCGTGGGCAAGGCGGCCTTCGTCTCCTCCTGCGACATCGCCAAGAGCTTTTTGGCCAACGCCGGGGTGTCCTACAGTAACGAGGCCGCACCGGTCGGCTCACCCGCCGTGGTCAAGATCGGCGGCGTGACCGTGACCTCGGCCAGCGCCAAGGGCCTTCCCAAGGCGGGGGTCAAGGCCGCGCGCGCCGGGGTGGAGGCCAAGCTCAAGGTGGCGCTGAAGACGGCGGAATATCCCGCCAAGGCCGACCCAGCCCAGATGAACATCCCCGCCATGTTCGCCACCCTGATGGTGTTCGTGGTCGCCGCCACCGCCCTGTTCGGCCCCCTGGCCGCCTGCCTGATCGAGCTTTTCCCCACCCATATCCGCTATACGGCCATGTCCCTGCCTTACAATATCGGCACCGGCTGGGTCGGCGGCTTCCTGCCCTTCTCGGCTTTCGCCATCGTGGCGGCGCGAGGGGATATCTATTCTGGTCTCTGGTATCCGGCCTTCTTCACCGCCATCAGCGTGGTGACCATGTTGCTGTTCCTGCCCGAGACCCGCGGCCGGTCGCTGGACGCATGACCCACTATGTCCTTCCAGCCCCGGTCCAGCCCGCCCTGCAGGTGGAAGGGTCCGCCGCCCAGTTCCCGGTCCGCCGCGTCATTTGTGTTGGCCGCAACTATGCCGCCCATCGGCGAGAGATGGGCGGGGACGAGCGCGACCCGCCATTCTTCTTCATGAAGCCTGCCGACGCCTTGGTTCCGCCAGGGCTACCCGTGGTTTATCCCAGCCTGACCGCGAATTTGCACCACGAGATCGAGTTGGTGGCGGCCTTGGGGGCCGACGGCGCCGACGTGCCGGTCGATGAAGCCCTGTCCCTGGTTTGGGGCTATGCCGCCGGCGTCGACCTGACCCGCCGCGACCTGCAGGACGCGGCCAAGGCCAAGGGTCAGCCCTGGGAGGCTGGCAAGGCCTTCGACGCCTCGGCGCCGATCGGCCTGATCCGCCCCGTGGACCGTTCCGGCCATCCGCAGGGCGCTATCCGCCTCTCGGTCAATGGCCAGGTGCGGCAGGAAGCGCGGCTATCGGACATGATCTGGAACGTCGCCGAGGTGATCGCCGAGGCCTCGCGCCTGTGGCGCCTGGAAGCCGGCGACCTGATCTTCACCGGCACGCCCGAGGGCGTGGGACCCCTCGTGGTTGGGGACCAGGTCGAGGGCATGATCGAGGATGTGGGGACGGTGAGTTTCCGGGTGGGGTGAGGCAAATATTCCCCTTCCCCCCTTGTGGGGGAAGGAGGGGCCCGCCCGCAAAGCGGGTGGGAGGATGAGGGGTCGCGCAGGCCTCCCCGCTCTTTTCAAAGCAGCGGCCAAATCTCATCGGAAACGCCGGTGCGACGCCTCATCCTCCCACGGCTTCGCCGCGGGCCCCTCCTTCTCCCACAAGGGGAGAAGGGCGTTTCACGCGGCCTTCAGCGTCTCCGCCAGCAGCCTGCCCTCGCCGCGGCGGCTCGATCCCGCCCGCCAGCAGACCACGATGTCGCGGCTGGGCTTCAGGGCGTCCAGGGGGCGGATGGTGACCGGGACGTGGTCGGTGAGGCCCGCCTCCACCGCCATGGCCGGCAACAGCGAGACCCCCAGGCCCGAGCCCACCATCTGCACCAAGGTCGGCAGTGACGTGGCGGCGAAGGCGCCGTCCAGTCCGGCCTTGGGGGGGTCCAGGCCGCAGGCTTCCAGGGCGTGGTCGCGCAGGCAGTGGCCGTCTTCCAGAAGGATCAGTTCGTCGCCCTCCAGCCGCTCGGGCGCTATCGAGCTGAACTGGCTCAGAGGGTGGTTGGCGGGCACGGCCGCCAGGAGGGCGTCGGTCGACACAGCCTCGGTCTCCAGGCCCGCGGTGTCGTAGGGCAGCGCGATCAGGGCTGCGTCCAGGGCGCCCGCCTTCAGCGAAGCGATCAGCCTCTGGGTCAGGTCCTCGCGCAGGAACAGGCGCAGCTTGGGGAAGCGGTCGCGCAGGATCGGCAGGGCTTTAGGCAAAAGAAATGGAGCGATGGTCGGGATCACGCCCAGGCGGAATCGGCCCGAGAGCGGCTGGCCGGCGCTGTTGGCCGCCTGCACCAGGTCTTCCGCCTGGGCCAGGATCTGGCCCGCACGGCGCACCGCCTCCTCGCCCACCGAGGTCAGGATCACCCCCGAGCGCGCCCGGTCGACCACCGGGGCGCCCAGGATCTTTTCCAGCTCGTGAATGCCGGCCGACAGCGTCGGCTGGGTGACGTGGGCCGCATCGGCCGCGCGGCTGAACGAGCGGTGTTCGGCGAGCAGCTTCAGATATTGCAATTGGCGCAGGGTCGGGAGCATGACGTTAATATAGGATAAATCTATCCAATGGGAAGATATTATTGATTGGATTTGTTTCGGTCGAGCCCCTATCTCCCAACTCGTGACGGGCGTTGCAGCCCCTCCTCCCCAACAAACGCGCACTTCAGTACAGGAGACTACCTCATGCTCGGCGTCGGTGAGAAACTGCCCGATTTCAAGATCGTGGGCGTGAAGCCCAAGTTCATGCGCCACGAAGAAGGCGGCGTCAGCGCCTTTGAAGAGATCACCCCGGCCAGCTTCCCCGGCCAGTGGAAGGTGATCTTCTTCTATCCCAAGGACTTCACCTTCGTGTGCCCGACCGAGATCGCCGAGTTCGCCCGGCTCAACCCCCAGTTCGCCGAGCGCGACGCGGTGGTGCTGGGCGGCTCGACCGACAACGAACACTCCAAGCTCGGCTGGCGCCGTGAGCATCCGGACCTCAACCATCTCGCCATCTGGAACTTCGCCGACAATGGCGGCCGCTTCGCCCGCGCCCTCGGCGTACTCGATGAGGCCGAGGGCGTCGCCCAGCGCGCCACCTTCGTGGTCGACCCGCATGGGATGGTCCAGCACGTCTATGTGACCAGCCTCAGCGTGGGCCGCAATCCGGCCGACACCCTGCGGGTGCTGGACGCCCTGCAGACTGATGAGCTCTGCCCTTGCAACCGCGCCGTGGGCGGCGAAACCCTCAAGGCCGCCTAAGGCGGAGTTTTCGACCCTATTCTCCATCTGGGGGTGATCCCCAGATGGAGAGATATCCAGCATACATTTTCTCGCGTGACGCTTCGTATCGGGGCCGTCGCGCCCTGTGAACGGCCGCCCTTTCCCGAGCGAGACGGAAGGGTTTTTATGTCCGGACACCAAGACGTCTCGCCCGGAGATCCGACCATGTCCCTCGACACCCTTCGCGAATCCCTGCCGGCCTACGCCAAGGACCTCAGCCTCAATCTCTCGACCCTCGCGGGCGAGACCCTGCTGACCGATCAGCAGAAGTGGGGCTGCTTCGTCGCCGCCGCCCACGCGGTGGGCGTGCCGGCTGTGGTCAAGGCGGCGGAGGCCGCGGCGGCCCAAGCGGGCTTGTCCGAAGAGGCCAAGACCGGCGCCAAGGCGGCGGCGGCGATCATGGGCATGAACAATATCTATTACCGCTCGCTGCACCTGATGCAGAACTCGGAATACCGCACCCTGCCGGCCCGCCTGCGCATGAACATCATCGCCAATCCGGGCGTGGAAAAGGTCGATTTCGAGCTCTGGTCGCTGGCGGTTTCGGCGATCAACGGCTGCGGCATGTGCCTCGACGCCCACGAGGCCGAACTGAAGAAGCACGGCATGCCCAACACCGCCATCCAGGCCGCCATGCGCATCGCCGCCGTGGTCAACGCGGTGTCGCACGTCGTCATGGGTGAAGCGGCGGCGGCCTAGGGGTTCGTTGACGAATAAATGCGTCGCCCTGTTCGTGTTCCCGGAATCCGCTCATCCCCGCGAAGGCGGGGATCCAGGTGAAACCCACTGAAACCCGTGGATGAATCTGGTTCCCCGCCTTCGCGGGGATGAGCGGATTTAAATTCAACGATTCAATTGTTTGCCCACAAGACCTACGCCGCCTCGAACCGAAGCGGCGCGCCCCAGAAGCTCCCCACCAGCCCGTTCTGGGGTCCCGGGCGTCCGGTGGTCAGGAAACGGCGCTCGCCGCCTGACCCCGCGGCATATTCCGGGTGCCGCTCCATATACCGCTGGATGGCCTCGGCGGTGGCGCCAGGCTGGTGAATCAGGGGCGTGCCCGGCGGCAGGGCGGCACGGAACAGGTCGGCGATGATCTCGTAATGGGTGCAGCCCAGGATCGCCCGATCCGGCGCGCGGCCAATGCGCTGCGTCAGCGCCGCTACATGAGCGTCGACCGCAGCCTTCAGGCCCTCGCGGTCTTCGCCGGCCTCGATCATGCGGGCGAGGTTCGGACAAGGCTCGGAGAACACCGCCACGTCCTGGCGGCGCTTGTCGATCTCGATCTCATAGACGCGGCTGGCGGCGGTGCCGGGGGTGGAGAACACCCCCAGGATATCCAATTGTTCGACCTTGTCGCCGCGCCGCTCGGCCTCGTGTTCCCAAGGCAGGCCGGTGGCCGCCTCGATGGTCGGTACGATGATGCCGAGGACGTTCAGCGCCCGGCTCTTCTCCTCGCGGTATCCCGGTAGCCAGGTCTGCTGCAGGCGGCGCAGGGCGATGGCCGAAGCGGTGTTGCAGGCCAGGACGATCAGGGCGCACCCCTGGTCGAACAGCCGCTCGCAGCCGGCCCGGGTCAGGTCCACGATCTCTTCGCCTGGACGGCCGCCATAGGGGGCGTTGGCCTGGTCGGCCAGATAAATCAGGTCGGCGCCCGGCAGGGCCTCGACAAGGGCCCGATGCACCGAAAGCCCGCCCACGCCGGAATCAAAAACGCCGATGGCCATGGGCCGGCTTTAGAGCCAATCGCGCGGTTTCGAAACAGAAATTGGGTTAATTTCAGTGCGGCAAGTTCTCAGGCGCGCTCGCACCCACCGCCGCGCCCCAGGGCGTCAGAAACTTCAGCCGAGCCCGCTTGGCCACCCGTTCCTGCCACATATAGAGCGCTGGAGTGATGATCAGCTCCATGATCAGGGCTCCGACCATCCAGGGATCGCTGGGGCCGGTGATCAAGAGGCCCAAAGCGCGGAAGAAGCCGCCGCAGACCACGATCAGCGTCAACAGCGCGAACCGCGATCCGGCCAGTTCAATGCGCGGGATGGTGCTCCAATAGGCGACGCCGATCGCCAGCAGCAGCCCCGACATATAACGGAAATGGCTGTCCAGCCCCGCCCCCCCGGACGGGTCCAGCATGGCCGGCCCGAACAGCGCACCCGCGAGCCCGGCGGCCACGGGCGCACCGCCGCAGACGGCGACGGCGACCTGGAGCAGCTTGGTCTCGAGCGGGCGGTGTTGATTCACATCGTCTCTATAGCGCGATCGGGGCGGCGATGGGGGGAATCAATCCGGACTCCACAGCACCGCAAGCGCAACATCCGTAGAGGCTTCGGAAGAAGCGCCTACGCCCGCACTTCGGTCCCGGTGATGTCGTCCCAGAAGCGCTTGGCCTTGTTGAAGAAGCCGGCGGACTGGGGATGCTGCCGCTCGCTGCAGAGGCCGGCGAATTCGCGCATCAGCTCCTTCTGGCGGGCGGTTAGGCCCGTCGGCGTCTCAACGAACAGCTCCACCACCAGATCGCCGCGCTCGCGCGAGCGCAGCGAGGGCATGCCGCGGCTCTTCAGGCGAACCGTGCGGCCTGTCTGGGCGCCTTCCGGGACCTTGACCTTGATCCTGGAATTGCCGTCGCAGTTCTCGCCGCCCAGGAGGCAGGGCGCATCGATCTCGCCGCCAAGCGCCGCCGTGCACATGGGCACCGGCACGCTGCAGAGCAGGTCCAGGCCGTCGCGCTCGAACAGCTCATGCGGCTTGACCGAAAGGAAGATGTAGAGGTCGCCGCGCGGCCCGCCCCTGCCCCCCGCATCGCCTTCGCCGGCGAGGCGGATCCTGGCGCCGTCATCGACGCCGGCGGGGATGCGCACGGACAGGGTGCGCTCGATGCGGGTCTGGCCGTTGCCGCGGCAGGTCATGCAGGGCTCCAGCACCAGTTGGCCAACCCCACCGCAGCGCGGGCAGGTGCGCTCGATGGAGAAGAAGCCCTGGCTGGCGCGCACGCGGCCGGCGCCGCCGCAGGTGTTGCAGGTCACCGGCTTGGTGCCGGGCTTCGCGCCGGTGCCCCCGCAGGGCTCGCAGGTCATGGCCGCGGGCACCTGGATCTCGACTTCGGAGCCGGCATAGGCCTGCTCCAGGGATATCTCCAGGTCGTAGCGCAGGTCCTGGCCCCGCGCCGGGCCATTCTGCCGCTGGCCTCGGCCGCCGCCGAACATGTCGCCGAACGCCTGGCCGAACACCTCGTTGAAGATGTCATGCACGTCGGAGAAACCGGCGCCGGCGCCCTGGCCGCCGCCGTTCATACCGTTGACGCCGGCATGGCCGAAGCGGTCGTAAGCCGCGCGCTTTTGCGCGTCGGACAGCACCGAATAGGCCTCATTGAGTTCCTTGAATCGTCCTTCGGCATGCTCGCACCCGCCATTGCGGTCGGGGTGGTGCTCCATCGCCTGCTTGCGGAAGGCCGATTTCAGTTCGGCCTCGGAGCAGGTGCGGCTGACGCCGAGGATTTCATAATAGTCGCGCTGCATAGAAGCGTCGGGTCCCTGCTGGATCGCGTCCTTGACTATCCGTAGGCGGCGTTAACCACCGGTGGAAATGGGCGAGAACGAGCGACTGTGCAACACGCGCCCGGCCAAAAGGCCGGACGCGGGCTGCGACGGATCATCACGCGGACTTGTGGCCGTCGTCGACTTCTTCGAATTCGGCGTCGACAACGCCGTCGTCGGCCTTGGCTTCAGCGGTAGGGCCGCCTTCGGCCTGGGCCCTGTACATGGCCTCACCCAGCTTCATCGAAGCCTGGATCAGGGTCTGGGTCTTGGCCGAGATCGCCTCGGCGTCGTCTCCCTCAAGCGCTGACTTCAGATCGGCCAGGGCCGATTCGATGGCGCCCTTTTCTTCGGCCGAAACCTTGTCGCCGTGCTCGGCCAGGGCCTTCTCGGTGGAATGGACCACCGCATCGCCCTGGTTCTTGGCCTCGACCACGCCCTTGCGCTTTTCGTCCGCAGCCTTGTTGGCCTCCGCTTCCTTGACCATCTTTTCGATGTCGGCGTCGGAGAGGCCGCCATTGGCCTGGATGCGGATCGACTGCTCCTTGTTGGTCGCCTTGTCCTTGGCGCCCACATTGACGATGCCGTTGGCGTCGATGTCGAAGGTGACCTCGACCTGCGGCACGCCGCGGGGGGCGGGCGGGAGGCCCACCAGGTCGAACTGGCCGAGAAGCTTGTTGTCCTGGGCCATGGGCCGCTCGCCCTGGAACACGCGGATGGTCACCGCCGACTGGTTGTCGTCGGCCGTGGAGAAGGTCTGCGAGCGCTTGGTCGGGATGGTGGTGTTGCGCTCGATCAGCGGTGTGAACACTCCGCCCAGGGTCTCGATGCCGAGGGTCAGGGGCGTCACGTCCAGCAGCAGCACGTCCTTGACGTCGCCTTGCAGCACCCCGGCCTGAACCGCGGCGCCCAGGGCGACCACCTCGTCCGG
>FSWM01001265.1_pt1 | contig 19262 bp, 18 predicted proteins | sample 1637841 | NCBI WGS metagenome assembly FSWM01 (sample SAMEA3914789, study PRJEB12502) | metagenome | biome: forest; material: soil | place: Canada | collected 2011-07-03 | depth 0.3 m | reverse complement strand
GTGGAACATGGGCGTGTGGGTGCGGTCGCTGTCGCAGCGATAGGTGCGGCCGGGGCCGATGATGCGGATCGGCGGCGCCTGGCCCGAGGCCCATTGCGGCGCTTCGTTCCGGCTGTTCTGGCCCTGCTGCATGACCCGCACCTGGATCGGGCTGGTGTGGGTGCGCAGCAGCTTGCGCTCGCCGTCCTCGCCGGGGGCGAAGAAGAAGGTGTCGTGCATTTCCCGCGCCGGGTGCTTGGGCGGGAAGTTCAGGCCGGTGAAATTGTGGAAGTCGTCCTCGATGTCCGGGCCTTCGGCGACCGAAAAGCCCATCTCGGCGAAGATGGCCGTCATCTCGTCCAGCACCTGCATGGTCGGATGCACCGAGCCCTTGCGGCGCGGCGGGGCCGGCAGGGTCAGGTCGACCCGCTCGGCGGTCAGTTGGGCTTGCAGGGCGGCGGCTTCCAGCGCGGTCTTGCGCTCGGCGATCAACGCGGTGGCGTCGTCGCGCAAACCGTTGATCTTCGGTCCCTGCTCGCGCCGCTCATCCGGACTCATGCCGCCCAGGGACTTCAGGCGCAGGGTCACATTTCCCGACTTGCCGAGGATCTGGACGCGGGCGTCATCCAAGGCGCTCAGCGTCAGGGTCTGCGCGATCAAGGCGGCGTTGGCGGTTTTGAGGGTTTCGAGGTCGTCCATCCCATCGTCCTTGCACGTAACGTCGTGCGTCCTTCGAGCCGTCCCTATGGGACTCCTCAGGATGACGAGGGAAGGGGTGTCCTTAGGCCTTCGTCATGGTGAGGAGCGGAGCCTCGTTGGAGGCTCCGCGTCTCGAACCACGCACCTAAGGCGCAGGCTTAAGCCAGCGCGGCGCGAACCTTGTCGGCGATGGCCTTGAACGCTGCCGGATCGGCGCCCGCCACATCGGCGAGAACCTTGCGATCGATGTCGACGCCGGCCAGGTCAAGGCCGTGCATAAACTGCGAGTAGGTATAGCCTTCCAGCCGCGCCGCCGCATTGATGCGCTGGATCCACAGGGCGCGGAAAGACCGCTTGCGGACCTTGCGGTCGCGGTAGGCGTACTGGCCGGCCTTGTCGACGGCGGCCTTGGCCGCCCGGATGGTGTTCTTGCGGCGGCCGTGGAAACCCTTGGCCTGCTCGAGAACTTTCTTGTGCTTGGCGTGGGACGTTACGCCCCGTTTGACGCGCGCCATATCAGATCACCTTGGTCTTGTCGGAATGGGAAGAAGGGCTCAGCCGTACGGCATCCAGGACTTGATGGTCTTGGCGTCAGCATCGGCCATGACCTTGGTCCCGCGATTTTGCCGGATGTATTTGGCGCTGTGGCTGATCAAGCGGTGCCGCTTGCCCGCCACGCCGGCCTTCACCTTGCCCGACGCAGTGATCTTGAAGCGCTTTTTGGCGCCTGATTTGGTCTTCAACTTCGGCATTTCGCAGCGGAGCCGTTAAGCTCCGTCCTCTGGTAGGGATCAGCAACATCGACCGCCCTGGCATGCCTTGGGCCAGGCGGTCGCACGAAGCCGGGGTGGATACGGGAAAACGGGGGGTAAAGCAAGGGTGGCCTGCGGCGAGGTGACGGGTTTCCTAGCGGCGCGCCAGGCCTGAGGCCCACTCGCCGAGCATGGCTATCGCCTCATCCTCGCTCAAGTCTGTGGCCCTGGCCAGGCTGGCCGCGTCCGCCCAATCGGGAAAGGCCACCTCCTGGTTGATGTGATGACCAGCCTCGGTGTGCACCTGGTCGACCTTGGCGAGGGACTTGGCCGGAAAATGCGTGGCCAGCCGGATCAGCGCCGGCCAGACCCGCCTGTGGGCGTAGGTGACCTTTCCCTGGATCAGCCTGCAGACCAGGATATCGGGTGACTGTGCCAGCGCCTGGAACACCGAGAAGATTTCGCGACCCCTCGGATGGGCCCACCAGCTCCCCTTGATGGCCTGGCCCACTATGGCTTCGGTCAGGCGCGGCGCCGGCCCCTTGGCCGAGGCGAGCACCACCCCGTGGCCTTCGACGAAAGACAGGGCCTGGTCAGGAGTCATGACGCCTCAGCTATAGAGCAAAGACGGCGCTGTGGCTCGGCCGCGGGCGAGCCTTAGCCGACGACCAGTTCTTCCTGACGACGGGTCAGCGCGGCCTGCTCGGTCTGCTGTTGCTTCAGCGCCGCGCGGCCGGCGGACATGGCCAGGAAGATGGCGGGGGCGACGATCAGGGCGCCCAGATAGAAGGGGCCGTTGACGCTGACGCCGGCGAACACCAGGCCGGCGCAGAGCGGGCCGGCGACCCGGGCTATGGCCCCGGAGGCGTTGTTCAGGCCCATGATCTGGCCCTGATTGTCGTCGTCGATGCTGCGCGACATCAGGGCGCCGGCATTGGGGAAGGCCACCGACTGGAACAGGGCCATGGTCCCCATCAGGCCGATGGTGATGGCGTGACCGTCCGAAAAGGGCTGCAAGGCGATGCAGGCGGCGGTGCCGGCCATGCCGATGGCCAGCATGGGCGCCTCGCCGAAACGCCGCGACAGCGGGCCGGTGATGAAGAACTGGGAAAAGGCCGAGACCGCGCCGGTGACGGCGAAACAGACGCCCACGTCCCGGGGCTGCCAGGCGAACCGGTGCTGCGCCCACAGGCCAAAGGTGGATTCGATGCCGGTGAAGGCGAACCCGACGACGAAGGTCAAGAGGATCAGCTGGCCGATCACCGGGTGGCGCGCCGCGTAGCCGGCCATGACCCAGGGACTGGGCGCCTTGGTGGCGGTGGTCACCCTTACGCGGCTTTCCTTGACCAGCAGGGCGACGCAAAGGGCCGCCAGCCCGCCGAGCGCGGAGGCCATCAAGAGCGGGATCTTGAAACCGATCGGCCCGGCCGAGGGCCTGGCCAGCATGCCGCCCAGGGACGGGCCGACGATCAGGCCGATATTGAAGGCCGCGCCCAGCTTGGCCATGTGCCCGGCTCGTTCCTCGGGCGCGGTGACGTCGGCGATATAGCCCTGCACCACCGAGCCATTGCCGGCCACCATGCCGCCGAGGAGGCGGATGAAGAAGGCGAAATAGATATTGGGCGCAAAGGCCAGGAGGCCATAGCAGGCGCAGTTGGCGCAGAGGGTGGAGATCAGCAGCGGTTTGCGTCCGATGCGATCGGAGAGGCGTCCCCAGAAGGGCTCGCCGAAGAACGAACCCAGGGAATAGGCGGAAAAGATCAGGGCGATCTGCCAGGGCGGGGCGTGAAAGGACTGGCCGTAGAACGGCAACAGCGGCACGACGATGCCGAACCCAAGCATGTTGATGAACATCACCGACAGGAGGGTGTAAAGCGCGGCGGTCGAGCGACCCGCCGCGGGATCGGGCCCATTCGCGCGCATATGATCGCTGATAAGGCGCGCCGCCGCGCACGGGAAGGCTCAAACTCAAAAACTTTCCGCGACAGCAGGCCCAGGATGGCGCGAACAATTTTCTGAGCCGCCGCAAAAAAGCGAGCTTCCATTACCTGGCGCGTAATCGCCTGCCTTCGGAGCCGGCGCCATCCTGTCCAAGTCATCCCCGCCGGGGAGCTTAGGACAGAGGAGCAAGACCATGACCGCCGTAGCCTTGATCGATCGCTATATCGCCGCTTGGAACGAGACCGACGAGGACGCGCGCCTCGATCTGATCGCCGGGACCTGGACCGAGACCGCCGACTATGTCGACCCGCTGATGGCCGGCAAGGGCCATGAGGGGATCAACGCCATGATCCAGGGCGCCCAAAGCCAACTGCCGGGCTTCACCTTCCGCCTGATCGGCGCCGTCGACGCCTTTGGCGATCGGGTCCGCTTCAGCTGGGAAGCCGGCCCGGACGGAGGACCGGCGCCGGTGGCCGGCTCGGACTATGGCCAGATCGGCGAGGATGGGCGCCTGGCCAATGTCACCGGCTTTATCGACCGCATGCCGGGAGCCTGAAGCCGTTAGGCCTTGGGACTCGTGCGGAAACAACTAGACCACTGAAAATGAATCCGCTCATCCCCGCGAACCACAGAATTCAGTGGGTTGCACCTGGATCCCCGCCTTCGCGCATAGGTGCTAAGTTAGGCCGGGACGGTCGAACCTACCTTCTCCCATGGGGAGAAGGAGGGGCCCGTTCGCGAAGCGAATGGGAGGATGAGGGGATAAGACCTCTCATATCCATCCTGAAATGCCGCAACCCCTCACCCTCCCACGCCTTGCGGCGCGGGCCCCTCCCTCTCCCTTCGGGCGAGGTGTTTCTTGGCCAGTCTCCTAATTTAGCGCCCATGCGCCTTCGCGGGGATGAGCGCAATGAAAAATTGAAGCCTTTATTTGTCAACGCCCCCTTAGTCCTTAGCCTTAGGCCGCCTGTGCAGCGGCTCGCCCCCTCCATCATCCTTCGGGCGGTCCCCCTCCCCCGCGCTGCGCGCAGGGGAGGAATGAGGCGGCGCCTTATCTCTAGAGGTGGGCCTGAGCGCCGTGACGGAGGGGGCGAACCGGCCGAGGGGCCTATCGCGGCGCCAGGATCATGATCATCTGGCGGCCTTCCATGCGGGGCTCGTATTCCACCTTGGCCACCGTCTCGAAGTCCACCTTGACCTGCTGCAGCAGCTTCATGCCAAGTTCGGGGTGGCGCATTTCGCCGCCGCGGAAACGCAGGGTCACCTTGACCTTGTCGCCCTCCTCGAAGAAGCGATGCATGGCCTTGGCCTTGACCTCGTAGTCGTGGGTATCGATGTTCGGGCGCAGCTTGATCTCTTTGATTTCGACCAGCTTCTGGCGCTTTCGCGCCTCACCCTTCTTCTTCTGCTCTTGGAACTTGTATTTGCCGTAGTCCAGAATTTTGCAGACCGGCGGATCCGAGTTCGGCGACACCTCGACAAGGTCCAGGCCAGCTTCCTCAGCGGCCTCTAGCGCGGAGGCGGTGGGCATGATTCCCTGCTTCTCGCCCTGCTCGTCGATGAGCAGAACACGGGGAACACGGATCTCGTCATTGATGCGCGGACCGTCCTTGGACGGTGGCGCGGGCATGGGACGGCGAATAGTGAGCTTCTCCTGGAGCAATTGAAGTGGCGCGCGCCGCTCGCGATCGGGCGCGTGCATCAAATATGAGCCACAGGCCCTGATCTATCAAGGCTTGGGCGTCAACCGATCCTGAGTGTGGGACGCAAAGCACGCTTCCAGCACCTGATTTACGGAAAGATCCGCCAGATCTTCGACCCGAAGGGAGACCATTTTGGCCCGGGGGCCGCAATGAGCCGGGTCGGTGACCTTGGACATCAACATGGCGCCGGGCGCGCCGGCATAGGCGATCAGGTGGGTCGGGCCGGTGTCGTTGCCGACGCAGAGTTCGGCCTGGCTTCCCAGAACCGCCAGCTCCACCAGGCTGGTCTTGCCGGTCAGGTCGACGGCGTCCGGGGCCTCCTGGGCGATGGCCTTGAACAGCGGCGCCTCCGCCGGACCGCCGACCACGCCGCTCTGAACGCCTCGCCGGGCCAGCTCCCGCGCCAGGCGGGCATAGCGTTCGATGGGCCACAGTTTCTCCGGCTTGACCGGCGAGGCGCCGGGCACAAGCAGGGCGAAGGGCTTCGACAGACCGAAGCGTTCGGGGGTGACGGCCGCGCCCTGCGGCGTCCGCGCCGCCCAATCCATGGTCGGGGCGGGTCCTTGACCGAGGGGATAGGCCGGGGCGATGCCGGCCACATGCAGCTGGTCGGCCAGCTTGTCCAGATTGTGCAGGCGCTTGCGGTCCGGGCGCTTCTGGCGGTGCGAGGCGCCGAAGGAGATGCCTGACCACTGCGGGGGGAATGGCAGAAAGGCGTAGAAATAGCGGGTCGAGCGGCTGGTCACCTGCAGATCGTAGACGCGCCTGTAGCGCCGTTTGCGAAGGCGGCGAAGCATGGCGATCTCGTCGCCCAGGCGGGCCGGCCGCCCATCGGTCTCGACCAGATCGAACAGGCCGGTCGCCCGGGCGAGTTCGGCATAGGGCGGGGTGGTCAGGAGGGTGATCTCGGCCAGCGGATGGGCGGCGCGGATCTGCTGGAATCCGCCCAGGGACTGGATGAAATCGCCCAGGGCGCCGAATTTGAGCACCAGGATGCGCGGCCGGGGCAGGCTGGACTGCAAACTTCCGAAGCGCGGTTCGGGCGTGGCGGCGGTCAAGGCCTAGCGTCCAGCACACGGGCATAGACCTCGAGCGTGGCCTCGCACATGGCGTCCACCGAATAGAGCCGCCGCGCCCGCTCGGCGCCGGCCTGGCCGATGGCCTGGCGTTGATCCGGGGGCAGGGCCATGGCGCGGGCCAGGGCCTTGGCCCAGGCGCCGACGTCGCCGGGCGGAACCAGCCAGCCGGTCTTGCCGTCGGCTATGGTCTCGCGGGTGGCGCCATGGTCGGCGGCCAGCACCAGGCGGCCCATCATTTGCGGCTCCACCGCCGTGCGCCCGAAGGGTTCGGGCTTGAGCGACGGCGCGACCACGATATCGGCCAGCAGATAGGCGGCCGGCATGTCGTTGCAGTGGCCGACCAGGCGGACCTGTTTGTCCAGACCGGCGGCGGCGATGGAGGCGGTCAGCTGGCCGCGATAGCCCAGCCGGCCCTGGTCATCCCCGACCAGCAGGACCAGGAAATCGTCATGACCTTGAGCCTTGAGCCGGGCGGCGGCGTCGACCAGCAGCTGCTGTCCCTTCCAGCGCGTCAGGCGGCCGGCCAGCAGGATCTTGGTTCGCCGATCGTCGGCCGCGACCCCGAAGCTTTCCCGCAGCAGCTCCATGCGCGCCGGGGTGACCTCGTCCGGGTCGAACCGTGACAGGTCGACGCCGCGCGGGATGGCGACGACGCGCGAGGGGTCCAGGTGATGCTCGGCGAGAATATGGTCGCGGGTATAGTCCGAATTGGCGATCACGGCCGCGCCCTGGGTCATCACGGAATTGTACCAGCGCTTGAGGCTGCTTTTGGCCTCATAGACCCCGTGATAGGTGGCGATGAATGGAATATTGGTCGCTCGCGCGGCCAGCAGGGCGCTGAAGGCCGGAGCGCGGGAGCGGGCGTGGATCAGGCTGACCTTTTGCTGGCGGATCAGGCGGGCCAGTTGCACGGCGTTGGCGGCCATGATCACCGGGTTTTTGGAGTGGACCGGCATGCGGATCAACTCGCCGCCGCGCTCCACCAGGCCGTCGGCCATCCGCCCGCCGCGCGAGGCCACCAGCGCTCGGCCGCCCGCGCGCACCACCGCGGCCGCCACATCCAGGGTTGTCTGTTCGGCCCCACCGGTTTCCAGGTCCGGCGTAACCTGCAGCAGGGTGAAATGGGCGGGGAGGCGGCTCACGCATTAGCCATAACCGTTTCGGGGCAAGGGCGAAACGGGTCGTGGAACCCAAGGTGGAGATTGGACGGATGACGGCGGAAACAGTGGGCAGGCTGGCGCATGACGGCCACGAGATTGCCTGGCGAGCCGTGGCGGGCGAGGGGGCGACCGTGGTCTGGCTCGGCGGCTTTCGCTCGGACATGGCCGGGACCAAGGCGCAAGCCCTGGCGGACCGAGCCTTGGCCGAGGGCCGTTCCTATCTGCGGTTCGACTATTACGGACATGGCGAATCGTCTGGCGCGTTTGTGCGGGGGACCATCAGCCGCTGGCGCGCCGACGCCCTGGCGGTGATCGATCAGTTGACCGCGGGGCCGCTGATGCTGGTCGGTTCGTCCATGGGCGGGTGGTTGGCCTGTCTTGCGGCCATGACGCGGCCGCAGCGCGTGACGGGGCTGGTCCTGTTGGCGCCGGCGGCCGATTTCACCGAGCGATTGATGCGCCCCGAGATGGACGCCGCCGCGCAGGCGCAGATGCATCGGGACGGGGTGTGGCTGCGGCCTTCGGACTATGGCGATCCCTATCCGATTTCGCGGGACCTGCTGGAGGACGGCGCCCGCTGGTCGATCCTGCCGGGGCCGATCCGCCTGGGCGCTCCCGTGCGCATCCTGCAGGGCGGCGCCGACCCGGACGTGCCCTGGCGCCACTCCCTGGCCCTCGCCGAGGCGATAGAAGATGAGGATGTGGTCTTCACCCTGGTCCGCGACGGCGACCACCGTCTGTCGCGGCCGCAGGATCTGGCGCGATTGACCGCCGTGGTCAGCGAACTGGGCGGCTGAAGGCCGGCGTCCCGCCCTCGGCCGCCAGGATCGCAGACAGGCCTTCACGATAGGTCGCGAATGTGGGCCGCCAGCCCAGCTCGGCCTTGGCCAGGGCGTTCGACACGCGCTTGCTTTCGCCGAAGAAGCGCCGGCTGGCGGCACTGACCTCGGCCTCGACGAATGGGGTTTCCGGCGGCGGCTCCACGCCCAGCAGGGCCGCGGCCCAGGTGATCACGTCCTGAGGCGGGCAGGGCGCGTCGTCGCAAATATTGTAGACCGCTGCGGGACGCGGACGGGCGATGGAGGCTTCGAGGGCGGCGGCGAGATCCTCGACATGGATGCGGGAAAACACCTGGCCCGGCTTGATCACCCGGCGGGCGGCGCCGTCGCGCAGGCGATCCAGGGCCGAGCGACCGGGGCCGTAGATGCCGGGCAGGCGGAAGATGGCCAGGTTCAACCCCAGGGCCCGGCCGATATCGAGCCAGCCAGCCTCCGCCTCGACCCGGCGGCGGCCCTGCAGCGATTGCGGGGCGAGGGGGCTGGTTTCGCGCACCCAGCCGCCGCCGCGATCGCCATAGACGCCGGTGGTCGACAGATAGCCGATCCAGCCCGGCCGGGCGCCCCGCCACAGCGCCGGACCGAGGGCGGCCAGCGCCGGGCAGCCGTTCTCATCGGGCGGGGCGGAGACCAGCAGCGCCTGACTGTCGCTCAAGGCGGCGGCGAGCGCGCCGGGGTCTGCGCTGTCGACCGGCGTGATCCCGTCAGCCTGCAACCGCGCCGCCGCGGCTGCGGTTCGGGCCGTGCCCGAAACCGCCCAGCCCAGGGCGCGTAGCCGTCGGGCGATGGCCATGCCGCTGTAGCCGGGGCCGAATAGGAACAATCGCAAGGCTTTGGCCATCTCTCGCCGTTAGGGATCCCACGACCCTATCGCACCGGCGTCCTCGAACCACTAGGGTTGGATGGTTGGCCGCGGGAACAAGGAAAACCAAGTTGAGCCAAAGCGGACCCATCCTCGTCACCGGCGTCGCCGGCTTTGTCGGCCGCGCCGTGGCCGACCGCCTGCTGGACCGTGGCGACCAGGTGATCGGGATCGACAATTTCAACGCCTATTATGATCCGGCCTTGAAGGAAGCGCGGGCGGCGACGCTGGAGGGACGATCGGGCTTTCGCCTGGTGCGAGGAGACATCGCCGAGCCGGCCGCCATGGCCGCCCTGGTGGGCGAGGGCGGCGTGCGCCGGGTGGTGCACCTGGCCGCCCAGGCGGGGGTGCGCTATTCGATCGAAAATCCGTTCGCCTACGCCCACGCCAACCTGACCGGCCATCTGTCGATCCTGGAGGCCTGCCGGAGCGTGGAGGGATTCGAGCACCTGGTCTACGCCTCGTCCAGCTCGGTCTATGGCGACCGCAGCGCCACCGGCGCCTTTTCCGAGGACGATGTGGTCGATGCGCCCAAGTCGCTCTATGCGGCGACCAAGAAGGCGGACGAACTGATGAGCGCGGCCTATGCCGACCTCTACGCCATTCCCCAATCGGGTCTGCGCTTTTTCACCGTCTATGGCCCGTGGGGCCGCCCCGACATGGCCTATTTCTCCTTCACCCAGAAGATCCTGGCCGGCGAGCCGATCGAGGTGTTCGGCGAGGGGAAGATGGCCCGCGACTTCACCTATATCGACGACATCGTCGACGGGGTGGTCGGGGTGCTGGATCGTCCGCCGCCCGCCAAGGCCCCGCGCGTGCTCAATATCGGCGACAGCCGGCCGGTGGGCCTGATGGACATGATCGCGACCCTGGAAAAGGCGCTGGGGGCCGAGGCGAACAAGATCATGAAACCGATGCAGCCGGGCGACGTCACCGCCACCTATGCCGATGTCTCCAAGCTCAAGGCCCTGACCGGCTATGCGCCCAAGGTGGCGCTGGAGGCGGGGCTGCCGCGGTTCGTCGAGTGGTACCGCGGATATTACGGCTAGCGGCTACTCAACCGTCACCGACTTGGCCAGGTTGCGCGGCTGGTCCACGTCCGCGCCCTTCAGCACGGCCACATGATAGGCCAGGAGCTGGATCGAGGCGGCCATGACCAGGGGGGCGATCAGGGGATCGCAGGTGGGGGCGGTGATGACGCGCGCGCCGTCGGGGGCCTGGGCGGCGCCCTGCTCGTCGGTGATCAGGATCACCCGTCCGCCGCGGGCGATGACCTCGCTCATATTGGAGACGGTCTTGTCGAAGAAATCGTCCGAGGGGGCGATGACGATCACCGGGGTCATCTCGTCCACCAGGGCGATGGGGCCGTGTTTCAGCTCGCCGGCGGCATAGCCCTCGGCGTGGATATAGCTGATCTCCTTCAGCTTCAGGGCGCCTTCCATGGCCAGGGGGAACATGGCGCCGCGGCCGAGATAGAGCACGTCGCGGGCCTTGGCCAGTTCGGGGGCCAGGGCGTGGATGGCGGCCTCCACCTGCAGGGATTCGGCCAGCAGGCGCGGCGCCTCCAGCAGCACCGAGACCAGACGGGCCTCTTGCCCAGCGTCGATCCGGCCCCGCTGGGCGGCGGCGGCCACGGCCAGGGCGATCAGCACCGAGACCTGGGCGGTGAAGGCCTTGGTCGACGCCACGCCGATTTCGGGACCCGCATGGGTGGGCCACATCAGGTCGGCTTCGCGGGCCATGGTCGACTGGTGGGCGTTGACGATGGCGGCGGTGACCAGGCCCTTGTCCTTGCACCAGCGCAGGGCGGCCAGGGTGTCGGCGGTTTCGCCCGACTGGGAGACGGCCACGGCCAGGGTCCCGGGGCGCACAGCCGGATCGCGATAACGGAATTCCGAGGCGATCTCCACGTCCACCGGCAGGTCGGCCAGGCGCTCGAACAGATAGCGTCCGATCTGGGCGGCGTAGGAGGCGGTGCCGCAGGCGACGATCTGGATGCGGTCGATGGCGGTGAAGTCGAAGCCGCCGGGGGCGTGGGCCTTGCCGGCGATGGGATCCAGATAGGCCGACAGGGTGTTGCGGCAGCTGTCCGGCTGGTCGTGGATCTCCTTTTCCATGAAGTGGCGGTAATTGCCCTTCTCCACCAGGGCGGCCGAGGCCGGCACCGTGCGGATGGCGCGCTCCACCGGCTGGCCGGTCACATCGAAGATCTCGGCCTGGTCGTGGTCGATGGCCACATAGTCGCCCTCGTCCAGATAGGCGATGCGATTGGTGAAGGGCCCCACCGCCAGGGCGTCGGAGCCGATGAACATCTCGCCCTGGCCATAGCCGACCACCAGCGGGCTGCCCCGGCGGGCGCCCATCACCAGATTGTCGTGCCCCTCGACCAGCACGCCGATGGCGTAGGCGCCGGCCAGGCGGTTCAGCGCCGCCTTCAGCGCCGCGAGCGGGGCCAGGCCGGTGCTGAGTTCGCTGTCGATCAGGTGGGCGATGACCTCGGTGTCGGTGTCGCTGGTGAATTCGCGGCCGGCGGCGATCAGTTCGCGCTTCAACTCGGCGAAGTTTTCGATGATGCCATTGTGCACCACCGCCACCTTGCCCGCGATCTGCGGGTGGGCGTTGCGGGTGGTGGGCGCGCCATGGGTGGCCCAGCGGGTGTGGCCGATACCGGTCTGGCCTGGCAGGGGGGCCTGGCGCAGCTCTTCTTCCAGGGCGCGGATCTTGCCGGCCGCGCGCCGCCGGCCCAGCTTGCCGTCATGAACCACGCCGACGCCGGCGGAATCATAGCCGCGATATTCCAGGCGACGCAGGCTGTCGATCAACCGGTCGGTGACGGGGCTTACGCCCACAATTCCGATGATGCCGCACATGAGGTTTCAAGTTCCGTCAGGCAGGGCGACTTGTTGGAACCTTCCTAGAGCCGCCGGTGTGGTTTAAATCGAACGCATTCGACGATCGTAGGCTGGCCTTTAGCATTCGCTGACGATCGCGCGAATAAAACTGCATTACCGATCATTGCGCCGCTCAAGCTGAGCAGCGCCCCGGAGACGAGTCCAGATGAGCAAGCGGGCCTATTTCGGCACCGACGGCATTCGCGGCCAGGCCAACCGCCATCCGATGACGGCGGAGGTGGCGTTGCGCGTGGGCCTGGCGGCGGGCAAGCTGTTCCGCACGGCGGGAGACCGGCGCCATCTGGTGGTGATCGGCAAGGACACCCGCCTGTCCGGCTATATGATCGAGCCGGCCCTGGTGGCCGGTTTCACCAGCGTGGGCATGGATGTGCGCCTGTTCGGGCCCTTGCCGACGCCGGGTGTGGCCATGATGACCCGCTCGATGCGCGCCGACCTGGGCGTGATGATCTCGGCCTCGCACAACGATTTCGCCGACAACGGCATCAAGCTGTTCGGCCCCGATGGCTTTAAACTGTCCGACCAGATGGAGCTGGATATCGAGGCCCATATGGACGAGGGCCTGCAGGAGGGCCTGGCCGAACCGCCGGATCTGGGCCGGGTGCTGCGGGTGGACGACGCCCAGGCCCGCTATGTGGAGATCGTCAAGGCCACCTTCCCAAGGCAGCTCAATCTCAATGGGCTGAGGGTGGTGATCGATTGCGCCAATGGCGCGGCCTACAAGGTGGCGCCCACCGCGCTCTACGAACTGGGCGCGGAGGTGGTGCCGGTCGGCGTCGGACCCAACGGCCTGAATATCAATGAAGAATGCGGCTCGACCTATCCGCAGGCCATGGCCAAGGCGGTCAAGGAATACCGCGCCGACATCGGCATCGCCCTCGATGGCGACGCCGACCGGCTGGTGATCTGCGACGAAAAGGGCCAGGTGGTCGATGGCGACCAGATCATGGCCATCATCGCCGATTCCTGGATCCAGTCCGACCGGCTCAAGGGCGGCGGCGTGGTGGCGACGGTCATGTCCAACCTGGGCCTCGAACGGTTCCTGGGACAGCGCAGGCTGAAGCTGGAACGCACCGCCGTGGGGGATCGCCATGTGATGGCGCGCATGCGCGAAGGCGGCTTCAACCTGGGCGGCGAGCAGTCCGGCCATGTGATCCTGTCCGATTTCTCCACCACCGGCGACGGCCTGATCGCCGCCCTGCAGGTGCTACGGGTGCTGGTGGAATCCGACAAGCCGATGAGCGCGCTCGCGCGCCAGTTCGAGCCGGTTCCGCAGAAGCTGGAGAATGTGCGCTTCGCCGGCGGCTCCAAACCGTTGGAGAACGCCAAGGTCCAGGCCGCCATCACCGATGGCGAGACCAGGCTCAATTCCAGCGGCCGGCTGGTCGTCCGCGCCTCAGGCACCGAGCCGCTGATCCGGGTCATGGCCGAAGGCGACGACGCCAAGCTGGTGGCGCAGGTGGTCCGCGACATCGCCAGCGCCGTGAAAAGCGCCGCGGCGTGACCTAATCAAACCTTTACTTCAGCCACGCGAGGCTGCTTGGGCATCATTAATTTCTTGCAATAATTGATGGGCGTGAGATCGTCAGTCTAACGACCGTATGGGTTCGACCGTGCGGCGACGAGAGGAAGCGACTGAATGCGCGTTGCGGCGAGACCACAGGTGCGGCCGGCGGAAGACGATGTCCGCCGCAACCCGGTCACCTGCGTATTGATGACAGCGGCTATCGCGGCGACCTTTTGGTTCGGTCTGATCTGGTTGGCGCAGCGGCTCTACTAGGACGGGCTTCCCGGTCCCGCGCCGTTAATCTTCCAAACTACATCACCCCTGCCCGCAGCAGGTCGTGCACGTGCAATATGCCGATCGGGCGCTCGTCCTCGACCACGAACAGCACCGTCGAGGCCGGGGCCCGTTCGCTCATCAGCTTCAGAGCTTCTGCGGCCAGCATGCCCGGCGGGATGGTCTTGGGCGTGCGGGTCATCACCTCCGCGGCCACATGATTCAACAGGCCATCGATATGGCGGCGCAAGTCGCCGTCGGTGATGATCCCGCTCAGCCGGCCATCGGCCTCGCAGACCCCCACGCAGCCGAACCGCTTCTGGCTCATCACCAGGACGGTTTCGGACATGCTGGCGTTCGGCGTCACCAGGGGCAGTTCCTGGGGGCCGTGCATCAGGTCGCGCACGGTGCGCAGCATGGCGCCCAGCTTGCCGCCGGGATGCAGGACACTGAACTGCGACGGGGTGAAGCCGCGGCGTTCCAGCAGCGCCACGGCCAGGGCGTCGCCCAGGGCGATCTGCAGGGTGGTGGAGGTGGTCGGCGCGTTGAGGTCGTCAGCCGCTTCGGGGGAATCGGGCAGGATCAGCGCCACGTCCGCCGCCCGGCCCAGGGCGCTGGTCGCTTCGGCGGTGATGGCCACCAGGGGAATGGAAAACCGCTTGGCGTAGGCGATGGTGTCCGCCAGCTCCTTGGTCTCGCCGGTCTTGGACAGGGCGAGAATGACGTCGTCGGCGCTGATCATGCCCAGGTCGCCATGGCTGGCTTCACCAGCATGGACGAACAGGGCCGGGGCGCCGGTGGAGGCCAGGGTGGCGGCGATCTTGCGCCCCACATGGCCGGACTTGCCGACCCCGGTGCAGACGATCCGGCCGCGGGCGTCGAACAGAATCTCCACCGCGCGGATGAAGGCCTCGCCTAGCTCGTCGGCCATGCGATTGAGGGCGTCAGCCTCGGCGGTCAAGACGCGCCGGCCAACGGCGATCACATCGGAGGAAGTCATTGAGTGGGTCTAAGACCTGCAATTGCGGCGGTCGCATGGCCGCCGTTCTGTTTGGCTCTCTGTCTCGCGGCGTCACGGGCCATGGCGGCCTGCACCTCGGGGGTCTGTTGCAGCGGGGTGTGGCCGAAGGGGCCGGGCGCGCGGGCGCCGTAACCCTGGGGCCAGACCGCCGCGATGGCGACCATGACCACGGCGGTCAAGGCGAGAATCGTTAATAGGACGCGATCGGACATGGTGTCGGATATAGCAGCGGCGACGGTTAAAGGGAGCCCCCCGCGATTTCGCCGCGGCTGGGCGAGACGGCTTGACGATGGCGGTCCCTGGCTCTAGCCCGGCTTGGCGACATCCCTAAGGAGGCCCGATGCCCACCCTCGTTCTCGTTCGCCATGGTCAGAGCCAGTGGAATCTTGAGAACCGCTTCACCGGCTGGGTGGATGTGGACCTCACCGCCGAAGGCGAGGCCCAGGCGCAGCGATCGGGCGACCTGATCAAGGCGGCGGGGGTCGAGTTCGACCGGGCCTTCACCTCGGTGCTGACCCGCGCCATCCGCACCGCCGATCTGGCCCTGGCGCGGGCGGATCAGTTGTGGATCCCGATGGTCAAGGACTGGCGGCTGAACGAGCGGCACTATGGCGGCCTGACCGGTTTGGACAAGGCCGAGACCGCGGAGCGTCACGGGGCGGCCCAGGTCAAGATCTGGCGGCGCTCCTATGACGTGCCCCCGCCGCCGCTGGCCGCCAGCGGGGACTATGATTTCAAGGCCGACCGCCGCTATGCGGGCGCGCCCATTCCCGACACCGAAAGCCTGAAGACCACCCTGGAGCGGGTGCTGCCCTATTGGACAGCCGAGATCGCGCCTGTGCTCGCGGCGGGCCGCACGGTCTTGGTGGCGGCGCACGGCAATTCCTTGCGAGCGATCGTCAAGCATCTGTTCGCCGTACCCGACGACGCCATTGTCGACGTGGAGATTCCGACCGGCAACCCGCTGCTGATCGAGCTGGACGCCAGCCTCACGCCGCGCGCGGCGCGCTATCTGGATACGGACCGCGCCCAGGCCCTGCCGGCTGTTTTCCCGGCTGCAAAGGGCGCATAGGCCCTGCACGCTTGGCGCGAGCGCGGGTCAAAACGGCCAAAAAATCAAGAGAAAGAGTGCGTTAACCGCATCGGTTCATAGTCTTTGCACCACAAGGATATGGACTATCGCCCATGGCCGCGTTCGGCACGGCGGGCAGCTACCGCCGCATCACACAACAGGAAGCAGATCTGATCTGCGCCAAGCACGACCGCCTCTACGCGGCCAAGCCTGGCGGAGCGCGGGCTGTGTTCGCCTGGATGGATCTGACGGGCCTGGAGTTCCGCAAGCGCAACCTCAACGACGCCGATTTCAGCGGGGCGATCGTTGCGGCCTGCGACTTTACCGATTGCCGCCTGGACCACGCCGTGTTTTTCGGATCGGACATGCAGGAGGCCAATCTCACCGGCGCATCGATGCGCCGGGCTGACCTGCGCGGCGCCTGCCTGAAGGGCGCCGACCTGACCGGCGCCGACCTGTTCGAGGCCGATCTTCGCGAAGGCTCCATCGCCGCCGCCGATCGGCAAAAGGGCCTGAGGGTGATCGAACACACCCAGCGTTCGGCCGACGCTCAGGGCGCGACCTTGATCGGCGCCAATCTCGAGCGCTCCAAGATGTCCGGCATGGTCGCCGTGCGCGCAGATTTCACCGACGCCGTTCTCAAGGACGCCAAGCTGGTCCGGGCCAATCTGCGCCAATGCACCATGACCGGGGCCAACCTGGCCGGCGCCGATCTGTCGGGGGCGGATCTACGCGGCGCGGATATGCGCGACACGGTGCTGGTCGGGACCACCCTCTATGCCTGCAACACGCAGGACATGTGCATGGACGGCGCCCTGACCGACAAGCTGCCCACCGACGGCGCGGCGCTTTTGCCCTATGGCGAGATGCTGAAGGCCCATGCCCTGTGGTGCGAGACCGGCGGCGTCAGCGGCACGCCCTCGGTGTTCGACGGGGCGGACCTGCGGGGGCTGAAATCCATCCGCGGCTATGACCTGACCGCCCTGTCGGCCAAGGGGGCGGTGTTCTACGGCGTGGACATGGAAGGCGTTCAGCTTCAGGGCGCCCGCCTGGAAGGCGCGGATCTGCGGGCCTGCAACCTGCGCCGCGCCGATCTGCGCGGGGCCAGGCTGATGGGCGCCAAGCTGTCCGGGGCGGACCTGCGCGAAGCCTTGCTGGGGCCTTTGCTGATCGGACCCGATCGCGTCCTGCCCTGCGACATGAGCCGGGTCATCGCCAAGGGCGCCGACTTCACCCACGCGGACCTGCGGCAGGCGGTGATGGTGCTGTCGGACGTGTCCCGGGCCAATTTCACCGGCGCCAGCCTGCGCCACACGGATCTGACCGGCGCGCGCCGGCTCGGCGCGCGGGGCCTGGACTAGGGTCGGCGCCCAAGCCGCTCTTCCCGACATGCTCCGAGCGGGCGGGTGAACCGTTCTAACCTATTGAAACTCCGGCAAACAAATCAAGTCTGGAGCCGCGTCCGTTGAAGCGCAGCAATACCCAAAATGGGGAAATTTCCGCGCGACCTGCGACATATGGACGCGACAGTTAACTCGCCGATCATGGTTATTCGATATCGTCGCCGAATAGAGAATTTGAAGCATCGGCAATATCGATATGCAGCCAAATCAGGTGCGCCGCCGTCTCAGCCAGGGCGAATTCGAACTCATGGTGGACTCCCATGAGCGGTATGTGGCGCGCAGGCCGGGCGGCAAACGGGCCAGCCTGAAGTTCGTCGACCTTTCAGGATTGGACCTGTCCGGCCGCAACCTGAGCGAGTCGGACCTGTCCGGGTCATGCTTCGACAACTGCAACATGGTGCGCGCCAAGCTGGATCGCGCCAACCTGTTCGGCTGCGATCTGCGCAAGGCGGACCTGCGCTGGGCGAGCCTGGTGCGCGCCGATCTGCGGGGCGTCAGCCTGCGCGGCGCCAACCTGTCCCAAGCCGACCTGACCGGAGCGGATTTTCGCGGAGGCCAGATCGGAATCGCCAATCCCACGCGGGGGCTGGAGATGAGCCGGGGGCTGGACGAGGCTAATTTCGCGGGCGCCACCCTGGACGGCTCGCAGATGAACGACACCTCAGCCTGCAACACCGACTTCAGCGACTGTTCGATGCGCGGCACGATTCTGTCGGGGGCCAATCTGAAGGAGGCGGACCTGTCCGGGGCCCTGCTCGACGGGGCTCAGATCGTCGGCGCCATCCTCGACAACGCGAGGTTCACCGGCGCCGTGATGAGCGGCGTGGACCTGCGCCGGGCCCGGTCCAGCAATGGCGCGGATTTGTCGGGCGTGCTGACCGAGCCCAGCCAGGCGGTCATCGACCACGCTTTCGAACTGCTCAAGCAGGCCAGGATCAATCACGATTGGTGCGAGAGCGGCGGCCGCCATGGCGCGCCGGCCAATCTGGACGGCGCCGACCTGCGCCCGCTGGGCAACCTGTTGCGGGGTTTGCGGCTCAGCGCCGTCTCGGCGAGGGGGGCCTGCCTGGTGGGGCTCGACCTGTCGGACACCCAGCTTCAGGGCGCCAATCTGGAAGGCGCGGATCTACGCGGTGTGTGCCTGCGCAACGCCGATGCGCGGGGCGCCCGGCTGGCCGGCGCCAACCTGACCAAGTCCGACCTGCGCGACGCCATCCTCGGCCCGTTGCCGCTGACGGCGGGGCGTTTGACCCCGGCCAATATGGCCAACGCCAAGATTCGCTATGCGGTGTTTCCGCGGGCGGACCTGTCCTGCGCCATTTTCGACGGCTCCGACATGAGCGGCGCCGATTTCGGCGAGGCCAATGTCTGGAACGCCAGTTTCAAGGACTGCAACCTGTTCCAGGTGCGCGGGCTGGAAATGGACGTTTCGGCGGCTTAGGGACATGATGAATTGAAGCCAAACCAGACCCGCTCATCCCGGCGAAGGCCCATAGGCGCTAAGTTAAGCTGACGCTCCACCCCTGCTCCTCATCCAGAGGTGCTCGTCGCGCAGCGGCGAGCCTCGAAGGACGCAATCACGGCGCCGTCTCCGCGTCCTTCGAGGCCCGCTGCGCGGGCGCCTCAGGATGAGGAACTGGGGCGCGCGGCCTAACTCAGCGCCTGCGGACATTGCCGGGAAGAGCGGGCTTTGGTGTGATTGTGGAGGGCCGATCAAACCTCATTCTGCTAAGCCGGACAAGCCGACCGACCATGAAAAAGGGCGGCGCGTCGCCGCGCCGCCCCGGTTGTCGGTCAGGTTGTGATAGGGCCTAGGCGGCCTTGTCGGCTTCGATCAGATCGGTCTGGGGCGCGGTCGTGATTTCGATGCGACGGGCCTTGAGTTGCTCCGGCAGTTCGCGCTTGAGCGAAATGGCCAGAAGGCCGTCGTTCAGTTGCGCGTCGGTGACCACCACATAGTCGGCCAGCTGGAACCGGCGCTCGAAATTGCGCTCGGCCAGGCCGCGATGCAGGAAGCGGCGGGGCTCGTCATTGGCGGCCTTGCGGCCCTGAACGGTGAGGAGGTT
>FSWM01001268.1_pt1 | contig 19429 bp, 16 predicted proteins | sample 1637841 | NCBI WGS metagenome assembly FSWM01 (sample SAMEA3914789, study PRJEB12502) | metagenome | biome: forest; material: soil | place: Canada | collected 2011-07-03 | depth 0.3 m | reverse complement strand
GACGATATAGGAGGTCAGCACCCAGGTGATCTGGTCGGCCGAGGCCGAGACGCTGCCCTGCATGTGCGGCAGGGCGACATTGGCGATGGTGGTGTCCAGCGAGTTCATCACCGTCGCCAGCATGACGCAGGCGGTGATGATCCCGCGATTGGGGTCGCCGGCGGCCTTGGCCGGAGCCGCGGCGCCGACGGTTATGCCGCTCATCGCCGCTCGCCCGCCGCCGGATGTCCCCCAAGGCTGCGCTTGTGGGTGGTGTCGACGGTCACCGAGACGCTCAGGCCGGCCGGCATGGGCACGTCAGGGGTTTCGGTGAATTCCAGGCGCACCGGCACGCGCTGGGTGACCTTGACCCAGTTGCCGGTGGCGTTTTCCGGCGGCAGCAGGGAGAAGCTGGAGCCGGTTCCGGGGCTGATGACCGCGACGCGAGCCTTGAAGCGCCGGTCCGGATAGGCGTCGACCTTGACCGTCGCCGACTGGCCGGCGCGCATATATTCCAGCTGGTTTTCCTTGAAATTGGCGTCGATCCACACCCGCGGCGAGACCAGGGTGAACACCGGGGTGGAGGCGTTGACATAGTCGCCGACCTGCAGCTGGTCGACCTTGGTGACGATGCCGTCCTGCTGGGCGATCACGTCCACATAGCTGCGGTTCAACCCCGCGCCGGCGGTGCGCGCCGCGGCCTGGGCCACCAGCGGATGCCGCTCGACCGCAATATTGGGGTCGCCGCCCAGGGCGGCGAGGGCGTTGGCCAGTTGCTGGCGCGCGGCCTCGACCTGCTGGCCGGCCTGGTCGGCCTGGCTGGCCAGTTGCGCCGCCTGGGCCTGGGTGGAGGTGCCGGCGGCGACCAGGGCCTTCTGACGCCGGGCCTCGCCCTGCAGATAGGCCAGATTGTCCTGGGTGGCCTTCAGATCGGCCTGGCGCTGATGATAGGTGGCCTTCAGGCCCTCCACCTGCAGCCGGGCCGCGGCGAGATTGGCTTCCGCCTCGTCGACGGCGGCCTGGAATGGACGCGCATCGATGCGGAACAGGATCTGGCCAGCCTTGACCAGTTCGCCATCATGGACGGGCACGGCGAGCACCCGTCCGGAAATGCTGCTGCTGACCGACACCCGGGCGCTGTTGATCGCCGCATCGTCGGTGGCCTCGTAGCGCCCGCCGGTCAGGTAGAGGAACAGACCCACGGCCACGACCAGGACCACCGCGCCGATCATGATCGGCCAGCGCAGGCGGCGCAGCCAGCCGCTGGGACGGGCGGGCGGCGCCGAAGCGGTGGCAGGGTTCAGCGTCGCGTCTTGGCTCATGTCACGGTCCAGCTTCGCGCCAAGGGCGGCGCACACAAAAAGTGGGGTCTCATCCCAGCATAGAGGATTGATAGGCGCGCGCGGCAAGCCCGGCCCATGATTGATTGTTGCTCAGGTAGGGATTGGGCTTCCATGAGCCAAATGACAAGTTATCACTAGGTATATGCCTGACATTCATTTTCCCGCCCTGGACCTCAATCTGCTGCGGGTGTTCCACGCCCTGGCCGAGGAACGTAGCGTCACCCGGGCGGGAGCGCGCCTGGGCCTGTCGCAATCGGCGGTCAGCCACGCGCTCAACCGGCTGCGTTACGTGCTGCAGGACGAACTCTTCGTGCGCGGCCCGGCCGGCATGCGTCCAACCCCCCGCGCCCAGGAAATCGCGCCCCGCCTGGAAGAAGGTTTGCGCCAGCTGCAACTGGCTCTGGCGCCGGCCGAATTCGTGCCGGCGACCACCCGGCGGCGTTTCACCATCGCCGCGGGGGCCTATACCTCCACCGTGCTGATGCCCTCGGTGATCGCGGCCATGCGCCAGGCGGCGCCGTTCGCGGAGGTTCGCCTGCAATTGGCCGGCGGCTCCCTGGGCGAGGATCTGCTGACCGGCCGCATTGACCTGGCCATCGGCGGCTATGGCCGGACCACCCCCGCCTACGGCCGCGAGGTGCTGTTCTCCGAGACCATGGTCTGGGCCCTGCGCGCCGACCACGCCGCCGCCCAGGCTGGCGTCCTGACCCTGCAGGACCTGGCGGCGACACCGCATGTGATCATGGCCTCGTCTGAAGAAGACCGCGCCGTCGATGGCCGGGTGACCGAGGGCGGGGTGGAGCGACGGGTGATCTGGGACGACCGGGGCGAGGTCGACGAGGTCCTTGCGCGAGCGGGGCTGCGCCGCGCCGTGGCCCTGACGGTGCAGGACGCGCACAGCGCCCTGGCCATCATCAGCCGCTGCGACATGGCCGCCCTGGTTCCGCGCCGGCAATCGGCCTCCCTCGCCGCCCAATACGGCCTGAAACTGTTCGAAGCGCCCTATCCCTCGCCGGCCACCCAGGTCGAGGCCCTGTGGCGGCGGGAGGTTGGCGACACGCCGCCCATGGCCTGGCTCAGAAGCTGTTTGCGAGCGGCTGCGGCGGAACTGTGAATTGTCGCGCGGCGCGGTCGGCCGCCCTGGCCTGGGCCAGGGCGCGCGCCTTGCGGTCCCTGGAGCGCTTGCCCATGGTCGCCAGCACGCCGGCCACCAGGGTCACAAGCACAAGATAGCTGAAGATGTTGTTCAAGAGCAGATAGATGATCATGCCGTGCCAGCGCGGCGCGTCTGTATCGCCCATTTGGACGGCATGCAGCGCAAAGCCGAACGCTTCGAACAGCATGGCCAGGCCCAGCCATAGGCTGCTGTATCGCACGGAGATATAGAGAAACCCTGTCGAGAGCAGCATGTCGGACATGAACATGACCGATGTCGGTATTGTCAGGCCGGTCGCCGCCCTCGCCAGGTCGGTTCCGATCCAGTTCACCACCAGCAGAGCCGCGCCCAGACGCTCGGCGGCGCCGCCCTTGCTCCAGCTGAACACACAGGTCGCCGCCAGCAGAACTAGGCTTATCTGGGTATTGATGTCGTGAAAGTATGTGCTGAAAGACATTCCGCGCCCCTGGACGAGCCAGGAGCGCGGATAGCGCAAAAATGTTTATTTTTGAAGAACCATCGCCTCAGCTGGCGCGGCGGCGAGCAGCCAGATCGTCACCCACCGGCGCGGCGTCGTCGTAGCTCTTGGGCCCAACGCCGCCCATCTTGGTGCGGATGCCGAGGCGCAGCTTGGTTTCGGCCAGTTCGTTGTGCGCGTCGACCACCGCCGCGCGGGCCACGGTCAAGGCGCTGAGGGCCGCGCCGATCTTGGCGGCGGCTTCCGAGCCGAGGACGGCGGAAAAGCCGATTTCCTGACGAGCTTCGATCATGCCGCCCAGCAATTGGGTGGCTTCGAGGATCGCCGCATCGATCGTATTTTCGGTGGCGAAAAGCTTGTTAGCGACACGTTGAGCGATTAGCGCCTTTTCCACTGGTCTCTCCATGGGTTCGGGTCACTCGATTGGTAACCGATCCGTTAAGGTTAAGCTAGTCTGAATCTTGTGTCGCCCACCGCGGGTGCGGCGTATGCGCACGGCGCCGTCTTGTGAAATTCATGCTGTGGCGAAGCGAAGCGTTAGGAAGTTGCGACATATGGTCTCGGCTGCCGATGGAACTCGGGGTTGATTTTGACGGGCATCGACGAGTTTGAACCGGGTCCGACAGTCGGCGCGCGGGGAATCACCTTCGAGCACAGGATCGCGATTACGGCGCTCGCCACCGCGATCGCTGTGCTCGTCCTGGCCAGCGGCATGTTCATCTTCGAACAATGGCGCGCCGAACGCCTGTTCGTTCAACACACCCGGCAGATCCTCGCCAGCATCGTGGCCCGCCAGATCGGCCCGGCGCTCGTTCGCGGCGATCGCGGCGATATGCGGGCCAGATTCGCCAATCTGGACGTGGCGCCGGGCTTGCGCCAGGCCGTGGTTCACGATGCGACGGGCGCGACCATCGTCATGCTTCGGCCCCCTCTTCCCCCGGCCGCCGCGTCGGAAGACCTGATCATCACCCGCGCGCCGATCATCGCCAACGGCCGCACGGTTGGCGACGTGGTTCTGAGCTCGACGCCGGGCGATTTCGCCGCCCTGCTCCCGCGCTATCTGGCGGTCTGCGGCAGCCTGTTCTTCGCCGCCGCCGCCATGGCCCTGTTCATGGGCCGCTGGCTGGCCAGCCGCGTGGTGCAGCCGGTCAATATCCTGTCCAAGGCCATGCGCGACGTGACCGACAGCGGCGACTATTCCGGCCGGGTGCCCAATTGGGCCCATGACGAATTCGGCCAGTTGACGGACAGTTTCAACACCCTGCTCAGCCAGTTGCAGGCCAATGACAAGGCGCTGCATCGGTCGATGATCGACCTGGTGGAGGCGCGTGACGCGGCTCAGACCGCCAATGTGCTCAAGTCCCAGTTCCTGGCCAATATGAGCCATGAGATCCGCACGCCGCTGAACGGCGTCCTGGCCATGGCCGAGATCATGGCCCTGGGCGAACTGGCCCCCAACCAGCGCGAGCGGGTCGAGGTGATCCGCCGTTCGGGCGAAGACCTGCTGGCCGTGCTCAATGACATTCTCGACCTGTCCAAGATCGAGGCGGGCCGGATGGAGATCGAGGATGGCGAGGTGGTCGCCGCCGACCTGAAGACCAAGGTCCTCGAAAACTTCGGCAAGGTGGCCGCCGCGCGCAAAAACCTGAGGTTCGAGATCGAGGTCCGCCCCGACGCCAGGGGCGCGCGGCGCGGCGATCCCGTCCGGGTGCTGCAGATTCTCAGCTGCCTGGTGTCCAACGCCATCAAGTTCACCGGCGAGGGTGAAGTCCGGGTGATCATCGACGGATATGGCCTGGATGGCGGCGACGGCCTGCGGCTTCAGGTCATCGATACCGGCATCGGCATCGCCGCCGACCAGATCCCGCTTCTGTTCCAGAAATTCAGCCAGGCGGACGGCTCAAACACCCGCCGTTTCGGCGGCACCGGCCTGGGCCTGACCATCTCCCGCGAATTGGCCGGCCTGATGCATGGGGGAATCGATGTCGACAGCACCCAGGGGCGGGGCTCGACCTTCACCGTGGTGCTGCCTCTGGCCCGGCTGGCCCTGCCCGTTCGCGCACCGTCGAGCGGGGCCGGCGAGGCGCGCAGCCTGCGCGTGCTGGCGGCGGAGGACATTCCGACCAACCAACTGGTTTTGCGCACCATATTGCAGGCCTTCGGCGTCGAGGTGGAGATGGTCGAAAACGGCCAGATGGCGGTGGACGCCTGGCGCGAACACGCCGTCGACCTGATCTTGATGGATATCCAGATGCCGGTGATGGATGGCGTCGTCGCAACCCGCACCATTCGCGCGGAAGAATTCGCCACCGGGCGCGCCCGCACGCCGATTATCGCCGTTTCGGCCAATGCCGCGCCCAACCAGGTGGCGCTCTACCTGGACAGCGGCATGGACGGCCATGTGCCCAAGCCGATCGAAGTCGCCAAATTGCATGACGCAATCTTGCGGGTGGCGCCCGCGGCGGGCCTGCGCGCGGTCCGCTAAAGGGTCCGTCGACAAACAAAGGTTTCAATTTTTCACTCCGCTCATCCCCGCGCAGGCGGGGATGAGCGGACTTATTTTCAGTGGTTTCGTTGTTGGGCGCGAGTCCGAAAACTCGCCGTCGCCACCGGCCCATTTGACATCAAACAACTGTTCGACTTGGTTGGCGGTCCTGTCTTCATCCGGGATCCGCGCCATGGGCTTCACCTGCGTCCTCATCGCCAACCGCGGCGAGATCGCCGTGCGTATCGCCCGGGCCGTAGCCAGCCTTGGCCTCACCTCGGCGGCGGTGTTTTCCGAGGATGACGCCCGGTCGCTGCATGTGCGCGCCGCGGACCGCTCGATCGCCCTGAAGGGCGTCGGGGCGCGGGCCTATCTGGACGCCGACGCCATCATCGCCGCGGCGCTGCAGGCCGGCTGCGACGCGGTTCATCCCGGCTATGGCTTTTTGAGTGAGAACACAGCCTTCGCCCGCGCCTGCGCCGAACGCGGCCTGACCTTTATCGGCCCGGCGCCGGAGGCTCTCGCCCTGTTCGGCGACAAGGCCCGGGCCCGCGCCCTGGCCCGCACCTGCGGCGTGCCGGTCGCTCGCGGGACCGAGGCGGCGGTCGGCCAGGACGAAGCCCGCGCCTTTTTCGAGAGCCTCGGTCCGCACGGCGCCATGATGATCAAGGCCGTGGCTGGCGGCGGCGGGCGCGGCATGCGCCTGGTCGGCGCCGCGGGCGAGATCGACGAGGCCTTCACCCGCTGCGCCTCCGAAGCCAAGGCGGCGTTCGGCGACGGGGCGGTCTATGTGGAGGAGCTGGTCGCCACCGCGCGTCACATCGAGATCCAGGTCCTGGGCGACCGGCACGGCGGCCTGGTCCACCTGTGGGACCGCGACTGCAGCCTGCAGCGCCGTCACCAGAAGCTGATCGAGATCGCCCCCAGCCCCAACCTGTCTTCCGCCTTGCGCGACCGTCTGGCCCAGGCGGCCCTGACCCTGGCCCGGGCGGCGACCTATGACAGCCTGGGAACCTTCGAATTTCTGGTCGATGCGGGCGCGCCGGACGAGCGGTTCGTGTTCATGGAGGCCAATCCGCGCCTGCAGGTGGAGCACACGGTCACCGAGGAAGTCACCGGCGTCGATCTGGTCCGCGCCCAGATCGAGGTCGCCCAGGGGCGCAGCCTGGCCCAGCTGGGGCTCAGCGCGCCGCCGTCCCCGGTGGGCTATGCCGTCCAGCTGAGGGTCAATACCGAGACCATGGACGCTCAGGGCGCGGTCAGGCCGACCGGCGGGGTGATCGGCCTGTTCGAGCCGCCATCGGGGCCGGGGGTGCGGGTCGACACCTATGGCTATGCCGGCTACGCCACCAATCCCAATTTCGATTCCCTGTTGGCCAAGGTCATCGTTCATGACCGTTCGGCCGATTTCCCGGCGGTTCTGGCCAAGGCCGGCCGGGCTCTGGACGAGTTCCGGCTGACCGGGGTGGAGACAAACCTTGCGATCCTGCGCGCCCTGGTCGGCCGGCCCGAGGTGCGCCAGGGCCAGATCTTCACGCGTCTGGTCGAGCGGGACATCGCCCTGCTGCTGGCGGAAGGCGACGCCGCCCAGCCCCGCTATTTCGAGGCGTCATCCGGCGAGGCCGGGCCTCAGTCGCACAGCCATGAAGCGCCGGAGGGCATGATCGCCCTGGGCGCCCCGACCCAGGGTCTGCTGGTCTCGATCAGCGTGGCGGACGGGGACCTGGTGCGTCCCGGCCAGGCGGTGGCGGTGCTGGAATCGATGAAGATGGAGCATCTGGTGGAGGCGGGCGAGGGCGGGATCGTGCGGGCCATCGCCGCCCATGCCGGCCAGACCCTGTTCGAAGGCCAGCCGATCCTGTTTCTCGAACCGGCGCTGGTCGGCGGACCGGCCGCCGCCGCGGGCGAGGCGGTCGATCTGGACGCCATTCGCCCGGACCTGGCTGAACTGAACCAGAGACGCGATTTCGGCCTGGACGCCCATCGTCCCGAGCCGGTGGCCAAGCGTCACAAGCTGGGCATGCGCACCGCCCGCGAAAACGTGGGCGCCATCGTCGATCCGGGCAGCTTCATCGAATATGGCGCCCTGGCCATCGCCGCCCAGCGTCGCCGGCGCAGCACCGACGATCTGATGCGCAACACTCCCGCCGATGGCCTGATCACGGGCATCGGTTCGGTCAATGGCGCCCTGTTCGGCGAGGCGGCCAGCCGCTGCGCCGTGCTGGCCTATGACTACACCGTGCTGGCCGGCACCCAGGGCACGGCCAACCACAAGAAGACCGACCGGATCCTGCAGGTGGCTGAGCGCGAGCGCCTGCCGGTGATCTGGTTCGCCGAGGGCGGCGGCGGCCGGCCGGGCGACACCGACGGCCTGGGCGCCACCGGTCTCGATGTCCCCACCTTCGAACTCTATGCGCGGATGAGCGGCCTGGCCCCCCGCATCGGTATCGCCGCGGGCCGTTGCTTCGCGGGCAATGCGGTCTTCTGGGGCTGCTCGGACATCACCATCGCCACCCGCAACTCCACCATCGGCATGAGCGGCCCGGCCATGATCGAGGGCGGCGGTCTCGGCGTCTTCACCCCCGAACAGGTCGGCCCCATCGCGGTGCAGGACGCCAATGGCGTGGTCGATCTGGTGGCCGAGGACGAGGCGGAGGCGGCTGATCTCGCCCGCCGGCTGATGACCTATTTTCAAGGGTCCGTCGCCGACTGGACCTGCGCCGATCAGCGCCTGCTGCGCCGGGCGATCCCGGAAAACCGCCTGCGGGTCTATGATGTGCGCGCCCTGATCCGGCTGCTGGTCGACGAGCACAGTTTCCTCGAGATCCGCTCGGGCTTCGGCAAGGGCATGATCACCGGCTTCGCCCGCATCGAGGGGCGTCCCGTGGGCCTGATCGCCAATGACCCGCGCCTTCTGGGGGGCGCCATCGACGCCGACGGGGCCACCAAGGCGGCCAGGTTCATGCAGCTGTGCGACGCCTTCGACCTGCCGCTCCTGTCCCTGTGCGACACCCCCGGCTTCATGGTCGGGCCGGACGCGGAAAAGACCGCGCCGGTGCGCCACGGCTCGCGCATGTTCGTCACCGCCGGGGCCATGCAGGTCCCGATCTTCTCCATCGTCCTGCGCAAGGGCTACGGCCTGGGCGCCCAGGCCATGACCGGCGGCACCTTTCCCGCCAGCTTCTTCACCATCGCCTGGCCCACCGGAGAGTTTGGCGGCATGGGGCTGGAGGGCGCGGTGCGCCTGGGCTACCGCAAGGAGCTCGAGGCGGAGGCCGATCCCCAGGCCAAGAAGGCCCTGTTCGATCAGCTGGTGGCGAAAAGCTACGAGCGCGGCAAGGCGGTCAATGTCGCCCAGGTGCTGGAGATCGACGCGGTGATCGATCCGGTGGACTCGCGCGCCTGGATCACGCGCGGGCTGAAGTCGCGATCGCCGCGGGTCCGCACCGAACGGCGGCGGTTCATCGACACCTGGTGACGGGTCTTAAAAGCCCTTCCCCCTCGATGGGGGAAGGGTTCCAACAGGGTCTAAAAGCCGCTGGAATCAACCATCCGTCTTGCTTTGCGCGAGCCTTTCGTCACGCAGGGCGGTGCGCCGGACCTTGCCGGCGTCGTCACGGATGTTCTGGTCCACGAACTCGTAGCTGCGCGGCTGTTTATAGGTGACCAGGCGTTCGGCCAGGTGCGCGCGCAGGATGGCCTCGTCCAGGCCCGGGCGCGGCTGGACGATGGCGTGGATGCTGGCGCCGAGATCCTCGTGCGGCAGGCCGATCACGGCGCTGGAGGCCACCAGGGGATGCTCGTCCAGGGCGGCCTCGACCTCGGCCGGATAGACGTTGGAGCCGCCCACCAGGATCATGTCGGTGCGCCGGTCGGCCAGATACAGATAACCCTCTTCGTCGAACCAGCCGATGTCGCCCAGGCTCTCCCAGCCGCCGGGCAGGGTGCGGGCCGTGGCGCCCAAATAGCGATAGGTGGGCGCGGACCCGGGCGTGGGGCGCATATAGATTTCGCCGACCTCGCCGGGAGGCAGGGGCCCGCCCGCCTCGTTCACCGCCATCATCTCGCCAGAACGCACCGGGCCGACGGAGCCGCGGTGGGTCAGCCATTCCGTCCCGGTGATGGTGGTCACCGCCTGGGCCTCGGTGCCGGCATAGAGCTCCAGCACGGTCTCGGGGCCGACCCAGTTGATCCAGGCCTCCTTCAGCGCCGGCGGGCAGGGCGCGGCCAGGTGCCAGAGCACCCTCAAGGACGACAGGTCGTAGCGGGCCTTGACCTCGTCCGGCAGCCGCCAGATGCGGCTCATCATGGTCGGCACCAGATAGATCCAGGTGACCTTGCGCCGGTCGATCGCGGCCAGGGTCGCCTCGGCGTCGAAACGGGGCATCAGCACCAGATGGCAGCCCAGGGTTAGGATCGACAGGGCGCAGCCGAACGGGCCGTTGTGATAGAGCGGCGCCGGCAGCAGGGCCACATCGCCGGGCTCCAGCCGCCAGGGCCGCTGGCCGTCCAGCACCGGAGTGTTGGCGGTCACGCCCGGGGCGCCGGACAGGATCAGCTTGGGTCGGCCGGTGGACCCGCCCGAGGTCGGCGCCTTGAGCACCGGGGCTATGGCGTCGGGCAGGTCGCTGTCGTCGTCCGACTGGGCCAGCAGGTCCTCGATGACGAAGCGCGGGCGGCTGGTCTCCAGGCTGGGCAAGGCCACCACCAGCGGCGGATCGGCCAGGTCACAGATGGCCTCCACCTCCGCGCGGGGCAGGCGATAGGAGATCGGCTGCGGCGTGGCCCCGAGTTTCCAGGCGGCGAAACAGGCCTGCATGAAGCCGATGGAATTGGGCAGGCCGATGGTGACCATGTCGCCCAGCCTGACCCCATGGGCGGCCATGGCCCGGGCGATGCGGTTGGTGGTGCGGTCGAACTCGGCATAGCTGATCGTGCGGTCTTCGCAAGTGATCGCCGGCGCCTCGCCCTGTGACACCGCCAGCCGGCGCAGCGCTTCGCCCAGGGATAGGGTCGGTTCGGCCATGGACATCCTCCGGCGGCTGTTATCACTTTCGGAATATGTCGTATGCCGCGCCACTCTGTGCAAGCCTTACTCGTTAGGCGACCAGTGCTCCCATGGCCTCGCGATAGAAGGCCTGGAACGCGGCCACGCCCCCCTCGTGGCGGGAAGACAGCCGGCCGGTCTGATAGACGTCGGCGTTCAGGTTCTCCTGCACCCGCTCCACCACCCACAGGTCTTCGGCCACGACCACGTCGGACATGGCCAGGGTCTCGTCGCTGATCTCCACGCCGTCCGGCGTCAGATAGACATAGTCGAGCCGGGTCCTGTCGTGGCCGATCGGCGACATGCGCTCCAGCATCAGGCCCACGCCATAGACATTGACGCCGATATTGGGCCAGGCCCAGGCCCACAGCCCCTCATAGACCGCGTCCGGCTTGCGCAGCGGCGCCTCGTGGATGGCGATCCGCCCGTCCAGGGTCACGCGATAGCGGGCGGAGTCGATTTCGGCGTCCAGGGTCTTGTGGATCAGGGGCACGTGATAGCCCTCCAGATAGTTCTCCACATAGGTCTTCCAGTTGCAGGCCAGGGCGTGGCTGCGGGTGGCGGCCACCCGTAGCCCGCTCCAGTCGGAGCCGGCCAGGCGAGCCTCCAGCGGCGCGACAACCTCGGCCAGGGGCGCGATGGCGGCGTCCAGGGCGACGAACACCAGGCCGCGCCAGGTCTCCAGGCGCACCGGATAGAGGCCGAAGGCGCGCGGGTCGAAATCGGGGCTGGGGCCAAAGTCGCGGGCGGCGCGCAGCCGCCCGTCCAGGGCGTAGGTCCAGCCATGGTACTGGCAGGTCAAAAGGCCGTCGCAATGGCCGGCCGGGCCCTGGGTCAGGGGCCCGGCGCGATGGCGGCAGACATTGTGAAAGCCCCGCAGGATTCCATCCTCTCCACGCACCGCCAGCACCGGATAGCCGGCCAGGCTGTCGGCGATCCAGTCGCCGGCCTCGGCCAGCGCGCTCTGGTGGCCCAGATACTGCCAGCTGGGGGCGAAGATGCGCGTGCGCTCATGCGCCCACAGGCCGGCGTCGCGATAGACCGAGGCGGGCAAGGTCTCCACGGCCGGGCTGGAGGGCGCGGTCATGACGGGGCTCCTTCCACGGCGGCGGCGCGCCGCGCGCCCCAGATATAGACCAGAACCCCGCCCAGAATCAGCACCGCCGAGGCGATCACCAGGCGCAAGGTGGCGGCGACCTTGTCGGCGGCGTCGGCGGGCGGGACCAGCGTGCAGAGAATGGCGCTGACCGCCACCAAAAGGCCGAGCCAGCCGATCGCCCGGGCCGCGCCCGCGCCGCCCGGCGGGGTCCAGGCGCCAGCCGGGGCGGGCTCGGCCTGGACCTTCAGATAGACGGCGAACAGGAACACGAAGGGCAGGGTGTAGGAGAGCACGCTCATATCCACCAGGAAGTCATAGACCAGCTTCAGGCTGGCGCCCGTCTGGCTGATCTCGCTGAACACCACCAGCGCGATCACCGCCACGCTCTGGGCCAGGATGGCGGCCACCGGCGCCCCGGTCCTGGGGTGGCGCCGGCCGAAGGCGGCGGGCAGGAAATGGTCCACCCCGGCGGCGAACGGCAGGCGGGCGGCGACCCCGAACCAGGAACTGTAGCCGCCCAGCATCGCCAGGGCGAGCAGGACCAGGCAGGCGGGGGCGAAACCGCCGAGCCCCAGGCGGCCCAGGGCCTGGGTCAGGGCTTCCGGGATGCCGGACAGCCGCGTGGCCTGAACCGGGGTGAGGATGGACAGGATGGCGCTTGTGCCCAGGACATAGCTGAAGGTCAGCAGCGCCCCGACCACGGCCAGGGCTTTCAGGATCTGGCGGATACCGCCCTCGACGTCATTGCGCAGGAAGGCCAGGGCTTCCGGGCCGCCAAAGGCGAACACCATGGTGCCCCACAGAATGGCGCCGTCGGCGGTCAGGGGCGGGGCGTAGCGGGCGTGGACGAAGTCGGTGGCGGGACCGTGTTTGAGGGCCAGGGCCGCGCCCGCCGCGATCAGGATCAGCAGCAGGCCGACCGCCGCCGCCGCGCCGAAATTGGAGATCCACTTGCCCATTTCCAGGCCCATCAGATGCATGGCCGCCACGGCGATCGAGATCGCCAGCGCCAGGGCCATGAACAGGGCCGGGTTCTGCAGCAGAGCCACGGCCTTGGGCCCGGCGGCGATCGCCAGAACATTGACGATGAACACCAGGACCCCGGAAAAGAAGGGGATGTTGCAGGTCCAATAGAGCCAGCCGCAGATGAAGCCGGCAAAGGGGCCGAACGCCTCCCGCGTCCAGTCATAGATGCCGCCCTCGCCCTCGAAGCGGCCGGCCATCTCCGCCGTGGCGATCACCAGGGGCGCCATGAACCCGACCACCGCGGCGATCCACATGGGCAGGGAGGCCGGTCCGGCTGCGGCGGCGACCGACAGCCAGCGCAGTCCCAGGGTCATGGGCACCGCATAGAGGACCAGGTCCCAGAATCGAAGCGGCTTTGAACTCATGCACAGGGGCCCCGGTGAAAGCGGGACACTTGAATCGAGTTTGGTCTTGAAGTCGAGCGAGCCGCGCTCACCGCGCCCAATAGCGGTAGCGATAGGCGGTCTCGAAGCCCAATCGCGCATAGAGCGTGACGGCGGGGGCGTTGGTCGCCTCCACCTGCAGATAGGCCCGCCGGGCGCCGGCCAGGACCGAAAATTGCGCCAGGGCGGCGATGACCCGCAGGGCCAGTCCCTTGCGCCGGTGCAGGGTCACGGTCCGCATGCCGAACAGCCCCGCCCAGTCCCCCTCCACCGCCGCGGCGCCGATGGCGGCCGGGGCGCCGTCCAGGTCGAGGCGGGCGAAGGCGCGCGGCGCCGCCAGCCGGGCCACCGCGGCGATCCGTTCGGCCGCGTCCTCGGCATTGGCGGCCGTGGCCAGGAAAACCCCGGTGAAGCCGGGGTCGGGCGCATCGCTCAGCTCAATCCCTTGAGCCGCGTCACCCAGGGCGAGGGGCCCGACCATCACCAGGGTTTCGGTGCGCGGGCGATAGCCACGAACGCCCAGCGCCTGGCGCAGGGCGGTGGTGGCGGCGATGTCCGCGGGACGAAACAGGGGCGGAAGGCCGCGCTCGCCATACCAGGCCTCCACCGCGCCTATGGCTTCGGCCAGCGGGCGGCCTGGCGCGCCGATCGGCCAGCAGGCGTTGGCGCGGCCGGAATAGCCCCGCGCCGCGTGCAGCCGCCACTCCCCCAGCGCCTCGCTCACCTCAGGCGGCCAGCCCCGCGATGAAATGGGCTCCAGTTCGGTCGGCAGGTCGGTCAAGGGCGCTCGTCAGTTCAAACGGGTGGTCCGTCATAGAGGTTTGACGGGTTGACGTGAGTATCGCCCATGAATGAACCCTTCCCCTCGATGGGGGAAGGGCAGGGTTGGGGGTGTGGCCACCGGCGATGAAGATGGAAAGGCGTGTGGCTGGAGCCAAAAGCGGTCTTCACCCCCGACATCGCGTCTACACCCCCACCCAACCCTCCCCCATCGAGGGGGAGGGCTCTTGCCAAGCGGCCTAAAGCGCTTTCAGCTCGACCGCCGCGGTCTTGCCGCGCTCGTCCTTCAGTTCGAAACTGAGATGCTGGCCCTCGTTCAGCGTGCGCAGGCCTGCGCGTTCGACGGCCGAGATATGGACGAACACGTCCTTGCCGCCGCCTTCGGGCTGGATGAAGCCGTAACCTTTGGTGGTGTTGAACCACTTGACCGTGCCGGTGGCCATATTCGCTTTCCTCGAACAACCGTTCCAGTTGCGGGTCCCGCCGCGGCGGGCGACCCTGGACAATCGCAAATCTGGTGTCGGCTAGTTCGGTGGACAAGGTCGCCCGGTGGCAGCCAGTTAGATCGGATTGCCCGACTTAAGTGCCTTCCGTCCCAGACGAGGTCAACCCCAATCGGGCGACGGAGAGCGCAGGGGCGACCTTGGCCTTCCGCCGGGCGCCATGCGCCCGCACCGCCCGGTTTCTCCGCCCTCTAGGCGCCGCGCAAAAGCGCCTCAACCACCGCCCTGGCCTCGGGACTGTTCCAGTCGGCGCCCCCGGCCAGGCGCGCGCGTTCATGGCCTGTGCGGTCATAGATCACCGTCGTGGGCAGGCCCTCGGCCGGCGGCGACAGGGCGAAGGTCATGGCCAGTTTGGCGTCCTGATAGAAGGGCAGGGGGCCGTATTGGCCGATGAAGTCGCGCGCCTTGTCGCGGTCTTCGGCCCGGTCCTCGGCCACCGGCACGACCAGCACCTGCCCCGGATAGGCGGCCTGAAGCTTGGCCAGGGTCGGCATTTCCTGGCGACAGGGCGCGCACCACGTCGCCCACAGGTTGACGATCACCACCGGCGCCTTCAGATCGGCGATCCGGACCTGCTTGCCCTGGGCGTCCAGAAAGGGTGTCGATGGGGCGAGCGGGCCGGTGTCGACAATGGCCAGCTTGGCCATTTCACCGTGGGCCAGGCTTCTCAGATCGGTCTGCGGCTTAGGTTTGCCCACCGCGCCGACGATGACGTATAGAACCGCCGCCACGCCCACCAGGGACAGGCCGTACAGCGCATAGGTGATCCAGTCGCGCTTGGGCTTGCCCGTCTGCTGACCCGTCTGCTGACCCGCCTTCTGACCCGTCTGGATGTCGTTCATGACCAAGGCTCCCATCGAAGCGCCCGCCGAGCCGAGTTCGCTCCCGGGCGCCGCGCCGTCTGGCCAGTCCATGTGGGGCGGACGCTTCTCCGTCAAGCCGGCCGAGCTGATGCAGGCCATCAATGTCTCGATCGGTTTCGACAAACGCCTGGCGGCCCAGGACCTGATGGGCTCGCGCGCCCATGCGGCGATGCTGGAGGCCGTAGGAGTGATCGGGGCGGCGGACGCGGCGGCGATCCAGGGCGGGCTGGCGGCGATCGAGGCGGAAATGGCCGCGGGGATCTTCCCCTTCCGCGAGGAATACGAAGACATCCACATGAACGTGGAGGCGCGCCTGCGCGAGCTGATCGGCCCGGCCGCGGGCCGGCTGCATACCGCCCGCTCGCGCAACGACCAGGTGGCGCTGGATTTCCGCCTGTGGGTGCGCGAGGCCTGCGACCGCAGCGCCGCCCAGCTTGAATCGCTCCAGCGCGCGCTCTTGGACCAGGCCGAGGCCCATGCCGACACCCTCATGCCCGGCTTCACCCACCTGCAACCGGCCCAGCCGGTGACCTTCGGCCATCACCTGATGGCCTATGTGGAGATGTTCGGCCGCGATGCGGGCCGGTTCCGCGACGCGCGGGCGCGGATGAACGAATGCCCGCTGGGCGCCGCGGCCCTGGCCGGCTCGCCCTTTCCCATCGATCGCCGGCGCACCGCCCAGGCCCTCGGCTTCGATCGCCCGACCGCAAACTCCATGGACAGCGTCGCCGCCCGCGACTTCGCCCTCGAGGCCCTGGCCGCCGCTTCGATCTGCGCCATCCATCTGTCGCGCCTGGCCGAGGAAATCGTCTTGTGGACCACGCCGCAGTTCGGCTTCGTCCGCCTGTCGGACGCCTTCTCCACCGGCTCGTCGATCATGCCGCAAAAGCGCAATCCCGACGCCGCCGAGCTGGTGCGGGCCAAGGCCGGCCGCATTCTGGGCGCCCTGACCGCCCTGATGGTGGTGATGAAGGGCCTGCCCATGACCTATTCCAAGGACATGCAGGAGGACAAGGTCCCCACATTCGAGGCGTTCGACGCCCTTGAACTGGGCCTGACGGCCATGGCCGGCATGATCGGCGACCTGACCGCGGACCGGGCGCGAATGGCGGCTGCGGCGGGCAGCGGCTATTCCACGGCCACCGACCTGGCCGATTGGCTGGTGCGCGCGCTGGATTTGCCGTTTCGCGAGGCGCACCATATCACCGGCGCGGCGGTGAAGCGGGCCGAGGCGCTGGGCCTCGACCTGTCCGACCTGCCGCTGGCGGAGCTGCAGAGGCTGGACCCGCGCATCACCGCCGACATCTACCAGGTGCTGACGCCCGCCGCCTCGGCCGCCAGTCGTATGAGCTATGGCGGAACCGCGCCCGACCAGGTGCGGGCTCAGATCACGCGTTGGAAGGATTTGCTCAAATGAACGCCCGCCTGCTCATCATCGCCCTGTTCGCCTCCAGCGTCGCCCTCGCCGGTTGCGGCAAGATGGGCTCGCTGGATCAGCCCGCGCCCATGTTCGGCGCCAAGGCCAAGGCCGATTACGACGCCAAGAAGCGCGCTGAGGCCGACGCCCGCGCCAAGGCCAAGACCAAGGACAATTCCGAACCCGATCGGCCCAATCCGCCCGATCCCAATAATCCGCCCCTGGCCCAGGCGCCCTACGCCACGGCGATTCCCGGTCACAACGACCCGTTCGGCGCCGGCGTGCAAGGCTCTCTGCCCAGCCCGGGCACGGCCCCGAACTGATGAACCACTTCGAGGTTCGCGATGGCGAACTCTGTTGCGAGGATGTGTCCCTCAGCGCCATCGCCGAGGCGGTGGGCACGCCGGTCTATGTCTACGCCACCGCGACGCTTGAGCGCCATTTCACCGTGTTCCGCGACGCCATGCGCGGGACCGGCCACGGCGAGCCCCTGATCGCCTACGCGGTCAAGGCCAACCCCAATCTGTCGGTGCTCAAGACCCTGGCGGATCTGGGCGCCGGGGCCGATACGGTGTCCGAGGGCGAGATCCGCCGCGCCCTGGCCGCCGGCGTGCCCCCCGAACGGATCGTCTTCTCCGGCGTCGGCAAGACGGCTGAGGAACTGGCCTTCGCCATCGACGCCGGGGTCAGCGAAATCAATGTGGAGTCCGAGCCCGAACTGCGGCGTCTGGCCCAGATCGCCGCCGACAAGGGCGCGCGCCCGGCCATCGCCATCCGGGTCAATCCGGACGTGGCCGCCGGCGGCCACGCCAAGATCGCCACCGGCAAATCGGACAACAAGTTCGGCGTCTCGATCTCCGAGGCCGCGCGCCTCTACGCCAACGCCGCCAACAGCGCCAACCTGAGACCGGTGGGGGTGGCCTGCCACATCGGCAGCCAGATCACCGACCTTGCGCCGCTCGAAGCCGCCTATGGCAAGATGCGGGGCCTGGTCGAACGGCTGAGGGGCGAGGGCCTGTCGGTGGAGCGGCTGGACCTGGGCGGCGGCCTGGGCGTGCCCTATTTCGATCAGCCGACCCCGCCGGCGCCCAGCGAACTGGCCGGCGTGATCGCCCGGACCCTGGGCGGCCTGGACGTGCAGCTGGCCTTCGAGCCCGGGCGGGTGATCGCCGCCAATGCCGGGGTCATGCTGTCGCGGGTGATCCACGTGCACGAGCGACCCGAAGGCCCCTGCTTCCTGGTGCTGGACGCGGCCATGAACGACCTGATCCGCCCGGCCATGTACGAGGCCTATCACGACATCGTCCCCGTGCGCCCGGCGCCGGTGGGAGAGGGGGAGCCGGTCGCGCCGCGCCTTTACGACGTGGTCGGCCCGATCTGCGAAACCGGCGACACCTTCGCGCGCCAACGTCTGCTGCCGCCGTTGAAGGCCGGCGATCTGGTGGCCTTCCTGTCGGCGGGCGCCTATGGGGCCTCCATGTCCAGCGAATATAACAGCCGCCTTCTGATCCCCGAGGTGCTGGTGCGCGGCGCCGCCTTCGCCGTGGTGCGGCCACGCCCGACCTATGACGCCATGCTGGCCCGCGAACCCTTGGCGCCCTGGCTCTAGCCGGGCCCAAGGGCGGCGGCGCCCGTTTGCGCTTGCAAGGCGTGATCGAAACCCAAGCTTCACACTGCAGGCCGCCCTTCGCTGCTAGTCTCGCCCGCCTCAATCCCTGGTGATCCATGCTCAAAGCCTTCCCGCCCGTCGCCGATCATGACCGCCTGTCCGTGGCGGCGCTGTCCCGCGCCGTCTGGGTGGATCTGATCGCCCCCGATGAGGCGGAGCTGGCCGCGGTCGAGGCGGCGTTTGGCGTGCGGGTGCCCACGCGCGCCGAAATTTCCGAAATCGAGGTCTCCAGCCGTCTGAAGGTCGAACACGGCGCGCTCTATATGAGCGCGCCCCTGGTCACCGGGGTCCAGGGCGATGGCTGGGACACGGCGCCGACCGGCTTTGTCCTGTGCCCAAAAGCCTGCATCACCGTCCGCTTCGACAAGATCGCGGCCTTCGACGCGGTGGAGGCGGCCCTGACCGACGGGGCGGATCTGAAGCCGGACCTGGCCCTGACCCGGCTGCTCGAAGAGGTGGTGGACCGCGCGGCCGATCACCTCGAATTCACGGCCGATGATCTGACCAAGGCCTCCAAGGAAATCTTTCGCGACCCCACGCAGGCCTCCAAACGGCTCCCGCGCAGCGGCGAGCTCCGCCAGCTGATGACCCTTGTCGGGCGGGCCAGCGACCACATTTCGCACGCGCGCTATACGCTCGTATGCATCGGACGCATGGCGCAGTTCGTGGCCGACCGGGCTCACAATTGGATCGATCAGGGCACGCTCGAGCGGCTGAACGCGGTTCACGCCGATATCGCCTCGCTCGAACAGTTCGAGGAGAACATGCTCAGCCGGGCTCAACTGCTGCAGGACGCCGCGACGGCCTTTATCAGCATCGAGCAGAACGACGTGGTCAAGGTGCTGACCATCGCCTCGGTGGTCGGCATTCCGCCGGTGCTGGTGGTCGGCGTCTATGGCATGAATTTCAAGGTGATGCCGGAACTCGGCTGGGACTTCGGCTATCCCTACGCCCTGGCGCTGATGGTGGTCTCGGCGGTGGTCCCGCTGATCTGGTTCAAGGTCAAGGGGTGGATGTAGGGCGGGCCGGGGCCTCGGCTTATACCAACGGCCGTTGAGCTTGACCGTTGGCGTGGGTTTTCCCGTCATGGCCGGCCTATGCCCATAGGCGCTAAATTAGGCCGGGGCGGCGGAACCTACCTTCTCCCATGGGGAGAAGGAGGGGCCCGTTCGCGAAGCGAATGGGAGGTTGAGGGGATAGG
>FSWM01001148.1_pt1 | contig 19579 bp, 19 predicted proteins | sample 1637841 | NCBI WGS metagenome assembly FSWM01 (sample SAMEA3914789, study PRJEB12502) | metagenome | biome: forest; material: soil | place: Canada | collected 2011-07-03 | depth 0.3 m | reverse complement strand
GTGATGAACAGCCCGCTCAATCCGGCGGCGGTGGTGTTTCCGGCCGAGGATCTGGCCCTGCTGGCCGAATTCTGCGTCGCCCATGGGGCGGTGGCGGTGTGCGACGAGGTCTGGGAGCAGGTGGTGTTCGCGCCGCACGCGCACCGCTCGCTGCTGACCTTCCCCGGCATGCGCGAGCGCACGGTCAAGATCGGCTCGGCCGGCAAGATGTTCGGCCTGACCGGGTGGAAGGTCGGCTTCGTCTGCGCGGCGCCGGCCCTGACCCAGGTGATCGCCAAGGCCCACCAGTTCCTGACCTTCACCACCCCGCCCAATCTGCAGGCGGCCGTCGCCTGGGGCCTGGACAATAGCGAGGACTGGTTTTCGACCATGCCCGCCGCCCTGGCGCGCTCGCGCGACCGGCTGACCGAGGGGCTGCGGCGCGAAGGCTTCGCCGTCCTGGCCAGCCAGGGCACCTATTTCGTCAATATCGATCTTGCGGGCTCCGGCGTGGACGAGGCCGACCGCGCCTTCTGCCTGAGGGCGGTGAAGGAGGCGGGGGTGGCGGCGATCCCGGTCTCGGCCTTTTACGAGCAGGAGCCGGTGACCAGCATCATGCGCCTGTGCTTCTCCAAGGCCGACGAGACCCTGGACGAGGGCGTGCGCCGGCTGGCCAAGGCGCGGGATCTGTCGCGGGGGAGATGATAGGCTGGCTGGGCGTCAGGCCGCCCAGGGAGCATGTCATGCCCGCCATCGTCCGCCACTTCGCCATCCACGCCGACGACGTTCCACGCGCCAAGGCCTTCTACGAGGCCGTGTTCGGCTGGGCGTTCAGCCCCTGGGGGCCGCCCAACTTCTACCAGATCAAGAACGCCGGAATCGGCGTGATCGGCGCCCTGCAGGAACGCCGCACGCCGCTCAGCGGCGCGGGCATGCGCGGCTATGAGATCACAGTCGGCGTCGATGACCTGGCCGCGACTACCGCGGCTGTCGCGGCCCACGGCGGAACCAACCTGACCCCGCCCTACCGCATCGAAGGCGTGGGCGAGCTGGTGTTCTTCGACGATCCTGAGGGCAACCACGTGGGCGTGATGCAGTACGAACCGGGGGTGTTCGACTGAGCTGTATTTGCAGACGTCGGCCCTGGTGCTATCATTGATAGCATCTATAGCGAGCCCCTCCATGTCCACCAATCTGCATGTCCGCAATCTGGATGACGAACTGGTCTTGAAGCTCAAGCGTCGCGCAGCGCGTCATGGCCGCTCCACCGAAGCCGAACACCGCGAGATTTTGCGTCAGGCCTTGAGCGCCGAGGTCGAACCCTCGTTCTGGGATCTCGCCGCCGAGTTCAGGAAGCGCACCGAAGGCCGTGAGCACACGCCCTCCGAAATCCTGGTGCGCGAGGGGCGGGATGAGCGTTGAGCCGCTTCGTCATTGACGCAAGCGTCGCCCTCAAGTGGGTCGTTCCCGAAACGGGTTCCGCCGAGGCCCTGATGTTCCGCTGGGCCAAGCAATTGCTCGCGCCGGACTTGATCATGGCCGAGTGCGGCAACGCGATTTGGAAGAAGGCGCGTCGCGGGGAATTCACGTCCGACGATGCTCGCTTAGCTGTGCGACTGCTGGAGCAATCCGATATAGAGCTACGTCCCATGCGCAGCCTGCTCGCGCCGGCGATGCGGTTTGCGTCGGGGCTCGATCACCCGGCCTATGACTGCTTCTACCTCGCCCTAGCCGAGGCCGAGGGATGCCCGTTCGTCACGGCCGACGAAAGCCTTGTCCGCAAGGCCGCGGGATCATCCTTCGCCGACCCGCTTCAGGTCTTGTCCCTTGGCGAGGCGGCGAAGCTGATCGTACGCCCCTAGATCGTAACCCCGCCGTCGATCACCAGGGTCTGGCCGGTCATCCAGGCGCCGGCCTTGGAGGTCAGATAGACCGCGGCGCCGGCGATGTCGTCCGGCTCGCCAAGGCGGCGCAGCGGGGTGTTCTGGCTCGAGCGGACCTCGGCGGCGGGGGTGTCCCACAGGGCCTTGGCGAAGTCGGTCTTGACCAGGCCGGGGGCGATGCAATTGATCCGCACATTGTCCGGGCCGAACTCGTGGGCCAGGTTGCGGGCCAGCTGCATGTCGGCGGCCTTGGAGATGGCGTAGGCGCCGATGATCGGGGTGCCGCGCAGGCCGCCGATCGACGAGACCACCACGATCGCCCCGTCCTTGCGTTCGCGCATCTCGGGCGCCACCATCTGGATCAACCAGTGGTTGGAGACTATATTGTTGTCCAGGATCTTGCGGAACTGATCGTCCGTGATCCCGGCCATGGGGCCGTAATAGGGGTTGGAGGCGGCGTTGCAGACCAGGATGTCCACCTGGCCGAACGCCTTGCGGGTTTCGTCCACCAGGCGCTGGAGGTCATCCTTGGACGAGATATTGGCCGGCACGGCGATGGCCGCGCCGGGATGGTCGGCGTTGATGGCCGCGGCGACCTCTTCGCAAGGGCCGGGCTTGCGCGAGGAGATCACCACCTTGGCCCCGTGTTCGGCCATGCGCTCGGCGATGGCCTTGCCGATTCCACGCGATGAGCCGGTGATGATGGCGACCTTGCCGGTCAGGTCGAAGAGGGTCATGGGCGCTCCCGAACAGTTGTTTGATTTTTCGTCGCGCACCATTGTTCGCGCGCGACTTAAGGTCAAGCGCCGGTTGTGGAGAACCGGGCTACTGTGACGCTTGCCACTGGGCCGCGGCCGCGCCGCAAGCTAAGCTGTGATCACGTCATGGGGTGAGAACGATGGCTAAGAAACGCTTCGGCGTCCTGGCGCTGGTCGGCGTCGGTCTGGTCGTGGTGGCCGGCGTCGTGGCCGTGCGCACCGCCGCCTTCAAACCGCGGCCCGAGGCGGCCGGGGTGGCGCTGGCGCCGGCGGTTCCGATCGACAACGCCAAGGCCGCGCTGCATCTGGGTCAGGCTGTCCGATTCCAGACCGTGACCCACCAGGATCCGGCCGAAGACCAGCCGGGCGAATGGGAAAAGCTGCATCAGTGGCTGCAGGCGACCTATCCCGCCGCGCACAGGGTGATGAGCCGTGACATCGTCGATGGCCGCACCCTGATCTACGCCTGGCCGGGTTCGGATGCGTCCCTGGCGCCGATCATCCTGATGGCGCACCAGGACGTGGCGCCGGTGAGCGAGGGGACCGAGGGCGCCTGGCGCCATCCCCCCTTCTCCGGCGAGGTGGCCGAGGGCGCGGTCTGGGGACGCGGCTCCATCGACGACAAGGGCTCGCTGGTGGCCCTGTTCGAGGCGGTCGACGCCCTGGCCGCCCAGGGCTTCAAGCCGCGGCGGACGCTTTATCTCGTCTCTGGCCAGGACGAGGAGACCAGCGGGGCCGGGGCGCGCGCCGCCGCCGCCTGGCTCAAGGCCAGGGGCGTCAAGGCTCAGTTCGTGCTCGACGAGGGCTCGGTGGTGGTGGCCGACAACCCCCTGACCCACGCGCCTGTGGCCCTGATCGGGGTGGGGGAAAAGGGTTACGCCACCCTGCGCGTCATCGCCCGCTCCGCCGGCGGCCACTCTTCGACCCCGCCCAAGGAGACCGGGACCGTCACCCTGGCCCGGGCGGTCATCGCCATCGCCGACCATCCGTTTCCGCAGCGCCTGGCCGGCCCGGCGGAGGGCATGCTGGACGTGCTGGCGCGGCGCGGATCGCTGGGCGTGCGCATGGCGGCGGCCAATCGCTGGCTGTTCGGGCCGCTGCTGGTGTCACAGTTCGGCGCCTCGCCGGCCGGCGCCGCCATGCTGCACACCACCATCGCCCCGACCATGCTGCAGGGCTCGCCCAAGGAAAACGTGCTGCCCGAGGCGGCGATCGCGCGGATCAATTATCGCATCGACCCGCATGACACGCCGGACCTGGTCATGGCGCGGGCCAGGGCGGCCGTGCGTGGCCTGAAGGTGGATCTGGCCTGGGAAGGAACCCCGCGCGGCCCGTCGCCGATCTCCTCGACCACCTCGGACGGCTGGAAACTGGTCGCCGCCGCGGCGGCCGCGACCAGCCATGCGCCGGTCGCCCCGTCCCTGGTCATAGCCGGCACCGACAGCCGCTCGCTGAGCGGGGTGGCGCAGGATGTCTATCGCTTCCAGCCCCTGGTTCTGTCGCTGAACGGCACGGAGATGATCCACGGAACCAACGAGCACATGACGCTCGAGAACCTGGGCTTGATGACGAGCTTCTACGCCCGGCTGATCGCGACGGGTACGCGATAAGAGGGCGCGCGGTAATCCGTTCCTATGCCGCGGGCTGCGGCGGGGCTGTGATCACTTCGATATTGTCGCGCAGCAGATAGGACATGTCGCGCAGGGCCAGGTCCTCGTCGTGACCGGTCTTGGCCTCCTTCACCGCCTGCAGTTTCAGCGGCAGGTCCTGGGAGATGCCGTGCAGGATGCATTTGAGGTCGTCGGCGGCGCCGCGGGCCTTGAGCGTCTCATGGCCCTTCTGGTCGAGGGCGGAAAGCTCGCCGACCTTGGCGCTGAAGGCGTCGAACCCGATCAGGGGGATGGGGTCGGCGGCCATGCCGATGCTGGCGCGCCAGGATTCCACCTGGCCCTTGAGCCCCGTGGCGCGATCGACGATGTCCCGGAACAGGGGCTCCTGGGCCACCGATTGCGGCGCGGCGGCCACGGCGGGGATCAGGGTCGGGGCCGGCGCGCTCTGGGTAGCGCTCTGGGTCGAGGCGAACATCAGGAAGGCGGCGATCGCGACATCGCAGGACATGGCGGGCCTTTCGCGCGAAGAACGGGAGACGAAACGTGGTTTCCATCTGTTAACCCCGACCGGTAAACGCGGCCCTACCAAGCCCAGTTTTCTTGCTCATGCCCGCGCGATCCTTTAAGCGCCCGGGGCATGACCGAGCCCTTTCGCCCCACGGCCCGCACGCCCCGCGGCTTTATCGACAAGCGCGCCGCCGATCTGCGCGCCGAGCGGCGGATCATCGAGGCCATTTCGGCGGTCTATGAGCGCTATGGTTTCGAGCGCCTGGACAGCCCCGCATTCGAATATGCCGACGCCCTGGGCAAGTTCCTGCCGGACAGCGATCGCCCCAATGAGGGGGTGTTCGCCCTGCAGGACGACGACGAGCAATGGATGGCCCTGCGCTATGACCTGACCGCGCCCCTGGCCCGGTTTTCGGCCCAGTTCTGGGAGACCCTGCCCAAGCCGTTCCGCCGCTATGCGGTGGGGCCGGTGTGGCGCAACGAAAAGCCGGGGCCGGGGCGGTTTCGCGAATTCATCCAGTGCGACGCCGATACGGTGGGCTCGGCGCGGCCGGAGGCGGACGCCGAGATGATCGCCATGATGGCCGAGGGGCTGGAGGCCATCGGCCTGGAGCCCGGCCAGGCGGTGGTCAAGATCAACAACCGCAAACTGCTCAACGGCCTTCTGACCTCGGCCGGGGTCGAGGATGGCGGCCAGCGACTGGCGGTGCTGCGGGCCGTGGACAAGCTGGACCGGCTGGGCGCCGACGGCGTGCGCTATCTGCTGGGCGAGGGGCGCAAGGACGAGTCCGGCGCCTTCACCCCCGGCGCCAAGCTGGGCGCGGCGGCGGCCGAGCGGGTGCTGGCCTTTGTCGCCGCCGGCCGCGAGGACCGCGGCGCGACCCTGGCCAATCTGGCCGATGTGATCGGCGGATCGGCCGAGGGCGACGAGGGCCTGGCCGAGCTCAGCAAGATCGACGCCGCCCTGACCAGCCTGGGCGTCGGACCGGACCGGGCCAGTTTCGACCCGTCCATCGTGCGCGGCCTGGAATATTACACCGGCGCCGTGTTCGAGGCCGAACTGCTGCTGGACACGCCCGATGAGCGCGGCCAGGCGGTCCGCTTCGGCTCGGTGGGCGGCGGCGGGCGCTATGACGACCTGGTGGCGCGCTTCACCGGCGAACGCACGCCGGCCACCGGCTTCTCGTTCGGGATTTCCCGTCTGGCGGCGGCGCTGCGCTCGGCGGGGCGCGATGCGGCGGCCAAGGGGCGCGGGCCGGTGGTGGTGCTGGTGCTGGACGCCGGGGCCATGGACCACTATTTCGCCGCCGCCGCCGAACTGCGCGCGGCCGGCATCGCCGCCGAGGTCTATCTGGGCTCTTCAGGCATGAGGCCGCAGATGAAATATGCCGATCGGCGCCTGTCTCCCGCCGCCGTGATCATGGGCGGAGACGAGATCGCCGCCGGCCAGGTGACCATCAAGGACCTGGACCAGGGCCGCGCCCTGGCCGCCGGGGTTACGGACAATCGCCAGTGGCGCGAGGACCGGCCCGGCCAGGTCACCGCGCCCCGCGCGTCCCTGGTCGAGACCGTGCGCCGTATCGTGGACGCCGCCTCGTGAGACTGGAGCCGGCTGTTCCGCCCGAGGTCCTGGCCGCCATAAGGGCGCCGTTCGCGGCCCTGGCCGCCCAGGCCATCGATCCCCCAGTGATCCAGCCCCTGGGCCTGCTGCTCGACCTGGCCGGCGAGGCCATGCACGCCCGCCTGTTCGTGGTCCAGGGCCAGGGCGGCGAGGAAGCCTGCCTGCGGCCGGATTTCACCATTCCGGTGGCGCGCGAGCACATCGCCGCGGGCGCCGCCGAGGGTCGCTATGTCTATGAGGGCCGCGCCTTCCGCGTCTCGCCGGTGGGCGCCGTCCATGCCGAGGAGTTTTTGCAGATCGGGCTGGAGTCGTTTGGCGACGGCCGCATCGCCGCCGCCGACGCTGAGGCGGCCAGCCTGGCCTGGCGCGGCTCCGTGGCCGGCGGGCGCGCCGACCTGACCCTGCGCCTGGGCGATGTGGGCCTGTATCGCGCCTTCGTCGCCGCCCTGGGCCTTGCCGAGTCCCTGACCATCCGCCTGACCCGGGCCTTCTCGCGCCCGCGGGCCATGGGCGCCGAACTGGAGCGGGCCCAGGCCCTGACCGACCAGCCGCGCGAGGGCGACCGGATCGCCGGCCTGCTGGCCGACCTGCCCCAGGCCGAGGCCACGGCCGTGCTGCAGGACCTGTGGGCCCTGGCCGGCATCCAGCCCGTGGGCGGACGCACGGCCGCTGAAATCGCCCATCGCCTGATCGAACGCGCCGAGGCGGCCAAGGCCCCGCGCCTGACCGGCGCCGAGGCGGGGCTGATCCGCCGCTATCTGGAGATCGCCGACAGCCCCCGGCCGGCGCTGGATCGCATCGCCGACCTGGCCCGGGAGGGCGGGCTGAGCCTCGACAGCGCCCTGGAGGCCTGGTCGCAGCGCCTGCTGGCCCTGGACGAAGCCGGCGTGCCCGAGGACCGGGTGGTTCTGGCGACCGGTTTCGGCCGCGCCTTCGGCTATTATGACGGGGTGTTGTTCGAGGTGCGCAGCGCCGCCCTGGACGAGACCAGCCCGGTCGCCGGCGGCGGGCGCTATGACGCCTTGCCGGCGCGCCTGGGCGGGGGCGGCAGGCCGGGCGCGGTCGGCTGCATGGTGCGGCCCGCGCGCGCCTGGACGGGGGCTGTGGCATGACCGAGGCGCCCCTGATCATAGGCCTGCCGTCCAAGGGCCGCCTGAAGGAGCAATGCGAATCCTGGCTGGCCGATTCCGGTTTCCGCCTGGAGGTGGATGGTGGCGAGCGCGGCTATCGGGCCGAGATCGCCGGCCTGCCGGGGGCCGTGGTCCAGCTGCTGTCGGCGGCCGATATCGCCGCGGCCCTGGACGCGGGCGATATCCACCTGGGCGTCACCGGCGAGGATCTGCTGCGTGAGCGGGGCGAGCATGTGCAGGATCGGGTGATGCTGCTGCGCGCCCTGGGCTTTGGCCGCGCCGACCTGGTGGTGGCCGCGCCCAAGAGCTGGATTGATGTGGACTCCATGGCCGATGTGGACGAGGTCGCCGCCCACTACGCCACCCGCACCGGCCGCCGCCTGCGGGTGGCCACCAAATACACCGCCCAGACCCGCGCCTTTTTCGGCCGCCTCGGCATTGTCGATTATCGCATCGTCGAATCGGGGGGCGCCACCGAGGGGGCGCCGGCCGCCGGCGCGGCGGAACTGGTGGTCGATATTACGACCACCGGCGCGACCCTGCAGGCCAATGGGCTGAAGATCCTGGTCGACGGGGTGATTCTGAAGAGCCAGGCCCAGTTGGCCGCCAGCCTGGCCGCCGATTGGACCGCAGCCCATCTGGACTCGGTTCGCCGCCTGCTGGGCGTGGTCGAGGCCCGCGCCCGCGCGCGGGGCCTGAGCCTTCTGGCCTGGCCGCCGGAACAGTCGGCGCAGGCCGAGGCGGCGACGGAAGTTTTCCTGGCCCAGGGGGCGTCGCGCCGGGCCAACGGGCTCTTGGCCCAGACCAGCGACCTGTTCGATATCGCCGCCGCCTTGAGCGCCAAGGGCGTCGGTCCGGTGTCGGTCACACGGCCCCAATTCGCTTTCGAACCCGACTCGCCGGCCGCCGACGCCCTGGCCCAGCGGCTGAAAGCCTAGAGCCGGCCGCGGTCAGGCGGTCGGCGACGCCGACAGGGCCGGGAAATTGCGCAACAAAAATGCAACTTCGACATCTAATTTCGCCGATGCGAGCCTGTTGAGGCCGTGCGTTAGGGCTTTGCAAAGCCATGGCAGGCCACATGGTAACGCGATATCCCTTACCGGGACAAGGTTTTGACAAAAATGTCAAAAAACACGGGGTCGTGAAACTGGACGGTTGGCAATAAGTCGTCGAAAGATTGACAGCTACGCCAAAATGCGGTTCTTCTAGTCCTGCGAGAGACAAGAGGGTCGTCAGATACCTTCGGTCTCCGGCGTTTCGGGGAGGAAACGCCCTACACCTTCAGGCTTTGGAGCCCGCCGTGACTATCCCCCGCGGCGGGCTCAAGTTTGTCTGGGTGATCGTTGATAATTTTGACGAACCTGTCAAAACAAGCTGGGCCGTGACGCGTGGCTGAAATCCCGTCACAAGGCGGTTTCCCTGTGGCTGCACGACCGCTCGCGGTCTTCACCCCAACATCGCGGCTACACCCCACCCAACCCTCCCGCATCGAGGGGGAGGGCTCCTGAGAGCCCGCTATTCCAAGCGGCCCCAAATCACCAGATGCGGACCCGCTGGTCGGGCGCCACGTACATGGGGTCGGTCGGCTTGACGCTGAAGGCGTCGTACCAGGCGTCGACATTGCGCACCGTGCCCACCACCCGGTAATGGGCGGGCGAGTGGGGGTCGGTGATCAGCTGCTGGCGCAGGGCGTCGTCGCGGACCTTTTGACGCCAGACCTGAGCGAAGCCCAGCAGCACCCGCTGGTCTCCGGTCAGGCCGTCGATCACCGGCGCCGGCTTGCCGTGCAGCGAGGTATGGTAGGCGTCCAGGGCCAGAAGCACGCCGCCCAGATCGGCGATGTTCTCGCCCATGGTCTGGTCGCCCTTGATATGGCCGCCGGCGATCGGCTCGAAGGCGGAATATTGCGCGCCGAGGCGGGCGGCCTGGACATTGAACTTGGCCGCGTCGGCCGGGGTCCACCAGTCGGCCAGGGCGCCGTCGCCGTCTGACTTGCGGCCCTGGTCATCAAAGCCATGGGTCATCTCATGACCGATCACCGCGCCGATGCCGCCATAGTTGATCGCCGGGTCGGCGGTGGGGTCGAAGAAGGGCGGCTGCAGAATGGCCGCCGGGAAGACGATCTCGTTATTGGTCGGGTTGTAATAGGCGTTCACCGTCTGCGGGGTCATGCCCCATTCCAGCTTGTCGACCGGATCGTTCAGCCGGCGCACCTGGCGCGTCCACTCATAGGCCTGGCTGTGTTCCAGATCGCCATAGAGGTCGGCGTCATCGACGCTCAAGGGGGAATAGTCGCGCCATTTGACGGGATAGCCGATCTTGACCGTGAATTTGGCCAGCTTTTCCTCGGCCTTGGCCTTGGTCGCCGGCTCCATCCAGGTCAGGCGCTCGATCCGGCCGCGCAGGGCGGTCTTCAGATCTCCGACCAGGGCGTCCATCTGGGCCTTGGCCTGCGGGGTGAAATATTCGCCGACATAGAGCCGGCCGACGGATTCGCCCAGGGTGTCCTCGACCACCGCCACGCCGCGCTTCCAGCGAGGCTTGATCTGCGGCTGGCCGGCCAGGGTCTTGTTGCGGAACTCGAACCGGGCCTGGACGAAGCGGTCGGACAGGTAGGGGGCGGCGTTGTCGGCGACACGGAAGGCCTGCCAGGCTTTTAGGGTCTCGATGGGGGTCTTGGCGTAGATCGCCGCGACCTGCGGGAAGGCGGTGTTGGAGACCACCACCAGGCGGTTCACGGAACCAAGATCGGCGGCGGCCAGATAGGCCTTGAAGTCGAAGCCCGGGGCGAAGCGGGCCAGTTCGGCCACGGTCATGGGATTATAGGTCTTATCCACGTCGCGCTGCTGGGCCAGGGTCCAGCTGACCTTGGCGATTTCGGTCTCGAAGGCGACGATGGCCTTGGCGCGGGCCTCGGGCTCGGGCCAGCCGATCTGACCCAGCATCTGGGTCACATAGGCCTCATAGGCCTTCTTCTTTTCGGCGAACTGCGGCTCAAGATAATAGTCGCGGTCCGGCAGGCCCATGCCGCTGGTGTCGATATAGACGGCGTAGCGGGTGGGGGCCTTCTGGTCGGCCTGGATGCCGGTGTCGAACACCGCGCTCTGGAAGCTTTTCGGCGCCTTGCCCATCAGGGCGGCGATGTCGGCATGGGTCTTCTCGGCGCGGATGGCGTCGAGATCGGCGGCCATGGGCTTTGCGTCCAGGGCCTGGATGCGCGGCTCGTTCATGAAGGCGCGGTAGACGGCGCCGATCTTGGCCGCATCCGGATCGCTGGAATGGCCGGAGGCCGCGGCCTCGATGATCAGGCGGGTGCGATTTTCCGAAAGAATGGTCAGCTTGTCGAAATTGCCGAACCGCGTGCGGTCGGCGGGGATCTGCTCGCGGTCCACCCACTTGCCGTTGGCATAGCGGAAGAAGTCGGCGCCCGGGGTGGTTGTGGTGTCTTCGCCGGTCTGATCATAACCCCAGGTCCCATAGTGCGGGGTGGCGACCGCGGCGGGGTCGACGGGCGCCGTGTCCGCGGCGCTGGCGGGGTTCAAGGGGATCAGCGCCAGGACGGCGCAACTGGCGAGAATGAACGATTTCATGGAGGATCCTGCCCCAAAAGCCCGAGTTTGGGCGACGGGTACGCCGCACGGTTGAGATGAGTGATAGGGTCTTTCGCCCCGCTTTGGGGTGAAAAAATGGTAATGGCGTGCGAAATCGGGCGAATTCGCCCGAGGCGGGACAGTTCGCCCCGAGGCGGGAGGGGGATCTTCAGGCGCTGATCTTCAACGCCTCGATGGCCAGGGCCTTGCTGGCCTTGTAGTCGACCTTGCCATTGGGCGCCCGCGACACCGGGGCCAGGACCAGTTCGCGCGGGGCCTTATAATCGGCCAGCTGGGCGCGGACGTGGCGCGCCAGGGTCTCCAGGGTCACCGCCTCCGCCGCCGGCTCCAGCTCGACCACCGCACAGACCCGCTCGCCGAAGCGGGCGTCCGGCACGCCGACCACCACCGCGTCGCGCACGGACGGATGGCGCTTAAGCGCCTCCTCGACCTCTTCGGGAAAGACCTTTTCGCCGCCGGTGTTGATCACCTGCGAGCCACGGCCCAGAAGGGTCATGGACCCATCGGCCTCCACGGTGGCGAAGTCGCCGGGCACGGACCAGCGGCGGCCCTCGAACATGCGGAAGGTCTTGGCCGATTTTTCAGGGTCCTTGTAATAGCCCACCGGCACGAAGCCGGCCGTGGCCACCAGGCCCCGCTCGCCCGATCCGGGCTCGATGCGGCGGCCGTCCTCGGTGAAGACGGCGCTGTTGGGGCCGACCACGAACCGCGCGGTCTGGGCGGTCTCGCCCGCCGCCGACATCGAGGCGCCCAGGCCCACGGCCTCCGACGAGCCCAGGCTGTCGAACAGCACGGTTCCGGGGATGTGGCGCAGCAGGGCCTGTTTGTTCTCGAAATTCCACACCGTGCCGGACGAGCCGATGCGGCGGACGCTGGAGACATCCCAGCGGCCAGGATGGGCGTCCAGCGCCTCGAGCATCGGCGCGGCGAAGGCCTGGCCGACGATGGCCATGGCGTTGACGCCCAGGCGGTCGACCTCGTCCCACAGCTCCACGGCGTTGAAGCGGGTGGACGGCAGCACCGCTACGGTTCCGCCCGTCACCAGGGTTCCCAGCGCGGTGAATTGGGAGGTGCCGTGCATCAGGGGGGCGGCGGCCAGCAGCAGGCCGGGCTCGGTCGCGGCCTGGGCGCGCTCAGCGGCCTCGGCGGCGCTGGCCAGGGGCTCGACGCCCAAGAGCAGGTTGCCGCCCGCGCCCAGCACATTGAACAGATCGTCCTGGCGCCACATCACCGCCTTGGGCATGCCGGTGGTGCCGCCGGTATAGAGAAACAGCTGGTCCTCGCCAGACCGGCCCCAGGGCGCGGCCACCCGCTCGGCGCCGGGGGCGACGATGGTCTCATAGTCCGCCGCCCAGGCCGGCGCGCCCTGGCCGTCGCGGGCCACGGCGATCCAGGCGCGCACCCGCGGCAGGCGGGGGCGGATGGTCTCGATCACCGGGGCGAAGTCGGCGTGGAAAACGATGGCTTCGGCGTCGGCGTTGTCGAACAGATAGACCAGTTCTTCGGCGCCATAGCGGTAGTTGGTGTTGAAGGGGATCAGGCCGGCCTTGAAGGCGGCGTAATAGGTCTCGAGATATTCCGGGGCGTTGTAGAGGAAGGCGCCGACCTTGGCGTGGCGCTGCAGCCCGGCCTGCAGAAGATGGGCGGCCAGGGCGTTGGCCCGCCGGTCGAAATCGCGCCAGCTGAGGGTGCGATCCCCCTGGATCTGGGCTGGCCGTTCGGGAATGGCCGCGGCGATCTGTTCCCAAACATCCGCATAGACCCACTCGGTCATGGTCGTTTCCTCATGTCGTTGTCGATTTTGGGCCTAGGTTAGCGGCGATAACCCAACCCCTGTCAATGGATCAGGGACCGGGCCGCCTATTCCTGCCCACGCCGCCTGGGCATAGTGCGCGGGCGCGCAGCGGCGAGGGCGGCATGACCACGGGCGTTCCAGCTTCCGGCTACAAGGACCTGGTGCTGTTCCTGGCCACGGCCGGGGTGGTGGCGCCCTTGTTCAAGCGCCTGAAGATCAGCCCCATACTGGGCTTTCTCGGCGCCGGGGTGGTGCTGGGGCCGTCCGGCCTGGGCGCCCTGGCCCCGCGCCTGCCCTGGCTGTCGGCGATCACCGTGGCGCGGCCCGAGGATATCGCCGACCTGGCCGAGTTCGGGGTGGTGTTCCTGCTGTTCATGATCGGGCTGGAGCTGTCGTGGGAGCGGCTGCGGCTCATGCGCCGGCTGGTGTTCGGCCTCGGCCTGATCCAGCTGGCGGTCTGCGCCGCCGCCCTGGCCGGGCTGGCGCACGTCGCCGGCGCCGAGCCGTCGGCGGCCCTGATCCTGGGCGCGGCCCTGGCCCTGTCCTCCACGGCGGTGGTGATCCCGGTGATGGCCGAGCACCACCGGCTGCACGCCGAGGCCGGCCGGGCCGCCTTTTCGGTGCTGTTGTTCCAGGACCTGGCGGTAGCGCCGATCATCGTCACCCTGAGCGTGCTGGCCCACGCCCAGGGCCACGGCTTCAATCCCCGCCTGCTGCTGGCCCTGGCGCCGGCCGTCATAGGGGTGGCGGTGCTGGTGGGGGTGGGGCGGCTTTTCCTGCGACCGATGCTCAAATCCGTGGCCCGGGCCAAGAGCGAGGAGATGTTCCTGGCCGCCTGCCTGCTGGTGGTGATCGGCGCCGGGCTGATCAGCGCCCTGGCCGGCCTGTCCATGGCCATCGGCGCCTTCATCGCCGGCCTGTTGCTGGCCGAAACCGAATACCGGCACGAGGTCGAGGTGACCATCGAGCCGTTCAAGGGCCTGCTGCTCGGCCTGTTCTTCCTGTCGGTGGGCATCGGCCTGGACCTGTCGCGGCTGACCGCCCACCCGGCTTTGATCCTGGGCTTCGCGGCGGCCCTGATCGCGATCAAGCTGGTCCTGACCAGCCTGGCCGCGCGGCTGATGGGGCTGAAGACGCGCGCGGCGATCGAGACCGGCCTGACCCTGGCGGCCGGCGGCGAGTTCGCCTTTGTGCTGCTCAACACCGCCATGGCCGCGGGGCTGGCGCCCTCCGACCTGGGGGGCAGCCTGCTGGTCGCCGCCACCTTGACCATGTTCGCCATTCCCGGGCTCGGCGCCCTGGGCGCCCGGCTGGACCGGATCGAGGCGCCGGCGCCGGTGGCCGATCCGCCGGCGGTCGACCCCGACGCGCCGGCGCGGGTGCTGGTGATCGGCTATGGCCGGGTGGGGCGGCTGGTGGGCGACATGCTGGAGCGGCACCAGATCCCATGGGCGGCGGTCGACCGCGACGCCCGCAACGCCGAGGCCGCGCGCCGCAAGGGCCAGTCGGTCTATTTCGGCGACGCGGCGCGGATCGAATTCCTGCAGCGCCTTGGCCTGGCCGGCGCCCGCGCCCTGGTGGTGACCATGGATTCGCCCGAGGGGGCCGAGGCGGTGGTGGCCGCCGCCCGCAAGGCCCGGCCCGACCTGACCATCGTCGCCCGCGCCCGCGACGCGCGCGGCGCCCAGAGGCTCTATGACCTGGGGGCCACCGACGCCATTCCCGAGACCATCGAGGCCTCGCTGCAGCTGTCCGAGGCGGTGCTGGTGGATATCGGCGTGCCCATGGGCCTGGGGATCGCCTCAGTGCACGAGATGCGCGACGACTACCGCAAACAGCTCAACCGGCCGGATGCGCTGGGAGCCAGGGTGCGGCGGGCGCGGGACGCGCTGAAGGGGCGGCAGGCTAGGTTTTAGGGGTTAAGCTGTGGCGCAGCGTCGAGGGCGGGGCTGCTGGGTCCCGGATCGCCGCGCTCTGGCGAGCGCTGCGTCCGAGATGACGAAACTTTGGGGGGGCCGTGATCGCCCCGGCTTCCTCTTGGAGTCAAGGATCGACGAGGTGGGCGTCATGACGCCCGATTCGCCAAGGGTTTTGATCGTATTGATCAGGCCGAATGGCTGCGACCATCCCCCAATTCCGTCATCCCGGACGGAGCGCTCGCCAGAGCGCGGAGATCCGGGACCCAGCAACTCCGTCCTCGCCGCCGACCGCTGGTGACATGGACGAACAGCCTCGGCTAAGCTTGCCTGATGGTGGGGCAGGACTCTTGGATCGCCGTCTACATCCTGGCGAGCGCGCGAAACGGCACGCTTTATGTCGGCGTGACCAGCATGCTCCCGACCCGGGTTCAGCAACACAAGCTTGGAACCTTCGAAGGCTTTTCCAAGAAATACGGCTGCAAGACGCTGGTCTGGTACGAGACCCATGCGACCATGCTCGAAGCGATCCGCAGAGAGAAACAGATCAAGCGTTGGCGGCGGACCTGGAAGCTCGCCCTGATCGAGGCTGAGAATCCGCAATGGCGAGACCTTTCGGAGGCGTGGTTCGAGGCCCCTGAAGGTCTGCTGTCCTGGACCCAGCGGTTGTAGGGCGCAGCGTCGAGGGCGGGGCTGCTGGGTCCCGGATCTCCGCGCTCTGGCGAGCGCTGCGTCCGGGATGACGGACCTTGGAGGGAGGCGGAGATCACCTCGCTGCTGCTTAGGTTTTGAGGGCCGCCGCCAATCCCCAGCCTCGAGCGATCTCGTCCAGGCGTCGATCACGTGTGCTCAGCGTCGTCCCCGGTGTCAGGCGAACCGAGGCGAGCAGATGGGCGTCCACATAGCCGACGCCCAGGCCGAACAGGGAGAACCGGTCGATCATGCGCCGCACTTCCGCATCGGTCGCGACAACCGCCGTGGGCAGATCGAGCAGGGTCTCCAACATGAGGCCGCGATCTTTCAAGCGCCCAAGCGCGATTTCTCCGACGACGAACGGATGGCAAAGAACCATTCCGTTGTTCAGCGCCCGCACAAGCTCGGCGCTTCCAGTCCGCAGATGGTCGATCCAGACGGAAGTGTCGACCAGGATCACGCCGGCTCGGCTCGCCGGCGAGGCGCCGCGCTGGCGTCGGGGTCGCTGCCGCCCAGCAAGGCCAGCCGGCGGGCGGCTTCCCGCTCGATCAGGGCTTTGAGCGCTTCCCGAACAAGGCTGGACTTTTCCATCAATCCAGTGAGGGACTGCGCCTTGGCGACCAGATCGTCATCGAGCGCGAGGGTCGTTCGCATACGGAAAGCTCCTGCATCAGCACGATTAACGCATCAAATGATGTCAGATTCAATGCCGAGGGCGATGTGTGCGTTCCGTGATGGCCCCGTCGCCACCGTCCTTCTCCGGGGCTTTAATCAGGGCGCTTGGAGCGCGGTGGCGACGCCCATGACAAGATGACGCCCAAGAGGCCCGCTTTCGCATGGTGCTGACCACGGGGTCGGAGGCCGCGGCCCATATCCCCAATTTCGTCATCCCGGACGGAGCGCTCGCCAGAGCGCGGAGATCCGGGACCCAGCCGCTCCGTCCTCGACGCCGCCCGCTGCTGACAGGCACGGGCTGCAAGACGCTGGTCTGGTACGAGACCCATGCGACCATGCTCGAAGCGATCCGCAGAGAAAAACAGATCAAGCCTTGGCGGCGGGCCTGGAAGCTCGCCCTGATCGAGGCTGAGAATCCGGCGTGGCGGGATCTGTCGGACCCGTGGTTCGAGGCCCCGAAGGTCTGCTGTCCTGGACCCAGCGGTTGTAAGGGGCAGCGTCGAGGACGGGGCTGCTGGGTCCCGGATCTCCGCGCTCTGGCGAGCGCCGCGTCCGGGATGACGAACCTTTGGGGGGAGGCGATCGCCCCCAAGCTCCTTCCTGGAGTCAACCAGGTGAGACGTGGGCGTCATGACACCCCATTCGCCAAGGGTTTTGGCAGCATTGATCAGACCGAATGGCTGTGACTATCCCCCCAAAATCGTCATCTATCACCTCTATCCAGCGGGCGCCCCTTGGAAGGACTCCGCTCCGGGGAAGGTGGCCCGCGCCGCCGCCATTGCGGCGTCGATCTGCTGAAGCGTTTCGGTGATCACAAAATCTTCGGCAGGTGTCGTATTTTCCGGGGCATAAGCGACCAAGGGGCGGGCGCATTGAAGCGCTGTGATGAGGCAATCCGCGATGGTGGCGGCGTTTTCAGGGGTAACGATCACCGGCGGCACTGATAGGTTAGTTGCGGTCGCCATAGCCATGGCCTGCGCCATAGCCTTTGCTTCTTCAAGACGCAAATAGAACTGAACGGCCAGATGTGGATTCGGCAACAAGGCCACTCGGTCGGCCACGGCCGGAAATACAATCGGCTCCTGCAATGATTTAACGATAGCGTTGGTGTCTGATCTCGGCATTTGCCATTCTTGCCGAGCCAAGCCGCCGCAAATATCCAACACGCCGATCACAAACTTACAAAAGGCGATGATCTCAGTACGCACGGCGACCCGGATATTTAACACCTCCCTCGCTCGTTCGGCCGCTTGTGCCGCCAACTGCCGGTTAACCGCCTCGCGCCCGGCCCAATAGGCCAAGATGCCTGCTGCCAGTGCGAGAATACCGGCTAGAAAACTGCCCCAATCGGTGAGCAGCTTGTATGGGGTGAGATCGCAGGGAAAGCCGAAGGTCATTGTGCCTGCGAGCTTAGCCGGTTCGCTCCTCACGCGCGAGGCTCCCAAAGACCGATAAGCCTCATTCTCGGAAATTTTTCACAGCATAATTTCAGTGTTCGCAAGCTCTTGCGCGGTCGTATCCCCGCGCGCCGCGCTAAGTCTGTATTGACGGCCCATTTTTGGAATGCTGCGGCAAGCCGCCGCGCCTCGAATACTTGAAACTTCGCCTTGCCGCGACCACGTTCTGGCGGGGTATAGCGTCGCCCGGATCGGCTGGGCTTTGAGCGCCGGGGCGACCCATGGATATGATCGAAGTTTGGTGGTGCACGGGCCAACCGGAAAGGCCGCAGGAAAATCTGACGGAGACGCTGCGGCTATTCCTAGATGGCCGCGTTCCCCCGGCAACGCTCGTTACGTTCGATCCAGACTATCGAACCCTATCGGACGACGAAGCGACCGAGGTCATGAACAAGCGCACATTGGGCGGTCAGCCGGTTCGCCTGTAACCGACGCCTAAAATTGTCCGCGCCGATCGGCGCGGGCTTCTCGATCGCGCGGCCTTGCGGCGCGATCGGCAACGCTGCGCGCCTCCCTGCGGTCGTTCGCAGCTCGTGCCGCAAGAGCGGCACAGCGCCCAAGGGCGCTATGGCATTCGGGGGGCGGTGCTGGCGGAGAGGTCAGCGCACAAGCGGCCCGCCGCGCGGCCTTGGCGGTTTGTTTTTCCTCGACCATGACTCGCTTGCGCGCGCCGCTCTGCTGCCGTTCTCGTAGGGCGAAGATTGCGGCCGCGCGCTGATGGGCCGACAGGCTTTTATCGTCCCGCAGGGCGTCAATCTGCACCTGCAATTTTGCAAATTCGGAATCGAAAGCGGCTGGCTTGATGCGCCTCGCCCCGCCACGCCCCATATGTACCCGCTGGCGGCCTTGGGCTGGGAAGCTCTGGAGTGCGCCGAAGCGGCCTCCAGATAGGCCGACGGCGGCCTTTCGGCCGCCCCGGTGTTCCCTCTCCCTTGCGCGGCAACGGAGACCCTTCCGGCGCCGCCGCTACGCCCGCCGCCCCTGCTTGAGCGAAGCCAGCATTGCTCGCCGAAGAATGGCGTTCAGGCGGCCTTGGTAGCCCTTCCCCTGCGACTTGAGCCAATCCAGAACGTCGGCGTCCACGCGCGCCGTGATCTGCTGCTTTACAGGCCGGTAGAAGCGCGCCCGGACGCCGGCGCTCCACGCCTCGTCGGACAGTTCGGGGATATCGCTGGTGTCGATCGACTCGTCAGGCGACGCCGCAAGCTGGGCAAGGTGTTCGCGTTGCGCATCGGTCAGCGACGGCAGCGTTTCCGGGGTGTGGCTAACCATTTTCGTTTTCATAGCGTCGCCTTTCTCGCGGCGTAGCCCGTCGCGCTGAAATGATGCGGATGATCTCCACCACTCCGCCGTCGGCGTCCCGCTCCGTGAGGGTGTGCGCCACCACCAGGATCACAAAGCCTTGGACCGCCCCGAGGGTCTGCCACCGTTGTTCGCCAGCCTCGATACGATCCTGCACCGAGACATGCAGCGGGTCCCGGAACACCTGACAGGCTTCCTCGAAACTCACACCGTCATGCTTGCGCTGATTTGAGAGGTTTTTGGCCTCGTCCCATTCAAATCGGATTCCGATCACGGCTTCACTATAATTATGATTATGTAATTATACAAGCCGCCAATCGCAACCGGCCGCCGCTTTCGACACGAACTCGCCAAACAGAAAAGGGCGGAGCCTTGCGGCCCCGCCCTCTGTTTTAGCTTCGACTGAGCGGTTGGACTTAGAAGTCCATGTCGCCCATGCCGCCGGGCATGCCGCCGCCGCCGCCAGCGCCGCCGCCGCCGCCCTTCTTGGGGGCTTCGACGATCGCCGCTTCCGTGGTGATCAGCAGGCCGGCGACCGAGGCCGCGTCCTGCAGAGCCGTGCGCACGACCTTGGCCGGGTCGATGATGCCGGCCTGGATCAGGTCGACATATTCTTCGGTCTGGGCGTTGAAGCCGAAGGTC